>Ga0182021_10000117_pt1 | contig 71184 bp, 81 predicted proteins | sample 612E3MmetaG_FD_120493 | JGI IMG/M metagenome (GOLD analysis project Ga0182021, IMG submission 120493) | Permafrost microbial communities from Stordalen Mire, Sweden - 612E3M metaG (Illumina Assembly) | ecosystem: Environmental > Terrestrial > Soil > Wetlands > Permafrost | place: Sweden...
AGGAAGATGAAGAATCTGAAGAAGAAAAAGAAGAAGAAGCTGCAGCCGGATTAGGTGCTCTCTTCGGTTAATCTTTAATAAAAATTTTATTTAAATAAAATTAGAATTCATGTATTATTAAAATTAATTAGCAAATAATTAATTATGAGAGAAATTTGAGGTGATCATAATGGAATACGTATACACAGCAATGTTATTGCACACAACTAGTCAAGAAATTAACGAAGAAAACGTGAATAAAGTTTTAGAAGCAGCAGGAGCAGAAGTTAACGATGCTAGAGTTAAGGCATTAATTGCAGCTCTAGAAGACGTAGATATCGACGAAGCAATTGAAAAAACTGCTTTAACAACAGCAGCACCTGCAGCAGCACCTGCTGCTACAGCAGAAAAGGCACCCGAGAAAGAAGAGGAAGAAGAAGAGGAAGAATCTGAAGAAGAAAAAGAAGAAGAAGCTGCAGCCGGATTAGGTGCTCTCTTCGGTTAATTTTTTTCGTAAATTATTTCTTTTTTTGAATTTATTTTTTTTCCATTTTTTTAGAAAACTATTATTTTTTTGGATTTAATTAAATAACTTTTCAAAAATTAACTTTTTTTGTAAAATTTTCTTAATTGTATTATTTGATAATTTATATGCTTATTTTAAAGAATTAATTTAATAAAAAGTTATTTAAATGCTAATTTTCCATTTATTGTTTATTTTATATAATTTTTATATAATAAATCAGGTAATATTATAAATTATTCCCGAATTATTTCGAATCTCAAATTACCACTATTTTATTAACCGCAAATAAACTCAAAAAAAATTATTTGATGATTATTATGTCAAACAAGCTTGAAGAATTAGGATATACCAAAAAGACGTGCAAAACATGTGGAAAAGATTTTTGGACCATAGGTAATAGACAAACCTGTGGAGACGCTCCATGTGATAAATACGAGTTCATCGGCGATCCTGCAACCACTAAAAAATATGATCTGCTCACTATACAAAACATATTCACGAAATTCTTTGAAAAAAATGGTCACACACACATTAAAAGATATCCCGTACTAGCTAAACGGTGGCGAGATGATGTTTTCTTAGTTGGAGCTTCTATTTATAACTTCCAACCATGGGTGACATCGGGGATGGTGGAACCTCCAGCCAATCCTCTGGTAGTAGCCCAGCCATCTATAAGACTTAATGATGTTGATAACGTAGGCAGAACCGGTAGGCATATGACTTGCTTCACTATGGGTGGACATCACGCATTCAATACTCAAGAAAAACAAGTGTATTGGGAAGATGAGACAATAAAATACTGCCATGACTTCATAGATCACATTGGAATAAACCCTGAAGAGATTAGCTTCATAGAATCATGGTGGGAGGGCGGAGGAAATGCAGGACCATGCTACGAGATATGTGTGAGAGGAGTGGAACTAGCCACATTAGTTTTCATCAAATACCGAACCACGCCTAATGGACTAAAAGAGATACCTCTTAAAATAGTAGACACCGGTTACGGCCTTGAAAGATTTGCTTGGATATCTCAGGGAACACCCACTGCATATGACGCATCCTTCGGTCCTGTAATTGATGAACTCAAAGAATTAGCAGATGTCGAATTTAATGAGCATATCCTAGCCGAAAATGCCAGGGTAGCTGGTATGATGGACATTGAAGACATAGCTGATTTAAAAATTCTCCGCTTGAAGGTTGCTGAAAGATTGGATATATCAGTTGATGAACTTAAAAAAGCTACAGAACCAATGGAATCCATTTATATTATTGCAGATCACACTAGATGCCTGGGATTCATGTTAGCCGATGGAGTTATTCCATCTAATATAAAGGATGGATATCTGGCTAGACTAATTTTAAGAAGAACCATCAGATTCATAAAAGACCTTGATTTAGAAGAATCATTGGCTGATATAATGAGAATACAACTAGACTTCTTATCAAAAACTTACCCCGAAATCAAGCATCATAAACATCACATTAATTCTATTATCAATTTAGAAGATGAAAGATATTATAAAACAATTTCAAAAGGCAGAAAATTAGTTCATAAAATGATTAAAAATCTTAAAAAAGATAAAAAGGATGAAATACCATTAGATACTCTTATAAAACTTTATGATTCCCATGGAATTCCACCTGAAACCATAAATGAGATTTCAATAGAAAATAATTTTAATTCAAAAATCCCCGATAATTTTTACACATTAGTTGCAGCGGAACATTCTGAAAAAGTTCAAGAAGAAAAACATGAGATAGAGTTGGATTTTCCGGCTACAGAGCTTTTATTTTATGAAACCCCAAATGAAACCGAATTTAATGCTCACGTAATTGGAATCTACGAAAATAATGTGATATTAGATCAGACACTATTTTATCCAGAAGGTGGTGGTCAGCCATCAGATGTTGGATATTTAAAAATTCGTGACGAAAAAATAAATGTTATACACTCTGAAAAAACTGATGAAATAGTTCTGCATAGAGTAAATAAAGAAGATATTGAAAAAGTGCATCCATACAAGGGTCAAATAATAAAAGGCCACATAGACATAACTAGAAGAAAGGCTTTAACTCGAAACCATACTGCAACACATTTAATCATCTCCTCTGCAAGAAAAATACTTGGAGACCATATATGGCAAGCCGGAGCTCAAAAAGGGGTTAAAAAATCAAGAATTGATATATCACATTATAAAAGGATAAAACCTGAGGAACTCCAAGAAATTGAAAGACTTGCAAATACTCTTGTAATGGATAATATTGGAATAAACACATTTTGGATGGATAGAACACTAGCTGAAAAGAAATATGGATTTATTCTATATCAGGGTGGTATTGTTCCGGGGATGAATATAAGAACTGTTGAGATTGATGGTGTCGATGTACAAGCATGTGCAGGTACACACTGTAATAAAACAGGTGATGTAGGTCTTATAAAGATAATTAAAACTGAAAGAATTCAGGATGGTGTGGAACGAATTGAATTTTTCGCCGGTGAAGCTGCAATTGAAGCTGTACAAAATACTGATAATATCTTAAAAGAAAGCGCAGGTATTTTCAAAGTGAAAGTTGAACAATTGCCTAAAACATGTGATAGATTCTTTAATGAGTGGAAATCCTATAAAAATGAAATTAATAAACTTAAAAGCCAGATTGCTTCTCTTAAAATTGAAAGTATGATTGATAAAACTGAAAAAATTAATGATTTATTGATTTTAAATAAAATAGTAGAAGCTGACCTGGGGGAACTCCTAAAAATAGCGACAGAACTCATTGAAAAACAGGCTAAAGTTGATTTAGTGATTATTGGAAATAATGATGGGAGAATAGTTGGGGCAGCATCTCAGAAAGCTATTGATAATGATATAAAAATTAATGATTTAATAAAAGAAGCTGCTAAAATTCTGGGTGGAGGGGGAGGAGGTAAGCCAACTCTTGCCCAAGGTGCCGGCCCTAAGAGTGAAAAAATACAAGAAGCCATTGATTTCGCTCTTAATAAAATAAAAATTGATTTAAAAAATTAATCTAGAAAAACTTATTTAAAATAAATTATATAAGTTATTTTTAAGGTTTTATTCGTTTTATTTAATCTGTATTTTATTTGTGAGAAGCAGGTGTTCGTATTGACTGAGAAAGAAAAATTGGAAGATATAAGTTACTGGCATAAAACAGCTGATAAATTTTTTGAGGAAGGTAAATATTTGGAAGCATTGGAAGCTTACGAGAGTATGGCAAGGTTGGATCCTGAAAATGCTTTAGCATGGAAAGGCATGGCTACAGCTTTTTCTTTGCTTGATAAGCCTTATGAAGCATTGGAGAGTTTGAATAAAGCACTTAATATAGATCCTGCTGATTTGGAAGCATTGGAAATTAAAGGATTGATTCTCAAAAAACTTTTAGAAGAGAATGAGGAAGAGTTAAATCGTTTAAAAACTAGTAAATCTGATTAATGAATTAATCATTAATGTAATTCCATTTATTATTATTTTTTATTAAATGTAAATAATTTCAAATAAATTATATTTTTTTTAAAAAACAATTTTAAATATTATCTTGACAAAAGAATTTCTTTTTTTCACAGTAAACCTCAAATATTATCGCATCATCCTATTTTTAATATTCCTTATAAAAGGATTGTTTTTTAACTATTAATCCTAAAAACTGATTTTTCAATATCTAATACTTTTTCAACTGCCTTAATTAATTTTTATGACGCTACACATAGTCCAGTTACGATTATCTCAAGAAAATAACAGTTCCTAAATACATTTTAATATTATTAAGAAGCATTAATTGTCCAATATATAAAAATTAAATTCTGATCAAAAAATTTTATTTACGGTGTGGATTGGATGTTACTTGTGAACATTATGAGTCCCAATACAAATCCTATCATAAGGAAAAGCACTAGGAAAAGAATAATTGGAAGCCATCTTCTTGAACGTTTAATTTCTTCATAATTATAGTTATTTTCATATTCAGTAGTTTCAGGCTCATAACTATCGTTATTTACATCGTAGAATTGTTCTTCATTCCTGTAATCTTCACTCATATACTTCTTCTGCAGAGGCTTAGTTGCTGATAATAATTCCATACCACAATTGGAACAGTAACTATAACCCTTCCGAATTTGATCTCCACAGTTTTCGCATTTCATTTTATCATTTATTATAATCTTATACCATTTATAATATTTTGTGATATGATAATGAAAATCTATTAAACAAGTTATTTGATATTGTTATTTGAATTTAATATTGTATAGGGATTAAATAAGATTTATAATTAAATTTAACTCAATTTTTATTAAATTATTTTCAAGAATTTATAATTTATTAATAGAGTTTTAAACTTTCAAAAAATAATCTATTATAAAAAAAAAGTTTTTATATAAAGCTTTAGCTATGAACTAATGTATATAACATTTCATAAATGAATTCGATGCGAAATATGAAAATTATAAGGCTTAAATCAAATAAATATTTGTTAAATAGGATTAATTATAGCTTTAATCACTAAAATGTTGAACGGATAAAAAATATTCATCATCCACAAGCATGAAAACTTTTAATTGTGGTTTAAACCTCAAAATAAGCTTTATGGGGCTTTTTACAACAATTTTTTTCCGTAAACTTTATAAGTGATAATTAAGTGATAATTGGCTAGGTCCTAAAAAGGTCAAAATAACTTTTTTTGAAACTTTAGGACATGGAGGCGGTAAAATTAAGAGAAAATCGATTATGGCAGTGTTATTGCTATGTGCTATAGCATTGCCTTTTAGTGCAGGCACAGCCTTTGCAACATCAAATATTACAAATACGACTTCTGGTCAAATAAACACGAATAATAGTCATAATTTAGTCAACGCGACAAATCAGAACTCAAAACAAACAAATAATACAGAAGAAACAACCAGCCAACCAGTGAAAAGTACCGAAACTAATGATACTCAAGCTAAAACTGTAACACAACCTACAACCACTCAAGCGAATTCAAGTTCAAAAAATATAGCAGCCGGATCTGCAAGTGCTACTACAACGACCACTACTCAGACAAGTTTCACAAGCACCCAGATTAACAGTGCAGCATCTAGTGTTAAAACTTTTATAGAAACTAACCATAGACTACCCAATTACGTGACCATCTCTAACCATCAGGTTACTATGCCACAATTCCTACAATTAATGGTTCAGAACCTATTAAACTACAACAAAGGATTAAATATACCAGTGACCCTTAAAACAGTAACCACCCCAACCAACTACACAGAAACCGTTAAAAGTGGAAATATCCAAAAATCAGAGTACCTCAGTCTCGCACAAACCATAGCAACAAGCATAGCATCAACCGGGAAAGCACCAACATACGTGAACAGTCCACTCGGGAAAATCAATTTCAACAACTTAGTTTACACTTTCAGTAAAATACTAAACTTCCAAGTATCAAACCAAAGATTACCCACCTATGTTTCAGTAAAACCATGGACAAGCATTCAAAGCAGCGGATCTGAAGGTAGCAGTTCAACAATACCAGCATCATTACTACCATACTTACAACCAACAACTAACGCACAATCCAACAGCCAAACCATTATAGCGCTTGAAACATCCATTACTAAAGGTTTAACTACACCTTACGATAAGGCAACAGCGATCTTTAACTGGGTTAGGGATCACATAACATATTCCTTCTACTATAACACCAAATATGGTGCATTAGGAACATTAAGTGCAGGAACAGGAAATTGTGTTGACCACTCCCATCTAACAGTAGCCTTAGCTCGAGCTGCAGGAATACCCGCTAGATATCAGCTTGGATACTGTGACTTCTCAGATGGATGGTACGGTCACGTCTGGGCTCAACTCTATGTGAATGGTAAATGGTACTACGCAGATACAATAAGCAATAGAAACACTTTCGGTGTAATAAATAATTGGAATCTCAATACTTACACTTTAGAGAACACGTACATTTCGTTACCATTCTAAAAAAAGGAATTTTTTTTTTATTCCTCTTTTTTTATTTTTTTTTTTAAAAACAAAAAATTTAATATTTATTAAAATTTTTAGCTAATTTTATTATGATATTTTTTGATATATCCTAAAAAAAATAAATAAAATTAATTTTAATTAAAAATATAAGTTTAAATTTAATTTATGAAGTCTAAATTTATGGGAATACACTTTGGCTTCTTATATTATGAGTATGGGGAATCGAGTTTACATCCTCATAATTACATCAGGCATACTGGTCGATTTTTTTTTACTCACAATTATTATAGAGATTTTCTATAAATCTTTTTGATTTTTTTTATTTTAATCTTTTGGGTTTATTTTTATATGTTTATGTTGGTTTAAATGCTAAATGCAATAAATTTATATATTATTAATGTCATATAAGCATTATGAAGTCTTTTGAAAATTATTTCATGAAGAAGGAGTATGTTCGTGTGGAACAGCTTGGTGATAAGTTGGCTGAGATTGATCCTCTTATCGATTGGCAAATTTTCAGGCCAATAATCCATAATATGTATGATAACCACACGGAACGTGGTGGCAGACCTAATAATGACGAAAATAGTTATGATGAAAATATTAGTTTTACAATCATGGTATGGATTGTCGGATCCTGAGCTTGAAAGACAAGCTACTGACCGTATATCATTTAGAAAGTTTTTAGGATTCCCTGAAATAATACCAGACCGTTCCACGGTCTGGGCCTTCAGAGAACGATTGAAAGAAACAGGTAACGACCAAAAAATATGGGAAGAACTGCAACGACAAATTGACTCCAAAGGATTAAAGGTTAAAAAAGGCGTTGTACAAGATGCCACATTCATAACAGCAGATCCAGGCCATAAAAAGGTAGATGAACCATGCTGACCCGAGGCCCAAACCCAGCGGAACAAAGACGGCACCTGGACCAAAAAGGGAGGAAAATCCCACTATGGCTACAAATTACACAGTAAATCCGATATTGACTATGGTTTTTTGATAAGAGAAATAGAAACAACAACTGCATCAGTCCATGATAGTCAAATTGACCTCTCCCAACAGGGAGAAGTCGTATACCGAGACCGTGGATACTTCGGAGCACCATGCAAAGGCCATAATGCCACCATGAACCGCGCCACACGTAACCATCCACTAAGTATAAGAGAAAAAATGCGAAACAAACGCATAACACGCAAAAGAGCACCCGGAGAACGTCCATACGCAGTAATCAAAAACATGTTCCTATCAGGCCACGTAAAAGTCACCACCCTCCTCAGAACTCACCAAAAATATTTTCACCTGCCTAGCTTACAACCTCCTGCAATTAAATACTTTAAACCGAAAAAACACCCCCTAGCGAACGCTAACAAAAAAAACAAAACCTCAAGCAAAAAGGCTAAAAAAAAGAAAAAACTTCAAAACATAAAAAAATAACACAAAAAACCCGCCAAACAAAAATACAAACACAAAAAATAATAAAAAAACGAAGTTAATGGAAAATCTCTATATTAATAAAAAAATATTAAAACTTTGAAGCTCAACCGACAACCCTTAATTCAGAAATTGTTATTGGGGGCAATACAAAAGGTCCTATCTGCCTAGTTTTCATAGAAGATGCACTAGCTTTCTTAAGGGCATTGAAAACATTACCTGATAACATGGCTTTCTTCACTGGATAAGCAATTTCTCCATCCTTAATATAGAAAGCGTTCATGGCTTCCACTGAGAAATCACCAGATATGGGATTAGCAGTGTGAGCTCCAAGTAAATCCTTAACCATTAATCCACTCCTTACACTAGAAATCTCCTTCAACTCTATAAAATCAAGTATCAAGTTACTAAAACCTACAGAAGGCATATCAGCAAAGGATGATCTAACTCCATTTCCAGTGCTCTGAACCCCTCCCTTTTTGGAAGTGTATAAATCATAGATAAAATTTTTAAGGAATCCCTTCTCCACCAAAGTTGTTTTTTGACTGGGAACACCCTCACCATCACTTTGAGCACTGTTAAGTCCTCTCTTAAGTGTCCCGTCATCATATACATTAAGAGACGGTGTCAACACTTCCTCACCTAATTTATCAGCATACACTGATCTACCCCTCTGAACATTATCCGCGTTTAATGCATTAGCAAATGTATAAATTAATGCTGCTGCTGCATTATAATCCAGTATAACTTCCATATCTCCTGTTTTTATTGATTTACCGTTTCTTGAATCACGAGCAACTTCACAAGCCTTATGGGCAATTATATCAGCATCTATGTCTAGATATCTGGACGAATCGAATTCATTGGCTGTGGAAACACCATTGCCATCAGGAATATTAACCGATATAAATCCTGAAAAGAATGTGGATGAATCATTAGAAAGTACTCCATCAGAATTCGTGATAACAGTATTTAGTGAACCTGCAGAAACACCTCCAGAGGTGGGTTGACATTTATCATTAAGGCTAGATTGAATCATAGTTTTAGCGAATGTTACGGTATCCTTCACATCCAAGTCTCGAATTTTAGGATCATAAATCTCCTTAACATTAGTATATGCGGATTTAGAGGCGAAAACAAAATTTTCATCGGTTACATTAAATTTAGCATTGAAAACCGCGTTTTTTACAGTTTGCTCTAGTTTAGTTAGATCCGTTGTGTAGGCAAATCCCATCTTATTATCCCGAATTATCCTGATTCCCACTCCATAAGATGAAACTTCCTTCGCAAAATCCACCTGATCATTTTGTATATCTACATCTACTTTTTCTTCTCTTTCAAGATAAATTTCAGCTTCCTCTACATATTTAAGCGCTATTTCCAGTGTTTCATGAGCCATTTCATCCATCATAATATAAACCTCTCAATTGCTTCTGCCACACCATCACCATAAGGTTTCTCGGTTATATAATTTGCTATATCTTTAAGCTCCTCATCAGCATTATTTACAGCCACTTTCACACCTGCTACTTTTAAAAATTCGATATCATTCTCACTGTCTCCAACAGCTAGAATTTCATTCGTTTTTAAACCTAAATCAGTAGCTATCTTCTCTAAAGATGATCCTTTATTCACTGATGGATCAGTCAAATGAATGGCAAATTTAGTATCGTAGACAACCACATTGAAATCTTTAACAGTTTCTTTAACTAGTTTTTCAGGTATCGTTCTTTCTATAGCTACTTCAGAAACTCTTTGATCCGAGAATTCCACTTTTTTAACCGCGAATTTAGAGTTAAGGAATTCGTAAGCATTTTCACATTCCGTTATATTGCCTAGAATCTTTTTTCTTCCTTGAAGTTCAATTACACCACCATTTTCAGCTACCAAACCACCAGTAGTGCCCAATAATATGGTTATAGTTTTGGCGGCGCACATAACATTACCCGTTACAAATATAATTGGAATTCCAATATTCTCTGCCTGATATATAGCATTCACAGCATTAACACATAACCTTCTGGTTTCATCAGTTATAGTACCATCTACATCAAGCGCTACAGCCTTTAATTGATATTCCACTATTCATCACTCCACTTAAAATATTTTAATATTTAAAAAAAATGGTTTTAGAGATTACTGTAACGATAAGCTATATTACAGGTACCCTCCTTACTAACCATACAAGCACCTATGGGATTTACAGGGTTACATTCTGTTCTAAACAATTTACATTCCTCGGGACGTGACACACCACGTAATATTGGGCCACATATACAGCCTGTAACCACATCTGGAGTTTTTTCGACGTGAACATCAAATTTTTCTCTTGCATTTAACTGGGAAAATTCGTTTCTTATTTCATAAAAAGAATATGGAATCTCAGGGAATCCCCTCCATTCTCTGCTTTTGATGTAGAAAACTTCATCCATTAATTCCTGTGCTTTTAAGTTACCTTCTTCTTTTACCGCTCTTTTATACTCATTTTGAACTTCAACCTTGCCTTCTTTAATCTGTTTTAAAATGAGATAAATAGCGATTAGTACATCAAAGGGGTTGAAACCCGCCACTACCTGGGGAATTCCATATTTCTGAGAAAATATTTCATATGGATGGATTCCAATTATAGTTGATACATGCCCGGGTTCTATAAGTGCATTAAGATTAACTTCTCCAGATTCTATGAGGAATTTTAAGGCAGGAGGTATTAAACGGTGACAAGAGAGAACTGAAAAATTCTCTGGAGGTCCTGATACTATTTCAGAAGCAGTAGTGGGTGCTGTAGTCTCAAATCCAGCTGCCATGAAAGTCACTTCATTATCTACCTTTTTAGCTATTTCAACTGCATTGCTAACTCCATATACTACTCTGACATCTGCTCCATCTGCTTTGGCATCGGCTAGAGTTCCAGTAGCACCAGGTACTCGGAGCATATCCCCAAATGTGGTGATGGTAACTCCCTGCCGGGCTAGTTTGAGGCATTCATCTACTTCCCGTGAAGGCACGCAGCAAACGGGACAGCCGGGTCCAGCAACTACCTCTACTTCTTCTGGTATGAGAGACCGTATTCCATGTTGCATTATTGTATGTTCATGTGATCCGCAGACGTGCATGATTTTAACAGGCCTGGAAATATCTTCTATACGTTTCACTATTTCTCTGGTTAGATTTTTCATACTGACACCTTTAAATTGAGATTCCATATTTGTTTAAATCATTGTGTAAACTGGAATTTTTTTTTGATTAGCTAATTTATTATATGTAAAACAGATATTAAAATAGATTTAATAATTTTTTGCTTATGTGAAAGAAGGTTTATGAATTCCATTTAAAGATTAATAAATCATTCTAGGTTTTGTTAAATTATAGTTAATGATAATAAACTTTAAAAAAAATTTTTAAATTTATTTAGTTCAAATAATATTTAATCGGGTAGTAGAATTTAATTGGATTACATTTGGTTATAATTAAATATTCTATCATTCAAATTATTTTTAAGATTAAATATAATATAATTTTTAAGAATTCTAATTCTTATATATAGGTAGTTAAAAAAAATGAAAGTCGCAGTGATAGGCCTGGGAATAGAGGGTAAAAAAGCTTTAAATTCTCTTTTAAACCACGGACACCAAGTTTATGCTTCTGATATGAACGAAGACTTAAATATAGAAAGTGAAAATGAATTTGAATTTGAACTTGAACTCGGAAACCATGATTTTAAAAAAATAAATTCAGCAGATGCCGTAGTATTAAGCCCCAGTTTATGGAGCATTAACGCCTTTAAAAAGTTCAAATTCAATAATAAACTTTTATCAGACGTTTTCACCAACCATAAATCTTTTTTTACTATAGGGGTGACTGGAACTAATGGTAAAACCACCACATCCTTTATGATCAAGGAAATACTCGAAAAATCCGGGTTTAAAATTCTTATAGGTGGAAATGCAGGAGGAGGATTTGATGGATACACAGAACTCGTGCTGGAAGCGTCAGAGAAAAATTATGATATTTTAATCGTAGAAGTCTGCGATATGACATTGGATTTCTGCGCCTATAGTTTTGATTTCGATTTACTTGTGGTAACAAACATTGGACATGATCATCTAGATGTGCATCAATCAATCGGTAATTATCAGAAATCACTACAAAAATTCTTAAAAGATAAAAAAGCAGTTTTAAATGTTAATGATGAATTATTATCCAGTATGGAGAATTATACAGAGGAAACCTTCTTTTTTGATCATTACGTCGGGAAACTGAAGTTATTCGGAAAATTCAACCGACAAAACGCTGCTGCTGCAGAAGAAGTTGCTAAAGTACTAGATATACCACAAAAAAATATAAATAAATCATTAGAGTATTTCACACCCGTACCCGGAAGAATAGATGAGTTAAATATCGGAAAATCTAGGATTGTAATTGGAAAAACCGATAACATCTCCGCAACCAGTGCTATTCTAGCAGAAGAAAAATTTAACATGGTTATAATGGGAACACCCAGACGAAATGAATACTGGAGATATGACATAATAGAAGAGGTATCTAAAACTAACCCTCAGTTAATAGGTTTATTTCCCGGTTTGGATAACACTACTACTCAAGCTGAAGAAGTTCTAATAAAAAAAGGTTACCAGGGACCCATTAAAATTTTAAATAATGTAAAAGAAGTGGTAGAGTTTACCATAGATTGGATTAAAAATGACTCCACTATCTTTATCGGTGGAAATGGTCAGGATAAAATAATGGAGATAAAAAAAATTTTAGAACATAATGCCATTATTATATAGTTCAAAATTATAAAAAGATATCATAGTATTAATCAAAAAATTATAAATGGGTAAATAAACAAAAAAATATTTGATCAATACATCTACATTAAAACAAAATACTTAAAAGCCATGATTTGGTTCAAGATCATCTATATTTATTGTTTAACTGAAAATTTAAATTTGTATGATCTATAACCTGAAAAAATAACATAACAACAATTATATCAAATTTTGCAGTAGGAGTGTGATGTTCTGTCAAATTTAGTGAAAAATCCTTTATTTATATTGATAATATTAATTTTAGTCGCTGTTGTAATGTATCCGTTTGGAAATGCCCTGGGAGTTCATATTCCAGCACAGAAGCCAGAGGAAATTACCGCTCTCCCCATTGGATCTACAGTTTTGAATGGAACTAATGTTGTGAATGATAATAACATCCGTAAAGTTCCACTACTATATCATCCAGAATATTTAGTGCAATATGCTATAGAACAGAAATATATGCAAATTTTCACCAGTTTAGTTACTGGAGCTGTTCCAACCCCAATTAAAGATGTCACTGGTGGTAGTATATCAAATAATGGAATAGCCCAAGGATTTACTGGACCAGGAATGCTAACCGTGAAAGGAAACAAACTAGCGATAAATCCTCCTAACAATTTTGTATGGGGATATATAACAGCATACACAGTAGCAGTTAAAACTAGCGATGGAGTTGAACTCGTACAAAATAATAAGACTTTAAAAACAATATCTGCACAGGATATCAGCAATGATACAATACCCCACCAATATGTGAATCTCGATGACTTTAAAACTTGGTATAACCAAAGCAATGTAGGGAATAGCTTAGATTTGGATTATGGTTTAAGTAATTTTAGCGACGGTAGAAACATGGTCCCACCGGATAAGATAAAAACATACTTTGGTGAAGACGTTTTAAATTATATGGAAACACATGAACCCACCACTAACGAGTCAATATTAGCTTATAATGGTGGAAACAATGAAGTAGTTGTAGGTAGCAGTCAAACTATTATGGATGCTTATGCCAATATGGATAATAATGCCCGTGTATACAATGCTATGTCATTTATACAATCTTGGAATAATACAATAATTCCACCCCACTCCACAGCCTATGGAAGTAATAATGTATCCTATACTTCTGTATATGATCCAGATCCCACTCAACTTGGATGGGCAAGTCATGGTACTTGTCCGCCCGGAAGAGCTTTAAGAGATGCCTCCTCGGCTGCAGGATTTTCAATACCTACCGGTATGACATGGGATTATACTAATGTAATAGCCAATGATGCTAATTTAACAAGTGGTATAAAAATTTATAACAACAATGATTATCCAGTCAAAGTCATCATGTGGAGTAATGGAGATAATACCGGAATGCCCATCTATGCTAAGATCGTTGAGTTATTACCTTAAAAAAATTTTAAAATACCTCACTTAACTTTTTTTTTAAATAATAATAATCTGATTACACTATATAATATGATTCATATGGTATCAGCTATAATTACCGCCGCAGGTGAAAATCGACGGATGACTGATGATCAAAAAGCCCGTGGATTGGATATTCAACATAAACTCCTTCTCGACATCCATGGAAAACCGGTAATAATCAAAACTCTGGAAAATGTTAAAAATACAGGAGTTAAGGAATTAGTTATTGTACTCGGGCATTTCAGCTGTGAAATTAAATTTGTTCTATCTGATTATCTTGATGAAAAAATTAAAATTAAAGTTAACCCTGAATTAAATGTAGAATTATCTGATACTCTTTTAAACGGAGTTAAAAGTGTTAAATCAGGATTATGTTTATGTGCAGCTGCAGATCAACCCACAGTATCTACAGATACTATGAATAAATTAATTATGAAAGCTCTTGATTCTGAAAAAGATATGGTTACTATACTGGCGAGGGAGGAAAGTGGATATCTTGACTCAACGAAGGGTTTGGGAATGCCATTTGTATGTCATTCAAAGCTTCTAAGAAAGTATTTGTCTAATAAAGAGGGTGACTTAAATCCAATATTAAATGATATGCTCGAGGATGGAGTAATTTTTTATGGTGTTAACCCTTATAATTCATTGGAACTAGTGAATATTAATCAATGGGATGATTATGTTACTGTTTTGAGGGAAATTAAACTGTAAATATGATATATTTTTAGGAAACCTAAATCTGTGAATGGGATTTTATTATTAAGAGTTTTTAAGGATTATTAAAAGGTAATTAAAGATTGCTATGAAAAAAATTAATTTATCCAAAGAAACGCAGCCTAAAAGCAGGGAAATCTATTTTCACGTTATAATGGGTCATATTTATTATTGGCTTAACAATATCAAATTTGCTTTGAAACGTAGTGGAGGTTCTATCCAAATTAATGATGAAAATAAGATTTTATTTAAATTAGACATAATAAACACCATCACAGGTGGGGATGTTACTAAAAACAATGAAATAATGAAGCATCTTCCTAAAAAACCATTAAATGATGATATACTCCGAGCTGCAAAAAATGGTACTCCGCTAATAACTATGGGAGATGGTTCAAAGCCCCGTGTGATGATAACGGCGGGAATGCATGGAAATGAATTAGCACCACAAATAGCATCATTAATGCTCATAAATGAATTATATGGTAAAAGAATCAATGGAACAGTTTATTTGATTCCATTTGTAGCACCTAGGGCTAGTTCAGAGAATAGTAAACTTTTTAATGGCGAAAACTTGAATTTGATGGCAAATATCCAGGGAAATCCCGCTAATGTCGTGTTTAAAATAATTCAGTCATTGAATGTTGTTTCATTGGCTGATTGTCATAGCACTAGTACTGATCCTGCGAAAAATTCTGTTCTTTATTATCCGAGAATTGCAAGCTCCAAAATAGCGGTTTATATAAATAAACTAACTAATTCTACATTACTAGCATTGATTCAGTATTCTGGAATGTTGATAGTCCAATGTAATGACCATAATATTCCATCTGTAATCTGTGAAGTTGAATCATCAGATGGCGTAGCGTCAAAGGAAAGTGTAATCGTTTCTTACAGTCAGATGAAAGCTTTTTTGAAATATCATCAAATTATATAAAGTTTTTTTGAAAAATTTTCTTTTGAATCTTAAAATTCATTATCCCATACACCAAAGTAGATTTAAGTGAATATTTAATTAATAATTAACGTCATAATAATTATTTGGGCGTGTTTAATTGTTATCTTCAACTAAATTACCTTTAATATTAAAGATTTACTTCGGTTTTTTCGCTGTTTTAATTGTTGTTTCCTCCGTGATTTTATATAAGTTAACTCCCGCATTTGCTTACGCCCAAATAGATAGTGTTAAATTCTTCTTATCTGCTCTGGTTCAAAGTGAAGCCACTGTAATAGCCATAGTTATAACATTAAGTCTAGTAGTAATTCAACTCACTGCTTCTACTTATTCCACTAGAGTTATAGATATATTCAAAGAGTCTCCAGTTATCTGGATCATTGTGGGTACATATATTACTGCTATCGCATATGGAATGACTCTTCTTAAGTTCATAGATGTTATAGCAGCTAGTAGTATCTCAAATTTCGAGGTTAGTGTCTGGATATCCTATCTTCTAAGTATATTCGCATATGGAGCTTTAATACCCTATATTTTAGGCGCTCTGGATATTATGAAATCATCTACAGTATTAAATAGATTTGCAGAAAGAATAACCACTGAAAACATCCTATCCGGTATATCAGAGTATGAAAAAATTGTAGGTAATAATGCAACATCCTTAAACTATTCCTATCTATATTCCGATATACTTAAACCAGTAATTGAAGTTGACGCAGACCCTATTCAACCTATTATTGATATTATACATAGTTCTATGATGAAATATGATTATGGGACTATGAGATATGGTTTGAAGGTGTTAGAGAATTATATGGTTGATATTTTAGAGAATAATGAGTTCAGTAAGGATGAAGGAGTAATTACCAAGCATATACTTACTCATCTTGAAAGAGTGGGAAAATTAGCCGCCAGCCGTGAAGATGAGGATTCCGTGGAAGAAGTATTAACCGTAATATTTATGGTTGGTAAAATAGCAGTTGAACATGAAATAGAAAATGTGACTGGTGAAGCGGTGAATTCCATCAAGAATATAGGTAAATCAGCTATAAAACGAGAAATGAAAGATGTGGAATTGATAATAACTGATCTAATTTCAGAAATTGGTAGAATCTCCGCGAGAAAGAAGCTTGACTTTGCAACCAGTGTAACTGTTAACTCATTAGGAATCATTGGAAGGGACGCTTCTAAACATGCCCAACAGGGATTGGAAGAGACCGTTTGGATGGCAGGTTCTATCCAGGAAATAGGTAAGTTAGCAATAAAATATGGATTAGGACAATCAGTTTTTTATGCTGTAAATTCCTTAGGGGACATGGGGAAATATACTGCAAGAAATGATCTACCCAAAACTACGATTAGAATCATTAATTATCTTAAAGATTTAGGTTTAGCCTCACTAAAAGAAGATCTTAGCGAAAATACAAATAATGCAGTGAATTATCTGGCATAAATTGGAAGAATAGCCGTATGGAGTGAATTAAATGTCACAGCTCTCCGTAAGTTACTGAATGAAGTGGGTGAATCTCTTAAAATAATAAGGGATAAAGCTCTGGAGAAAAAATTTACAGAAACAATTTCGATTGCAGATTTAAACCTTGAAAGAATTGAAAAATTAATGAATGAAAAAAACGTGGAATAAGAATTAAAATCCATAAATTAAATTAATATTCCTTAATTAAACACAATATTTAAAATATTAAAGATTTGTAAAAATTTGCTTGCATTAAAAAATGAATGGTAACGTGATCGACCGTTTACTTAGTTATTTTTATCTTAAGCATCTGTTCTTATCTTTTTTTATCTGGTTCAATCTTCTATACACTGATGTGGATAGTGCCAAATACGTTCTAAGCTCCCTGATTCAAAGCGAAGCAACAATCTTAGTCATAGTGGTTACTTTGAGTCTGTTGGCTGTACAGCTTGGAACTTCATTTTCCAGCAGATTTATAGATATATTCAAAAGAACCCTGATCTATGGATTCTTAATATAATCTACTTCTTTGCTATAAGCCTACTGCACAACCTTAAAATTAATTATTAATACTCAAAATAGGATTTCTATCCTCGAAAATTATATTCTCATTGCTCCTACATTAGTATGTTTTATTTATAGCATTGATACCATATATCTGGAATATTCTGGATTTGATGAAGCCATCACCCGTAATTGATAAACAATGTGAAAAGATTACTATAAGAGAACCTATTGAAATCTATTGAAGAAGAAGATATTATAGGAAAAGATGACCCGATTGAACCTATTATAAATATTATGAAATGCTCTTTGATGAAATATGATTATGGAATATTTAAAGAAGGATTAAGAATAATCCAAAACTCTACAATATATATTTTAATTGAAGAAAAAAACATAGATCTGAAGGAAAAATAATAAAATAGTTTCAAAATCATTTGATAATGATTAAAAAATTAGCTGTAGAATCTGGTAATGATGAAATAATTGAGAAAATAATCGATGATATAAAAAGGAATTAAAATAATAGAATAATAAATTGTTTATTTAATACTAAAAAAATGGAAAATTGAAACGAAAAGTAAACTCTTATTCTTTCAAACTATCTTCCATCAATTCAAATCTATCTTCAAGCTCCTCTACTGCTTTACCCAACTTCATCACTAATTCCAGCGTGTTATGCATCCAAACAAGCATTAAATCTTTATCTGCCTGTCCTTTATATTCCATCATTTTTTCAGATAATTCTTTTGCTTCATCTAATATTTCAAATACTTTTGTTTCACTCATTATTAATCACCCCATACTTTCTAAAGCATTTACAATACATCCAATATTTTCGCCATTCATACCTACAATTACTTCTTCAGGTTTTATACCGGCAAATTTCCTGGAGCCACTGCATCCCATGGTAAAGTTAGGCCTTTTACGTGTGAATGGACCAGCCACGGCATCAGCACAGATGGACTGAATGCCTGAAAAATCAGCTTCTACCCTACCACCGAGTGTGTACACCATAGCTTGCGCGAGCTTCATGGCTTGTGCGGGGTTACTGATCACTACAATTACATCCGGATCAAAATTAGCCTCATCTAAAGGAGCGTAAATTAATGCATACATCATAGGCTCAATTTTCGGTATATCCTCCATGGTTCGTTTAGCAGAGCCTAAACTGGAAAATCTTCCTAACCCCTGATACATTTCGCCAGTTTTAACTTTCTCTGGGGCTTCCATGAGTCCAAGAGCAGCTGCTCCACCTTTACAAGTTTGTTCTTCAGCAGTTGCATAGAATGTTTCACCCATCGCTGCCTTTTGAACCATTTCACAGTGCCTGATACCCTGAGCTATCTTTTTAATATCTTCAGGAATATCATTTTCTCTTAAAACGAATTTAATAGCTACAGGAGATTTAGTTAAACCTAATTTCTCTTTAATCTTTTGAGAAACCATGCCATATCCATTCACATCACAAGTACTTTCTGTCATGCTTTATCACCGTTTTAATTATGTTTCATAAATTATTTAACTATATTTAGGAAAAAAAATAAAAATAATGCATTTCAAATTGTTACGAATATAAAAGTAATATAAAAAAGCGTAAAAATCTTAAATTTATAGGGATCTAATACCTGTAACTAGTTCTTTTATTTTATCTTCAACTTTAGAACTACGTTCAACTACTGTACCCGTTACAACAATGTCAGCACCGGCTTTCGCCATCTTTGCAGCAGTTGCTCCATCTCTAATTCCACCACCAACAATCACTATTAAATCGGTAAATTTTTTAATTTTAGCAATCATTTCAGTGGGAATATGTTGACTGGCACCGGATCCAGCCTCCAGATAAAATAATTTCATACCCATAAACTCCGCAGCCATAGCATAAGCCACTGCAATATCTGGTTTAGATCTGGGTATTAATTTAGCATCGCCCACCCAACCAACCGTTCCTCCAGGTTCAACCACCAGATATCCCATAGAAATGGTTTCAATACCTAACTTTTTAATGATTGGAGCACCCAAAGACTGTGCTCCGGTAATCCAATATGGATTAGTGGAATTCAGTAGACTCATAAAAAAAATAGCATCAGCATATTTGCTAACACCACTAATATTACCCGGAAATAATATTATAGGCACATCAACATTCTCTTGAAGCGCTTTTGCAGTCGCATCCAATTCACTGGAATTTGTTGTTGATCCACCCAGCATTATGCCATCAGTACCGCCGATTACCGCATTTTGAGCTGTTCGGACTGCTTCATCAGGTTTTTGCTCCTCAGGATCTATAAGTGTAAGATGTATTTTCCTATTTTTGAGTAATTCCCTGATATAATCTTCTACATTCATTATAAATCACTTAAAAAAATTGGTATTACAAGGGGTTAATAAAAATTTTTTTCTTTATTTTATGGAGATTGGAATTTAATCTAAACTAGAATTTCATAAAAGTAAATAAAGAAGAATTGTGGGGTGATCTATCCCCTTGGTTCTTTGGCTTTATATCTTAAACCTTTATAACCGCACTTTCTGCAGGTTTTAGCGGTTGGTGGATTTCTAGCATTACATTTAAGACAAATTTTAATCTTGAATAATCTGTTTTCTGCTTCTTCAAATTTAGCCATTGTTTTATCCTCCTATGAATTCATTTTGTATGTTTACAACTTCAATACTGGTTTTAGCATGAGAATAAGCTTCCAAAAGCTCTTCATTGAGCTTTAGAAAATGAGGTCCCCATTTGAACTGGGACATGATTTGGATAGCATTATTTTTAAGTCCCACTATATAAAAGGTTGCGGCAATAGCCTCTGCTGTTGAAAGTATACAGGGCTTCCCATAATTGGTAGGATTAGTTGCGACCAAAAACGGGAGTGAACGGTGGTTTTTTTTACCCTTAAACAAACCAGATGATTTGTCTATTTTTTTCCACGAGCAGTCTAACGCTGCAATGCCATTTTCCGCTACGGCTTCCCTGTCTTCTGTTGATACTGCCTTTTCAGCAAAAGGATCCAAAATTATAGCTCCTATTGGTAACATGTTTAGTTTATTTACTATTTTAATATTACCTCTCTTAGCCATTCGAATTGTGGTACATTTTTTGCGATCACATTGTTCTGCGTGGTATATGGTGACTTTCATGAAAATGATTCCGGTGCTCAGAAAAAGTTTAATATCGATTTCCTTAAGTTTAAGATTAAAAGTTCATACTCTAAAATTTAGAATAATCTTGTTGATCAAAGTTTATGATAATATCTATGATATTCATTATGCTTTCTAGAATATCTATTTTATCCATTCAATCAAAAAAAACTTTTAATTAAATCTTTAAAAAATCTCTTATTTTTGAAATAATTCTTTTTTATAGCAATGTTATTAGTATAGGGAGAGTTATCATACTTAATACAGTACTTAAAAAAATACATGCACTAACTGCTTTAATATCCAATTCATAAGTTATTGCAAGCACTAAACTGAGCATTGCCGATGGCATAGCAGCTTCTGCAATGATAACTTTACCGCTAAGACCGCTGACTCCAAGAATGAATACAATCAACAAAGCAGTTAAAGGAGCTAAAATTAGTTTAATGGTTGATACCATTAAAGCTTCTTTAAAGTAATTTTTTAAACTGCCTGCATCCAATGAAAGACCTAAAGATATCATTATCAATGGCACTGCAGCTCCGCTTAAATATTTAAGAATTTGGGGAGCTAAAGGGCCTATGTTCAGATGTAGAAGATTTAAAATTATCCCTAAGATAATGCCCATATTGGTGGGAATGTTAATGCACGCTTAGCTACTGTAGAATATTTCCCTCCAAAGAGCAGTATAAAGAGGATTCCAAAAAATATGAATATAATAGTGGAACCTGTGTCGAAAAAAATTGCTCTAATAAGTCCATCTGCCCCAAAAATTCAAGGATGATTGAATAGCCCATAAATCCTGAATTAAACATTGCCGATGCAGAGGTAATACTCCAACGTGTTTTTTTAGAGTGTTTCCTAATTTTTGAATATGTATAACCAATTAAGCCACCGATGAATCCGATTAACAAACATATAACTGTTATACTCACAAGGCTGGTTACGTTTGACAAATCAGCAGTGTAAATAGTTGAAAAAATAAGTGCTGGGAGGGCTATATTCACCACGATTTTGTTGAGTGTTAATGAATCGTCGGATTTTAAAAGTCCGATGCGTTTAGTCAAATATCCAATTATTATTAGAATGACTATAGAGACTATTGTTTCAAGAGCATTCATTTTATCATCAATTTAAAAAATTAAAGCATTTTTTTTAAAAGAAATTTTTTTTAAGAAATAAAAAAAAAATGACAAATCATAATTGAATATATAACTTTCTCAAGTGAGATTTTAAGACCAGAAAATAGATATTATGCTATTATGTACTCCACTCTGTTGATTTCATCTTCTCTAAAGATTTTCGAGCAGCTTTACGCACTGCTTCGCAACTATCTTTTTCAGCAGTAACCAGCACAGATACTACACATTGATTCTTTGAATCACCTAAAGCATTGGCTGCAATTTCACGTGTTGATCCATCACCATTCTTTAAAGCATCAATTAGGGCATCCATGGCCAGTGCACCACCGATATTTATCAAAGCCTTCGCGGCTATATATCGTACAGAGTAATCTCTGTCATTTAAAGCTTCAGCAAGTGCCTTTACAGCCTGCTGACTACCAATATTCCCCAAAGCCCGTGCTGCATAAAATCTTGCAGCATCATCGTCTTCCTTGAGAATAGGGATCAATGCATCTACAGCCTTTTTATCAGCGATCTTTTTAACTAACCTATAAACAAGAGATCGCACGTTTATCACCCTCGAACATACAAAAAAAAATATTAAACAGTATTTAGGAGATTTTGATAGTGATTTTTTTATAATTCAGAGCGTTCATAATCCAAGATCCTGGAAATAGCAATCCCCGGATTTTTTAAATCCTCTACATCATAGTAACGCCCTCCGGATGCTAACGCCAGATCCATGTTGAATTCATGCCCGAATTTAACAGCTTTTTCAAAATTCACTGTAATAGTGTGTATTTCATTATCCTTCAAATCCCCTGCAATCTTAATAGCATCCTGAACAGGCCCTTTATCCAATCCTATATTAGGCATTCCATCAGTGAGGATGATCATCATCGGAACGTATTCATCACGTGCCTTCTCTTTTTTTAAAAATTCAAACCCTTTTTTAAGACCTGAAGCGAGAGGTGTGGTTCCGCCGACACGAATGTTATCTACTTGTTCTTGGAAAGATGATGCGCGACGGGTAGTGGGAATTATAATTTCTGCTTCCTCTCCTTTAAATCCAATGACAATTAACTTATCCTGATGACGATTAGTGTCCTCAATTATCCTGTTTAGAATTCCTTTGACGCGATTTGTTTTCTTTTCCGAAAACATTGATCCACTGATATCTACTATTAGTGCAATTGAGGCTTTTGCACCATGTTTTCTCACCTTTTGACGTATATCACTGCTTTCCACTTTTATACTGCCCTTTGATCCTAAAGCAGCTGCCCTAATAGTAGCATCTATTGCTATATCTGTAGTATTTCCTCCTGGAATTTTACTTTTGATATATCGGCCCTTCTCGGTTTGTGAATTTACTCTTTTACCGTAGAGTCTCCTCTTCTTTTTTCCCTTCATTTTCAGGAGCTTTTTTATATCAGCCTCCTCTTCATCAGCTTCAACGAGTTCATCTTCTTTTTCCAAGGTTTTAAGTTTCATGCCTCTTTTTTTTGCATCTCCCATTTCTGGATTTCCCGTTTTTTTATTTTGTACCTGTTTATCCTCTGAAGTCCCTGTTTCTTCATTTTGTTCCTTTTTATCCTTGGATACCTCAGAAACAGCTTGTTCTACTTTCTTTTTAATTTTATCTTGATCATAGGAAGTTTTTTGAAATCTTTCACCTAAAACTAAGAGTGCCGCTTCTGATACATCTTCATTATTTACTTTATCCCGATTATTATAGGCTGCTATGGTTTTAGCTGTTTTTAAAATTGCTATATCTGCTCGGTGTCCATCAACACCCATATCAATACATATTTTAGCTATAACTTGGAGCAAATCCCGTGAGATCTTCACTTCTTTCAGAATTCTACGGGCTTTTATGATTTTATGTTGAATTTCATCTTGTTCATTTCTAAATTTATATCTGAATGTTGTTGGGTTGGATTCGAATTCTTCTCGTCTTTCCATGATTTCAACACGATCTTCCAGTTCCATGATACTGTGCACTGAAATGTGAAGTCCTATCCTGTCTGAGAGTTGAGGTCGGAGTTCACCTTCTGCTGGATTCATGGTCCCTACTAATATAAAGTTCGCGGGGTGGGTTACTGAGATGCCTTCTCTTTCAACAATATTCACTCCATATGCTGCCGCGTCTAATAAGACATCCACTAGGTTATCGTCTAGTAAATTGATTTCATCTACGTATAATATGTTTCTATTAGCATCTGCGAGTATTCCGGGTTCAAGGGATTTTAATCCTTCTTTTAAAGCTTTTTCTATGTTTATTGATCCTACAACTCGGTCTTCTGTGGATCCAAGTGGTAGTTCTACTACTCTCATTTTCTTTTCTGTTACCTGGATTTCACCAATACGGCATTCTTGACAGAGAGAGTCAGTATCATCAGGGTCGCAGTTGAAAGGACATCCTTTAACAATTCTTATAGGGGGTAAGAGATCCGCTAGTGCTCTGACAGCGGTGGTTTTGCCTGTTCCTTTGTCTCCTTTAATTAGAACGCCTCCAATACTTGGATTTATAGCGTTTAGAATTAAAGCTGTTTTAATATTATCTTGACCGACTATAGCGGAAAATGGAAAAATAAGGTTTTTCACTAGTCTCACCATTCTGAATTGGATAATTCAATTTAGTATTTTTATTAATTTTGAATCTGAATTGGTTTTATAAATCATTATGTGATTTTTGTAGAATATAAATTAATTTTAGTTTATCATAAAGAATAAATAATATCATTAATATAACAAATACTAGGTGATTATTATATGTGCACAGTTGGAGGCCCTATGGCTGACATCAAGATGAAAAAGCTGAAAACAAAAAGATACCGATGCCTGGATTGTAAAAATGAATTTAAAGGTATTGGAAGAAGAGTTGTATGTCCAGCATGTCAGTCAGAGAACGTCAAAGAATTATGATTGGTTCTGATGAAATTCTGTTTTTAATTGGAAAATCTGGAGAATTGGGAATAGTTAAGGTCACTACTGACATGGAATTATTCATAGGCACTCCAGAAATGGAGGAAATTGTTTTATTCCTACAATCTGATGATTTAATAGCTGTTTCTGCATTCGATGTTGGTGATAATGCTGAAAAAGGCATTAAATCCATGATTTACCTATTGAGAGAATTAGCTTTGCCAATAATTGTTCTTCCAGAAAATCATCCCACATCTAAAAGACTTAAGATGGTTGTCTCCTGCGGGGAAAGTATACGTCTTAATTGTGATATCCAACCGGGCACTCATCCTGAACAGGATATTTTATGTGCATGTGAGGAACTATCCGGCTTGGAGATTTATGCTATAGATGGTGGAGTGGAGATTAAAGGAGATATCCAAAATTTCAAGGTAGAAAAATTAGATGAAGAAAAAACATCATCAATCTAAAATCACGATGTCACTTTATTCCAAATAATTCCACGAATTTAAAATTAATAACAAAAATTAAATTTTTAAAAAAATAAGAGTTCAAAATTATGTCAATTTATGATTTTTATCAAATATTTGGGCAGATAGTTTTCATTTTAGCTCTTTTGATTCTAGGTTTACTTTCAACAACTTTAATCTTAGGTAGAATATTGATTAAAGAAAATAAACTCATTTTCCCTAAAGTACTCCTCTTCACCTTAGATATTTTCTACGGACTTCTAAAGAAATTTTCGGAGAATTTAGGAGTTGATGGGAAAATAGTGGATCAAATCGGTGTAGAAGTAAGAAATAAAGTTAATGAAAAATTCTTTAATAAAGTAAATCCACATGATAAAATTTTAGTACTGCCCCATTGTTTAAGGCACTCTGACTGTGAAGCTAACCTTGAAACATCTGGATTGGTTTGTAAAAACTGTAATCGATGTGTGATAGGTGTTCTAAAAGATAAAGGAGAAGATTTAGGCTATCAGGTCTTTATTATACCAGGATCAACTTTCCTTAAAAAGATAATTGAAGAAAACAAATTCAAGGCAGTTTTAGGTGTAGCTTGTTACCAAGACCTTAATCTAGCAATGATGAATCTAAATAAATTCTCCTGCCAAGGTGTTCCACTCCTGCGGGATGGATGTGTTAACACTAAAGTTGATTATAGAGCCGTAATCGAGAAAATGGGAGTAAAACTTGAGAAAAAAGTTGAAATTAATAGACAAAATTCCTGTGATAAAAAATCTTATAGTGATAAATTACTTTAAGCACTCTCTTTTTTTATCTGATTCTTACTTTTTTATAGCTTCAACCTCTAATCTCATCATATCCACCCGCACTAATCCTCCATCATTTAATGGATTGTTTTTAAGGTACCTGCCCACTATTTCATCAACAAAATCTTCTTGTAATTTTTTCGGAATCCTCTGTGTATAAGGGAGCCAAGTAGTTCTTATCCATGCTTTTAACCCATCTATTCCTTTTTGAATCATAACCTTTGATTTGAGTTCCACTCTTAAAGGCTGGAGATTTGCTTCTTTAAGCCATTCACGGTATTCATCAGGACCGTAAAATCCATATGGAAATTCGAAATCTTTAAAATAGTAACTCCATTTTTTCTCAATTATAATTTCATCAACAACTTTTATAACATCACGAGCATTACCCTGACCACCCATCTGTATTAAGACTCGTCCCCCCAGCTTAAGACTCCGTTGAATTGTCTTTAAAACAATTATATGATTTTTTATCCAGTGTAGTGCTGCGTTGGAGAAAACCAGATCAAATTTCTCATTATATTCCAGTTCTCTAACATCTCTTATTTGAAAGGTTAAATTAGAATAATCTTTATATGGAAACTTTTTTTTAGCTAGTTCAATCATCTCTCGAGAACTGTCAAGCCCTAAAACACAACCATTTTTAAGGTATGATGCAATCTCAGCAGTTACTTTCCATCTCCACATCCCAAATCAATAACTTTTTCATCTCCTTTAAGTTCTAGTTTAGCTATAAGCTCTCTGGCCCATTTCTGCTGCTCATTGGAACTATTCAGGTAGTCTTCTGCATCCCAATTGTACATTTATTTTTCCTCTAAATCTTACTTTTTTCATAATTATTTGAAAATTTCAATGGAAAAAATATTCCTATGAAACATTTATTAATTTTTTATTCCTTAAATAAATCTAAGGAGGTTAAAAAAAATGGAAAAAGTTCTTTTATTATGCGCCAGTCCCCGACCAAGTGGTAATACTTATCAAGTCCTGGAGGAATGCGCTAATGTTATAGAGGATGAAGGTTTAGAGGTTGAAATAATTTCATTCGTCAGTAAAGATATTAGATCTTGTATGGCATGTGGACAATGTGGTGAATTAGGCGAATGCAGTCTTAATGATGGATTAAATGATATTATAACAAAAATCAGGGAAGTTGATGGATTCGTTGTTGGGTCTCCTGTCTATTTTGGAACAGCCCGTGGAGATATAATGTCCGCTCTACAGAGGATAGGAATGGTTTCCAGATCAAACGATAATTTCTTATCTTGGAAAGTTGGCGGACCTATAGCCGTTGCACGTAGAGGGGGTCACACCGCCACTTTACAGGAAATGTTAATGTTCTTCTTGATCAACGACATGATTGTTCCAGGCTCAACTTACTGGAATATGGTCTTTGGATGGGCTCCCGGTGAAGTACAGAACGATGCTGAAGGAATGGAAACCATTCGTAAGTTCGGCTATAATGTGGCTACATTAATAAAAAAAATAAGTAAATAAAATTGAAATTCATTACATGATCTAAATTATTCACTTGGAATCATCAAATCTGAATTCTTCAATTTTTATAGTTATTTGTGTGAGATTATATGGTAAAAGAAGAGCTTTATAGAAAATATGCGAAATATTATGATAAAATTTATAAGAAATTCAATCAAAAGGAAGAGTCTGAGTTCATAAAATGGGCTGTAAATAAACATAAGATCAGTAAAGGCAACTATCTCCTTGACGTTGCTTGTGGAACAGGTAGACACATTGAATTCCTAAAAAATTATTATGAAATTCTTGGTGTCGATATAAACCCGGAAATGTTAAAGATCGCCCGATTGAAAGTCCCTGAAGTCGAATTTATCAGGGGTGATATGAAAAAATTAAATATTGGAGAAAGATTTGATATTGTGATATGCATGTTCAGTGCAATGAATTATAACATCACCGTTGAAGAGTTAACGATAACCTTAAAAAACTTTTATAATCATTTAAAGAACGGTGGAATTTTAATTTTTGATTTGGGTCTTAATTTAGAAAATTGGATTGAAGGGTTAGTAAGTGTGGATACGGTAGTAGATGAAAATTTAAAAATCGCGAGAATATGTCAATCACATTTAGATAATGGAATATTTCACGCTGACTTTGTTTTTTTAATTAAAGAAAATTATAAGCTTGATTTCGATATTGATCAGCATGAACTTGGTGTTTTTGGAATTGAAAAGGTATTGGAATTAATGGAGGATGTTGGCTTCGAAAACTTCATCTATTCTGAATTCACCTCTGACGAGTGGGATGCTAGATCAGGTGCGAGACCTATCTTCGTAGGAGTTAAATAGTTCTGTTACCAATTAAAATTGCAAAAAATTTTTTTATTTAATATTAAATAAATAAAATAATATAGGTTTAAATCTAATTTAAAAATTTCATCAAAGGGTTTATAATTATGAAAATAGCAGTTGCAGTCTCAGATGATGAAAAATTTACTGAACACTTTGGAAAAGCCCAAAAATTCCTGATATATGAATTTAATAGATATGAAATGAGATTAATAGAGAAAAGAGAGTCTCTGAAAATAACTAGTGAAAAACATCAGTGGCGTAAATCATTAAAGGCTATAGAGGATTGTAATGTAATTATATGTCTGCAAATTGGTCTAAGGGCTAAGCCAGAGTTGAAACAAATTGGTAAGAAAATCGTGGAAGATGCTGGGTCTGTAGAAGATGTTCTTAGAAGATTTATTAATCATCAGAAGTTCATGGCTAATGATATATTTTAAAATACAATATTTAATTATTTGATTACTATAAGAATCTTAAACAGGTGATGAGAAATGAAAACTTTAATAATCTATTATTCTAAGCATCATGAAAACACTCAAAAAGTGGCTGAGGCCATGGCTGATAGTATTGGAGCTGATGTGCTTAACTACGAGTTAGTTGATCCTGACAACATCTACAAATATCAAGTAGTTGGATTTGGATCAGGAATTTATCATGGGGAGCCTGGTAAGGAACTTGTTGAATTTATCAAAAATTTAAAAAAGATGGAAAATAAAAAAGCCTTCGTTTTCACTACTAGTGGTCAGGGTAAAGCGAGTTTTAATGATTCATTAAAACAATTATTGGGTGAAAAAGACTTTGAAGTCATTGGACAATTCACCTGCAAAGGTTTTGACACTTATGGGTTACTTAAAATCATTGGCGGTATTAATAAGGGAAGACCTAATGAAGATGACCTTAAAAAGGCTAAATTATTTGCTGAAAATTTGAAGGGATAAGTTTTGATTTTAATAAGATGGTTTTGTTTGAAATAATTTTATTAGTACTATATAGTTTTAGAATTTAAGATAAAGAAAACCTAAACACTAATATAAGATGAAATCTAATTATTTCTAATCAATAAAACCTGGCGGGTTCTAAAAAGAAACTTTTTTAACTTCAAAATTCTGTTTTAAATTGATCTTTATTTATAACAAATATTTATAAAGCATCAAATTAGAGTATAAATTAAAAGATTTCATACTATTTAAAGAACTCAAACACGGATTTTTGATATTTATCTAAGACATAGAGTTCTTTTATAATAAATCATGCATTTAAGGTGATAAATATGGCTAAAGCAAGACGTAGAAGAGTAAAAGATACATGGAAAGATAAGCAATGGTACAAGATAATGACTCCTAAGGAGTTTGGTGATGCAGAAATTGGCACTACTCCTGCACGAGATCCTGATATGCTAATAAAAAGAAGAGTAGAATCATCCATGAGGGAACTTTCTGGAGACTTCAGCAAACAATACATTAAACTATTCTTCCAGATTAAAGATGTTGCAGGAGAAACCGCTAATACCGACTTTGTAGGTCATCAGGTGACCTCAGATTATGTTAGAAGTATGATTAGACGAGGAACTAGTCGTATAGATGCTATCGCCCCAGTTACAACTCAAGATAATAAGAAAATGAAAGTTCATGTGCTTGCGATCACAATAAAAAGAGCTAAATCTTCCCAGCAAAAATTTATCAGGGAGACTATGGAAAAAATTGTAATGGAAGCAGCTGCTAATAGAACTTTCCGTGATTTAGTTGAAGACATAGTTACCGGTAAATTAGCCTCCACAATTTATCACGAGGCTAAAAAGATATACCCTCTCAAGAGAGTTGAAATCGTTAAAACCAGCGTGGTTGACGACAAAACATAATTCTGGGGAAGAAATGTTTTATAACTTGGAATATGTAGTCCTGCTGGTGGTTGTAGGGGCTTTAGTGTACGCTAAGAAAGCCATTGATCTGCTGGGATCCATCTTCATGATTATAATGGGTGTCATAATTATCTTCGCAGCTGGCGTAAACTGGCTTTTTTTAATATTCGTATTCTTAATATTGGGATTAATATTCACAAAATACAAACACCAGTACAAAAAAGATAAAGGAATATATGAGGGCACCAGAACAATAAGAAATGTTGTATCTAATGGGGTAGTGCCTTTTGTAATGGCTGCATTCGGAAACTATGGTGGATTCATCGGATCCATAGCCACCGCAACTGCAGATACTATGGCCAGTGAAGTGGGAGTAGTTAGTACACCCCGACTAATAACCACTCTAAAGAAAGTTTCACCAGGTACGGATGGAGGAATATCCATCCTAGGGACAGCAGCTGGGATCTTGGGAGCTGGTTTAATAGGCGTTGCCGCATATATTCTAGGTATATATCCAGTTTTAACTAAAACTTTGGAGATTGCAGTTATATCTGGTACAGTGGGATGTTTTGTAGACAGCATATTAGGAGCGGTGCTTGAATCTAAAAAGTACCTCACCAATGAACATGTGAATCTTATAGCAACCGTATGTGGAGCTTTTTTAGGTATCATCCTAGTTAGGTGATAATAATGAAAGGAATCATATTGATAATAGATGGGATGGCAGGACGTCCTTTAGCAGAATTAGGATATAAAACAACACTTGAAGCAGCAGAAACGCCGAATATGGATAAAATGGCAGAAATGGGAATTTGCGGAATCATGGATCCCATAAAGCCAGGTATAAGAGCTGGAAGTGACACTTCCCATATATCACTACTAGGTTACGATCCTTATCAAGTTTATACGGGTAGAGGACCATTTGAAGCTGCTGGTGTTGGTATAGAAGTGATGGAAGGAGATATAGCTTTCCGATGTAACTTTTCCACCGCAGATGATAATGGAATTATTATTGATAGGCGAGCTGGAAGAATAAGAGAAGGCACTAAGGAAATAGCTCAACTTATAAACTCTATAGATTTAAATGAAAATGTAGAGGTAATATTCAAGGAATCAACTGGTCACAGAGCCGTCCTAGTTTTAAGGGGTAAAGGCTTATCAGATAAGGTGAGTGACGCTGATCCTAAACATAGTGGAAAAAAATGGAAACGAATTCAATCAACTGATAATAAGCCTGAATCGATTAAAACAGCTCATCTATTGAATAAAGTTGTTGAAGAATCTTACAAACTACTGAAAAACCATTCTATTAATCTGAAAAGAATGGAAAATGGTGAAAATCCTGCTAACATAATACTACCTCGTGGTGCAGGTGCTGTGCCTCATGTCCAGACATTTTATGAAAAATATGGATTGAATGCAGCTTGCATAGCTGAAACTGGACTTATCAAGGGAATCGGGAAAATAACTGGTATGGATATTATAAACGTGGAAGGAGCCACGGGTGGGGTGGATACTAATCTTCATAATATAACTATAAACATCCTTGAATCCATAAATAATTATGATTTCCTCTTAATAAACATAGATGGTGCAGATGAGGCAGGACATGATGGAAATCTAACTGGGAAGTTAGAATTTATAGAGAAAGTAGATGAAGTAATAAGAAAAATTTCAGAAATCCAAGACGTTTATTTCATCCTAACAGCTGATCATTCCACACCTATATCAGTAATGGATCATACCGGAGACCCTGTTCCCCTGGTAATTAAAGGTCCCGAGATTCGTGTTGATGATGTAGTAAGTTTTAATGAAAGATCCACCTACAAAGGTGGCTTATGCAGGATTAGAGGATCAGATGTTATGAGTATTTTAAGAGACCTCATGAATAGATCAACTAAATTCGGGGCATAGAATGGATTCTAATAAAAATAACTCAGAAGCTCCCAAACTCTTCGGTACCTCTGGCATTCGTGGAAAAGTAGGTACCGAAGTAACACCCGAACTCGCACTCGACATTGGTCGCTCACTTTCCACACAACTTGGTGAAGGACACCGTATCGTAGTGGGATATGATAGTAGAACCTCTAATGTGATGTTAGAGAAAGCTTTAACTGCAGGTATCCTAGAGGGAGGGTGTAAAGTGTTAAGTCTTGGATTGGCACCGACTCCATTAGTAGGGTACGCCACCATGAAAATAGAAGCTGATGCAGGAGTAATGATCACAGCCTCTCATAATCCGCCGCAGGATAATGGTATCAAAGTGTGGAACCGTAATGGTATGGCCTATCGAGCTCATCAAGAAAGGGCTCTAGAAAAAGTAATTCATTATAAAACATTCACCAAAATCTCCTGGAAGAATATAGGAAGAGTAGAGGACATAAGCAGTGTATCATCTCAGTATATAACTGATTTGCTGAATTTTGTAGATATAAAACCAGATTTAAAGGTGGTAGTGGATTGTGCAAATGGAGCAGCATCTTATATTTCACCTTTACTACTTAGAAAAGCCGGCTGTAAAGTAATAGCATTGAATTCTCAGCCTGACGGATTTTTCCCTGGTAGAATGCCAGAACCATCGGACGAGAATCTACAGGAACTTAAGGAAATGGTTAAAACTACGGAGTCAGATCTTGGCATAGCTCATGATGGAGATGCTGATCGGATGGTGGCGGTAGATGAGAAAGGTAATATGGCGGAATTTGATAAATTACTAAGTCTTGTAGCATCTGAAATAGGAGGTCGTGTAGTCACCACAGTAGATGCTTCCAGTACGATAGACTTGTGCATGGGACAAAAAGGTGGTCAGGTTATAAGGACTGAAGTAGGTGATGTTCACGTGGCTGAAGCCATAGAAGAGCATGAAGCCTCTTTTGGAGGCGAACCCTCTGGAACCTGGATACATCCTAACTTCTGCATGTGTCCTGATGGATTGCTATCCGCTCTAAGAGTCATAGAATTGGTGCAGAATAAAGGACCATTATCCAAACTTCTTAAAGATGTGCCTAGTTTCCCCACCTTAAGGGAAAAAATATTCTGTGAGGAATTTCAAAAAGATTTAATAATGGAGAAGGTAAAAAAGAAGCTTCCTCACCTTTTTGAAAATGTAATTAAAATAGATTTAATTGATGGAGTTAGAATATCAATGAAGGATGGAAATTGGATTTTAATACGTCCCTCCGGCACTGAACCTTACTTGAGGATTACTTTAGGTGGTAAAACCATCCAAGAAGCACAGAAAATGATGGAACGTTGCAAGGGATTTCTTGGAGGGTTACTGTGAAGGGAGTTATATTAACAGCAGGCGAAGGTACTAGAATGCGACCTCTTACGTTGACCCGACCCAAAACCATGGTGCCAATTGCTTGTAAACCTATACTGCAGTATAATGTAGAGGCTTTAAGAGATGCTGGCGTATCTGAAATAACCCTTATTGTAGGTTACCATCAAGACGTTATAAAAAACCATTTTAAGGATGGATCTTCATTAGGAGTTAATATAAAGTATGTAACTCAAGAAGAACGACTAGGAACAGCACATGCTATTGGAACCACTGCTAACATCATGGAAGGAACTTTTATAATTTTAAATGGAGATATAATAGTAGAATCTCAATTGATACGAGATTTAATCGATAAATATAAATCCACTGGTGCTAAATCCATACTTACTTTAACACAGGTAAATGATCCTTCCTCCTTCGGAGTGGTAGAACTTGATGGTGATAAAATAACTAATCTAATAGAAAAACCCGCCCCCGGAGAAACCTCCAGTAAATGGATTAATGCCGGTATTTACCTTTTTGATGAGGATATCTTCAATGCAATAAAGGACACTCCCAAATCATTACGCGGAGAATATGAAATAACTGATTCAATCAAAATTCAGATGGACAATGGAGAAAGAGTTTTAGGAATGCCGTACAATGATAAATGGATTGATGTTGGAAAGCCTTGGGAACTCCTAGATGTAAATGAACATTATCTAGAGGGAATGGAATCAGAAATTCATGGCGAAATTGAAGAAGGAGTCACTATCCATGGTCCAGTTTTTGTGGGTGAACGAACTATAATAAGATCCGGATCCTACCTTATGGGACCCATATACATTGGTAAAGATTGCGATATAGGCCCTAACACTTTTTTAAGAAAATGCACTTGCATCGGTAATGGAGTTAAGATTGGAAACGCAGTTGAAATTAAAAACTCCATTATAATGGATGATACTAATATTAATCACCTCTCTTATGTAGGAGATTCTATTATAGGGGCTAATTGTAATATAGCCGCCGGTACAAACATAGCTAACTTACGTTTCGATGATGGTAATGTGAAATTAACTATAAAGAGAGATAGGATAGACTCTGGAAGGAGAAAATTAGGAGTTATCTTTGCAGATGGGGTTAAGACTGGAATAAACTCCAGTTTCAATCCCGGTGTAAAGGTGGGTTTAAACTCAAAGGTAGGTGCTGGAGCTATAATCAGTAAAGATATCCCATCAAACAAGTTAGTTCTGCCTAAACAACAACATATAATTCTAGATCATAAATAATCAATTACATAAAATTGTTTTAATAATATAAACAAATTTATTTTTACTTATATGATATTTGAATAAAAATTTTTTTCCATCAGAAATTATCACTAAAAAAAGTTGATGCTAAATGATTCATCCCACCGTCAAAATATTCAAGGGTTCCCACATTACTGGGAAAGTTAATATAGCTGATCAATCATCTATATGGTTCAACGCAGTCATAAGGGGTGACGTTGAGGAAATAAGTATAGGGAGATATTCTAACATTCAGGATAACTGCGTTTTACACTCGTCTAAAAACTATCCACTTAAAATAGGGTCGTATGTATCAATTGGTCATGCTGCCATATTGCACGGAGCAACAATAGGGGATAACTGTCTTATTGGGATGAATTCCACCATTCTAAACGGTTCCACTATAAAAAAAAATAGTATAGTAGGTGCCGGGGCTGTAGTCACTGAAGGTAAGGAATTTCCCGAAGAAAGTCTTATAGTAGGTGTTCCCGCCAAAATTATGCGGAAATTAGAAGTTGATGAAATAAAAGCCATAAAAAGTAATGCCATTAAATATGCGGATATGGCAAATGACGATGAATTTATTAATTAATAATTATATTAGTGTTGATTTACCATGGTAAAGATTCGTAAAATGGTTGAAGAACTTAATCCCTATGTTCCAGGGAGATCAATAAAAGAAATATCTGATGAATATGGTTTAAATCCTGATAAAATAATTAAGCTTGGATCTAATGAAAATCCATTTGGTCCCTCACCCAAAGCTATCGAAAACTTATCTCAAAATCTTAAATATATAAATCAGTACCCAGAAACAGATTTAAAGGATTTAACTGAAGCTGTAGCTTCTTATTCAGGTGTATCTCCATTTCAGGTTATTTTGGGTGGTGATGGTGCTGATGAAATACTAGATCTACTGGGAAAAACTTTAATTAATCCTGGCGATGAATTTATAGTACCAATACCATCATACATGTACTATGAATATATCTTAACTATTAATGGGGGAGTTCCAATCTTCGCCCGCTGGGATATGCCCCAAAACACGGTGAATGTTGATTCAATACTAAATGCACTATCACCACGCACCCGTATAATATTCCTATGCACACCCAACAATCCAACTGGAGGCTTAATTGATAAAAAGGACATCAAAACTATTTTAGAGAGCACTGATGCCCTTGTAGTGGTGGATGAAGCTTACTATGAATTTGCCGGGGTTAATAATGTTGAACTTCTAAAAGACTATGAAAATCTGTTTATTCTACGCACCTTCTCCAAAGTAATGGGATTGGCTGGAATGAGGATTGGTTACGGTCTAGGGAATCCTCAATTCATACAATACATGCACCGAATAAAACCAGCATTCAGCCTTACCAGGCTCTCCCAAATCGCCGCTCTTGCGACTTTGCGTGATGAAGATTATATAGAAAGATCAAAGCGACTTTGCATAGAAAGTCGTAAATATCTCTACCATGAACTCGTTAATATAACTAATTTGAATGTTTTAAAGTCCAAAGCAAATTATTTATTATTGGATATCCGTAAAACAGGAATGGATTCTAAAACTTTAACCAAAAAACTTATGGAAAATGGAATAATAGTAAGAGACTGCAGTTCATTCCGAGGATTGGATGATTACTGGATCCGAGTTAATGTTAGCACCATAGAAGATGATAAAAAGTTTATCGAAGTTTTAAAGGAAATAATTTGAGTTTGAGATAAAAAAAATTTTTAAATTCGCTTCTATTTATTTTCATTCCGAAATTCTATAGGGTAGTGTTAAAAAGTGATTATTGGCGGAATAATAATTTCATCTGTAGAATATCCTAGTAAAATATCTTTAGTAATTTTTACAGGAGGATGTATCCTGAAATGTCCCTATTGTCATAACCCAGAGCTTATATTTGGAGGAAATCCTGTTAGAATGAATGTTATTAAAGCAGAAATTAATAATTCTTTAGAATTTATAGATGCAGTTACAATAACCGGAGGAGAACCATTAATCCAATGGGAAGATGTTAAGGATATTTTAAAGTATTCTAAAGGTTTAAGTTTGAAAACTAAACTTGATACTAGCGGATTTAATCCCGGAAGACTTTCAAAAATTATTAAATGGTTAGATTACGTTGCACTTGACATTAAAGCTCCCTTCCCCAAATATGAAGATATAACAGGGATGGACATTGGTGATGAAGTAAAAGAAAGCATGGAAATCTGTAATAATGCTAAAGATACCTTTCTAGAATGCAGAACCACCTATGTGCCTGGTCTGTTGAACATAACGGATATGGTGGAAATTGCAAAAAGTATAAATTGTGATTTGTACACTATTCAACAGTTCAGAAATCGAGTTGTTTTAGATGAGAAACTTAAGCAAACACCTAATCCATCACGTGATGAGTTATTAAAGATTGGAAATAAAATTAAACCAATATTAAGGAATATAAAGTTAAAAACCGCCGAATTTGGCGATGAACTCATATAAAGAAATTATTTTTATACTAGTTGCTAAAACTTTATAAAAAATTGAAATTTAAGATAAAAAAAAATTTAATCTTCAACTTTGGAGGGTTCAATCATAGCAATTTTGTTATTCGGAAGTAACCACATTGATCTTATAACTGGTAAAAAAACCACTACTATCAGACAACTGTGGAAAAAACCCTTATCAACGGGAGATAGACTTCATTGTTACTGGAATTTGATTTCCAAAGAGCGTGAAAAGCTTTTTGAAGCAGAAGTAATTGATGTAGACGTCTTAAAATTCAGAAATCTTAAAGAAAATGATGATCTAGCTCATGAAGAAGGTTTTTGTAACGCTCAAGAATTAGAATCTGAATTTCACAAACTTTATCCGGATATAAAAGATGATTCTCTTTTTCAAGTCATAAGATTCCGAAAACTTCCCATTAATAAGTGGGAGGGTAAAAAAATTGATGAAAAAGAGCAGATATCAAAAAGAGCAGATAATCTATTTGACATTGGTAAATTTAATGCTTCTGTACAATGTTATAGTGCAGCATTGCGCTTCGAACCTAACGATGTGTACCTTCTAAACCGCAAAGGAGATAACCTCTCCCGGCTTGGTCTCTTTGATGAAGCTTTAGAATGCTACGATAAAGCTCTAAAACTAGATTCCCAAAACGAATTCATTTGGAACAATAAAGCCATAGCCCTATTAAACTCTAATAAACCAAAAGAAGCATTAAAAACCAATAATGAAGCCCTAAAATTGAACTCTGAGAATATTTTAGTGCTATATTGGAGAGGATTCATATTAGAAATGCTGGGAAGATATGATGAAGCACTAGAATATTATGATAAAATAATTGTGATCGATCCAAATAATCCGGATGTTTGGAATGCCCGCGGGAACATATTAACAGAAATGGACCGTGCTGAAGAAGCTTTAGAATCATATGATCGGGGATTAGAGGTTTGTCTTGACGATGCACCCGACGCGTCCACATGGAACAGGAAAGGAAACGCTTTAATGGAACTCGGACGATTCGAAGAAGCGGTTAAATGTTACAATGAATCCCTAAAATTGAAACCCAAAAATGACATATTTTTAAGCAACAAAGCCGTTGCTTATATAGAATTAAACCGTTTTAAAGAAGCAATGGATTGTTTAAGGAAAGCTCTGATGATCAATCCCGAGAATGAAGATGCTCAAATATTAAGAGATGAATGTTTAGACAACTTATAAAGTTTTTTATAAATAACCAACTTTCAGTAGTTCTTAGGCTAAATTTGATAAAAAAAAATACAATAAATGCTTTTTATAAGAAATTCTTTCCCCGAAAATTTAAAATGTTCCATCTAATCCTAGATAAAATGAACATCTACTTCTCCAGGACTGTAACCCATATCCCAAATTCTTGCAAATTTCATTATAATATTTTTGAGTTTTGGAAATTTCCAGTATCTGCCTCTCCATTATATGCTTCTTTAGGAGTAATACCTTTAGTTAAAGCGGCGGCTCCTGCTATCTTAAAGAGATCTCCTATTATGAATGGTATGAAACCTAATAAAAGCAGATTCCAAATTCCTGGCGTAGAACCCGTTGTTTTTTGAATCCAAATCCCCAATCCAATTAATCCTGGAACGTAAATGAGTATAAAGTTAGCAAAAAGCATTAATCCAAGCATTGGAAAAAATTTCCTGGCTTGAATGTATTTGTCGACAAAAAACCCCAGGAAAAGAGCTGCTAATATAAATCCCATAAGATATCCGCCTGTAACTCCTAGTAATGAAGTGTAACCCCCATGCATTCCCGTAAACCAAGGAATTCCTAAGAGACCTACCAAGACATATATCAACTGGCTAATTCCGCCCCAATATCTTCCTAGTACTACACCAGCCATCAAAACTGCTAATGTTTGGCCAGTAATCGGTACAGGAGTCCAGGGTAATGGTATAATTATCTGAGCCATGATGCCCGTAAAACACGCTACCATAAATGTTAGTACGGCCTTATTAGCCAGAGAAGTATTGGAACGCCATTTAAATAGCAAATATCTGTTTTTAAAATAATTGTCAATGGTAATTTCCATTCATAATTCCTCCTTATCTTTAATTTTATAAACTCAAGAACATCGTGAATATAAATTGTCTTAGATCCGAATTTTATACTAAAAAAGACATTAAATATAGGCATATAAGAAATTTTTAGATAGTTCCTTAATTACTTAGATTTAGAAACCTTATAAATTTTTATGCAGTTTTTTTTAATTTGATAAAAGTTGTTTATTTAATTTTTTTTATTAATCCTTTACTCTTAAAATTGAGATAAAGAAAGGAATGGATATGATCTGTATCAACACAGAGAAGATCACAAGGTAAATTATAGAAACTCCATATAAGAAACCCATTAATACACTCCCAACAAACCATGAAACACCATAAACAGTATTTAAAACTCCATATGCCGACCCACGTCTTTCTACAGCAGTCATAGCAGCTACAGATGACCTCATTATGGATTCTTGAGAGCCCATACTAACTCCCCATAAGATCATTCCAATGAAAGCTAGATAAAATCCACCTAAAAAAACTAGAGGAGCGAAAAGGGCGGATAAAAGAGCCACCAGGATCATGATGGATAAGCCGATTTTATCAAATAATTTTCCAAATAATAGAGCAGCCAGAGCATCCACACCCATCGCAACAGCATAAAAAATAGGTATCAACGCAGGGGAAACAAGACCTGTTTTCTGGAAATGAAAAGCTATAAGGGCGAAATCAGCAAAACCTGCTGCTATAAGAGCCACTGCAATAATATACAACCAATAAGCCTTATTAAATCCTTGAGTAGTTAATGTAGGAATTTTAACCTCCAAATCAGATGGATAAGGGTATAAAAATCTAGAAATTATTAGCACTATTAATGCGAGTATGGCTGGTAATAAAAGAAATGCAAATGCCATCTGATAACTTCCTCGTAGAAAAAGTATAACTGCAACAATCAATGGCCCCATTATTGCCCCTACTTGATCCAGCGCATTATGTAAACCAAACCCCCATCCATGCCCCACCTGACTGGTGGCGTAGGATAGCATGACGTCTCTTGTAGGTACGCGAATGCCCCTTCCTACCCGTTCGGTGATTATTAATGCTGCTGCCACTTCCCAACTTCCGGCTAATGCAATTAATGGTACTGCTAATAAATTAATCATGTAACCACTAATAAGCATGACCCAATAGGTGCTTACACGATCAGTGAGGTATCCCGAGAAAAATTGGATTACATAACCTAGCAATTCACCAAATCCCGCTACAAAACCAACTACGAATGCACTAGCACCTAAAATTGCAAGAAAGGGACCTGTTATACTGCGTGCGCCTTCATAAGTCATGTCTGCAAAGAGATCCACTATGCCAATTATTATGATGAATTTAAGGGCGTTGTTACGTAGAATGTCCTTTAAAATAGTTCTTAAATTCATCATAATTTTTCTCTCACTTAATCCATTACCTCATCAATTAACTCTTTGATTCTTAAGCTAGCCTTCTTTAATATTTCTATTCCTTTAGGTGTTATTCTATAATATTTTCTAATTTTACCCTTTATATTCTCTTCTCTAATTGTTAGAAAGCCATCTTCCTCTAACGAGTGTAAAATAGGATAAATAGTACCAGGACTAACCAAATATCCGTGTAATCTTAGTTCATCCATGATTTTTACCCCATATACCTCTTTTTTACTAGCTTGATAAAGTATATGGATACGGATGAACCCCAAAAAGAATTTTCTTTCCAATGACATATCAAACCACGTTATCGAATAATGATATTGATTTTTATATAAGAACTTTTATTATTTAAAAATTTTCAAAAAAAATATTCCAAATTAACAAAAAGTATAAATTATGATAAATGTTGTTAATTCAATTTAAACTAACTTAGCACGGTCATAAACATTCTTCAACGTTTCCATATCTACACTTGTGTAAATTTGGGTTGTACTCAAATTAGAATGTCCTAGAAGCTGTTGTATAGCCCTGATATCTACCCCATTCTTTAAAAGATGAGTGGCGAAGGAATGGCGTAGGATATGAGGAGTAACCTTCTTCCGTATTCCCGCTAATCGGGCGTAATCCTTGATCATCATCTGTATATAACGTGGTGTAAGATGATTCCCGCAACGGTTTATAAATAAATAATCACTATCATCATTTCTTTGAGCCAAATACTCTTCAATAAGACTCTTAGTTAAATCATCAAAAAGTACTATTCGATCTTTTTCTCCTTTTCCTCTAATCCTTATAGTTCTCTCACGCAGATCTACACTATCTGTGTAGAGATTAACAAGTTCAGATACCCGTAATCCTGATGAGTAAAGTAGTGCCAATATCAGCTTATTTCTGCGTCTTAAAATCACAGCATAAGGCTTTGAGGATTCAAATGTATGATAATTATCCAAGGCATTTATTAACTTCTGGACTTCATCTTCATTCAAAGATTTTGGTAGTGATTTAGTCCTTTTAGGAGTTTGAACTTCTTTAAGCACCCCTATTTCAGCAAATTCAAAAAATTTCTTTAAAACAACGGTTACTAAATAGATATAATTCTGTGAAACTTTTCGTTTTCTTTTAAGGTAACCTATATAACGTTTAAATGATCTCAAAATCATTCTCTCATCATAAAGTTCTTTTTCATTCTGTAAAAACTTATGAAAGTTGCTTATTATAGATTTATATGTCTTTATAGTGTTTAATGAGTAGTTTCTGATCTCTAACTCAAAAAGATAGTCTTCCATCATCTCTGGGAAATCGATGACTTCCAACATATTTTTACGGTTAACATATTCTTCACCTGCAATTACCTTCTGCAGATCCGCTGAGCCTCCTTCAACGTTTCTCCAACTCTGACGAGGATAAGAATTCATGTTATCAAATTATAATTCTTCTATCATAAATTTATTTAGTTTTTATCCCTTATTCTAATATTATTTGGATTTATCAATTAATTCATAATTGACATTTTCTACATATAACTACGATCTACATTTTCATTTGGGGGTTGATTTTTTGAACCGCTCATTTGCTGTGAACTGGAAAAATCCTTCTGTAGTGCATTTTCAAAGGATTTATATCGTTTTATTATCTGATCTTCAATGGATTTAGCATTTTCAATAGCAAATAACATGTGTTTATCTTCAATTAATTCACTTCCATCCATAACAGCTAAGTCACCAGCCATTCTTATCATGCCCCCCAAATCTCTCAATCTAAGTGTTAAAGAAGCTGTATGATCATCTATAACTTTACTTCTTCTTCTCGCTTCATCAACAACTATGTGAACTGCATTTCGAGTAGCATGTGGTATTTTACCATCTATTTTTATTTCCTGAGCCATAAACTGGGCTATTTTAGCCTGATTTTCTCCAGTATCAGGCATGGTGGTTTTCATAAGAATTTCATAACCTTCACCCTGTATTCTTGAACGGAGCGGAGGAAGTATATATTTTATATCTCTAATGTTGCAAGCTCCTACAAAAATAAAATCGCATGGAACATTTTGTACCTTAACAGAACTTCCAGCACTCTGAGGATTTCTTCCCACTATGGGAAAAACTTTATCCTGCATGGCACTTAAAATATAACGCTGCAAATTAGCAATATGAATTATTTCATCTATAAAAATAACACCTTCATGGGCTTCGTGAATTGCTCCAGGCACCACTCGTTCATAAGGTTGGGTTCCCAGATCGGGATGCCCTCCATACGGATCGTGTCGCACGTCACCCAATAGCTCGGTTTCACTGGCTCCGGTAGCCTGGATGAATAGTTTTCTCTCCAAAGGCACTACTACGTTTTTTGGTTTTTCGTCAACAATTTCCCTTCTTTTCTCTAGAGCACTCTGATCCAGTATCTTTATGTGTTCTCCATCCACTCTCTCATAGATTACCACTTCTTCTCGTTCATCCCGCATACGGGTTGTGGTAACTCTTTCATGAGGGATGTTTACTGGATCACTATTCATCTCAAACATACCTAAAAGGTCACCTAAATGTTTTCGTCGGGCATTTATATGAGAATATTTGTCACCACCACACTTGGGGCATATACTTTGATAAGCATTGTTATAACTTCCACAATGAATACATCTAAAACCTAATCTTTCAGCAACCCCCTCAGGGACATCCATAGGATTTACTATATCTCCCTCTGCCCTTTGTAGTTCTTTTTTATTATTTTCTATCTCTTTTCTAGTTTTAAACTCAACAAATGGTCTTTCTGGTATTTCAGGATTATGTACCACTGTTATTTCTTCGTTGGGCTCTTCAAGATGGAAAGATATAGCTTGTGCTATTAATGATTTACCTATACCAGGAGGGCCTACTAATAATAGATTTCTTCTCTGTTTAGCGGCGATTTTAACGAATTCTATGACATCTTCATGACCTATAACTCTTTCTAGAGGATCTTTAGGTATTAAAATGTCTTTAGTGGTTTCTATATCCTTTAAGAATTCATTATTCATGTTCACATACACAGAGGACCCCCACAAAAAAGAGAAATTTTAAATCTTTAGATATTCATCCAGTTATAATTTTTATTTGATTGGGTTTTTTCACCATTTCATTCATTCTAACTGCTACAATGTGTTTCAATTCTTTCTCTCGAGCAATATCTATAAGTCTTTGACTGATTACGCCATCAAATACCACAGCATAAACATTATTATGAACATCTTTAAGTTCATCGTAAAGATTTTCCACTTTAATTTCCTTCAGAATATTCAGAGCATCATCTAAGATCTCGGCATTTCCTGAACCTTCTAAATCCTTAAGAATGCCCTTTAAAACCCTTATTTTATCTTCACTTTTTGGTGGCTCAGGTTTTTTAACTTTAACTCCCATGTCATGGAATATTTGTTCTACAGGTATTTTATCTCTTAAAGCCACCATTACCTCATCCTTTGTTAAATCTTCTACTTCCTTACCTTTAGGGGCTCTAGTAACATAGTCCACTTCCCCAACCTGTAGAAGTTCCTTTAAAATAAGCTCTCCTCCTCGATCTCCGTCTAAGAAAGCAGTTACTGTTTTATTTTTAGTTAATTCTGCCACAGTTTTAGGTACACTAACACCTTCCACAGCTATGGCATTTTTAACGCCATAACGTAACAAGTTCAATACATCTGCTCTTCCCTCCACCACCAATATAGCGTCGGATGTCACTACATTAGGACCTGCAGGAAGTTTTTCATTACCGAATTCAGTGATTTCATGTATTCTCATGGCTTCTTTAACTTCTTCTATCATTTTAAGGCTTTCGGGAGTTACTTCTTCCATCATTCCTTTGTAGAGTTCTTTAGCACGATCCACCACTCTTCTTCTTTTAACAGCTCTTACATCTTCTACTTTGGAAACTTGAATATAGGCTTCGCAAGGACCTACACGATTAATTGTTTCTAGTGAAGCGGCTAAGATTGCGGTTTCCACTCTATCTAAGCTGGATGGTATCACAATTTCACCTTTAGACCTTCCGGCTTTAGAGTTGATATTTACTTTAATTCTTCCTATTCTGCCTGTTTTTTGTAATTCCCTTAAATCAAGATCATTGCTTAAAAGTCCCTCAGTTTGGCCAAAAATCGCACCTACTACATCGGGTTTTTCCACAATTCCATTAGCATTAATTTGAGCATGAATGAGATATTTAGTAGTACTTATTTCTTCTTTTCCCATTATTTGGGCCTCCATTACTTCTGTAAGATACTTTAATAAATATGGATAATATCACTGCCATCACTGATTCAGTTCAAGGAGAATCCGGATGATAGTAATTGCCAGTAACTCCATAAGGACATTCTTCAAGTTCTAGTTGACGCATGTGTCTTTCTAGACTCTCTATATCTTTGATGTATTTGTGGGTGATTCCCATGATTTTTCTTCTAATTTGAAGATCTGGATGGGAACCAAATCCTTGTATATCTTCTGAAAGTTTTTTAGCAAGCTCGTTGCCTTTTTTATCGAAGTCTGTTAATATAATAATTTTGGAAGATGATTTTGTAGCCATTTCTGTGATTTCAAAGAGTTTATGAGGAGAGCCTGAGACTTTTATGAAGTCGCCATTTATTCCAAGGTTTTTCAAAGCTTCTTCATCTTTTTTACCCTCAATAAGAATTGGCATTCCTCGTTCCGCACAGTCTTGAAGTTCTTCTATTACAGATAACAATTGTCTAAAACTCATTGTAAAGTCCTTTATGATGTGTAACTAGTATCTATACAATTTATATAATCCATGTTATATATAAAATTGAAGATAATAGGGGAAATTGGTGGTATCCAATTTTTAAAGTTTCCCCAACTATCAAAAATTATCACGAAAATCTAAATCTTCAATGAAATCTGTTTAAATCACTTTAAAAAATTATCACCATTATTTATTCCTAGTTAAGATTGTTTTAAATGGCGGTTTTTTTAAAGGTAGTAACTTTTAAATATTTTTATAAAAAATGTATAGTATTCATAGGAAAAAATGACAAATACACTATTTGAGAAGTTATTAAAATCAGGTTTTTTATTAAATAAATTTTCAAAATATTTTTAGAATGATATTTATTTTAATAGTTTGATGAAATCAATGAAATAAAGTATCATAAAATGCTTAAAAAAAAATTTTTTTGAAAAATAATTGGAGGATAAAAAAGTGGCAAAAGGCCTGATAAGGATAGTTTTAGACATTCTTAAACCACATGAACCCACATTGCCTTATTTTGCTAAATATTTAAGTGAAGTGAGTGGTGTGGAAGGAGTAAATGTGACTTTAATGGAAATTGATAAAGAAACCGAGAACATTAAAGTCACAATCCAGGGAAGTGAACTCAATTTTGAGGAGATATCCCAAGCCATAGAACAGTATGGTGGTTCAATTCATAGCATAGATGAGGTTGTTGCAGGTAGAACCATGGTTGAGGAAGTTACCACACCACAGGACTGATTTCAGATGGATAAAAAAATGAAAATCTCTCCTGAAGGTATTCGTGAAAGATTTTCACATCCACGTGACGATTTTGAATTATGGAAAAATGAACTAAGCACTCCCCAAGTTTCAGACGCATTGAAGAGTATAGTGAACCATCCATGGGTTATAAAAAGTTTGAAACCCTTAAAAGACGAATTCAGAATCATAGGAAATGCTATCACAATTGATACTTCCTCAAATGATTGGGGTACAGCCTTAAAAGCTATTGACATAGCCCAAAAAGGAGATATACTGGTTATTCATTCAAAAGATGATAATAATGCTGTTTGGGGAGAATTAACATCAAAAACAGCTCAAAAAAAAGGATTAGCAGGCACTATCGTCTATGGAGCGGTAAGGGATGCAGCTACAATTAAAAATTTAAATTATCCTGTTTTCACCCGATCCATAATTCCTAACGCAGGGGAACCATTGGGAGAAGGAACTTTGAATGTACCTATTAAATGTGGAGAAGTGACAATAAATCCACAGGATGTAATTATAGGCGATGATTGCGGAGTAATAGTGGTGCCAGCAGAAATTTTTCATAGCGTAATGAAGAAAACTTTAAAGATAAAGAATAATGAAAGGAAAATACTTCAAAAAATCGAGGAAGGATGGCCTCTATCTGAAATTATAGGTTTATAAAAATTCTAAAACTTTTTTGATGGAGGTATAATTTTAATGGAAGATACTTATGAGGTTATCCGGAAACATAAATGGAAGATAATACTCTCTTTTGCATTAGCTGCATTTATAATCTTTGCCATTACATTAGTGATAGGTTTAAAGGATATTATTAATATTTTAAGCCATGCCAATTGGTATTTAATTATTTTAAATTTCCTTTTAGAGTTTGCTATACTCTTAACTTGGACTTTGAGGTGGAAACTTATTTTAAAAGCAGTTAATGTAACTTCCAGCTTCGGTAATCTTTTTTTAATGCTTACTGCCAGTATTTTTGGGAACAATGTAACTCCTGGCGCTGCTGGTGGAGAACCACTGCGAGCTTATCTTCTAAAAGAAGTTGAAGGAACACCATTTGAAATTGGACTAGCATCAGCCACGGCTGATCGTGTTTTTGAATTCTTCCCCTTTGTAATAATATCAATCTTTGCCGCATTCCTGATACTTACCTGGAATATTCCTATTTGGACCAGATTAATAGTGTTTTTCCTTATAATATTATCTCTATTTTTCTTTGTCATACTTTTATATGCTATTTGGAGGAAAGATGTGGCTCAAAGAGTTATAATATCACTGGCAAAATCTATATATCCTATTATTACAAGGCTGGTTAAAAGTGATCTCACTTTCAGCGATGTTGCTGATAGAATAGTTTATTATATCAATCGCTTCTCGCATGGATTCTTGCAGGTGGTTAAGAATCGTAAGTTATTAGTTTTGGGGTTTATTATCTCTTTTATAATGTGGGGCTTTGATATGGTACGTTTTTACGTTTGTTTTATGGCAGTAGGAGTGTATCCACCAGTGACACCTTTGATCATTATTTACACAGTTGGAATTCTAATTTCTTTAGCTCCTCTTTTACCCGGTTCCTGGGGAATTCGTGAAGTTACAATAGTTGGACTTTTTGCAGTGGTGGGGGTAGCTGGTGATATAGTTATATCTGCCAGCCTTATAGATAGGTTGGCTAGCTACATAGCACCTACTTTAGTTGGTGCCTTTGCAGCCTTATATTATGGTCGACGTATTAGAAACTCTAAAAAGAGTGTTGTATAGTTGTTTAGTAGTATTAATAAAAAAAGCTAAATTTAATACTGTGAAACTAATTTTACAGTTTAATGTATATTTTAATAACCTAAATGAAGTTTTAAACTGGTTAAATCTAATATATAATCCTATCGAAAAGTATAAATATAACTTCTTAAAAATAATAGTATATAAAAGTTTCGGTTATAATACATGAAGAAGTTAGGAAACATCTCCCACATATCTAACAGGGGCCGTTTAATCCTCAGATCAAACCAGACCCCTCGTTTTGGAATTGCTGTTTTTACGAAAAATAAAAAGAAATTTGGTACTGTTAGTGATGTATTTGGTCCCACTAAAGAACCTTATATATCAATAAAAGTATATGCAAAAAATTCTAAAAATCTTGATGATCGAGTTGGAGAGACTCTTTATGTAGAATCAAAAACCAATAAAAATTGGGGGCGAAGGAAACGACGGAAGAAATAAAACAGAAAGTTATTGAAAACGAACCACTAAAAGCAGAAGTCTCAGAAAAAGAACAAATGAGACAAGAAGTCTCAGATATGGAAAAAATTGAGACTAAATGCCCAGAATGTGATTCAGAAAAACTTATAAACGATCAAGAAAGAGGAGAAGTCGTCTGCGGAGCCTGTGGCCTAGTTATAGATGATAACCTTGTGGATATGGGACCAGAATGGAGAGCGTTTGATCACGAACAAAGAGATAAGAGAACCAGAGTAGGTGCTCCAATAACCTATACCATACATGATAAAGGCCTATCCACTATGATTGATTGGAGAAACAAAGATATTTACGGAAGAGATATCCCTGCCAGAAACCGGGCTCAATGGTATCGCCTACGTAAATGGCAGAGAAAAATCAGGATATCCGGTGCTACCGAAAGAAATCTAGCATTTGCTTTAAGCGAGTTAGACCGGGACTCCTCAAGACTAGGGCTGCCCAGAAGTGTTAGGGAAGCTGCATCTGTAGTCTACCGAAATGCAGTAGAAAATAAACTGATCAGAGGCAGAAGCATAGAAGGAGTAGTTGCAGCATCATTATATGCTGCCTGCAGAAGATGCAATGTACCCCGAACCCTGGATGAAATTGCAGAAGTTTCACGCGTAAGTAAAAAAGAAGTAGGAAGAACCTACCGATTCCTAACTAGAGAATTAAATATAAAATTACCACCAACATCGCCAGTGGACTACGTTCCACGATTTGCCAGTGAATTAAACCTATCCGGTGAAGTACAATCCAAAGCCATTGAAATTATAGAAAAAGCTATGGAAAAAGGTCTTACTTCAGGAAGAGGTCCAACTGGAGTGGCAGCTGCAGCTTTATATATTGCTTCAGTACTTTTAGGTGAAAGAAAAACACAGAGAGATGTTTCAGACATCGCGGGTGTAACTGAAGTTACCATCAGAAATCGGTACAAAGAATTAACCGAACAACTGGATATGGGCGTAACCTTATAAACAAATGATTTACAGGCTTTATTCAATTTAATAAAGCCTTAGACTCTTTTAATTCTTGAAACAATTAAAATTAAAGAATTTTCTCTAATTAACTTTTTAATTAAAATTTTTATCCAATTAGCTTGAAAATATAATTATAAAGCTATAACTCATATCAATGCAACCATTCTACTATTCCCTGAAAATATGTGTATATTATACGATAAATGATAGTTAGAGACGAAATTCTTAACAATTATCTTCAATTAAACCTCATTTTCAACTAATTGATATTTATTATCATTATAATAATTTTACAGTATCATCTTATATTGTCCAAATTACAAATAAATTATACAATTCAACTGGAGGAAAATGCGATGAGCATAGAGGATCCAATAAAATCAACTCTGGATGGACTTTTAAAAGTTTTAAAAATGGAAAATGTAATTGGAGATCCCATTGAAAGTGATGGTAGAATATTAATCCCAGTTACAAGAGTAGGATTAGGCTTTGGAGCTGGAATGGGACAGGGAGAAATTGCAGAAGGAACTGGATCTCATGGCACCGGTGCTGGAGGAGGTGCAACAGTAGAACCCATAGCCTTCGTATTAATAAATAAAAATGCAGAAGAATCAGAACAGATTAAAGTACTGCATTTAACCTCACCAGATCCATTAAACAAAGCCATAGGTGAAGTAAGTGGACTCGCTCTTGAACTTCTTAAAGAATGGCGGAATAGACAAAGAGAAAGAGAAGAAGAAAATAGAAGAATGAAAAAGGAATCTGAAAACCTTTATACGCCTTAATTTAAATTATCTCATATTTAAATGCTTCCATAGCAGTACTAGAATAGTAGAAAAAATATAAATAGATAATCCAGTGCTTTTTTAGATTAAAAAATATATGGTTCCTTTACTTTTGCACTGGTGACTAAAATATCTCAAATTAAAGTTTGTAATACTATATCATATTAAGTTTTTAAGGAAGATTTTCAATTTTTTATCCTCCGAAAATTCTGCTCCTGAAAACGAAAAATAAATATACAATTACCAATACAGCAAACAATATGTAGATTATGGTTCTTGTTTTTGATACTTTCCTCTGTCTTTCTGCAACCACCTGCTCACATTTAGGAGAACAAAATCGTTCACTCATAGGTATAGGAGTACCGCAGGTAGGACAATGTTTATGTGGCTCTGTCGTAATTTTCAACACCTCTATTTAGTTAATTTTTTTGGTTAAATATTTTTTTTCTAATAAATAAATTCAGTTTTTAAATTCTAATCCGGTATAATGGTTGTTCCAATCTTCTCCCAAGTAGCCTTGATAAGATTTCGCGGGTCCTCCCCATTTAATATAACAGTTTTTATACGGGACCGTTTAATTATTCCAATAGCCGTATGATCAAAGAATTCATAAGTACCAGCCTTAATATCCTTACCACCCAGTAGATCCATCATTTGGGATGTTGTAACCTCTTCAAACATATTAGCATCATCATGTTTCTCAGGATCCTTATCATATAGACCATTAACTGAAGTGGCATTTATCAGTAGGTCCGCCCCTATGAACTCTGCAAGTATACTTCCAACTGCATCAGTACTGTGAGCGGGTTCTGTACCCCCCATGACCACTAATTTACCTGATTGAGAGTATTCTAAAGCTTGTGCAAAATTGTGTGGTACCACAGGATAAGCTACATTACCCAAGGCTGTGATTAACAATCGAGCGTTCAGACGAGTTACATCAATTCCAATATCATCACAAAGAGCTTCAGAAGCTTCCAGCTCTCTAGCTATGCCAATGTAATCTCTAGCTGGCTTTCCACCCCCAACCACTACAAAGAGTTCATTTTCTGCCTTCATCTCTGTTAATACATCAGCATAATCTTTGAATTTCTGATAATCATGTTTCTGGATTATTATGGAGCCACCAATAGTAACCACTACTTTCATATAATCACCATAAAAAATAATGTAAATTTAATATAATATAAATTAGATATATTCTCTTTAGATCCTATTATTCATATTAATATGAAGTTATTAATTTAATAAAATGAGCATCATGTTTAACTTATCCATATAGATTTTTTTTTGAGGGTATTTTGGGATTAAATTTTAAATCATATACAAACTTAATATTAATAGGTGATTTGATTTATTAAGATTTGAGTAAATGAAATTCATTTAATTGATTATTAAAGTAAAATCATGTTAATTTAATATCGATAAAAAATTTGTACTAACACAAAGTAACTAATTCATTTTTATTTAAATGCATTTTAATAATTAAATGGATTTAGGCAATATTTATTTAATCAAATAAGGAGTGATTATCATTGTCAGAAGTATCATCAAAAGATCTTTACGAGGTTAAAAGAACTCTAGAAGAACTTTCACAAAAAAAAGGGCGGGGAACCGAACTAGTATCCGTTTATATACCACCAGATCGGCAGATCAGCGATGTAGTAAAGCATATGCGGGAAGAATTAAGCCAAAGTGCAAATATAAAGAGTAAGCAGACTAAAAAAAACGTGCAATCTGCTATTGAAGTTATAATGCAGAGAATGAAGCTATTTCCCAAACCACCAGAGAAAGGTTTAGTGTTATTCGTGGGAATGATACCACGAGGCGGACCTGGAACCGAGAAAATGGAGACCCACGTTTTTGAACCTCCGGAAACTGTGCAAACTTACATCTACCATTGTAATTCTGAATTCTACTTGGAACCACTCAAAGAAATACTAGCGGAGAAGGATGTTTACGGTTTAGCAGTCATAGACCGTAAAGAAGCCACCCTAGCCATACTTAGAGGAAAAAGAATTGACATTATCAAGCACCTTACTAGTGGTGTGCCAGGTAAGCATAAGGCTGGTGGACAATCCCAGAGGAGATTCGACCGTTTGATAGATTTAGCCGCACATGAATTTAAAAAAAGGATAGGTAACCATATGAATGATGCTTACTTAACCGTTCCAGATCTTAAAGGAATTATTGTTGGTGGGCCTGGCCATACCAAGGAAGAATTCGTGGAGGGCGATTACCTCCACCATGAAATAAAACAGAAAATTATAACAACTGTGGATACTTCCTATACTGGAGAATTCGGAATTCGAGAGGTTATGGATAAATCTATGGATGTATTGACCGAAATCGATGTCATGCGCGAGAAAAAGTTGATGCAGAGATTTTTACATGAGTTGGTGGATGAAGATGGTTTAGCCTCTTATGGAGAAGCAGAGGTCAGACAAAACCTCCAAATGGGTGCAGTAGAAATTCTACTACTTTCAGAAGATCTTAAAAAAAAGAGATTAATTTATCATTGTCCATCATGTCAGGGTAAGACTGAAAAAACCATTGAAAAAGAAAATGAATCAGAGGAAATATCTTGTCCTACCTGTGGTGAGAAGATTAAAACAGAAGAGGGTAGAGATTTAATTGATGATTTTCTAGATATGGTTGAAGAAGTAGGATCTGAAATTGAGATTATATCCACTGAAACTGAGGAAGGTATACAGTTATTACGGGCTTTTGGAGGAATTGCAGCTATTTTAAGGTATCATATGTAATGAGTTTAACATCTCTGAATCTATTTTAAAAAAAAATAATTATTTTTAATAACTAAAATTTATTTTAAGATTATCCTAACCTACTAACCTGTATAAGAGATTGCACTGGAACTCCATCCAATTCATTTATCCCTTTTTTATCGATTAAAACCACTGCAGCTAATGGATCAGCACCTAATTCTCTGAAAACCTTGATGGCTTCGTTGATTGTCCTGCCACTGGTTATAACATCATCAACAATAACTACTCGACGATTACTCACCGCTGCGAAGTTGCCGCTTACAGCTCCCTGAGCACCCTCTTCCTTACGATGTTTTATGGGATGGAAGACAGAGATATCTGCCCCTATAATATCCGCCATCATAGTAGCGAATGGTATTCCACTTACTGTGATTCCAACTATAACTTCTGGTTCACCATGTTCCAAGGCCATGTCTACCATTGCTGCAGAGACATATTTCATCCTCACTGAACTGCCCCCCAGACTTTTCCAGTTTATAGCAATGTCAAGAGGAGCTTTCTCCTTCTCTCCCTTCATCTTACCTGTTCCTTGGAGAATAAGCCATCTTGCAGTGTCCTTGGAAACATTTAATTCATCTGCGATTTCACCTGTAGTAAACCCTCTACTTCTAAGATCATATGCTTTCTTTATGAGTTTTTCATTCATGGATTTTACACATCCTAAACACTCACTTTTTTTTAATTAATAATAAAAAAAAAATGGATTATTTCATAAAAATGTATAGTTTATTGGTTTAACATTCGTTCATATTGATAGGTATTTTGGATTTAGCAGATTTCATGGCTGCTAATACCACCTTAAGAGCGTGGATTCCATCAGCTCCCGTAATCTTAGGTTCTTCATCACGATCAATAGCTGATAAAAATGAGCTCAACTCTTCTCTAAGAGGCTCTTTATGCTCTACATTCACTTTACGGGCATTTTTCCCGTAAAGCTTTACAGTTTGGTCTATATAATCAATTGATATTATGCCGTCTACACCCGTTATCTCCAATTGTCTCTTCTTGTACGGGGTAAGCCAATTAGTCTCCAGTACACCCACAGCTCCATTTTCAAATTTCATCATTAACTCTGCATGATCTTCATATTCACATTTCTCGAGTCTACTACCCATATTAGCGTAAACCCTAGATACTGGACTGTCAAATAAATAAAACATAATATCTACTTCGTGGATAGCTAAATCTATAGTGACACCTACATCTTTTATTCGAGGCGGAAATGGTCCCACCCTTTTAGCGGATGCTGAGACAATTTCACCGATCACACCTTCATCTATTAATTTCTTAGCCTCAAGAACTGCAGGATTAAATCGTTCCACATGACCTGTTGCCAGTTTAACTCCCGCATCATTAGCAGCATCTACCATTTCTTTAGCCTCATCTAGAGTGAAGGCTATGGGTTTCTCCACGAGCACATGCTTCCCATGTTCTATAGCACTCATAACAACTTCATAATGATAAGTAGTAGGTACACATATGCTGACTGCATCAATTTCAGGCATGCCCAGTACATTATCATAATCCACGTAACCTACCGTGTTATATTTCTTGGAAAGCTCAGCTAAGGTTCCTTTCATTAAATCTGATATTGCTAGGAGGTTGGCGTTTTTAATTTCAGAATAGACTCGCACATGATTCTGACCCATGGCTCCTACCCCTATCACGCCTACATTGATTTTTTTCACTGGTAATCCTCCTTAATTACTTTGCCAACTTCCCTGCCCAGCTTTTCAGCTTCAGATAGGGCGCCATTCATGCTTACTTGGGATAATATTTTTCCATCTGTATTAAGTAAAATAGTGTAAAGATATAATATATTCTTTTTTGCTTGGGCATTAGCACCCAATGGCCACTGACAACCTCCGCCAAGTTCTTCTAGTACGGTTTTTTCAGCTGTTACTTCTTGTGAGGATGGAAAATGATTTAATTTCTCTAAAACCTTCTTATATTTATTATCTTCCCGTGTTACTATGGCTAATGCTCCCTGACCGGCTGGTGGGGTGTAATATTTGGGGGAGAATACTTTTTGGATATTTTTTTCTATTCCTAACCTTTTTAAACCAGCTTCAGCCATTATGGTAGCATCATATTCTCCATTTAAAACTTTTCTTACCCGGGTATCCACATTTCCACGGATGGGTTTTATATTTACATTTTTTAGATGATGTTTTATAAAGGCTTCTCTTCTCAGACTGCTAGTGCCGATTGTTGCTCCTTCAGGTAGTTCATCCCATTGATAAGGAGAAACTAAAGCTTCTCTGGGAGATTCTCGCAGTGGAACTGCTATTATTTCTAGATCATCCGCTAATTCTGTGGGAAGGTCCTTGAAACTGTGCACTGCGAAGTCTACTTCCTCTTCTAAAACTGCTTTATCCAGTTCCTTAGTAAATATTCCTTTAACATCAATTTGGTAGAGTTGGGAGTCCTTATTTATATCCCCTGTACTTTTGATTTTCTTTAATTTTACTTCCTCATCTGTTATTTTAGATAACTGTGTGATTATATTTTTTGTCTGAACCATTGCAAGATTACTTCCCCTAGTACCTGCCTTCAAAGAATCATCTCCGAGTCCACTGTGAAATCTTAAAATTCTTTATAAATTTAATCAAAAAATATTTTAGTAAATCATAAAAAAGTTTTCTTCAACTAAAATATCAAATTAATAAATATCAAGTTTTAATGTCCATAGTGCAGTTAAACTTTATTGAATCATTCCCTATGATCTATTATAAATGTTGTCATAATCCCACACTATCATCTATGTAGTAAGTCTGGAAACGTGGAGCGGTAAATCAACAATATATTCTGACATCCGCTGTCTAGCGCATAATCCATAGCTTCATCTAAATGGGGGATGTAATAAAAATTTCTTTTAATCCCGTCTTTAACATTATAACCTAATTCATCGGTGAGTATAAGTTGAATATCCTCAGTTAAATCATTTAAAATAGTTGAAGCAGAATTTTCATCAATTTCTTCACATGTAACTCCATATTTTCCTCCAAAAACAACTCCCGATCTAGGGAGATCTTTAAGCATACTAACCGCCTTTTTAATGGTTGCCAAGTTTATACCGGGATTTACTTCTTCTATAATGCGAACTTCCTGCTCGTTTATTATGGAAGTTCTTCCCTTCAAACCATTAAAATTTCTTAAACCATTAATTAAGGAATTCTTGGAAATTCCCATGGTTAAAGAAGCGCATATAGCTGAAAGAACATTTTGAACATGATGGGGAGCTGGTGCGAAGGTGGAAATTTCAAATGCATCATTTAAAATTTCTCCCGAAATGGTTTTAAGACCCTTAACTTCCACCTGAAAAATGGTTTCAGTAAATCCAAAACTTATATTAGATGCTTTAACATTCCCCTTCCCATCAATACTGAAGGTATTAGTTTTCTCTTTAAAATCTAGATAGAAATTATTAAAGGAATCATGATCACATGCTATTATCTTATTATTAAAGATTTGAACCTTAGCTTGACTGGCTTTTCTCGTGCCTTTTGCTATGGTGTAATCTTCAATTATGTTAGTTAAGATTCCAACCTCACCTAAGCCTGTTCCACCAAGTGAAGTTTCCACTATAAAAATTCCCACATTATAATCTTCAGCCATTCTCCAAGCATCTATAATGCTAGCAGGAGTTATGCTAATATCCTTCTTCAAAAACTTACTTTTACCATCATCCACCACCTCTACACCTAAACTGCTTAAGATAAGTGGATTTAAGTCTTTAAATATTTCCTTAAGCATATATATAACACTGGTTTTACCCTTAACTCCAGTAACCTCTATAACCGGCGTTTTTATGCGATTCTTCATTAAAAATGCCACGGCTTCATGATGAGTCATACTAACCGGATAATCTAAATTACAATGAATTGGAGCAACTAAACATAAATCATTCCCTTCAAATAAATCAAATTTCAATCGTGACAATTCCTCGGATTTTTCACTTAACATTCTCTTTAAATAATCTTCATCAACCAATTTTACTCCATTCTCACGGAGATTCTCTTTCTCCTCTACAGTTAATGTATTGTAGATATCCCAGCCAAAAACATTATATGAAGATAGTTTTGAAAATTCAATGGCTATTATTTTCCCACCATGAGTCATATCCACAATAAATATGTCTTTAAAAGGTTTTTTTAACATAACCCGCCTTTTATTAGTTTTTCTCTAACTCTACGATAGAAATCCTTGGTTAGTCTTACAAAGCATGCGTAATCATCAGATTTACTGAAAATAATCTCATCCATATAATTTATTTCCTCTTCTGACTGACCATCAATCACGGTAATGGCTTTTTTACCCTCTCTTAACAATTTAACTTTTATTTGACTATCATCAGACACTAAAGTTGGTCTGGATCCTAATTTAAATGGACATATAGGGACTATTATAAAAGCCTCCACTTTGGGATCCACTATTGGTCCACCAGCAGACATGGCGTAGGCGGTTGAACCACTGGGAGTAGCAATTATCAATCCATCAGCCCTTAACTCTTCCACCACTTCATCATCCACAGATATTTCAATATTTAACATTTTAGCTGGCTTATAAGTCATCAGGACTACCTCATTCAGGGCTGAATGAATTTTACTGTTATGACGGATTTGTAATTGACTGCGTTTTTCCACAAAATAATTACCAGCTAAAACCTCTTCTACGGCTTTAAACGTATCTTCTGGATCTATTTCAGTTAAAAAACCAACTGTACCCATATTTATCCCTAATAATGGAATTTCTTTAGGACTGATAAAACTCTGGGTTCTCAAGATGGTTCCATCTCCACCCACTGCTATAATAATGTCTGTATCCATTTCCTCAAGTGCACAAGATAATTCTTCATATTTATTTAACCTCTCCACAACCGAAGTATCAAGTACAGTTTCAATATTCTTTTCTATTAGCAATTCAACTATTCTCCCGGCTAATTGAATTGCTTCTTCCACATCAAGACGTGCCACAACTCCTATTCGCATTAAAACCCCCCTATAATCCGAATTAACTCCTGATGAATATTCTTGTTACCAGAAGCTACTATGGAAGTTCTCTCCAAAACATTTAATTTTCCACATAATGGCTGACCATATTCATTAGTAACTACTCCACCTGCTTCTTCTACTATAAGTTTAGCAGCAGCTAAATCCGTTATTCGTTGATTTCCACGTACATCCAAAAATGCATCATATATTCCCTGCGCTACATAACATAGTTCAATAGCCACTGAACCAAGAATCCTCATCCGCTTAATCATTTTACAAAGCCTATCCATTTTCTCCATATCCGCACGGTATACGTAGGCGCCGATTAATGAGCGAGAAAGATCATCTTTATTGGAAGTGAAAATTTCCTTACCATTTAAAGCTGCACCCCTACCTTTAACTGCATGATAAATATCTCCAGTGGCGAAGTTTTTAACGAATCCCAACTCTAAATCGTCTGTGGTCATGGAACTTTCTGAATTAGAAATATCTCCTATTGCAAGAGATATTCCGTAGGCAGGTATATTCTTAACCGCGTTACTAGTACCATCCAACGGATCAACTACTAAAACAAATTCAGATGGACTATCACCAAGTTTAAGCTCACCTATCTCCTCACTAACCAGAGTTAAAGGCTTCCCCGTATTTTCTAAAACTTCAATTACCTTCTCTTCAGCGGCTAAATCTATTAATTTAGTGGGAGTACCATCTGCACCCATTTTAATTGTCTCTCCCGCTTTTTTTTGACCCACAAGTGGTGAGATCACTTCGTTAACTTCCTCCATTATTTCATAGGAGATTCTACTCCAGAATCTGATGTCCTCATCTTTCATATCCATTATCTCCTTTTTCAAAAAAAATTAGTTTTTTTTTATTAGTAATGTTAAATGTTTTATTTTTCATATTAATTCCATTATATCTTTTAATCATTTCAGATATACCAAAGCTGCTACTGCTGCACCCTGTTTTCTTACAATATGATCTTGCTGTTCTACTATAATCTTTCGGATTTCCATGTTACGTATTTGCATCATATACTTCACCATGTACACTGCTTTTTCTTTAATCTTACTCGAATCTTGATTTATTCCCGAATATTCCACTACGCATCCTAAATCATCCCCTACAGCCAATGCTATTACTGCAGATATCAAATCACCTTCACAGTCAGATGATGCGTATGAAAGAACAGTATTCACCATTTCTCCTGCAAGAAACTCTGGAAGATCTACAAGCTCTGCTCCGGCTGGTATTATACTAGAAACCTTTATAAGATTAACATCTCCGATTCCAGCATCCAACAGGGCGTTGTCGAATGCGTTGAGTTTTGTTGGACCTTCTGCCTTTCCGGTAGTTATTGATATTTTCATTGGAATCCACTTAAAATATTTAAATATTGAAAAAAATATAAAGCTAATCCTGTATGCATATATGATCAAAGGACTATATCAAAGGATTATTTAGAAATTTATCTATAAATCTTTAGCCTAACTAAACTTAAATAGAATTATTTTCATAAAGTTAGATGTAATGTTTCTTAATCATATTTTTTAAATTTAACGAGAATATAGTTGAATAATAACTAATTTGAATTAAAATTAACTGTTATTTCAATTAATTCTTCTTAATCAATTCATTTAAGAATTAAAAATAATATATATCGGAGGGATATTCAAATGGCTAAAAAGGTAGTAGAAGTTAAAACTTTAAAAGTTGGTAAATATGTTATATTAGATGGTGAAGCCTCAAAAATCGTGAATATACAAACATCATCCCCTGGAAAACATGGTGCTGCAAAGGCTCGGGTGGATGCTATTGGAATATTTGACAATCAAAAAAGAGGTATTGTAAAACCAGTTGATTCCAAGATAGATGTGCCCATAATTGATAAACGAACTGCTCAGGTATTGGCCTTAATGGGTAGTGACGTGCAACTCATGGATTTAGAGACTTATGAGACATTTGAAGTTCCTATACCTGAAGAATTACGTAACGATTTGATTGAAGGTGCTGAAGTAGGTTACATTATTGCTTTAGGAAATAAAAAATTAATGAGGATTAAATAATAAATTTAATCATATAAAAACGGATATTTATAATAATATCAAGAATAATTTTTTTCTCTGAAAATTTGGTTTTATATTTATATTGATAATGAATACTTTTCGAGGAAGAAAATGCTTTTTTATACAGAAACTCCACTTAAATTTGCTTTCTCTCATGATTTATTAGAATTTAAGATTGATTCTTCAAAATCTGAAACCATTAAACCCAAATTTGGGATTTTAGGAGTGCCTTTTGATGGTACTAGTACCTATAAACCAGGTGCTAGATTCGGACCGAACATGGTTAGAGAAGCCTCCTATAACTTGGAAAGGTACAATCTGCTCTTGAAGAAAAACTTGGATGCAACATTTTATGATCTGGGAAATCTAGAAGTAGTTCATGGAAATTTCAATAAAACCTCTAAACATCTAGAATCAACAATAGAAGAAATAAAAAATGATGTAATCCCCATTACGATAGGTGGAGAACATACCATAACTTATAGTTTAATAAAAGGTTTAAATAAAGTCAGGGATATCCATGATGCAACAATCATCCACTTCGATGCTCATATGGATCTCAGAGACGAATATATGGGTGAGAAATATTCCCATGCCACAGTAATGCGGCGAGTATGGGATTTAAATCCCAAAAATATAGTGCAAATAGGGGTTAGATCGTGCTTAGAAGATGAAGCAATCTTCGCCAGAGATGATGGAATAAAATATTACACTTCTAACGAAGTAAAAAGTAATATAATCGAAATTGAAAAAGTAATATCAAATTTAAAGAGTCCTATATATGTTACCGTCGATATAGATGTTCTAGACCCCGCATATGCACCATCAGTTGCGACGCCTGCTCCCTATGGTTTAGATCCACGTGAGTTACAAAGGCTAATTTACAGCCTGCAAGGTAAAGAGATTATTGGATTGGACATAGTGGAAGTATCCTCCAGCTCCATAGGAGATATAACTTCCATAAACGGTGCTCAAGTCATCTATGATTTTCTTTCTATGCAGTGAAAATTTCTTTAAACTAGAAAAACTTGAGATTATAAGATTTATTTATGCATTTTGACAAATTATACTAATCAAAAAAAGTTGATCTATTCTTATATTTAAAAAAAAATGAATTTTTAACGGTGGTGAAATTGTACACAAGAGAAGTAGAACTTTCTGGTCATATCATAGACTCATTAATCCTTCCCAAGACTTTAGATCTTATAATGGATAGGGGTGGTGACTTTAAAATACTTGAATTCCAGGTGGGTAAGCTCAAAAAGGATATCAGTCATGCCAGGATTCAGGTTAAAGGAGAAACTGAAGCACAGTTAGGAGAGATATTAGACGAACTTTCAGAAATCGGATGTGTGGTTGTTGAAATCAAGGAAGCAGAGCTACAAAACTCTCCAAAAGATAAAACCCTTCCTTCCGACTTTTATTCCACCACAAATCATCCCACCAATATCCGTTATAAAAATCAGTGGATACCCGTAGTAGACATAGAAATGGATTGCATGATTGTGGTTGACCCAGAAAATAGGCAGGCTTTCTGCAAACCTATGGCCCACATAAAAAAAGGTGACCTAGTAGTGGTGGGAAGAGAAGGTATAAAGGTAACACCTCCGGAGAGACCTCGAGGTAAATTGGGTGTTTTTGAATTCATGTCCAGTGAAGCATCTTCTGAAAAACCTTTTAAATCCATGATAGAAAAGATAGCCTCTGAAATACGTGAGGTAAAAAAGGAAGGCGGGAAAATTGCAGTGGTTGGTGGACCAGCGATAGTGCACACTGGATCTGCTCCAATTCTAGCTCAAATGATTAAAGAAGGAATTATTGATGTCCTTTTTGCTGGAAATGCTCTAGCCACTCATGATATTGAGAATGCCATCTACGGTACTTCCCTTGGTGTTTGTGTTAATACGGGTGAAATAGTAACTAGAGGACATAGACATCACATTTACGCTATAAATAAGATAAATCAAGCTGGTTCTATCAAAAAAGCTGTAGATAAGGGTATTTTAAAGAAAGGAATTATGTATGAGTGCGTGAAAAATAATGTTCCTTTTGTACTTTCCGGCTCCATAAGAGATGATGGACCATTACCCGACGTTATAACCGATGTTATAGAAGCACAGGATGAAATGAGAAAATATGTGCAAGATGTGGATATGGTGATCATGATTGCCACCATGCTTCACTCTATAGCTATGGGGAATATTCTCCCCTCCCAGGTTAAAAGCATCTGCGTGGATATCAATCCAGCCACCGTTACTAAGCTCAGTGATAGGGGCAGCGCTCAAATAGTAGGTATTGTAACTGATGTGGGGGCTTTTATGCCCATGTTGTATCAGGAAATAACTAATCACATATGAATTAAACACTTTAAAAAAATTAATCTAAAGCATTTTCATGCCAATTGAAAATATTAAAATCGCAGGCGCCGGTCCAGCGGGACTGTCAGCTGCTATAAACCTCGCCAAAGCAGGATATCAAGTTGAAGTATTTGAAAAAAACCACGATACTGGTGTCCGTTTCCATGGAGATCTGCAGGGATTGGAAAATTGGTCTCGGGAAAAAGATGCAATAGATGAATTACATGATATGAATATTAAAAGTACTAATTTTAATTATAAGGGATTTAATCATCTTATAATATCAAACGGAACAAAAAACTGGGATTTCATATGTGACAGACCTGCTTTCTATCTAGTTAGGAGAGGAAATATTGAAGGCAGTCTTGACATAGGATTAAAAGAGCAAGCATTAGATTCAGGAGTTAATTTACATTTTAAAAAGAACCCCCCTGAAGATTTAACAAATATTATTGCAACCGGACCCGTAAAAAGTGAAGTATACATCATAGCTAAAGGAAAAACCTTTGAAACCGATGCAGATGATATTGCATTGGGTATCGTCAACAATAATGCTGCATTTAACGGTTATTCCTATCTTTTAATAGCTGATGGTTATGGATGCATGTGTACTGTTTTATTTGACAGATTTAAAGATGCATCAAAGTGTTTTGAGAAAACAGAGAATATTTTATCAAGCCTAGTTGATTTTAACATTCGAAATCCTAAAAAAATGGCTGGATTAGGTAGTTTTTCCAATAAAAATATTTTTAGGAAGGATGAAAAGCTTTACATCGGCGAAGCTGCTGGTATACAGGATTTATTCTGGGGTTTTGGTATGACAAATGCAATAACCTCCGGATTTCTGGCAGCAGAGAGTATAATAAATGGTACCGACTACGTTGAAACTGCTGAAAACTATTTCAAAAAAAAATTAAAAGCCAGTATGGTTAACAGATATATATGGGAGAAAGTAGGTTCAAAGGATTACTCATTCATCGTAAACAGGATTCATAATTCCAAAGATTCCCTGAAATATCTGAAATCATTTTATAATTTCAATATCCTTCAAAGAATTATTTATCCATTTTCTTTAATGTACATGAAAAAAAGATACCCAAATTTAAGACTCTAAAATTATCGTATTAAAGATTTAAAAATTTACTCGAATGAATAAAAAGTCACAATAAACAGAGGATTGAAATAGTTGATTAAAGGAAATCTATTAAACGTTTTTACTGAAGAAATCTACGCTGCAGAAATTCTCTTTGAGAGTGGAGTCATAAAGTGTGTTAAACCTGTTAAAGAAGATTTTAAAGATTATATTTTACCCGGCTTTATAGATTCTCACATTCACATTGAAAGTTCAATGCTTACTCCTTCAAGATTTGCAGAAGCTGTGGTTCCTCACGGCACAACCGCTGTAATCTCAGATCCACATGAAATAGCCAATGTTATGGGTTTTGATGGAATTAAATACATGATGAAGGATGCTGATTCTGTTCCTCTAAATTTTTTCTTCACTGCACCCTCCTGTGTACCATCCACTATTTTTGAAACTTCCGGAGCAGTGATAGGGTTAGAAGAATTAGATGAACTACTGAAACAAGATAATATTGTTGCTCTGGGGGAGATGATGAATTTTCCCGGAGTTTTAGGAGAAGATCCCGAAGTCATAGAAAAGATCAGGATTGCTCATGAATATAAAAAACCTGTTGATGGTCACGCTCCATTGCTATCCGGTTCTGACCTATGTAAATATGTAAAAGCCGGTATATCCACCGATCATGAATGCACTCTTCCAGAAGAAGTAATAGAGAAAAGGCGTTTGGGTATGAAAATAATGCTTCGTAAAGGTTCCTCTGCTAATAATCTGGTGGATCTGATTTCTGCCGGAGGAGATTTCATAGTATCTGATGATAAGGATCCGGAGGATCTTTTAGTGGGTCATGTTGACGTGATGCTTAGGAAATCTGTTGAATTGGGCTTGGATCCAATTGATGCCGTGAAAATGGTAACCCTTAATCCCAGTATCCATTATAATTTGAATAGAGGATGTATCTCCCCCGGGAAACCTGCTGATGTTGTGGTGGTTGATGATCTAGAAAATTTCAACGTCAAGAAGGTTTTTATTGAAGGAAATCTTGTTGCTAGTGATAATGTAGTCCATTTTTCAGTTAAACCTCTCGAAATTATAAATACGTTTAAATTAGGTGCTAAGATGCCTGAAGATTTTGAGATTTTAAGTTCTAAAGATGAAGAAATTGTGAGAGTAATTGAAGTTATGGAAGGTCAATTACTTACCCATGAATTTGAAGCAGTTTTAAAGATTGTTGATGGTAAAATAAAGCCTGATATAGGAAATGATGTTTTAAAAATTGCTGTTGTAGAAAGATATGGTCATGGACGGATGTCAAACGCGTTTGTGCATGGCTTCGGTCTTGAGGAAGGTGCAATTGCATCAAGTATTGCTCATGATTCTCACAATATTATAGTGGTGGGGACTAATAGTAAAGATATGGCAGATGTTGTGAATAAAATTATTGAAAATAATGGAGGGCTTGTTGCAATTTCAAGTGGACATTATGAATCGCTGAAGCTTCCAGTTGCAGGTTTGATGAGTTCCAGAAAAGTAGATGAAGTATCATATGAAAGTTGCATCTTGCACGGAATGGTTAGAAATATGGGATGTAAACTGAATGCACCATTCATGAAATTGTCTTTCATGGCGCTTCTAGTGATTCCAAAATTGAAGATAAGTGATAAAGGCTTATTTGATGTAGATAATCACAATTTCGTTAATGTAATAAAATAATATAATTAATTCCAAAATGTAATAAAAATAATATAGATTTAAAAGATAATAATATTTTAGAGAATTAGGTGTTAATGAATTCATGAAAGTTACTCCTCTCGCCTTTGAAAGCTTTGGTGTGCGATCCATGGCCACGTTCATTGAAACTGACCAGAAAATACTAGTTGACCCTGGAACGTCACTAGGTCCTAAGAGATTCGGGCTTCCGCCCTGGAAAACAGAATTTGATGCTTTATATGAAACCCGGGCTAAAATACAGGAACATGCCAAAATAGCGGATATTATAACTATCAGTCATTATCATCATGATCATTTCACTCCCTTCTCATTAGGAAGATTTCTGGATTCCTCCCCGAAATATGCTGAAGAGATCTATCGGGGCAAAAAGCTTTTTATAAAAAATCCCGAATCTAAAATAAATAAAAGTCAACAAAAACGGGCTAAAGAATTTTTAAAGAATTTAAAAGGGATAAATAGAGACATCACCTATTCAGATGGAAATTCAGTTGAAGTTGGAGATACTCTGATAGAATTTTCCAATCCTCTTCCCCACGGCCCCGAGAGAAGTAGGCTGGGTTTTCTGGTAACAATGACCATTAAATGGAACGGTGAAAGCATAATGCATGCGTCAGATGTGCAAGGGCCTATATCTGAGGATACAAAAAAGTTTATTCTAGATGAAAATCCTGATATGCTGATATTAAGTGGACCTCCCATCTATCTTTTAGGATTTGCCTTATCTAAAGAGGATATAGATAATGCCCGGGAAAATCTAATTGAAATAACTCAAGAAATACCTAAAGTGGTTGTAGATCATCATCTATTACGTGACCTCCGCTGTTTCGACTTCATAAAATCATTGCAAGAGCAAACCAAAAATGAAGTAATAATGGCATCCCAACTAATCGATGCGGAACCTAACTTGTTAGAAGCTCATCGAAAGGAATTCTATTTGGAAGATTAAAAAAAAAATTATTGATACTTACTAAAATCCTCTAGAATCATCTTCATTGCTTTTTTATGGTTATATCCACCTACCTTATTCACTATTCTCGAAATTTCACGTATTCTAAGCCTATATAGTTTTTCAGTGTCTCCACTAACCATATCCATCCGTGTGAGGTAAACTAATGCTTCAATTATCCCATAAATAGCCCGGTTTAAGGGTTCAACATGCTCCTGGTTCTTTACAATATCCTCTACATGAGCATTCACTATTGTGGTTTTAGAGACACCGAATTGGTCTTTTTTCTCCACTTCCCTGCACCGGGTGACTTCTGCTTTGAAGAATGCCTCTGCGTTTTTAATATAGAAATTATCATTGTATCTTATAAAATAATCTGAAGCTGGATTTCTTAAGGTGGATTCAACGAAAATCAAAGGATCTTTAGTTATATTTACAATGAATACCTTATTATTCTTAATATTTTCAACTGTACGTGAACCTACATGAAGATGAATAACCACTTCATCAATATCTTTGCATATAACACCTATAGGTGCTGCATTAGGTGTATTATCAGGATTTTTAGTGGTTATAACTGTTTCATAGAGTAATCCTCGTTCCATACCTACAGATCCTAGATTAAACATGTTTGAATACCCCTAAAAAAAATGATTAGTTTTATAATTAGTAATAATTTTTTATGATATATTAATATTTATTTCGGGAAGGTCCCTTTAAAAACAAATAAATGATATAAGCTAATATAAGTATAATTATAATTGGTAATAACCATATGAATACGTAAAATAGAATTATTGCAAGTATAATTGCTACTATTATAAATAAAATGTCTCTTAACACCATAACACTATATCTATTAGTTTAATACTTAAATAATTTTTCTCCAAATATCATTTAAAAAAATTTACTAATTAAGAGAAATAATCCGCTTTAGAATAAAAAAATTCACATTTTTGTCTTAATAATGGAGATTTATAAATGAAAATATTAGTTATTAATAATCATGGACAGTACAATCATCGGATTTACCGGAGTCTGCATTACCTGAAGATACCAGCGGAAATGATTCCCAATACAACCACCATTGAAGAGATAAAGGAAAAAAAACCTCTAGGCATCATTCTAGGGGGCGGTCCTTCAATAGAAAGATCCGGTAATTCAATAGATTACGTTAATAATTTAGATTACCCCATACTAGGGATTTGTCTGGGACATCAAATCATAGCCCAAGCTTACGGTGGAGAAATAGGAAGCGCCGGTATTGAAAGCTATGCAAAAACACGGTTAAATATACTTGATGAAAATGATATTTTTAAAGGATTAGGAGAAACCATGGACGTGTGGTCTTCCCATAAAGATGAAGTTCAATCTCTACCTCCAGGATTCAAATTACTGGCAATCTCTCCTGTATGTGAGATAGAAGCCATGAAACACGAGGAAAAACCAGTATATGGCATTCAATTCCATCCCGAAGTTCAGCACACCAAGAAAGGTTACATAATATTTAAAAATTTTTATGATGTTTGTAAAAAATTAGAAATTTAAATTAAAATATTTTAGGTGAAAAAAATCATGTTAGATCCGTCAGTTTTTATAGATGATACCGTATTAGAACTCAAAACAATAATAGGTGATAAAAAAGCTATAATAGCATTATCAGGTGGTGTTGATAGTTCAGTTGCATCAGTTTTAACTTCACGTGCAATTGGAAAAAATCTGGTGGCAGTATTCGTTGATCACGGTCTTCTAAGAGAAGGAGAAGCTGAATATGTTGAGAAAGCATTTAAGGATAGACTCAATCTTAGACTAATTGATGCAAGTAGTGAATTTTTAAGTAGATTGAATGGAGTATCAGATCCTGAAGAGAAAAGGAAGATCATTGGAGAAGTATTCATAAACGTTTTCGAAAGAATTGCCGGAGAATTAGGAGCGGAATATTTAGTTCAGGGAACTATAGCTCCGGATTGGATTGAAAGTCAGGGACAGATTAAATCGCACCATAATGTTGCCCTACCTCAGGGATTAGTTCTTGAAATAGTAGAGCCCATAAGGGAGCTTTACAAAGATGAAGTAAGGATTTTAGGATCTGAACTAGGCCTTCCGGATGAAATTATTAAAAGACAACCATTTCCAGGGCCTGGATTGGCAGTGCGGATTGTAGGTGCCTTAACAATTGAAAAGATAAAGATTTGCAGAAAAGCCAATGCTATTGTGGAAGAAGAAGTTAAAAAAGAAGAATTAGATGAAATATTATGGCAGTACTTCGCAGTTTTAACTGACAGCAAAGTTACAGGAGTTAAAGGGGATATTAGAGACTATGGATACTTAGTAGTTTTGCGAATGGTTGAATCAATGGATGCTATGACTGCTAATGTTCCTGAACTACCTTGGGATATGATTAAAAAGATTTCAAAGAGGATCACTGCAGAGATTCCCGAGGTAACTCATGTAGCACTTTCAGTTAGCGATAAACCACCCAGCACTATAGAATTCGCATGAAAAAAATTTTGTGAAATAAATATGAAAACTGATGAAATTACTCATGAATCTATCTATGAAATATTAACCCTGTTTATTAGAATTAATAAAAAATTTGATCAAATTGAAAATCATGCTATTGATATTGGAGGTGGAGTTAAACTCTATCCATCTGAACTTCATGTTATAGAGGCTATTGGAAATAATTATGCTAATAATGTTACAAAATTAAGTGTAAGATTCGGAATAACTAAGGGTGCTGTTTCACAAGTGGTTAATAAGCTTTTCGAGAAGGGTTTGGTTAGTAAGGAGAGAAATAGAGATTATGGGAAAGAAATTATTTTATCCTTAACCAAAAAAGGATGGACTGCTTTTGATATTCAGGATGAATTCCATAAAAAGATGGCACAGGAATTTATAAAATATTTGGATACTTTTACTCCGGGACAAATAGATTCTTTTTTGGAGATTATGAGTAAAATTGAGGATTATGTCGAAACCTTTTTAAGGAATGAGGTGCCATAATTTTTTTTAATCAAATTTCAGTTTAGTAGCTAAACTAACAAATTCTTTGTTAAATTAACTGAGGAGATTAAAAATAAATGACTATAAAAACACTAGTTAAAGAACATTTCTCACAAAGTCCAATTTCACGACATTTAACAAAACATTTACCTAATACAGAAGAAATACCCGTTAAAAATATAGATTCAGGATATATAAACCTTGAGCTAAGAAAATTCAGCATCGAAGATACCGATGAATGCGCAGAATTATTCATGAACGTATTTTCAGCTGATCCATGGTACGATGAATGGTTAACTATCGAACAGACCAGATGCTACCTGAATGAATTAATTGAAAATCCAGTATTTGAAGGATTCATCGCATACGAAGATTCAAAAAACATTGCAGCCGTATGTTTAGGTCATAAAAAATCATGGTGGATGGGAAAAGAATTCATCATAGACGAATTCTACGTGAAAAACAATAAACAAGGAAAAGGAATCGGAACAATACTATTAGATTGTATTGCAGATTATCTTACCGTAGAAGATTATAAACGCTTAATTCTAACTACAAATAAAAATATACCAGCTGAGAAGTTCTATAATAAAAATGAATTCTATATTAATCAAAACAAAATAATTATGATTAAAGAAATTTAAATACCATCTCATTTATAATGACCCGTGATAGTTATTTGCGATAAAAACTGGGTTCAGATAATAGTAAAATTTTGAAGAAGTTTTATGGAGATGGAAAAGTGAAAATAACTGATGATGTATATGCCTTAGATTCAACTAAAGGGAATTACGCATACCTAATTTTACGAGAAAAAAATGTTCTAGTTGATACGGGACGTCCAGGACAGGGAAAAAGTATTTTAGATGAAATAAAATCCATGAATATCAACCCTGAAGATATTAAAAAAATTCTAATAACTCACCATGATGTAGATCATATAGGAAACGCTTCCTTACTTCAACAAGCAACAGGAGCAACATTATGGGCTTCAAAAGAAGATAAACCCTATATTAATGGAGATGTAAACCGACCCGGAATAAAAGGGCTATTATCATTTTTCATGAGAGTAAAAAAACCTGAAAACATACATACTTATGATAATGAAACAATTGAAGATATTAAAATCATATCCACACCAGGACATACACCCGGACACGTATGCCTTCTTTATAAGGATGTTCTTTTTGCAGGTGACCTGATAAGAAGTTCCAAAGGACAGTTAAAACCTCTAGCATCATTCATGAATTGGGATGAAAATGCTTTAAAAGAATCCATAAAAAAAATAGACAAATATTCATTTAAATGGATCTGTCCAGCACACGGTGAACCAGTAAAAAGAGATAAACTCCTAGAACAATTACTTAAAAATTGAACTCAAATCAAGTTTTCTCCCAGCTGAACAATTTTTTAATGGACAACCCCTATCAGGATATGTTATTTAAAGTAATACTTTTATTAGAAATATATTCAAATAAAAAAATTAGCTAAGGTAGCAGTAAGGGTACTTTAACGGATCTGAAAAAGAATTATAAACCGTTATTCAGCGTTTTAAAGACTTGAAAATACCCGATTTCATAAATTTTTTTTATTTAGATTTTTCACTCCAACAGTAATACTTCCACTTAATTCTATTCAATTTTTCGCTCATATCCTTTTGTGTGTTCATGTTTTTAAGATTATGGGTAGTGCTTTTTGTAGCCATTTAATTCCGTTATTGTAGGTGAATTGGAAGAATTTGATGTATGTGTTTAGG
>Ga0182021_10000118_pt1 | contig 71111 bp, 66 predicted proteins | sample 612E3MmetaG_FD_120493 | JGI IMG/M metagenome (GOLD analysis project Ga0182021, IMG submission 120493) | Permafrost microbial communities from Stordalen Mire, Sweden - 612E3M metaG (Illumina Assembly) | ecosystem: Environmental > Terrestrial > Soil > Wetlands > Permafrost | place: Sweden...
CATCACCATTTGCACGTTATCTCCATGCTCAAGGATCCTCATCATATCCACGGATTCGATCTTTTCAAGTGGCGTTGATAGCATTGCGTTGAATTTAAGAAGATAGTCCCTTCGAAAGGGAATAATACAAATTTGCTTTAACATCGGCACCTCGAAGATAACTTTCTTTCGAGACGGAATCGGCTCACGGGAAAAATAAAGCGCGCGTCCGGACAGGCCGACGACCACTTTGATTTCATTGGGATCTTCAAATTCTTCTACTGATTTAATCGGTGCCATTAAGTTTACAACCTGGATGGTCGTATCTTTCAGCATGGGTTCCACAGCCTCTTCAATCATTTCAGGAGTCACCATTGGTTCATCTCCCTGAACCATGACAACAATATCCACTTTTTTTCCCAAATCCCGCTCAATCGTTATTAACGCTTCTGCCGTACGATCCGAACATCGTTCATGCGTGTCTGCAGTCATAATGGCCTTTCCGCCGATACTTAAGATATATTCAAATATGTCCCGATCACAAGTGGCTACATAAGTTCCTGCTAATTTCTCGCACATTCGCGTCCGCAGATAAACATGCCCGATCATGGGTATGCCATGTATTGGCGCCATGGGCTTACCAGGAAATCGGGAAGAGGCCATGCGGGCCGGGATAATCGCAACGATGTTTGACATTTACTATCTCCTGATCTTTCCTATTGCTGAACGACAGCATACATCCAACATGCGTATATCCAAACTATAAGCTAAAAACTTATATCCCGCTTTAATACGTTTCTGCAATTGGATGATATCGGGTTCGATTACATGAATCCCTGCCACTTTTGATGATGATTCTACGAAGTCTTGGATTCTCTTCATTGCTTCAAGCATCAGCCGATTCTCAAACTGACCAGGCACACCGAGGGAGCCAGACAAATCATATGGACCTACGATAAAGCCATCCACACCTTCTACTGAAAGAATAGCATCTAAATTCTCCACCGCATTGATGTGCTCAACCTGAACTATTACAATGGATTTTTGATTCACCCATTCCTTGTATTTCTCAAAACTGCTTCCATAACCCTGGGCGCGCGCCAGCCCGACACCTCGCTTCCCGTCAGGAGGGTAGCGTACAGCCTCAACTGCCTTCCGCGCCTCGTCAGCGGAATTCACCATAGGAACGATCACGCCATGGGCACCCGCATCCATAACCCGTTTGATCTGGACAGAGTCATTGGCCGAAAGGCGAACCAAAGGTACAACACCACACAGATCGATCACCCTGATCAACTCCTCGGCCTCACGAATTGTAATGACACTATGTTCAAGGTCAACTGTCAGCCAGTCAAATCCGGCCCTTGCCATAATCTCGGCAATGGCCGGTTGGGCCAAGGTAATCCAGGAACCCAGGGTCAGGTTCTTCCTGATGAGAAGATTTTTGAGGTTGGATGAATTCATAGCAACCTTTCCTTTCTCAAGTTACAGTATTAAAGAGACTTCAATGTACGGACCCATTCATCTGCCCAATCTTCACGGGCGAGTGCAAACCGGTCGCAGAATTCTGTTCTCGCTTCCTGGATATCAGGCTGCCGCCACCAGGAGAGGGGATACTCGGAGATTTCATTTATCTTCTTTGCAGCGTCTTCTGGACTTCGATGAAGAATACCTGCTGCCCGCAATAATTCAAAGAACTCTTCCGCTTCTGGCCTCATCAAATAGATATCATGATCCCAGTAAAGTACCGTTGGGACGTTAATCGTAAGGGCCTCTATGTATGAGGTGTGTGCATTGTCAAAAACTGCCAGCTTCGCCTTTTGAAGCCAATGAATCAATCTGCCTTTTTCTATGAAAACGATATCGGGGTAGATCCCGGAAACAAATCTTTTATCTCCCCAACCATATTCAGTATAACCCGGTTTATACAAAATGCTTTGCCGAATTTCTTCTGAGAGTGACGAGAGAAAAAACATTTTATCATTAAAATATTTATAAATATCATCAGGGAACAATGCGCTATCAAATCTAAAATCATAGAGAGGCACAGATGTCCCTACAAAGACAATATTATTGATCTCCTGTGAATGACTATTTTTCAGACTTGAGAGATAGGGACTCGGAATGGGTCTAATATTGTCAATATTTTCTGTTTTCCAGCCCCATGAAAAAAAAACATCTTTCTCCGTAGAAATTTCCTCGTTTGGGATTGACAATGACAGGCCATATCCCCCTCCATGCTGAAACTCAATGATGCGAGCTCCATTCGCAACAGCGTCGGCAGCAAAAAATTTGAATCGGTCGTTAAAAAGCCATCCACCTGCTGAACCAACGATTTGAGGAACATTTTTGCGTTTGTCATTCATGCTAGATTTATATGCATGGTAATGTTCTACGTAACTCATGGGAATGGCATTCGGAATCAAGGTAGATAATAACATCCCGAACGGGTCGGATGAAGACGGCAATTCTAAACCGCTTCTCATTTCAGGGGAATAATCTTCATGAGTACCTTCGCCCAATTCAGGCTCAAAATCCATAAAGGTGAAAGCTTTGAAACGCGATTTCCAGGCAAGAGTAAAAATGTTCTCGAGAGAAACATGATAAAGCTCACTTAATACGATATTGCCTGATGACATCCTTTGAATCATTTTGTTGACAAGATTATGAATCCGACTATATCTGATTTGTTTTCTTTCGACTTTGTCATGATAAGGTGTGATGCTGACCTTGTCTGGAAATAGGGAAATGAAGATAAGGCTGAACAATTTAAGATTAAAATAATCATTGTTTATATTATCAACCGCATCCAGCGCGTTTAAAGATACAAGGTTGCATTGCTCTTTCGGAAGAACGGATGTAAAAAATTCAGGAAAGAGTTCATTCGCATGCACAACTCTCTTATATATGCAGTAAACCTGACTAACAAAAATAAACAGCCAATAACCTGTAAGAACCCGCCAGTATCTGTCGGGGTAATCAACGCCGTGCAGCGTATTTAGTTTGCCGGCTAAAATAGGCAACAGTTCTTCATAAATATTATGACAATAATCGGCCGCCGCTTTGACTCTTGTTGCCGGTTTCCAAGGCGAGGGAATAAGAGTATATTTCTTACCCTTAAGAAGTGATCTGTTTGATTGACTTGCGATGCACCATGGGCCAATGAGCAACAAATCTTTATTCATATCCCAAATATTCGACAGCCCTGTAGTAGCCAAATAATAATTCATAATATATTAAGCGGCTTTTCTAAAAATTAGAAAAATATTAGCTGCACTATTTTCGTCAATTACTACATTTCCAGACAATTCTTTATCAACAAGATGCGAAATCAACCGCTGAACTGGTGACTTCAAATATTTAGAATAACCAATATGGAAGTAGTCCATTAACGACATAAATATAATTCCGGAATTAAATGGGACATGTGATATTAAATTCAGGTTGTAATGATTTCCCTTGACGTTCCATTCAGTGCTTGTAAAAAGATTTTGACCTGTCGCATCATCAGGAGAGCTGTTGATGTATGGAGCAAAGCCCTTGAATCGATAATGTCTGTAACATTTCCAATTCCGATATTTTATCGCCGCATTTTTATTGAATTTTTCTAAAAGCTTATAAATAGGCATATTATCAAATATGTGTGATGAGTATGTACTAAAAACGAGTTCTCCTCCCGGCCGCAGAACTCGAGCTATTTCTTTCAAGGCGGAGTCAATATCTGTTAAGTGGTCAATAATATGAACCATAACGACAGTATTGAATGAATTATCTCTGTGCGGTAAATTATAGACAGAACCGGCAATATGCAGGTCTGTACATTCATAAACATTTGCTCCATTATTCATCTGATTATAGATGTTACTGACATAATATTCGCAGTCTATATCGATTCTTCTGCCTGCGAATGAAAGGCGGGAAGTATCTCCGCCTCCACCTCCGATCTCGAGAATGGGACCTTTTATTGCCAGATTCGAAAATAGATTGACCTCCATGGACTTAAGATAAAGATTGTAAGGAACATTGCTTACCCAGTCATAATTCAACCAGGATAAGACATAATGATTATATTTTTGATTAGCACTAAAAAAGTTTCTTTTTTCTTTTATGGACATGGTCAGGATATAAAGAAACCACAACGGCCAGCCAATTGCTATCCGCATTAATTTAGCGATGTAGTAAACTGCTAAACTGCTATCGCCTTTTTGAATATTATCCGGCTGCTTGCTGAAATGTGGTATTCCACTTATAATTGGAAATGACTCATTGCATGCATTACATTTTAAATACTCATCACAAATAATAAGATCCTGATTGGGATCATGGCATACAGGGCACTCGAAAAATTTGATTTTATCGACAAGTATTTTCTTAACTTCCTGATTCGTGTTCATGCCTCTCGGGTATGTAAAGGTGACTTGCTTCGTAATCTTATAAATTCAATTCTCTAAAATAATCCCCCTGATCTCGCACGTGAGAAATAAAAATATCCTTTAGGATTTGAAATATCTCCATGCCCGTCTGGTCGCCTTTTTCCGAACGCTCGATAAAAGGCCAAAAAGATTTCGGCAGTTTAACATACAAATTGAAAGTTCTTCGCAATGCCATCAATTCCTGGCGAGACAATGTCTTCTGATCGAGAGCGGGAACATCGCTTGTATAAAATGGAAAATCAGATGGATTATAGATGCCGTTCTCGATGCAAACCCTGCGTATTTCCGTTTTTTCAAATGGGAAAAAGATGCCTACATTCGAAACACGGACATTTGCTTCTCGCATTAGCTCGATAGAATCGTGAATTTTCTCCCTTGTATCGAAGGGCAACCCCAGCATCAAGAAGGCCACTGACCGGATGCCTGCATCGTTCAGAATCATAAATGCCTTGATAACATCCTTGCGCGTTTCATTCCTATTTAGAATATTTTTGCGGACATGATCATTTCCGGCTTCAACCCCTAATGAAGCAGATACACAATTCATATCTCTCAGAAGCTTCGCTTTATGCTCAGTTACGGAAAGAGGATTTGTTTCAATGACAAACGGCAATCCGATTTCCTTTTTGTAAAGTTCAGAAAACTCCTCGAGGGATCGGACATCGCGCATTAGAAAGTCCTCGTCGTGGAACTTCAGAAAAGTTAACTTGTACGTATTTTTCAGGTATGAAAGTTCCTGTATTGCTCGCTTCGGCGTATATCTCCTTATAAACCCTTTCTTGCCATGCAGCTCATGCAAGTATTTATTGATACAATACGCGCATTCGTGCACACATCCCCAATTCGACATCCAGTCACCGCCGCGATACACATTTCCATCATAAATCTTGATGAAATTACGCTCATCGAAATATTCCCAATTCATAAAGGGCAGTGAATCCAGATCCTGCATCAAAGGCCTGATCGGGTTCTTTATGATTCTGCCATTATAAGTTGTCCATATATTCTGGATCGAATGCGGATCGCCTCCGGATTCCACCTGTCGGAGCCATTCTGGGAAAGCCTCTAATCCCTCGCTGACGCATATAAAATCAACACACTCCATACCGAGCGTTTCTTCCGGACATACGGTGGGATATTTCCCTCCCCAGATTGTGATAACGCTCGATTTCCATCGTTTCGCCGTTTCAGAGCATGTTCTCGCGATAAGAACTTCGTCAGATAAAACGGTAAATGCAACAATATCGGGATCAAATGATTTCAGTTTTTCTAAGAATGAATCATCAAGAGAATCTTTCTCCTTGACCAAGTTAACGGAAGAAACTTCGACGGGTTTGAATACAAACATTTCTTCGAGAACTTCCTTGTTTGATTTGAATCCCAAATCAATATAGGTTGTCTCGAATAAGTCAATTTCATGCCCATGCAGATGACATATGGATATCAAAAGACTAATTCCCAGAGGTTTAATTCCTAAAGACTCTTTATTGGGCCAAACAAAAAGAATTTTCATGATAGTGCCTCGCAGTTCTCTTTAAGGGCGCGTCAACGGCAAAATGGAAGCGAATTCTCCTCATTAGAATGCTCGGAATACCTGTTGTGGCCAAATGATAATCACGAAGTCCTACTGGGCCTATGCTCAATCAAATAACCATCAAGAAGGAGGGCGTCCAAGGCTGTCTTCTCAAAGACATCGAAGGCATCCTGCGGCGTTTGAACGATAGGTTTTCCATGAATATTGAAAGAGGTATTCAGGACACCTCCAACACCGACCAGTTCATTAAAGGCCTTCATCACTTTATAGTATTCCGGATTGCTTTGCCTGTTTACGAGCTGTGGGCGTGCCGTCAGGTCATACTGGTGAATGCCCGCCTTAAGATGTTCTTCTGCAAGTGGTTTTGTTTCAAAAGCAATCGTCATATAAGGGGCTTTAAGTGTTTTTGGATTAATAATGTAGTTATCCGCTTTTTCTTCAAGAATCGATGGGGCGAATGGCATCCAGAAATCGCGGCTTTTAATTTTCTCATTGATGATTTTGATGATATTGACGTTTCTCGGGTCAGCAAGGATGGATCGATTCCCCAGCGCTCTGGCGCCGAATTCGCTCTTACCCGCACAACGACCAACAATTTTCCCATCTGCTATGATTGAAGCAGTGTATTCAGCATTTGGATTTTCATGCACTACGTGGCCAGCAGAATTGGCTTTCATGACAACATCTTCAATATCTGATTTTTTTGTATCCGGTCCTAGATAGGCATTTTCCAATGGCTTTAAATGATGTGTCGGATCTTCGCCCCGGGAAACACAGATATCATGCATCGCTACATATGCAGCACCGATCGCCAACGATTCATCTGCGGGCGAAGGCAGAATCATCATTTCGTTCAGTTCAGGAAGTTTAGCAATTTCCATCATAGCCTTGACATTCATTCCTACGCCGCCCCCGAAGCACAATTTTCTGGCTCCTGTATGGTGCAGGGCGTTTCTGGTCCATTGTACAAGCACGTCTTGTGTATACTGTTGAATCGCACCTGCAATGCTGTCGAAGCGATATCCTTCCAATCTGTCCCGAAAATAGAAGTAAAGATCTGATGGTACTTCATGATATGCAAAATTGAGTTCATCGACGTACATGGTATTCTGAAAGACAGCAAGGGGTTCCTGATAGTACTGGGGCTTCGCATAGGCGGCAAGACCCATGACCTTGTATTCATGTTCATCCGGCTTCATGCCCAAAAGCAGGGTGATGTAACGGTACATCCGGCCCAGATTGAAGTTCGTCGATGTGCTTAACAAGTTAATTTTGCCGCCCTCCGCGACGCTCACGGATGCGTTCATGTCATCGCCCCAAGCGTCCGCAGTGAGTATGAGAGTCCGCCCCTTTTCCATCGGGCTGCCATAATAGGCATAATAGGCATGAGCACGGTGGTGATTGATAAAGCAAATCTTCCGATGATCAATACCGAGATGATTGATGACAACCCTGCGTCGAAAATCCTGGAAAAAGTTGTTGGCTCCCTCCTGGTTGCCGTTCCTGATAAAATCAATAACCTCTTCCCATTTGCCAGGGTATTGCTCCGTATCCACCTTATCTTTAAAGATATCGATGTACGACATTTCTTTTCTCTGAAAAATCCTCGGATACCAATATTCAGTCTGTTCTTTGAGCCTGTCCTGAACAGTCGAGTTCGACCATTTGTGGCAGAGAACTCCTAAGGGGTCAAAACGCTCGCCAGCAATCACAACCAGGTCGATCTCTCTTGCCTCCACTCCGCCTTCGGCCAAGACGGCCTCAATGGACCTTAGGGGGTAGGTTTCATCGTTTTTCCTGCGCGAGAATCTCTCCTCGCTCACGCAGGCCACGATTTGACCATCACACAAAAGAGCTGCTGTCGAACAGGTTGACCATAAAATCGACAGAATATTCATAGGATCCTTTCAATTCATTAAATTTATCTTTCCAGAACCCCGACCAGATAGAACGTGCCAAGACCATTTAACTCGCGAAACAGGTTAGCAGCTGGTCTGAATTCTGATATTTCATTTCTCTGCAATTTCCCAATATCACTGACGACCTGCTCCAAGGCATTGCATGCCTGCTTCAGATCATCCATGAGATTGCGCCAAAGCTTATTCATAACCATATCGGCTGTGCATTTCAAGCTCACCGTCAATTCCGGCAATTGCTGCAGATCCTGATCGGGCCATAGTTGGCTCTGATTTTGGACCAGTCCTGTCATTAATTCGGATAGGTCATTGACGTGACACCGGATGCTGTGTCCTGCATCAAAGCCTTTCTCACTCAGCAGCGAGGAGAAAACATCATCGTCCTCAAACTGTGTGAACAGCATTCTCAAACGGAGCAATGCCCGGTATTCCTTCCACGCCGGGTTCATCAATGCCAAAGACTTGGATGTGTAAGGATTGATGCGAAAAGGCAAGTCGATGGATGGCCAACTCGAGTAAAGGGATATCCCGTGTGAGTCAAACCAACCGAGTACTTTCTCCAGCGGTAGTCCATACATATGCCGGTTTATCAGGTAATCGTAAACCACAGATCGCTCCGATCGCTGTCCGAATCGGACAGATCGGTTAATGTGATCAGGAAAAGCTTGACGTGCGATGGCCATGATCTTATCTTCATCAATACCAGCAATGGCGCGGACAATGGACCGATGGAGCAGACGCTGCACAATCCCCAATTCTTCCACAAATCCCAGCACTAAAAATGCTTCAGGCCGAAGCGTCTGCACCATGTTCTGAAAAACGACCTCTGGCTTGGCGACATGCGGCAGTACACCCAGGCTGATCGCAAAGTCGGCGGAAGTGGGTTCAAAAATGGATTCGTGAATATCTCCTACAAGAAAATTCAGTCTGTTTTGCAGTGCAAATTTCTCGGCCAGCTTGCGCGCCCTGTCGATACTTTCCGGATTAAAATCGACGCCCTTCACAAATGCCCCGTTTTGGGCAAGAAGAACATCGATTTCTCCGGTACCACAACCGTAGTCCAATACCTCGGCATCCCGAAATGCACGAGGAGGCAGTTTGAGCAGGCTGTGCCACAATCTTCGTTGACCGGATTTGAATTTTAAGTATTCATGTTCTTCTTCAATTGTTATGGTAGAGGGATTCTCCTTGAGATACACCTCAAGAACCTCCGGGCCTACTACAGTTCTATCTTGCATCCAATCACTCCACTTTCACACGGTTTTTGCTTTCACAGTAAAGAAAACTCCTTGCGGAATACTATCCGCCTTCAATTTGTTCGGAACGGCCATCAATAGATAGCTTACCATCAGTACCGGCAACCAGAGACACATCCAAAGAAACTTTATAGGAAGTTTCAGGTGGACGCGCGCCAAAAATTGGTTGCAACGAATCATCAGCTTGAGCACAGGTCTGGTTTGGGTATCATACAGTTTCCACAAAAAAGGGGATACCTGTGTATATACCTCCTCAATTCGGAAACCCGACTCGTACAGCACCTTATTCCACTCCTCTATGCTCTTTGAAAATATACCACCGATTTCCTCGTATCGTCTGCCGTCGAGTTTTTGAAAGTAATCAGAAAGCTTCTTCCATCCTTTCATTTCAAAATATTTATGAAGTTTATGGCACACAAAATGTTCTTTCACAATATCGTTAGCGGCAATCATTAATAGCGTTCCTTCGTTATTCAACACCCGTCGAATTTCCTTAAGAGTGGAAGAGTAATCAGTCAATCCATGAAACGTATATAAAAATACGGTTGAGAACGTGTCGTCCTTGATCGGTAAATGTTCCGGCTTAGCCGACACAAGATTGTTATCTCGATATAGCTGCGTCTCTTTGCTCTTGAGCAGATGGCTCAACTTCAAATCAATACCCGCATCGTACTGAAAGCGAGACGGTTTCCGGATGTTCAAAGGGGAATTCTTCTGATAGGCGTCGTAGATGTCGTCTGATCTGGAGAGATCCGTCTGGTCGTACCGGTCGTCTGAAAATCCAAAGGCTCCCCCGTGCATAATAAACGAAAAGACACCATCCCCACCCCCAATCTCCAAAGCGGGCCCCTTGGACCAATCTGCTTGCAGAAGTGCAACGGCATTTGCCGCGTCATTGACCGCATCGAAAGGCTTCAACCAGTACATCTGAAAATATCGTCTTATGAGACTGATCACGTATAAAGTGCTGGGCATATTGGTTCTGCTGCTAAAAGTGAGGATTTTCTCAAGCAGGCGATATTACCAATTCCCGTATAATATCCAGAATCCTGCCGGCGCCTTTCCCATCAACCAGTTCTTTTCCTCTGGGGGAATGAGTTCTTCGCAGCGCCTCATCTTCATATTTCTGCAAGGCGTTCACGATAGCCTCTGTGGTTGCCTCAATCCCCGCTCCGACGCAGAAGCCAAACCCAAGCGCCTCGAAGGCGATGCCGTTTTCCCTTTCGTGGTCATCCTCATAGAGGACGATGGCTGGCGTTCCCAGGCATGCCAGCTCAGCCAGCACGTTCCCACCCGCAGTGAAGGCCACATCGGATTCAAGGAAAAGAGATGCGATATCTGAAATGTTCTGATGTATGAAGAAATGATGATCCTTAAGTATCGCTGTTTTTTTATAGACCTCACGTGTATGAAGAAATCCCCCACCCAATAAGATGTTTTTCCTGACAGCCGGTTTCCAGTGAGCCAGAGCATCCATGATTCTCAGCGTCGCTCCCGTTCTGTCCACGCCGCCCATGCATACGGACACCGTCTGAATTTCGCCCCTGAAGTCCCTATCCCTTTTATGAGCCTGCATGAATTCCGGCGACATGGATAAATACAGGGGTGAAGTAAATATCCGTATGTTCTGATTTCCGGAAGAATAGTTATGATATTTTGAGACTATGGAAGGGTTGATGATGACGTCGCAATCCAGATGCCGGCCTCCCAGTTCATCGATGCAGATAAGCTTCAGGTTGTCGTTTCTGAAGCGGGAAAGAATGTCATTGTCGATTCTCCTCATATTGAAGAGCGCGACGCCACATTTTTCCGATGCGAGTTCGTTTCTTATCTTTTCAGCTTCCGTTCCGAAGCTGAGGGATTGGAACGTCCGGTACGGCACGTTAAATGTTTCGAGAATGGCTGGCGGCGCCGAATCGGATACCCATAAAAGCACTCGGTGATGGTTTGCCATGGCCAGCCTCGCGAGGTAGAGACTCTCCATCAAATGGCCGGTGCCAATTTGAGCGTGAGCTTCCGTAATGATCGCGACATTCACGTTATGTAAATCTGCCCCGTATGAAGTCCCGGAGGATTTTCTCTCCCTCTGTCCTTTCCCATTCCCATGGTCCCATCATTTGTTCGACTTCCCTGATCTGGTGGACCATTTCTTTCAGTTCCGGTGGTTCTATGGAAAGGACATGATCTGTCCCAAGGTATTCCCCGCCGCTACGATAATTGTTGATGGCTGTCTGCCGGTCGAGGGTAATATGCTTTTCAATTACCATTGCACCCATGGCAACGGCAGCGACAGGCGCCAGAATCCCTGCGGTGTGGTCCGAATAACCGATTTTATGATCGGGATAGAGATCCATGAGCATCCGCATCATGTTCAGCCGGACGTCTTCAGGGGCCAATGCGCGGAGTCCGCGCTGATCGAGAAGTGGGCCGGTGGGGTACTCGGATATGCAATGCAGGATATAAAGGTCCTTGACCTTTCCGAGACCATTGACGGCTTCCTTTACTTCATCAAGGGAGGCCATTCCGGTGGAGATGAAGACACGCTCAAAGTGATCATTGATAAAATTAAGGTATCCCCGCTCTGAAATGGAACTGCTGGCGATCTTGACATCGGTACGCCCGGCGTCGAGCAGCCATGTGGCTGTTTTTTCGTTCTCCGGCGTGAAAAGAATGTGGACTCCTGTCTTGCGGGCGTCCCTTATCAGAAGGTCTATGTGCTCAGGCGTAAGCGCGATTCTCTTAAACCAGTCTTTTTCCGGATCCTCCTCGGATATGTTTTCGAAGTCCAAAGTCTGGAATTTAACGATATCACAACCGGCATCCCTGGCGATCGACATCAGTTTGTTTGCCGCGTCGAAATCACCATTAAAGCATTCACCAATTTCCGCTATGATAATTGTTTTACATGCGTTGATTTTCTTGGACATTACAAAAATATTTCCTCCATGACCGGAACATTGACGCCGTGAATCATATCCAGGCTCTTTGGGCCATGATTAAACAAGAGGTCCAGAGCGGACATGCATGGAATAAAATCATCGTAAAGCTGTGCATAAATGGGATGGTGAAATTCCTGAAACTCAACTTCGATATTATTCTTGCTGAATTTATCGAGATCCAGATAGTCTTTACCGGATATGCCTGAAAAATATTTTCTTGCCCCGGTTATTTTACAGATGTTCAAAATAAGGTCGCCCTTCTCGCCAGATGCTCCCATTTCAGATGCAAGTAAAACGTCTTTTTGAATATTGAAACTGTTGAAAAGGTATTTCAGTAACGAGCAATTAAAATCCGATAGAGAAATGTGATTTTCCATATAGGCAGATTTGAAATCGTCCCAGTACGATTTGAAATATGTCGCCCGGTGATAGTTGTGGAAGATGCTTTCGAGGTTCTTGCTTTTCCATTTGCCGCCCGCATCGGCGATCCGGGCATTCTTTATCAGCAAAGCATCCCGCTCATCCTTTTCCAGAGGTACGGTGATCCATTGCCAGTTGGTTATTGTTCTTATCTTATTCCTGTTCTGGAAATATCTCCTCCGGTACTGGACATTATCCAGCACCACATAAGTATCTGCCATACTGACCTTATGGAAGAACCCCAGCCAAGGCAGATGTTCGGGTTGATGGATGGTGACAATCATGGGCTATGATCCGATGGCTTCGCTTCTGCCGGTATATTTTTCCACAACGATCTTTCTGCCCCCGACAAACTCCACAACTGGCTCCACTTTGCGCGGCAGGAAACAGCGCTTGCAGGCGTTCAGTAGTTCAACGCCCCGGTGCTCCCGGTGGACGTTCCTCACATTTGTCATTTCTTCGCCGTGCCAGATATGATGAAGGGTGTCTGTGTTGGCATCGCCTATAATGAAGGTGTTGAACTCGTCATTGTGGCAGCAGGGTACGCGACCGTCAAAAAGAACGGTCAGCCTCTGATAGGGCGTAGGGCAATCATAGTTCTCCAAATATTCGATTTTTTGGGGATCATCCTTATGCAGGTAGTCGATGAGAGGATTGGAGGCAATGGCGTCCACATAAGGAGAAAATAGACGGACATAGTCTTCGGCACAATCCCTGATAGCGGGCCATATGCTCTGAACTTTGATCACCGGCTTGATCGAGTGTGATTTGTCCTTTATTTTTTTATATTCCTTAACCCGTTCATAAGACTCCAAAAATTTAGCCGGCTTCCTAATCCATTCGTATGTATCGCCAAGACCGTCAAATGAAATGGTCAGCCAATCCAAGCCTGCTCTCATGGCCTGTTCAAAAAGCTCGGGGGTAAGCGCCAGAAGGTTGCTGAGGGAAGCGACTTCTTTAATGCCCCTCTGTTTCGCATATCGTATGAAATCGATGATCTCCGGATGAACGAAAGGCTCACCACGGTGGCTGATTCTTATAGAGTAGCTGCCATGTTGCACCGCCTCGTCGATGACTTTCTTGAATAGGCCAAATTCCATCAACCCTGTGTCCACACTCTTACGGAATTCTTCCGTAGTCGTGAAACACATGGGACACTGCATATTGCAAACAGCCGAAGTCTCGATATCCAGATGACCCGGAAACTTCGATACATGATGGAAGCGAGGAAAGTAATACCAGGCAAAGCGATTAGCCAGAAAGGGCAACATATGCCCTTGTCCTCTCCGGTAGGAAAAGATTAAATCCCGCCGCCTCGATATCGTTATCTGATCTTTATTGATTCTCATTACCTATTCCAGCACGGACTATTCATCTACTATCGTTCCATGATGTCAGATTAAGGGTGTTTAGTCAGAATTCCACTTATTGGGGAATGCCTTTGCTTCCGCCCCGGGCAGGTGTTATTCCGAGGATCATCGCTACTCCCACTTCTGTCGTAGAATCATAAACGCCTCGGAATATTCAAATCCCGTTTCCGCGCCCCGTTTCTGGGCGAGGACCCTCACATTTTCTTCCGAACGGGGGTGCGGGAAAGGTCGGTACTCGGTCTCATAGCAGGCGAATGCTTTCAGTTTTTTCTCGATGTGGCCGAGGATATTAACATAGTAATTCGGCAGAAAGGCATTTTCCAACAGAGGAGGTGATTGCTCCGTCGAAGACGGGGCTTCGTACATATAGATGTTCTTAATATTGGGCGATGCACTCGGCCGCAGAACAACCCTTGCCGCATCGAAGACCGCCCGATGATCCTGATTGTTGTCACCCCTGAATGGTACATAGACTATATCGGGTTTGATCTTGCCTACCTCCCTTTCAAGGGGAATGATAATGTCCTGTACGGAACCGTCAAGGCGCTCGTCAGGCAGATTCAGGAACACTGCCTCATCGTAACCCAGCACATCTTTGGCTCTGAGTGCGTGAGACATTTCGATCCGATTTCGCTGTTCATTGAATTGATGATTGTATATCCTGTGGGCGACAAAAATGACCCATACTTTGTCTTTTGCCTCTTTGTGACGCGCAATGACACCACCGCAACCGAGAACTTCGTCGTCCATGTGCGGGGCTATGACTAATACATTCATAATAACACCGGGTGAAGGCTTACTGTTTTAAAGTTTCATCTAATTTATCCCAATCAGAAACGCGTTTTTTTTCCCTTTCCCTGTACCATTCAATATACCTTCGAATCCCTTCTTCGAAGCTCACTTTGGGCTCCCACCCGAGTTCGCGCCGTGCCAGTTCACTGCTGACCTCTTTGCCGGAAAAGTCGCCCGGACGAGCCGGGATGTATTCAATTTTAACGTCCCCGATGATCTTCTGGATGGTCTCGGCTATCTGTTTAATGGATATCTTCTCTTTACCGTCCAGGTTATATATTTTGTTTTTTGCAATGGATTTCAATGCGGCCACATTCCCCTCAGCCAAGTCTTCAACGTAAATGAATTTTCTGAACTGCATGCCGTCTCCGGCAAGTGTCAGCGGTTCTCCCTTCAGTGCCTTGCTTACAAAGATGGGAATGACGGCTGCATCACGCGCCCTGGGTCCGTATGGGATTCCATATCGGAGAATCGTTGTTTCCAGGCCATAGAGTTTACTATATGCCTGGCAATAATATTCGCCTGTTAATTTTGTCGCAGTGTAGAGATGGGATGGAGCATGTAGAGGTGTCGTTTCATCAACTTCGTCCGCTTGTGCATCACTGTAAACCCATGTCGTACTTCCGTAAATCACGCGTTTCACTCCCGCCTTCCTTGCGCTTTCGAGCACATTGATCGTTCCCCGGACATTGATCGCCTCCGAATGGGTGGGTTCGTTAAAAACGTCTTTCACGTCGGCCACTGCTGCAAGGTGCATCCCCGCATCAACTCCATCCATGGCAAATCCAAGCGCCGTCGTATCTAAAAGGCTCCCCTGATAATACTCAATGTCCTTTCGGAACGTAGGCATTACACCGTCGTAAACTCGTACGTCGATTCCTTTATCAATTAACTTGTCCACTACGTGCGACCCTATAAATCCTGAACCGCCTGTAACCAAGACTTTCATATAGCTCCTTTTCTCTTTTAAAGTGGATGGACCGCAGATACTCTATATACCCTTGTAATATAATGGAACGCACCAATGATTCTGCGCGATCCAGTCCGTGTTGGGTAGAACATAATTCTTCCCCATGATTCGATGGCAGGACTGGTCGTAAACCTTTCCCGTCGATTTTTCGATGGAATCAAAAACTATGTATTTGTAATAACCCGATATCATGCCGGCAGGAAATTTTACACGCTTGGGGTAACTGCCGTTTAAGTGCTTCTCGGCATATTCGTTCTTCCAGGATATGATATCATCAAGGCGGTCCGTCTGAATACAGCCGATAGCGGCCGTAAACTCGTTCATTCTATAATTGAGTCCTTCCACCTTGTGATCGAATTTTCCATAGTTGCGGTATTGTCTGGCAAATTCCGCCAGATTGGTATTTTTCGTAACCAGCATGCCCCCTTCGCCTGTTGAAATAGTTTTCGTCGCGTAAAATGAATAGATACCTGCATCACCCCATGTCCCTGCTTTTTCACCATTCCATGATGCTCCGTGGGCATGGGCACAATCTTCTAATAATATGATCCCTTTCTCTCTGCATAGCCTGACTATTTCTTCAATTTCAAAAGCAATATGACCTCCAATATGTACAACCCAAACGGCTTTGGGTTTATATTTTTCAATTTTGATTTTCAAGTCATCACAAGACATACAAAGGTCGTTCTTATTAGAGTCGACAAATTCAACAGTTGCACCTGCCTTAATAATACTCAATGGCGTTGCCATGAATGTATTGGAAGGACATAAGACTGTATGACCATTAACACCATAGAATTCCAGAGCTGCCAGGGCGGCGCCTGCCCAACTGGAAAAGGCGACTGCATGAAGCTGGTTGTAGTCCGACCATTTTTCCTCAAATCGCTTGGTATATTGCCCTTCCGACCACTGCTGACTCTCGATGATATCATTCCAAGATTCGAATAACTTGGCTTTATCATTTATTTCAAATCCAATTGTAAATCTCACAAATTCTCCTTTATCATAATATTTTCTTTAGAATAAATTAGTCCGTCAATCATGGCCTGTTATTGAAAGATTTTTGAAGTATTCTGATTCTTCACAAAGCTCTGTGTATGTCCCCTGCTCGCTTATCGCGCCTTCTTTCAACACATAGATCATATCGGCAAAGGCTATTGTGGTCGGCCGATGGGTTACCATAATAATCGTTTTGTTTAATCCTTTTATTGCCTGATATACTTTTTCTTCTGTATGAATATCAAGAGCGGATGTCGCTTCGTCAAATACCAATATTTCCGGATCGCGGTAAAGCGCACGGGCAATGCCAATACGCTGTCTTTGTCCCCCCGAAAGGCGCACTCCGCGTTCGCCGACAACCGTCTGCAAACCGTCTGGTAATTCGTCAATAAAAGTTAACAATTGTGCTCGATCAACTGCATTACGAAGTTTCTCATCGTCCCGGCTGGATACGGGAACGCCGAAAGCAATATTTGCGGCGATAGTTTCATCAAGGAGGGTGATTGCCTGAGGAACATAACCGATCTTGCTGCGATAGATGTCAACCGTCTCCGCATCAATTTTTACGTTACCATAATATATATTTCCCCTTTGGGGTAAAAGAAGCCCTGTTACAATATCTATCAATGTGCTCTTGCCGGCACCCGTTTTCCCCACAAATGCGGTAATAGCATGAGGGGCTATTGTAAGGCTGAAGTCCTCCACAATAGCTTGTTTCCCCGATTCGTACACAAATGAAACTTCCTCAAATCGTATCGGAGAAGCGATATGGCTATTCGCAATAGTCGGTGTTGATGTATCCCGACGCTGGGTTTCCGCCTCTTCACACAGGATGGCAAACACCATATCCAGGGAATTAAACGAATAATGCATTGAATTGAAACTCTGCTGGATTCTATTTATAGACGGCAGCAATCGAAGTGACACGACGCCGAAAATCGCTATCATGGGAATAATTTCTTGGTAGTTTGCTTTATTGTGTACGCTGATCAGGATCACACCAAGAATCGTTGAAAAGAAAAGCGCCTCCAGTAAATACCGCGTCATATTGCTGAAAAAATTTGATTTTACAACACTGTTCATATGTTGTCCGAACGACTTCAAATACTTTCTTACAAAATAGTCCTGCACATTGAATATTTTAATCTCTTTGACTGACTGGAGGGATTCCATGACCGTCTTATAATATTGTCCTGAAAAAAGGCTTCGTTCATCAGCATAACGCGCCATGCGGCGTTTAAGCAGCTTGGTCAATCCGATCACAACAAGACCAATACTCGTTACAGCAACAATCGCCGCCACCGGATACAAATAAACTGCCACAAACAGTACACCGCACAGGATAATACCTTCAGAAATGATTACAATGACAGGATTCAAAAAGTAAGAAATAAATTGCGTAACTTCTACGTTGATATTTTTAAAGAGTGTTGATGAATTATTGTTGAGGTGAAATTCATAGGGGCGATGCAGGTAATCCCTGAAAATATGGCCTGATAATCTTCTGTTAACCGCTGCCACATATTTTTGTTGCCAGTAGAGCACGGCCATCCCGAAAGCAGATTTCCATAAAAACAGGAAAATAGCAGCGATCATAAGCAGCGTCAAAAAGCTCAACGGGTCCGCAGCTCCGCTCCATATATAAAGGGACTGCAGTTTTGTAGAAGCACCAATCATATCTGGATTAAGAAACAAATTGATAATAGGAACGATGATGCCGATACTGAACATTTCCGATATCGAGAGAAGAACAGACAGAATGATGATACTGAAAAATAACAGTTTTTCCTTTCTTGATAAGATGCGTCGTAGTTTTTGTATGGTAGTCATAGTTTTGAGGTGTGTCGTTGTCGGGTTAATGATCTGCCTAAAAAAGCGCAGGTCATGTAAAACTTTGGACTGACAATATCTCATCAAGGAGCTGAAGAAAGCGCTCGGTGTCAAAATGTACCGGGAACCTTGCCGGGTCGGCAGCTGTAAAGCCGAACGGGTCAAACCGCTGTCGCTCCCTGAAGACCGGTACAAGCCCTCGTCTTGAGAGTATAAGATGATCCGGACCTTTCAACCCCGGTTGCAGAGAGACCACTTTTTTACCAACCAGGAACGCCTCTATCAGCAGTATGGATGTCATGCCGAATAACGTGTCGGCAATGCACAGGCATTCGATGGGGCTGAGTTCATCTTTGACAAACCTGATATCAATGCCCTTGTCTGCCGGGGCCACATGACTGAAACTTTCCAGTCTATCCTTCGGATGAAGCTTTATGATGAGTCCGCTCTTTCGGGAAGCTCCTGCCATGCTTTCGAGGAGCATGCCAAGGGCATCGTACTGATCATATCCCCTCTCTGCTCCAAAATGCTCCCTAATCGCCTCGGACACGAACAGTATCGTGGATGCCTGTTCGAATGCGAAGGGCCCTCCCGGCACTTTATTTCTTGCTTTTACCGCATTCGCTGAGGCATAGCATCCCTGTCGTTCAAAAAGATAGGGATGTCCCAGAGGGACCAACATATCTTCAGGAAAGCCTTCGGATTTCATCTCCTCTAATCCAAAATGGTCGATACAGTTTATGAGATCAGGCAGGTAAGCGAGCCTCTCACCCTCTTCAACTCCGCTGAATCGCATTGCATAGTTCTGCCACTGGTCCAGAAACGCAATCGTTTTTATTCCCGTTTCCCGTGCCGTCTCCCAGAGATACTTGTCCGACATGTCAAATCGCGGGATGCCGGCAGCCGATGTGATAATGAGATCAGGGTGGTATCTTTCCAGGGCATCGCGATCACCCTTCACGATCTTTCCCGTTTCAACGCATTCGATCCCGTTTGCCAAGAACCGCTTGCGGCCATGCCCGTAAGAAAGAACACAAATCTCATACAGCGGTGAGTTCCGCAGGAGCCGCACAACCGGTGTCAGTACTTCTGCTCCTCCTGCCTCAGCGCTGAAAAACAATATATTCTTTGTCATGCCTTTTCGAGGACCGTCACCAGATAATTTCCTTTGTCGGCCAAATCCATATTCAGCCCCTTGTGGAATTCATCTTCACGTCTAATATTATCCTCATATCCTGTGAGCTGTGTATTTCTTTTATGGATGAAGACCTCCGGGGCTTCAAGGAAAACCATCAGATCAGTCAGGTATATATCAAGCCATTCCGTACGGAATGGCTTAATCCTGAAACCGGTCCTGGCAGCAAGGGCTTCGATCGACTTTTTGCAGAAGACGTTCTGTGTGGTATAGCCATAAAGATGATTTGCCTTTCCCTTGTACAATTGCATGGCATAAGAGTCAGCGTTGGGTGTGTTCACGTAAAGGATACCATCGTCTTTCAGTACCTTGTGTATCTCTGTGAAGAGCGTCACCGGATCGGGTACGCCATAGAGGACCTGATGGAGGGTCACGATATCATAATTTTTACCGAGGTTGAGTTCATGGAGATACTTCCTGTGCACGGTAAAATCCTTTGACGCTATTTCTGCCGTCAGGGTGTTTACTTCAACACCTTCCACCTCATAAAAATGAGACGCCTTCATGAGGAAGTCGCCAAAAGAACATCCAACGTCGAGGAGCCTGCCCGATGATTTTAAGACGTAAATATCACGAAGTTTATTGTCTTCAAGTGGGTCTGGTTTTCCTGGCGGTGCGGACTTGTATTTTTTAATGAGGGAAAAATATTCCATCAGCAATTCGTCCTCACCCTGAAAGCCCTTGTTTATCATGTCTGCTGGGCGTGCCGGATTCATGTAGATTAGGAAGCACCGTACGCACTGTTCGTAGTCAAGATAGTCGTTATTTGCGAAAAAACGGCTTTCAACAGAACCGCAAACGGGGCAGGATCTTCTGACGAGTTTGTCCTTCGGGATTGCCGCCGTCAAGGCAAAAACCTTGAGCAGCCACTCGCGGATTTCCCGGTTGTACTCTTTTACGTGGTTGAGGCTCATTTCATGGTTGCCGCTTTGGTGAAAGCCTTCACAATGTCATCCATATCTGTAGTGGCCAAAGGCGGATAATGATATGAGGTGACGATAAGCTCTTTTCTGTACAGTCGTTCTGTCACCGGACAGATCCCCTCGGAATAGTCAGGTCGATCTTTGGGAGAGAGAAGTCTATAGGGGTAGCCATTTCTGAACTTCTCTCTCTCTGCAAATATGGGTTCGAGATAGAGGGGTTTTATATATCCTACTGCGAGCATGTAGAGCGGAATGCCCAGGGCGTTTATGTTGTTAACATATTGTTCGCGACTGATCCCGGTGGCCTCTTCGTAATATTTTATAGGGTACAGGTAATAGACATGTCCGCTCCCCTCCCTTACCTTCGGCGCAGACAGAAATTCGACCTTTTCGAATTTTCCGGTCAAATAATCGGCCAGTTCTATCCTCTTTCTGAGAAGGTCGGGTAGTTTCTTGAGCTGCTCGGTCCCTATAGCGGCTTCAATCTCGGTCATTCGCAAGTTGCCGCCAACCATATTTGTAAGGTTTGTATACTTCATATCTCCAACAACCGCCTCGGCATGGTTTCTTATCAGTTGAAGCCGGAGGGCCAGATCATCGTTGTTCGTAACCGCTATACCACCTTCACCGCAGTGGATAATCTTGTGCTGGTTGAGGCTGAAGACGCCAATATCTCCGAATGTTCCGGCAAAGCCGCTCATGTATTGACAACCAGGCACATGTGAGGAGTCGCAGATGACATTTATCCCGTACTTTTGCGCAACAGAATTAATCCCACGCATGTCCGCCGACTGGCCGAAGAGGTCAACAGAAAGGATTGCCTTTGTCCTCGGCGTAATCTTCTTTTCCAAACTCTTTGGGTCCATACAGAAAAAATCCGGCTCGATGTCTGCAAAGACTGGGACCGCATCATAAAAAAGAGGCGCAGTTGCCGATATGCACATACTGTAGGCGATAACGACAACCTCATCTCCAGGTAGAATGCCTGATGCCCCTATGGCTGCTATCAGGGCAGACGTCGCTGTATTAAAGGACACGGCATGCTTCACCCCGTGATATACCGCCCACCTCTTCTCAAATTCACGAACATATTTCCCGCCGTGAAACTTTTCGCAGTCCCTGCCGATATAATCTGACAGAATGCCGGTCCTGACAACTTCTGCAGCAGCTCGCGCTTCCTCTTCTCCAATCGGGTTGTAAGGCGGAAATGGTTTTGTCCTTACCTTATCCATGACATGTCTCCGATCTCTATCTTTGTTTTTTTGTCAAAAGATAAAATAATTCTGTCTACAATGATTTTATTTACGGATGACATTTCCGGGGTGTTTATGGCGTGTGGCTTCATACCGCTGGTGATTTGATGGATATAGTTGATCGCAGCAAGCATTGAAAATTTAAATTCAGTAGGTGTGTGGTCAGGCTTTTGATCGTTAAGCACGTTAACGCCTGAATAAGCAAAAGCGACAATGCTTCGGGACACAACCTGCCTTGAGTTGTCATTCAGGGTTACCCGCCCGTCGGCAAGTAGAAGGTCGATCTCAAAAATGTGGTAGTTATAGACAGATGATTCCGTATCCACGGTCTTCACAGTAATATTAAATGTATCGTAGAAAAGGATAAATTCGTAAGTGTAAGCATTCACTTGCTGATTGAATACCCGGTTGAATGCGTACACTGCCCGCGGCACACCGCATAAAAATATTAAGGTATCAATCATGGTAATGCCGTTATGTTCCAAGCCCTTCATGTAAAAGGCATTAACAGCAAGCAACTTATCCATCCTGGTCGCAAGCATCTGTTGTATACCCGCATGGACAGGATCGAATTGCCGTTGGAAATTGATGACGAGATTCACGTTCTGTTCCCGTGCCAGGCATGCCAGGGCATTGATTTCATCAATCCTTAGAGCAAGGGGTTTTTCAGCAAAGATGGTCCTGCACGATTGCTTCTCGATAAGATCCGTGATGATTTCATAATGGGTCGCATCAGGCGTGCAGACGCTGATTACATCATGATAAGCTTGATAGATATCTTCCAGACATGCAGTTGCCGAGTTGACCTGCCACTCCTGCAGAAAATCCTGCGCCTTTGCAATATCCAGATCGACCACCGTTTGCAACTGGAACCGACCATCCTTTACATAGGCGCCGGCATGGGTATAAATACCATCATCATTCAATTTATGGCGATCATAGCCACCGGCAATCTGACCCGCGCCAACTATGGCAACCGTCAGTTTCTCAGCCACTGGAATTTCCCTTTATAAATGGCGCCGATCTCTGTACCAGATGCATTGTCTTTTCGAAAAGTTCTGGCATTCGGAGATAAAGATCGATAATCTGTTGAGTGGTGAAAAGTAAGCCTAAATGAGCGTAGACGTTTTTAGCCTGATCCAAATCCTCAGGGTAATCGATAGTGAGACGAAGTTCTGGGTGGCAAAGTGATTCAGGCGCCTCAATGTTCGAAATCGAATAGGTTTCCGAATGCTCCCATATATACCGTACCACGTCGGAACGGTCCTGCTCCGAAAGATCGTTCCGCTGGTTCAATGCCGCCAACCTTTCTACTCTTACCACATGGCCGTAGATACCAAGAGGGTAGGTAAGTTTCAGGTCATTGCAAACGTAGTCGAACTTACCTTTCCGGTAGTACTCAACCAACTGATCGATAAGATGATAATCCAGATAAGCGGAATCAGCACCCATCTGAACAATAGCATCCGCACCGTGCAGTTGAGCTGCACCGACAACTCGGTCAAGAACATTTTCTTCCGAGCCGCGAAATACAGGTACGCTATTCTTCTCGCACCACTCGGTGATGGCGTCATCGCTCCGCCCGACAGTGGTGGCGACGACAACGCTGTCGAGCATGCGGCATTCACGGAAGCGTCTCACTACACATTCCAGCAGTGGCATACCGTTATGCAAGAGAGTCATGGTCTTTCCTGGAAGACGGCTCGATCCCATTCTGGCTTCAATAGTGCCGATGACAGTCATCTCTGCTTTTCCAGCACATAGAAATGGAATGCATATTCTCCCTCGTCTGGATCCTTTACAAATTCACCCGTGACGATGGGGTGGAAAAACCCGGCAAAATAGTTGATCCATTCCTCCTTGACCTGATCCCGTTTTTCGGGAGACAATTGGGCCGCCATATTAATGAGCAACGGCGACAAGGGCCTGGTGCCTACATTCCATATCTCCATCACCGGATCAGTCAGATACCTTACATGTTTGACAACGCTGAAACCGTTATTATTGAAGATATGTTCCCACTTCAGGTGACTGTAGGTGTGCTTGATGAGGCTCTTGTAGCCCCTGTCGAAGAAATTGTAATATTCCCTGTCACCGTTATGGGGGGCCATATAATACAGCCATGCTTTTTCTTTAAAATTGTCATTGGGGACAAAGAGCAGGAGTTTACCCAATGGTGCGAGAATCCGGCGCCATTCGGTCAAAATGGTATCCAGCTCCTCAAGCCAATATAGGACATTGGAAAAGGCCGTGTGAAATGATGCGCCGGTAAACGGCAACGGACTGTTCAAGTCATGCACAAGGGTGTTTTCGTAAAAACCCCGTAACATCTTCGCCTTGCTGATGAGGCCGTTCTTATGATCAATCCCATAATGATACGTGTACCTCAACGCATCGTTGACGATATTCAACTCCATACCCTCTGCCACAACTTTATCATATATATCTGAGCCGTTGTTGTAAGATCCCAGCGACGCGACATGGCTATAAGCGTCGTAGTTACTTATCTTGCCGCCAGCCATTATATAGCTGAGGGTGCCATCACCGCAGCCGAGGTCAACTGCTTTGCCGGAGAAAGGTACCTGTTGAGTGAGGAGGCAATCAAACGTTCTCCACAGAGCGATTTCAGGCCTTAGCCAGTGCAATGACAAAAGCTGTCGCAAAAAGATTGAAACGCTCATCCTAAACTCTCCTTCTTCATGTCGCGGTAGCAACCGGAAAGAACCCGATTACCCTTCCAGCCACTTAACAAGTTCATACACTTCGGCGTATTTTACACCGATGCGCTGCCCCGCATTTTCGGCCTCGTTGCGGAAAAAGCCGCTCCATGTCTCCTGTGTCCGGGCCATTTCTGATTTATGTGCATTTAACGACTTGATTTTTATTTCCAGAAAGTTGGTTATATCGACATAGAAATTGCCCCTGAAATCCAGATTGGAATGGTACCAGTTGCTGCGATACATGAGCATTCTCGGTACGTGTCGACAGGAATGCAGAGAGGCTTTAGCCACGACCTGATGATCGTGATGAATATCTCCGATCCAATGAGTATAGACCTTCTCAATTTTGTGGTCTTGGACCACGCGCAGAATCTCAACATTGATGGCATCCGTGAACTCTACCTCAAGGGTATTGAACGATCCGCAGATCAATTCAACCCCCAGAATTTTCATGGCCCGTTGGCCTTCTTTCAGGGCGGTTTCATTTGTACGTATCACCTGATTGTTCTGGTTTTTAAAACCGGACAGTGTTGCCACATAGGCATATACGGTATCGCCGTTGGCAACATGTTTTGCTAGGGCACCGCCGCAACCAAGCTCTATATCGTCAAAATGCGCGCCAATCGCCAGAATGTTCATCAGCAACTCCTTAATATTTTTCGAGAGTGGTCAATGCCGCAATTAAACAAAAGATCAATGCTGCTCAGATAGGGGATAAAGTCACCATAAAGCTGTGGGTAAACTGGATGTTTGAAGTCCTGCCAGATTACCTCGATACCTGCGGCCGCAAAAGGAACCGGATCAAAGTATGCCTTAGCGCCTACCCCTGAGAGATATTTGCCTGCCTTGACCTTGTGCAGAACGTCAACCAAGAGCGCATTACTTTTTCCCACGGGTTCCAGGTCGCTGGCGAGAACGGTTTCTATTTTGACACTAAAAAGTTCCATCAGCATCTCAGTCGACTTTAGGTTAAATTCCATTAGCCTTCTGCATTCAAAGATGTACAGGTCTTTGACATATGGTATAACTTCATCAAAGTAAGGGGCATTGCTATAGCTATTATGAATAAGATTAAGGTTATCCCTGCGCCAATTGCTCTCAGATAGAAGAATCTCTTTAATTGCTGTCCCGGCAGGTGCATGCTGTACCGCGACTGTTATCCACTTTTCACCTTGTGCTGTTTTTATCTTATCTCTATTTTGCCAGCTCTTGCTGGTTCCTTTCACATACTGAACAGTATCCAGTACAACCCACATATCAGCATCCAGGAATCTGTGAAAAAAACCGAGGTAGGAGAGGAAATCCGGTTGATGGATTACAACTGTTTTCATGGTGATATTAGCTCTCTGAAAACATTTTCCACACCGTCAGTTTTAATCTTTTCAATTCCATTTCTGCTCATTGCATCAAGGTTCAAGTCCAAACTGAAGACCTTCTCATCAAGCTGCTGGTAAAATCCGGCAAAAATCGAAGAACCCACCCCCGCCAGATATTGTCCGATCTCGATCTCATGTCGTTCATTAGCTATGATTATACAGGGAAGGCCAGAGGCATTCGCCTCAAACGCTGTGACACCGCCACCCGTAATCGCAAGATCATGGCGAACAAACTCTTTTATTAAAGATGGAACTCTTCTCTTCACTGTGAACCTTCCATCTATAATCTGCTCGAGTTCCGAATGATGCTGAAAAGAATGACCAACAACAATAGTCGCACTTCTGTTAAGCCGTTTAAGGAGGTTTACAACTTGGACAGTTACTCCGTAGGTATCACTGCCCCCTAATGTCACCAAGATTGAATCCAGATGCCTCCGCGGGCGCCTACAAACATCTATCTCCCTACTGAGCACCAGGTAATTGATACCCGTTAATACCCGCTTCCCCTGTAGCAGTTCTTTGCCAGAAAAAAATAATGGTGCAAAATGAATGTCTGCCAGGGACGCCCCTGTACCACGATCATCAAAAGTAACAAGTTGCACTTTATGTTTCTTAACATGAGAGGCATGTTTTTTGTAAGTTTCAAGTCGGTCATTGATCCAAGTGGTGATCCCATATTGGTTGATTATCGCGGTTTCCCAGTCCGATTGCGTGTCGTTCAGAGCAACCGTTACATGTGTAATCTCTCTCTGTTCTAAGATTGACGTTGAGACGGGATCGTCATTCATTATGACTATATATCGCTCATTCAGTCCATCAAGATATTCAATAAAATTGAGCGTTCTGTAGAGATGGCCCAAGCCGCGTTCATGAGATGCTTCGATGCAAAAACCTATCACAGCTTGGCTGCTTTCCTTGCATACTCTTCAGCCAATTCTATGGCTTGCTTCGTTGTAATGTAATCCACTGGACTTTTCTCAGCTATATAGCAGGCTTGTTTATAATCTTCCATGGTATCCACGGTAAGCCGTATATCAGGCCTATACTTGTCCGCGGTAACAGAAAGTATCGCGGTTTTGAAAATCTGGGGGTTTTCTAGAATGTATTCATTTACATGCTCGATATGATGGGGTGATTTTCCCTCCCGCCAACTTCTCTCCAAGGCTGCAAGGGTTAATATCTCTGTCCCGACCCCGATTGGCAGGCTTGCAAAAGAATTGGCGTAGTCTGCACCACTGACGAGGTGCAAATCAATCAGATTATCAAGCTCCTCAATATCAGGAAACGGATTGTCACCAGTCAAACGGATGATGTGTCGAAAACCGTAAGATGTGGCACACTGATAATAGCGATCCAGCACATTAGAATCGCTGCCACGGAAACAGGCAACAGCACGTTCAATACAAAAACTTGCAACAATATCATCTCCTGATGTGTCAGAAGTGGCTATCACGGTTTTGGCAAAATGCCTTAACCGATTGAGACGACAAAGTATGTGATCAAGAAGCGCTTTGTTCCCGATTGGCATCAGGATTTTCCCGGGCAGCCTGGTTGATCCCATTCGCGCCTGCAAAATGATTCCGAGTCGGTCTTCTAAATTCACCTCACATCACTCCAGTTAATGACTTCATCTTCATCGAGTGGCCTGTTAAGCACGCAACCGACAAGCTGGTCAAAGAACTTGGGGGCTATACCCCAACCAGGGCGTTTTATGGCTATATCCTGAGGCGCAAGCAGATGCCCTGAGGGCAGGCTTTTGGCAGCCACAACACTCTTACGGTTGTTGAGCCTTGTTGTACGTTCCGAGGTAGCCGGCATTTTGATGCCGCTACCCAACATTTTCTCCAGCGTTCGGACTTGTTCCACTATCGCTTTCATCTCATCCGGGTCAGCTGATAACATATGATCTGGGCCTTCGGCATTTTTATCAGTGGTAAAATGCTTTTCAATAACTGCAGCACCCATTGCCGCTGCGGCAATGGAAGCAACAGTACCAATAGTATGGTCTGAGTAGCCGACCGGCAAATCGAATTCATCCATCATCTTCTTCATGGCTAATAGATTGACATGTTCAGGATGTGTTGGGTAACTCGTAACAGCATGCAAGAGTACAAGCTGACTGTTTCCTTCCCCCAGAATGGCAGAGACCGATTCTTTCACCTCTTCCATAGTGCACATACCAGTCGCCAAAATGATCGGCTTACCCTTGCGGGCTATGTATTTCAGAAAGGGAATGTTGACCGCGTCATCCGATCCTACCTTGTATACCCTGACACCAAGCTTTTCTAACATATCCACATCGGTTTCGTGGGAAGGGGTTGAAAACCAGTCCAAGCCTTTTGATTGGATGTAATCGAACACCTGACTATGAAGTATTTCGTCAATCTCGTATTTTTTAAACAGGTCAAATTGAGATGTGATTCCTGTGTTTTCCATATCAAAAATGGCTTTTTTGCTGGAAGTAGTTTCAGCACGATATGTTTGTAACTTTATGGCATCAACACCGCACGCATGCGCTGCATCAATCAATGCGCTTGCTTCTTCAAAAGTGGTGAAATTGCCGCCGATTTCAGCAATGACGTAAATCTTGCTACGTCTTGCGTTGAAAATATCTTTCATTTTATGATGGTCCTCGCTGGGTTTAGCTATGCTCAACAATAACTATTTACGAGTAGACTCTAACAACGAAAATATTGACTGACCAAATGAAACAGTGTTTTTCCAGCCGAGTTCGCTACGGATTGCACGGCAATCCGCAACAGTATCTGGAATCTCGTTCTGCCGAACTTCCCCCGTACAACGCCAGCCAACGCTATTCCCGGCAGCTTGCACAACTGCCTCGATTATTTCGCGCACCGATAGCGAATAACCTGATCCCACATTGAAAATTCTGAACTGATCTGGCGTTTGCATTGCAAGGATGCATGCTACAACAAAATCGTCTACGTGAAGATAGTCGCGCCGGGGTGTATCATTTTCTACGACGATTTCTTTCCCTTCCTTTGCCTGAAAGATAATCTTGGGCAGAAGGAAACGCTTATCTTGCCCAGGACCATACAGGTTGAATCCGCGCAGGATAGTCGCGTTGACCCCCATGTTAGCCGCATAAAAACGGCATAGCTCCTCTCCGAGCCACTTTGAATGCGAATAAGGGTTATTCGGAGCGATCGGATGACCTTCATCGATAGGCAAATATTGAGGCACCCCATAAACATAAGCGCTAATATAAATCATATGTGCATTGACAGAGCGGCAGTACTCAAGGACACGTTGCGTGCCGAGGCTGTTCACGGCGTAGAATTCGGCGGGATTGCTCCAACTGTTTGGCACAAATGTGAGACCGGCCAGATGGAAAACAGTATCAATCCTTTTACCTAAAAAAGTGTTGAAGGCACTTTTGTCCAGGATGTCATTACCAAGCGAACGAGCAAAATGATGCACGGTATCACCACGCTGCTCCAGGCAACGCACCAGCGGCTTACCAATAAATCCGGTAGATCCCGTAACGAGTATGTTTCCTGGAATATCTTTTTTCGACATCTACTGTAAGCGCCTACTGTCCAATATCCTGCTTCCTATTGACATAATTTCTAATTATAAACTCCCGCCCATTTACCTTTGCAATATCCCAATCTTCAGTCAGCCGCGGCAAGTAGCATCTGCCACAGACCGGAATCTTGAGAAATCCGTCCTTCTTGCGGTGAGTGTCTCTTATACGGTTCAGAGCATCGCCGTGCCAGATTTCATGAATCCTTTCACCATTAGCATCACCAACAATCACAGTTCCTTCCTCGTCGTTGGAACACATCATAACCCGTCCATCAGCTCCAACAACAAGACGTTGATATAATTGACAGCAGGAGAAATTATCCTCATATATGATCTCATCGTCATTACCGAGGTAGTCGATTAGTGGATTGAAGGCGATCGCATCCACATATGGTGCAATTGTATTATAGAACTTTTCAGGGTTCTCCTTGATGGAAGGCCATATGGCTTGAACTTTGATAACCGGCTTGTGGACTCCGGCCTCATCTTTGATTCTCTTGATATCCTGCAGTTTGCGTAGAGTCTCACTAAATTTCAGCGGCTTGCGGATGCTCTCATACATTTTGTCCAAGCCATCCACCGAGATGGTAATCCAGTCGATGCCGGCCTCCATCATTTTCCTGAAAAATTGGTCCGACAGCCTACTGCCGTTGGTCAGCGTCGACACCTCGCGCACGCCCTTATTTTTGGCATATTCGATACATTCCAGAAACTTCGGGTGTATGGTTGGCTCGCCTCTCAAACTCAGTCGAATAGCCGGAACCATACCGGCTATTTCATCTACTATTCTTGTAAAAAGTCCGAAATCCATCAGGCAGGCGTTCACCTTCTGCTTGAATTCTTCAGTTATGGTGTAACACATTGGACAGCGCAGGTTACAGAGCGTTGAGAGCTCCAGATCGACGAGTAGCGGATATTCGCCAACAAACTGCCTTGGGGGATAATCCGACCAGTTATTGCGATAGTGCCGGTATTCCATCTCCCAGCCCTCGCCACGATATTCCTCGAACATGGCTTCTCGTTCGGGAGTTTCCATCGTGTAATTACCTTTGTTGATCGGCATGTTTCTTGATGTGGTCATAGATTAAGGTCAAACAATGGAACTTTCCACATGTTTCACCATAAGTTCGTTATCTTGAAAAAATCATCGGTTACACCGTTAACTGTCCTGTATTTGTCTACGGCAAAATCCAATGATTGTATAGGATCTCCAGTATTTACAACATCCATCATAAAAGTGTCTATGAAATATCCTACTCTCTGTGGAGCCAATGAATCTTCGAAATGATTCAGCATTTTTCTCCAATTTGTAAAATCACCAATATTCCCATAATCGCGACCAGCAACCTTAATGATTGCCCGCTTAAAATTGTTAATGGTATCATAAAATATTTCAAGTTTGGCATCTCGGTACAAGGGATATCTTAGCCAGCCTGCGACATCCCATATAACGGTCAAATTCCCTTGGACACCCGCAATCTCACCTGCGGTCTGCAAACAATAACTTACGGTCAAATCCGCATGAGCGCTCGCCGTTGTCGGCCAGAGTAAAAAATCCAAAACAATAAGACGCCCATCTCCCATGAGTTTCTTCATCTTTGAAACAATCCTGTCGCCGGATGGTAAAAAAATAAGTTCATCCACTGTAAAATTTTTACTCTTAACAATGCCACCCCACTGAGGATTATCTTCAAGAAGATCAATTACCATTAGATAATATTGAGAAAGCGTATCAGGGGTTTGGTAAAGATTATGAGCAACCGAGGCGTCAACAATCGCGATAACAAAATTGACATTATCGGGAAATTTCAAACAGTCCCGATCAAGAGCATCCGGAAGTATCCATAAGCCGCAAGGTAATATGTGTCGGCACGTATTACCGTTCTTGTGCATGTACTCGTACATGAGTTTACCCCACACAAAAAAGACGTGCTCCGGAGTCAAGAAAAAAGGTAGGGGTACGTGAATGGTTGACCAGTGAAAACCTATCATGATCCCACCGGAGGATTCTATCGCATTCGCCTGGACTTGAGGCAACCACGATGCGCATTGGAATTGAATAACAATTTTTACTTTGAATCGCCGGAATATTGAGAGATATACAGCGTATAAAACAGCATATCTGAACATAAACAAATTTAGCCAGAGCGGAATGGATGTGTCATAAGAAAAAAACGCGAGCAGAATATCTCTGATTTCCTTCAGGCTGAAATTTGTTAATGCGTAACTATTATGAGCATCAATCCACTTAAAGCCTTCCCTCTCACATTTACTAATATATTCCGCATCAAGAGGATCATCGTACCTGTCAATATAATAAACGGTATCATATGATTCAGTTGACACATAATCGCGCCAAAAGGACAACATGGTCTTCATTCCTCCATATTCGACCCATATGGAAGGTCTAATGTTCTCAATGTTGGTTCTCACTTTTGGTTTCATTAGGTAGTTTAATATGATCATAAAAACCATATAAAATGGTCTTATCATTTCCCGATAAAATGATTCGTCAAAAAATATATTAGTTTTAATCTCGTAGCTATGATCAGCATTAAACTTTTTGATAATTGTACATACAGGGTAACCAGTTATACAAACGAAGTGTTTTACGTTTTTTTGCGCATGAATTAAATCTTGTATCATAGCTATGAAATAAAAAGGGGTTGAATCCCATTTAATGAGAAAAGGTGTGATCATTTTCTTAAACCACTCGGGTTTCTCATGAATATAATGGCGGCAAAATTTTGCTATGCAGTCTTCCTCTGCTTCATAAATCCTGTAAAAAAGAGTACATCCGTTATCGTCTTTCTTGTCGCCAGGCAAGGAAAGAGGCACAAAGTTTCGCGATAACCCCAATCGCCCTGAAATATTTAGTGCAACTTTTCCCGGAGCAGTAACATTTTTTTCGTCATAGTAAATTATTGTGGCAGAAAATATGCTCCTGATGCAGCACATTAAAATATTGTTAAACCCTAACCTTTGAACCCAGTAAGCCTTCTTCATTAACTTTTCATATTGAGTGAGAGCTTTGCACAACTCCCGGAGATTTTTTTGTCTCTTTTATCTTTCAACATTGAAATCTGTGGTTATTCACCGATAAAAAATATTTTCACTTGATGTACATGAGAATACGATATCACTATTTTTCCCATCCTAAATGGGATAACCAGATGTATATGACAAATTCTATATTTTTCGATCTTTTAAGAAAGATTTGAATCTCGATAGGGGATTTTGAATGGCGGATCGATGATTTCGGGAAAGATATTCGAAATCAACTTCATTCAGTTTTTTAAAATAGTTTTTATAATGAATATTTCCATTATGCTGCGCGGCGTTGCCTACGTATTTGGCTTTCCAGCCTGAAGCAACAAGTTCCGAGGTTAATGCCCATTTATTCTGATTATTGAGGAATATCGTCTGGCGATGAAGGTCACAAAGATGCCATCCACCGTCAAAAAAAACGGCTCCAAGAGAGATATAACGGGGATCGGAACCATCAATACTTTCACAACTCAAAATGAAACTTTTTAATCCTGCATAATTTGAAAGGACGGCGAAGACATCCGCCATCTGGTCCGCCATACCGTAACCACGAACAATGATATGCCATGGATGATCGTCAATAACCGGTAATTGAGCCGGTTGTCTTACAATGTGCTGGATCGTCCATTCGAATATAGCTTCAGCTTTCTGTTGATCCGTCATCCTGTCATTAACGATTTGATCAACAGTCCATTGATAATTCAGATGGCGATCGAAAAAATTATTCAATTTAAGATAAAGCGGTATCTTAATCTTCCTAACCGTATAATTGATTCCCTGCCGAGTGATCGTATCCATCTTGAGAAACAAAATGGCAAATAGAAATACGGAAATAATAACAATACTGATGAAATATTTTTTTTTCAAAAACCAGACATTCCTCATTGACCGCAAAGCTGTTGGGCTGCTTGATGCCTGCGAGCACATCGCCGTTTGGATTTAAATAAATATCGGCTTGCCAGCGCTACAATCAGTAATAAACCAATGGTAGGGACATGATGCCGGGCAGCGGTACCCCAATTAATCGTCCCAACTGACCAAACAAGTTCCATCATAAACCACATCAAAAAGATAGCATCCATGTTGTCTTTATGGAATTGCGCCAGCTTTCTTCGATAGTATAAATAGGACAGAAACAATAATACCCGGAACATATTTTCCACAAATAGAACCAGATCAGCAATACCGCCAAACTGCCAAGGTAATGGCATGATTTGATAGGCAGCAAATGCAGACACAAGCGTCCAAGGTCTCCCTGAATAAAATAGCTTACCATACTCAGCGCGGGCACCTTTCAGGCCTCCTGCGGTATTGAATTCTGCGCGCTCTAACAGTTGGCTATCGAACTGCAAATAGTCTGACTGAACAAAAAGTGGCATTAAAATGAGAAGAAATAAAACTAAGATAAGACCATATTTGAACAAGCGGGCCGGTCTCCTATACAACCCGGTGACGCTGATTTTATTTATGATCATTACCCCAAAAAAAAGTCCTATAATAGTCATGATTATCGCTGCAGAATGAAGAAAACATCCAACCACAGCAAATATTAGAATACCAAAAATCCGAGTCACGCTATAGCCATGTCGTTGTATTTGTAGACTCATCCAGGCTATACCTAACACACAGAGAGATTGCCAGACTTCACGCAAAACGTAGCTCTGATAACAAAGGACGCTCGGTAAAAGGGAGTAGATAAGCAAGACATATGGCAGTCTTTTATATTCAGTAGGTACGAGTAATAACCAGATTTTGGAAATAAGGATCAGGCAAAGTGCTGCGCCAAGTAAAGAAACGGTATGTGCCAGAAAAAAACTCTCAACTCCGAATGCCCATTGAATCAATGCATGTACATTCATGAATCCGTAAGTGCCGTCGAAAAGTTTCCCGACGTCCCATGTTAAATTTTCTATGTTCCAGGAACGCTCAATAGAAGTCCAATAGAATCTATTTGCATCTGCCTCAGCGCCGATCATCTGACCGTGTTGCATGACATTCAAGACACTGACGCTGAGACGTGCGAGCATCGCTACCCGAAAAGCGTTTCTGGCAAACCTCGGCAAGGTATTTCCAAGCGCAAAAGCTATCATGAATATGATTATTCCCGAGAAAGTGCCGATCAACTCTTTTACCTCTGAGATAGCTTAGAACTCCCAACCCTTGTAATTTCTATCGTTTTTCATGCCGCCTCGGCTGAGAAACCACGTGGATGACAGAAACCTGTCAGGCCGAACATCTTGGCTTTAGCACTGAACGAAGCAGCTCTTCCAGTCGTGGTGCAGCTACCTGTAGCGAATACACTGCCTCCACCCTCTTCCGCCCGGCAAGTCCCAAACGTTTCCGCAGCGAAGGATCATCGCAAAGATTACGTAATGCCTCGGCCCACTGCGAAAGGTCGATAGGCAAAAGCCCCTCCACGCCCTCGCGAACAATGACCATATTCACGCCAACCGGTGAAGCCACAACGGGCTTACCACAGGCCATATATTGAATCAGTTTATAGCCGCATTTTCCCCTTTCTAAGGATTCATCAGGCAGCGGCATGATGCCGATATCAAATTGCTGGATATCCGAAACTTCAACTTGTTCCGACCAGGGTTTCACCTCGATAGACAAGTCCTGCAGCTGCTCACTCTTCGCCCCCACAGCCACGACACGTGCACCGCGCGTGTTGATCATTTCCCGTAAAGCTGGTGCGACGAAACGCAGATATTTCGCAGTAGAGGGAGAACCAATCCAGCCAATAATTACAGGTCTATCCGGTGCCGAATCCACCGCCGCATATCTTCTGGCGTCCACTACTGTGGGCAACAATTCGACACGCTGTGCGCCTGCCTGCCTTGCCCGATCCCCGAGGTAGTCATTGCCCACAATAACCAGATCAGCGCGCCGCATAACAGCGTCGATTTTTTTTCCAAGCAGCGCGCGAACCCAGGAGAACTGATGCTGATCGTACCGATGGAAAACCGCATCATCATAATCCACCACCATAGATACGCCGCCGGGGAACAGGCCAAACTCAAAGGAAGCGGGTAGCCACGGCAGCATTTCCTTTTCTAACCATACCACATCAAACCGCTTCGCCCGAAGTATGGCACCCACTCTGGCCATGTAGGAGTTAAGAACACTCACTATGGGCACGTTGCCGCGATACAATCCCTTTACGTAGTCATCACCAAACAGCGGCGCAACGGAGACATCAATTCCATGTGATTCCAGGAAAGGCAAGTATTGGTAGAAACGCAGCCGGCTACTGGCGCCGAGGCGGGTATAACGGCTAAGAAGCAAAACGCGCATTTAGATGTGCCTCAAATGTTTAACCGCCGACATGGCGGTCGATAATTTCGGGATGAAGAAGCGCAAAATGGAATACCGAAATATTATACCCGTTTCGTAATGTCTTCTACTCTCCGAAGTCGGTAGCAGATTTCATAGCAGGGGAATATGTAGCATAAATTTTCTTCATAAAATTCTTTCATGTAGTTGCACGAGTTGAATATTTTTCCGATAAGCAACTTCAGCGCATATCGCACATAAAACGGCTTCGCGGATTTGAATCGCAAATCAGCACACTCCAACCTGAATAAAAGATCCTTCTGATATGCAGGCACCTGGCGGGAAAAAGGTGAACCGATCGACAAATAACAAAATGTGTATAACCCGAAAAAACAGCGGTGTGTGGGATCGGAATAAAAATAAGGATTAGAAAAATGCGGAGCCACAAATTCCACGACCCCGTAAACCTTGACAATTCTGGACAACTCCGACATCAGCAAATGGACGTCGTCTATATGTTCAATAAAGTGATAAGCGTAAACCTGATCTACACAGCCGCTCGCAAATTGCCGCAAGACATCAAAAACATCCCCCACGAGATCAACGCCGGGATAATCGAGTGCATCGATGCCAATAGCTCCAGAAATTCTTTTCCTCGGCCCGCACCCGAGCTCAAGCACCAAAGGAGAAGAGTAAGTGAAATTTTGGAGCAGCCCAATCTTATCGATTATATTGCCCACAAATAATCCTAGGGTTTACCACTTCTTGCAACAAGCTTCGGTACATTCTTGAGTATGCGCAACAGAAAAAGACCAAGCTGCAAAACTTGAGATTGTTCAGTTTCCCGCTGGATCAAATACCCTTCGCACAAGCCTCTCGCAATATTTGTACTTGAAACTCCGGTTGAACAAAAACTGCCCATAATTACTTCGCTCTGCACCACGGAGTAATAACCTGCCATCAACCGCTTGATCAACAGGCCATCAGCACATTGCGGATACTGCAAGGAAAACCCTCTTTCTTTTATTAGGACTTTGCGTTTGACAAGCATACCTACGCTGTGACCGGTAACGCAGGCGCTTGGGCCCCACCAATGAAGACCCGGTCTATATCCAATGCGAATTTTATTGCCGATCTTTACTCCTGCAACAATGACGTCGGGCCTTGGTTCGTAGTTCAAGATAAAGGAGCGGATTTTTTCTAACGCGTCAGGAAATAATCTATCATCGGCTCCAAAAAAAACTATGTATTCTCCTTTAGCCAGAGAAATTCCTTTATTCATTGCATCATAGATTCCGGTATCTGGCTCTGATACAAATTTTATTATATCGGTAGAAGATTTCAATAAATTGCAAGTGCCATCTGTCGATGCCCCATCAATCACAATCCATTCACAATCTTGTATTCTTGCCTTTCTATAATCAGCGATCAGAGTGGGCAGATTTTTCTCGGCGTTTCGTGTTACTGTTAATATTGAAATAAGGGACATTTTCGTGGTGAATGTGGTGAATTAAGATTCGAAAAGAAGCTCATGTGTGAGACATTATCCGGTTGTTGCTCAATTAGATTAGCATCCTCTGACATCAGAATGCATTATTGAGTGATCGTTGATAGAACGATATTTTCATAGTTTCGCGCAAACTCCCTTTTCTGTTTTTCCATATTATTAATAGTATTATCAGGTTCCTCTCGCCTTGTTTCGCTTTGGTATTCTGCTAAAGATGTACAGAGAAGATCAGCTAATCTTTGAGCATCATCCGGATGGAAATAGCGTCCCTTCTCTGGATTCTGTTCTCTGTGAACAGGAATATCCGAAAGAAGAATATTTAAACGCAGTATTTTTGCCTCTTCAACTGTCGTACTCCATCCTTCAAAGTAAGAAGGATTGATTATTGCGACAGAATTTCTCATTAATTGAATTAAATGATTATACGGTATAACGCCGAGAAATTTGAAGCTTTGTGAAATATGATAGTCCTGTATTTTAGCTTGAAGGTGAGAGAAATATTTTGGATTTCGGTAATCGTGCGTGCTGCCTGTGGCAATGATGCTGATTGTATATCTCTTATTTTTTAAGATCTTCAATGCTTCGAGAATTATTTGATGATTTTTATGTACCCAGAATTGATTCGGAACGAGAAAATACGGCTTATCGATGTTGTATTTATCCTTGATCTCACCAAAATCAGGAAGATCCTGTAGGTTGATGTTCCAGGTTACAAACGGCAAAACTCTGAATTTATGTGAATATTCAGGATAATATTTTTCTGCATCCTTATTTGCAGAATTGCTGCTAAAAATGATACTTGTACAATCCCTACAGGCCAATTGAAAGTAATGCTCTCGATTATGCAAGTCTTTTTTTGAGAATAAATCGGGAAGATATTTGTGTTGAAAATCCGGGATCCATCCGATCGTCGGAATATTCGACTTGCTTCCAATGGGGCCATAGTGTGAAAGAAGTGAAATCCCGTTTTTTTTTAAAAGATGTTCTAAGAAAATATCCCGCCGCAACAATTTGCGAATTAAATATCTAATGAGTGATAGAGGGTGGTATAAATTAAAGATATGACTCCGGATAATCTGTACATTAGTGAACCCATCCAGCGTTTTTCTATCAGAGTACTGCCCTGTAAATATCACGGGATCGATTTTTCTTTCTGGAAGAGAATGAATCGCAAGGATGAGATTCTTATAGTAATTTATCCCTCCCAGATGATCTATATCTCGAAATTTTATAATAAAACCTACTTTTATCACGATGCGCCCGCCTGAAACCATTGTACATATTCATCTATACCCGTTTCCAGGGGGACTTCCGGCTTCCAGCCATATTTTGAATGTCTTCGGATATCTGCAATGTATCCCGGGGGGTCTCCAGCTTTTGGTTGATGAGAGAAAAGAGGGCTTACCGGTTTATCCATCGCTGTAATAATTCGGTTTATGATTTCATACACCGGCGTGCCGATGCCGGATCCTCCATTAACTATGGGCACACGTTTCGAGGCATGCGCTGAAAGCACAAGCAGTAATCGCGCGGCATCTGTTACATGTATCCAGTCACGAATCTCTTTGCCCGTACCATAAAAAGTAAGATCATTATCGGCAATCTTTCTACAGGCGTCCCATAACAACTGTTTCCTGAGAAATGGACCGTACATAGAAAAAAATCTGGCTATTGCAATCGGAATCGAAAAATGTTTCGCGTACGATTGGCAGATCTCTTCCACAATTCGTTTATTGACTCCATAGGGCGAGATGGGGTTAAGGGGTACTGATTCCGAAATAGGTAACTGTTCAGCAATGCCATAAACTGCCGCGCTTGATGGATAGATGAAAGCTGTCTTAGGCGAACAGAGTCTTAGAAATTCCAGTACCGATAACGCGGTTGTTACGGTCTTTTCATAGTCCTGCATCGGATACGCCATGGAGTATCCCACAGACGCGCTCCCTGCGCAGTGAATAAAGACATCTGGCTGTTGTGCATAAATGGAGAGGTTGTTAATTGTAATATCGCAGGAGTGCCACTCAGACAATCCCCAGTTCTGCCATTCGTTCCTCAACCAGGTCCCATGACCAAGTCCAATGACATAGAAGCCATTTTGGGAAAATATTTTCGCTACATGCCTGCCGAAAAAACCAAATGCACCCGTAACGATTACCTGTTTATCAGGCATATGCTTTCCTTCCGATGAAAGAATACAACCTGCCTGGCGTTTGACTGATCCTGCCGAGAATTTTTAAAACAGCCGAGGGTATTAATGATGGAAACGGAAAATGCATCTTTTTTGCGATTTTGCTCTTCGTCGTCATGGTAGATTCAGGAAACAGATTGATATCGGAAGCGAATGGATTCAAAATCTCGGTGATCTGTATTCCACTTCCTCGAATTGCATTGACGTAGTCTTGTAATAAATACGCATTCTCTCCGCCATACATCTTTTGAAGGGGATGCTGTGCCAGAAAACGATTGAGGTCCGTCGTTTTGCTGATCACATGTTCACGTGTTGCCATGAATATTCCACCGGGTTTGAGAACCCGTGATATCTCTCTACACATTAATGCCAGGTCACGCGCATGGTGCAATATTTGGCGTCCGTATACGATGTCAAACGAATTATTTTTGAAAGGAAGCGCTTCTGCGATGGATTGAAGCACTGAAATGGGAAAACTCAAATCTTCTGCAAGATATTTGATTGCGCCGGCGCCTACTATCGCGCTGCGATCCGGTTCGACAGCAATAACCTCCCAAGCATCGCGCGCGAAGGCAAATGATGAAATACCTCTGCCTGCCCCAAGATCCAATACCCTGCCTTTACGTTTTGGCAACTTTTCGCGTATCTCCCGCCACTCCGCGCTCTGGTGAAATCGTTCCGCAGCGGCGGATAGCGGGTCATCATAATAACATGCCTTTACCAAATCAGCCTGATCCGGTTGTAAGCGAAGCCATAAGACCGCTTCCTCCCAACTCAGATATTTATTGTTCATCCTCAGGAATCTCGCGAATTATTCGAGCAGGATTCCCCGCCACAATCGTATAAGGGGGTACGTCTCTCGTCACAACGCTCCCTGCACCGACAATGGCTCCTTCGCCAATGGTGACTCCTCTAACAATGATCGATTTAGCACCAATCAATATATCATCATTGAGTTTTACAGATATTTCTTTTAAATCAATTTCGGTGGGGTGACCATGAGTTATTATTTCAACAAACTGACGATGTCTTAGTTTATGATTAATTGGATGAGTTGAGTTATCAAATATATTTACATCATGAGAAATTAACACTCGATCACCAATTTCTATGGTTTTGGCGGACCAAATTCGAGAATTTTCCCCTAAATAGCAGTACCGGCCTATTTTTATGCTGCCCCCATGGGCAAATACGAGCAATTCTCCTTTAATATGTGTATTTGAACCGATAATAATAGCAGAAGGCTTTTTTAAATTATTAATAACACTAGATTTATTATAAAATACTACGGAATTATCGAAAATACAGTTTTTCTTAAATTGTCTTCTTTTTAGAGAATTAATAATTAAATTGACTATCATTTTACCATCTCAAGACATACGATGGCGCGTGAAAATGCAGCGAAATCCTGATCATATTTATTTTGTGAATGGATATCAAAACACGTCGCATCTTTTGACAGGATTCTTGAAGATTTCTGCCAGCCATTGGATAAATACCTGAAATGAGTTTCGAGGTATGATGAAGGATTAAAAGTATTGATCAAGGTATCGACCATTTTTTCATCAAATACTTGAAACCAGCCATGATTTTTATATTGGCCAAAGGGAACTGTAACAAATAATGCTCCGCCCGGCATGAGAGTTCGATAATATTCTTTTACCGCAGATAAATAGGAACGATTATCGTTTTCTTTTTTTGACGGATCAGTTGTGTATAACATTGTGTTATCCATACCGATGTGTTCCAATGTAGAAATACAAACAACCCAATCAAAATAATTGTCTTTGTAACAACAATTTCTTAGGTCTTCGAAAATATATGATATTCCTCTTTTCCAATAACAATTCCTTTCTGGTGCTAATGTCGAAATAAATATTTTCTTATCTAATAAGGTAGGATGTGATAAAATCAACTCGTAGTCCAATGTCGATCCGGCGTCTAACAAAAATCCTTCTTTTTTTGATAATCTCGATAGCAACCAAGGATATTCAATTATTCGTTCATCGATTCTGAAACCATATTTTTCGCATAAATTTCCATCGTTAAATAGATCCCCTTCCAAATATTTTTTGATGGCCTTCCATTTATAGGAATCATATCCGAATGACCATGGCTTTTTTCCATTAATAATAAATATGGTATTCATTATTTCGTTCTTAATGTGTGCGATTAGCGACATTAAATCATACTCCAATATAAATCAGTAAATATCCAGATTGTGATGCTTGCTAAAAGCATCCACAAGAGAGTCTTTGTCGAGGTTATAGATATTATAATTTTTGAATTTCTCTAGATGTTTAAAAAGGAAATGATATTGATATAATAATTCTCCTAAGGAGTTACTATCTGTGCCCTTGACTTTTAAATTATGCCCTGTGATATTATAATAGTGTTTATTTGTATAAAATATTTCGTTGTTGTCATCAATTTTAATAGATTTAAACCAATCATTGTCATAACCACATATATAAATAACGTCATATCCCATATAAACTGCTGCTGATAAGGCTCTATAAGCCGTCATGCCCAAAAAGCCATGAGGCTTGGTCAAATCGCTGACATTATTTGAAAAATAATCCGAATACGTATTGTAATAATAAACTTTATCATATGATAATTTATAAAATTCTATTGGGCAAAATAAAGGGATATTCAAAGAACTGACCAGGTCAAAGACTCTCGACACTTCCTCTCTTTTTTCCGGTATTACCATATGAAGAAGTTTTCCAAAATGCACAGGATCACTTAATAAATAAAGCGTTGGTGGGGCAATTTTTGCAAACTCGCTTAGTACGTAGGAATTTATTGCCAAAAGATCAAAGCCCTGCAATAAATATTCTTTGACCTTTTCAGCGTTTAATTTATTTAATGATGGGCCGCTTGCGAACACAAAAGCGCTTTTTCCTTTTTTGGAGTTCTTGAGAGTTTTGATTTTATCAAAAATATGAGGCCGTAAACATTTATACTTAACGTTACCCACTACGACGTGGGCTTTGGTTGATAAATAAACCTTGATCAAGTTTTTGAGGCTTAATCCAACATAGATCATTTTATTGTGCTCCGCTTATTATGCTCCGCTAGAATAACGCACCCATGGCTTCTGTATGGTCATTCGGATCTTTGAAACTTTCATATGCCTGCCATCCTAAGATCAAGTCTGCCCCCGATGATCGGTAGCATTCTTCATCCTTTTTGATAGACGGCTATGAAAACAGAACTCCATAGCAGGCTGATAGGCAGCTTTTCGAAAGCGCAAAGGCAATCCGACAACTTGTTGAATATCTGGGGAGGCAAGAGTGCATTGAGCCGTGGGATGAGCAAGTGGGGATGTACGCCGTAGAGCGCTGTGTTTGCAAATCCATGCTTCTCGGCTTCTATATTCAATTGTTTGGAGGTATGTTGCCTTGCTCTAAAGGTAGACGTGGATTGAGGTGCTAAAGCGCCTGAAGCGTTTTCTGTCTTGGTTTCACAATTCGCTCCAAGTGATTCCAAATGGACGTGTGAAGTCGTCTCTTGTAATACCTGTAAAAACCGCATGACGTCTTGCTCGGGAATTGGATGATAAAGTTTTTCTATTTCGTCAATCAGAGGCAGGGCTGTGCCATCCTCAATTTCACGGATTGTATTGTTGCTGATACTCACCATGTTGAACAGGCGGTTGCGGCAAGAAACAATCAGTCTTCCATGTGCTTTCAGCAGTCTATGTGCCAGGGCAAATAATAAATCGTCACTGGGGAGGTAGCCGATGAGCCCCATCGCTGTAATGGCGTCCTGAGTGCCTTCAGCCAGATGTCTATTTGTTTCGTCAAGACTATATTGCTTAAGGGCCACGCGAGACGCTATGCCTGCGGGCTGTGAATGTAAATTGGCATTGGATATGGCGATCATTTCCGACGACTGATCGATGCCAATGACACGGAAACCCAATTGGGCTGCTGCTATACACAAGTCTCCACCGCCGCAACCCAAGTCAAGCAAGTTCAAATCTGGGGCGCCGGGCAAGCTTTTTAGAATTTCGGTGACGATTCGGATCCTGTTTAAGCCCACGGGATAGTTATACTCCCCCTGGGAGTACGCATCGGCCAACCAAGCAGCTGCGTTTTCTCTAAAATAGCGGTTGCTTTCGCTGTTTTCCATTACTTCCTTCAGACCGCTGGCCTCAGCACTCAAAATACACGCCACCCGCTATGCCCAGATCCGAAATAGCCTCGGTGCAATGGTATGCCGCATCATGGTGAATTTAGTCGGAGCGAATATCGTGCTTTCTTGAAATTGGTTGGATTGCCGTCAGAAGTCAGGCAAATATACGTGGGTTGGCCAAAAAATCCCGTTCCTACTTTATAAGGCTTTTTTTATTATTATATGCTTTCTCCATGTTCAAGAGAAGTTCTATGCTATCTTTGGCTGCCGCCTTCTCTATTTCATCAAACTTGCTGGAGCGGAAACTTCTCGGGTTTTCAATTGGAAGCATCTCCTTCTGTTTTATTTTTTCCATATCTACGCTAATCTTTTTTTGGAAGAACTTTGCAAAACCTTTAGCTTCATTATCAATATTGGAAACCAGTTCTTCATAAGTTGTAAAATATATCTTTTCTTTTTGCCTCGGATTTAAGGCCTTATAACTATCTTTGCTCATCTTTACGACGTTTGAGAGAGAATGAATGATTCTATCCATTTCGGGTAACTTTTCATATTCTTTTGCCCAGTCATTGAAGAACCAAGGTCGTGGGCCTGTGGGTCCTTCAATTGCTATTGTAAATATTTTGGGATCATTGACCCATCTTTTTCCCAATCCTCTCTTATACCAAGAATACGCCAAGTCAACCGGATCCCTTTCGATATGGACGACCTTCAGTTGAGGATAGATATCAAAAAATATCCCCATATTTGGTAAAGTTTCATGCGCAATAAATGGAAAATATGTATCAGGACTCTGTATAATATTCATCGCATCCCTGTCGTCTTCTTTTTCTAAGGAATCGAGATATCTCTTCACATTGGGAACATTATATATTGACGATTTGTCAATTTTTCTAAAGTTCAGGTTTCTGCCCACCATGTGATCATAGGTGAAGTTGTCAATCTGGCATCTTATAATCGCCTTCGCCGTTTCCACCTCCAACTTATTTAATCTGACGAGAAATGGTATATGCTCTAATATGCTTAAATACTGGTAATGTTCGATGCTTTCGATACCCTGAAGTACATTTCCCAGCAAGAACTTTCCTGATCGTGTTATCCCATCAAGCAACAAAACATTTTCGACTAATTTTTTTCCTGAGTGCAACTTGATTATTTCACCACTCATATGATGTTCCTCATATTCATGTAACTTAATATTCTATCCACTGATTCAGAGATCGTTTCTTTCTCTGTGTCGAGGATAATCTCAGGCGCTCTTGGGACCTCATACGGAACATCCTTAGAAAGGCCGATAAAGTTCTCAATCTCACCTCTTAACGCTTTTTTGTATAAGCCCTTCACATCCCGCCTCATACACTCCTCAAGCGAAGCTCCGGTGTATATCTCAATAAAGGAACCGCCGAGAATCTTCCGTGCCATTTCTCTTGATTTCAAAAATGGAGATATTATGGGTACCAATATGAAATCATAGTTATCAATGTTCTTTAAACACAACTGGACAATTAACCTATTATTTTCTTCAATATCTTCTCTTGTAAAACCAAGGTGTTTGTGCTCGGAATTCCTAATATCGTCTCCATCAAACACTCTTGCAGTATAACCTCTATTTTCGATCTTTTTCTTAAGCTCATTTGCAATGGTTGTTTTTCCACTTCCAGAAAGTCCGCTAAACCAAAGGACCATCGCACTCATCCCTACTCACCTCAACATCTATTCAACAAATATCTGGCATTCTCTCTTTTTTCTTTCAAGAATTATATCAGATATCTCTTTTCTTACCGTCCATTCAGGAGGTACGACGCCTTTTTTTAGCATCTCCCTGATCTGTGTACCACTGATCTCTAAATGATACTTGGGGTCGTGTTTACAATCATTCTCCTGGACATATTCCTTGCACTCACAGCAGTAAAACACTTTATCAAATTTTATCGGCTTGATTTCAATATCTTCAAAACTATCAAATATCTTTTGTGACGCATCAGGCTCATAAAACAAACCAATACCTGTATGATCCCGTCCAACTACAAAATGACTACATCCGAAATTCTGCCTGCAGATAGCAGTAAATAAGGCCTCTCTCGGCCCTGCGTATCGTGAGAAAGTAGCGAATGTCCCCATTATAACCCTATTTTTGGGGTAATGTGACTTGACCATTTGTTCATATGTTTCAATTATAACCCCAGTTTCAAAATCCCCTTTCTTTTTCTTCCCTATAACCGGATGCACAAACAGTCCATCACAATTTCCAATCTGTATTCCCTTGAGTTGAATATATTCGTGAGATCTATGAATAACATTCCTTGTATGAAAACCCAATACTGTTGTCCACCCCATGCTTTCAAATATTTTTCTGGTCTGGGCAGGAGTCAGCTCATGATATTTGTATCTTCGCATGATTCTGTTGATTAAATTTATCCTACCCCCGACAACATAGTTGCCCTTGCTCATCACATTTTTTACTCCAGGATGCTCAAGTGATTTTGTGCCAAACCATTTTCTTACTACTTCAATTTTATCTATTTTGTACTTGCTTTCAATTTGCATTACTGCGATCTCTTCGTTTGTTTCCTTCATTACCAAGACTATTTCTTCACCTATTTCTAATTTATCAGCATCATTCTTTTCAAGCTGAATAGCAATCGGAATTGTCCATATACAGCCATTCATTAAGCGCATACTATTAAGAACAGAGTAAAAGTCATCTTCATTCAAAAAACCTTCTAACGGACTAAATGAACCTATAGCAATCTGCTCTGCATCCATAGCAGTCTCTTCATCAACGCCTAATCTTCTGAGTTTCTCAAGATATTTTTTATGTGATTTGATTTCAAGTGTTCTATTGATCAGTCTACCCCCGTGCGGCGGAATAAGGCTGCATCCAATTACTGGACTTGTAATATAATTTTGATTATCAATTTCTTTCATAGGGTTCTTATCTTTAAGATGCTTCAAGAGCCCAGATTTCTCAACATTTTCCGTTTCAATGCAAAGAGTCTTCATAAAATTGATCGTCTCAATAGGATTACTTCCTATCGCGGTTTCTGCGGCAAGCACAAGGCCATCCGCGCCGTCCAACAAAGTATTGACAATATCATTAACCTCTGCCCTGCTTGGTTTTAGTGATTTAATCATCGAATCCAATAAATTTGTCGCAACAAAAACTGGTATTTTCTTTTTCTTTGCTCTATTTATTATTATCTTTTGTGCAAACGATATTCTTTCAAAGGGGACTTCCCTGCTTAAATCTCCCCTGTCGATCAGTATCGCGTCAGAATGCTTCAAAATATCATTGAGATTGTCAACACCCGATCTTGTTTCAATCTTTGATATAATGACGGCTTGAGGATATACCTCTTTTAGCTTCAGAACATCTTCCATGGAGTCTACAAAAGAGAGGTTGATGAGTTTGATGTTATATTGTTTTGCAATTTCTATGGCTTTTAGGTCCTTTCTACTCAAGGCGGGCAGGCGAAATTTTTGGTTTTCAACAGTTACTGCTTTGTTATTTCCAACTTGGCCGCCCGTGATCACGGTGCACTTCACATAGCGCTCTTTTTCAAAAGGCGTTGTATCATCAACCCGAACAATGACATTGTCAAAATCAATAAATATCAAGTCCCCTATTTCCAGATTTTCAATCACCTCCTCAGGCCTCAAATAAAGACTATTCTCGCTGCATTTAATCGGTTTATTGTATAGTTTTATCTCTTCCCAGGGGTTCAATGTAATAGATTCGGACTCAAGATACCCTGTCCTGATTTGGGATCCTTCTGTATCCATGATCAGGGGGGTCTTGATTGTGTTGATAACACTCAACACTGACTTTTCAATATCGTTTTCATGGGTATGGGACAAATTAATCCGCACAAAATCAACCTTCTTATCTTCAATCTTTTTTAAATTGGGTATGTCAAGTGTACTTGGTCCAAGAGTCACAATAATCTGTCTGTTCTCAGAAATAAAATAATTATTTTTCGTCATAAATCGATCCGCTTATAACCACAATGCATCTATGGGGACAATAAATGATACCATCTGCCGCGGCAATCAGCATTTGTCTATCTGTCCGGTTCATTTCTTTAATTTCCCACTTTCCACATCATCCTGCGCCCGTTCATAATCCGCATGATGTCCAATATCCAACCAGTATTCAATAATGGGAAAGCTAATGACATTACTTCCTGCATCTAAAAGCCACTGAATCAGATCGGTCATGTTGAAATGTTCACCATTAGGAATGAAACGAAAGACCGTTGGCTCAAGTATGTAGATACCTGCATTGACGAGAAACGGCATTTTCGGTTTCTCGCTTAATGAACACACACGCGGGCCTTCACATTCTACTACACCATAAGGTACTTGCATACTATACTGTCGAACAGCCATGGTCATATCTGCCTTATGTTCCCGATGAAAGGCTAACATGGCCTTAAAATCGACCTGCGTCAGAATATCACCGTTAATTACCAGTATCGGTTCGGCAGGAGCATCTATCAGTCCTAAAGAACCACCGGTGCCTAACGGCTGTTCCTCGTTAAAATAGTAGAACTCTACTCCGAAATCCTTTCCATCGCCAAAATGCTCTCTGATCTTTTCGGGTTTAAAGTGAGTGGTCACATTGATACGTCGAATACCCGCCTGACGCAGTTGTTCTATAACCAGTTCCATCAAAGGCTTCCCCCCCACATGCAACATAGGCTTCGGCAGATCCTCCGTCAGAGGTCGAAGCCGCGCGCCTATACCACCGGCCATAATCACGGCCTGGAGTGGCATATATTGCGACGACACCAAATCATCCAGCATCACCATATCTACAACCTTTCCATGATTATCCAGAATAGGGATATGACGGAGAAAATGTTCGTGCATGAGCGCCAATAATTCATCGCGTCCTGTTCCTATTGTGGCGGTAATCGGTTTGGGGTACTTCGAATTTATCTTGCTCGTCAGAAGCACACTAACCTGTTTTTCTAAGTCGATACCGGCTAGTACTGCTCGACGAACATCGCCGTCAGTTATTGTACCCAGCAGGCGCCTTTCCGTATCCACAACCAGCGCGATACTACATCGACTGCCGTTAATGCATGACATAGCACCCTTAATGGTATAATCAGCTGAAATGCAGATTTCTGATATGTTGCGAAACATACTTTTGTTCTAAACCTTTTTTACTGTGGAAAATATCGGTTGTGGGTACAAAGCATTCGTGTCAACCCAAATAATATCTGAATATAGTTTAGATCCGGACTACGGGGAGCATGAAATAAAGTTGGAAGTTTTTTTGATGTTCCGTTGATCGTAAGAGTTAAGGCCTTGACATGGTACAAGCGGGTCTTGATTTTATCGTTTAGTCACACCCATGACTGTATTTTCCCAGTTCGGCTGCATTTCTTCAGTAGGAACCATTCCTTCTAAGTTATCATTTGCTACAATTCTATTCAGCTTCCAAGTTCCATTCTCTTTTTGCCATATGTGAGGCGTCCTGTAGCGGTCCATAACATTCCAGAAATGTTCCTCGGTAATATCAAGATAGTCAAGAAACTGTCCAAAAAAATCAACCGGGAATTCCTTATCATATCGTTGTACCAAGGCTACCGCTTCTTCTCTTGTGATATGCCCACAACGGATGTCGCTGCAAGCTTCGCGTGTCGCCCGCCCATAGCCAAACTTGAGATAGGCCAGCAACCAGTGGAACGGATCCAATTGATCATCGATACTCAAATATTTGGTATATGTTCCTGGTGTACGTTTGGGGCTTGCTTCAAATCCTGTATTGTTTACCGCATAATAGAAGTTTTCCTGCGGAACCCAGCACTGATAGTAGGACCACCAGTGCATTTGCAATCCCAACTTTGTCACAAGATCTTTTGAGGGCGCCCTGTATAAATCGAAGCAGGTGTGTTTGACTTCTTCTTCAGACAGAATGCCCATTTTGAGACCTTCTTCGATAAGAAGATCTACACCCCCGCCTTTGAAGTAAAGCTCAACCCAGTCTTCCGGGTCTTCGTATGGGCGATCCCAGTTCTTGAATGACCCTCCATATTCAATTTCACCGCTTTCTCCATAGAACATGAGCGGAATATTAAACCTTACCGCAATATTAAATGCATAGGCTTTTTGTCCATAAGTAAATGGTTCCCAGGGATCCCCTTTGAGCTCGAACGCAATGCGCGCAAGTTTTCGATGTATTATGCCGTCAGGCCATGCAACCAATCCGTCAAACCCTGTGTGAATCATGTTGAAATAGTTTTGAAATCCTATTTGAGAATAAATGAACGGAGCCCACGTGACGGTCAGCGGATGCATGCCATAGCGGTGCTTTAGTTGATGAGCCACCAGTGCACTGTCTTTCCCGGCACTCCCCGGAACCACAACATCCCAGCTTCCATTGTCAGATCTATATTTGTCCAGTAATTCAATGAGTTCTTTTTCTCGTTTTTCCCAGTCTATGCCGCCAAAGAATTTCTGTTCAGCATACGCACAAGCGTTACATATGCCATCCTCATTGAAGTCCGTCCTCGGTCTTTGATTTGTTAATACGCATTTCTTGCAAAATCTAAAATATTTCGGCAATTTTGACAGTTGATCGTCCTTTGTTTGATATTCATACTTTTTGTATTTCTCTTCGTCTACAGCGAGCTTTGGGTACTTGTAATTCATTTTCATTATATCCATAGTAATATCCTCATACTCCGTTTTTTCTGCAGTATTCATCTAACATTCGAAGCCCGGTTCTTCCACTTTTTTCGGGATGGAATTGCGTCCCACTGATATTTTCATGCTGTACGACCACACAGAATTCTTGACCTCCATATTGTGCCGTCGCAACAACGTCCCTTTTATCCTGGGTGATCGGATAATAGGAATGGACAAAATAGACCAAATCATTTTCTTGCGTTTGGTTAAGCAAGGTATTTTGCCATTCCTGCATACCGATCTTTAGTTTGTTCCAACCAATATGTGGAAGGCGGTAGCTTCTGTCTTCCACTTGATCGGGTGATTTCAACTTGACGACCCGGCCTTTGATGAGATCCAATCCTTGGTGAACACCAAACTCTTCGCTCATCGAGAAAAGCATCTGCATACCGAGACAAATTCCCAGCAGCGGTTTTCCTTTTGACACCTCCGCGCGTATTGCCTCAACAAATCCAAGCTGTTGCAGCAAATGCATTCCTTCTCCAAATGCGCCCACTCCTGGTAGGATCATAACTTGTACAGAGGCTATATCTTCGTGCTTTGTGATTGCACGCGCCTTTCTGCCAATTTTCCCAAACGCACTGATCACGCTTTTTACATTATTAATGCCATAGTCAATTACACCTATGGGTGCATCTGGCGTTTCATTACTTTGCACATCCGTCAGCGTGTCATCCTCCATGGCCAAGTGCATTTTTGTGTATTTGTTGTAGTCTGCTATGTCGTAATCATCATGTGCAATGTGAACTCGCTTAGGATCTTCCATTTTTCGTATCACGATACCAATATCTTCAAGCTTACATTTTATTTGTTCAACGTCACTCTTTTTATAATGCAGTAGTGAGGCTGTTGCAACAGCCGAAGATTGCGTTTGCACGAAACAATCTTGTATATCTTCCGGTCTGCCAACGCCCCCTGAAGCGATCACAGGAATGGATACGGCGGCAGATACTTTCTTAATAAGCTCAATGTCTAATCCTCGTTGTGTTCCTTCGTGTTCAACAGAAGTAAGCAAGATTTCTCCCGCGCCTAATTGCTCGACTTTTTTTGCCCACGAAACAACTTCTAATCCTGTGCTCATTCGGCCGTTATCCGTGTATGCCTCGTAGAATCCATCATTTGTTCGCTGCGCTTCTATGGAAATTACAATGCATTGCGATCCAAACGTCTGTGATGCTTCACGGACAAATTCAGGATTTTTCGTTGCCGCAGTGTTGATGGCAACTTTATCTGCACCCAAATGGAGCAACGCGCTAATGTCTTCAATCGTACGCACACCGCCACCGATGGTAAACGGTATGAATACATGCTGCGATGCTTTGTTTACAATGTTGAATAAATTCTGTCTTTGGTACAGATTCGCAACAATATCGATGTATACAAGTTCATCTGCTCCCTGCAAATAGTATTCTTTTGCCAATTCTTCAGGTTTTCCAATAACGCGAAGGCATTCAAAATGTACGCCTTTCACAACGTTAGGGCCCTTAACATCGAGCCGGGCAATTATGCGCTTACATTTCATTATTCACACCCAGCCACCAGTTGGTCTGAATCACTGCAGCATTGCTTTGAGTAGACCATTTTTATTCTCGTGCACGATACTTGAGATTCCTTCGTCAAGTGATATTTCGTTTGTATGCCCAAGCTTTCTTCGGGCTCTTTCGTCGTTTACCCAATTGAGTATCAATGGCTCTTTCCCATGGATATCTTTTTCGGATAAAACGGTCTTGACACCAAGATGGTATGCGCACAGCTCTGCCAACTTGCGGACTGTCGTCAGCCGACCGCTGCCAATGTTCCACAGTCCGACATCTTCGCTTGCAACTGCAAGCTCGACCGCACGAGCCGCATCAGACACATACATGATGTCGAATGCAGTCTCAAATGGAGGGGCGACTTCTATGCTTCCAGTCCGTAAACCTTGGCTAATCATGCGTTGAGGTAATCCGTTTATATACTTTGGACCGAAAAGCGAGCTCAAGCGAAGAATACTAAGCTTGCAGCCACATTCTTTGACCAGATGTGCTGCCTGTTCTCCGCACCACTTCGAAACGGCATACGGCCCTGCAACCCATGGCTTTACAGGATCTGCTTCCGATTTCGGAAAATCCTGCCACTCACCGTACACGATCGCACTGGAAAGGATGATTAATTTCTTCACCTGTTTTAAAGCACACCAGCGAACCACTTGCACAGTGCCAAGCACATTGGTTTCAAATAAAGAAAGTGCATTAGAAAGGGATTGTTTGTATCCGGCAATTCGGGCTGCGCCATGTACGACTATTTCAGGCTCGCAATCCGGTGTCAGAGTGTCGTGGCGGACAATATCCCACACCGCATCGATATTTTCCCCGGGGACTCTGCCGCATGCAACAACATGGTATTGGGGACGAAGGAGGTTCACAATTTCCCGCCCTAAAACGCCGCCTGCCCCAGTTACCAAGACATCAACTACGGCCACGCCAGCACCCGCCCTTCAAGACCATCCGGACTTACCGTCAAACGCTCCCGATCAACGCCCTCCAAGAAAACCTCATTCCAGTAACGGAAGACATAGCCAGTTCGTATTTTTGGCGGCGCTAACGGGTCACCCATAACATAGTTGCGTAATAACATCTCGGGTTCATTATATCCAAAATAGGCTCGGATAGCCGCCGTCCCCGAGCAACGAATATTTAGCTCGAAAGGAACAGGACCTCGCTCAGTTAAGCGTAGTTGAACATTCAGTGGACCACGAGGTCGAAGCACACTTCCAATTTTCATGAGCAGTTCATGAATATCCGGCCAGAAATTTACCTCTGCCCTATAAGTGGTGCCGGCGGATAATTCCCGTCGTGCCATAAATGTACCGACGGGGGAGCCGTCTCGATCAACAAAAACTGCACACGTAAACTCCTCTTGTTTGTTATTTAGACTCAGATATTCTTGTAAGATCGGGCTTGGCGTTCGTGGGAAGTAGAAGTTTAATTCCTCATCATCATTCAAAACATGAACATTTCTTGAAGCAGATCCGCTGCGAGGTTTGATTATGATAGGATATCCTATAGACCTTGCCCACGAGCGGGCTTCATTCAAGGACAAGTCCCAGGCTGACTTCGGAATGGATATCCCTTCTTTCTGTAGCCGCTGACAGGTATCAGCTTTATCTTGGCATATTTTTACTAAATTGGCATCAGAAACTAAGATTTTGCATACACCCTTGGCTTCCCAGCTATCCCGGATGGAAGATAAGGGAATCAAGTCATGATCTGAACCGGGGATTAATGCTTCTATGCCATGCTCATTAAGACACTCTTCCCATTTATCTAATGATCCAGGTTCCTCCGGTGCCGGCAGGAGAAGCCCCTTTACGCCTCGATATAAACCTGCCGATAATGGTTGTATATCTATGGGATAAATCTCAACCGGGAGTGAGGAAATTTTTAAAGCCTTCATAATGCTCTGCCCGACCCCACCTCCGACACCCGTTACAGCGACTTTCACGATATTTGTAACCTCCTGCTGGTGAACCTATACCAAGCATCACCGATTTGGGAGGTTGCGTGGGCATCTGAGCCAAGACTCACCTTACAGTGAGATTTTTTCACAATATCTATTAATGAAGAGGGGTCGAGACAATAGTGAGCATTGATCTCAAAAGCTTTGTCGTTTTCACTGCAAGCACAAGCGAGCTTGTAAAGCTCTTCTGTCGGGTTAATATTAAAGTTCTTTATAACCATACCCATTGGATGACCAAGGATGTGAGCTTTACTCCTTTTTACTATCGCAAGGGCAAGTTGAAATTCAATTTGCACAGCATTTTCCACATTAAGTTGAGACCACTGTGATGCTTTCTTTTCCCCGTCGCGCGGCAGGCTATGGACGCTCCCAATAATGGAATCGCAGAAGGATGCAATTTGCGGAGAACAATCTAAGGATCCTTCAAAATCCAGAATTTTAGTTTCCACCCCGACATACGCATTAAGTTCTGAAAGCCGCAAAGCTCTAACTTCAGAAAAAAAAGAGGAGAAGTATTCGCTCTGATGCCGTACATGCTCACTGAAGAGAATTTTTACCATTCTCCGTGAAACGGCCGCCCTCGCCATCTCCTTCACACCTGCAGCACCGTCAGTATGCGACGTGTGAACATGATAATCAGAAGGGCAATCAGGATCCAGGGCCTCCCATACACACAATTCTATTTTCGCCGGAAAAGGGCATCCTGGAGAAAGCACCTCAACCATACTTCTTAATCCATTTCAACGTTGCTTTTCGCACGTCAGGACCATCGGCAAATGGTTTCTGGCGTATATTGCAAAAAGGCACAAATTGCTCCAGGCATTTAACGATACGTTCGCCGGCATGACCGTCACCGTAAGGATTTCTTAAGCCGGATATTTTTCTTCGAAACTTGTCTGAAAGTGCCAACGACACCCCTTTCTTGATCGATGCTTTATCAGGTTCACAATCCAGGACGTTGCGCGGATGAAGCCGGTTGGCCTGTCTCGACCCAATATTTACTGCGGGAAGCTCAAAGCTGGCTGCCTCATGGATGCCACTCGATGAATTCCCAATCATAATGTCTGCCCTTGACATGACCGATATAAAGGTCTGACCACCTAAATTATCGAAGAATCCAGTGTTATCGTGTAAATCAACAAACGTCTTTATTGACTCTATAATTGTTTCGCGTCCGGGATCGTGATTAGGAGCAGTTATAATGATGGTTTTACAGAATCCGGCAATTTCATCTAACATTATTTTACAGACTCTCCCTGCATCACTTTGTTCACGTGTTGTAGGGTGGTATGTCACCAATGCAATGGGTCGCTCCATGCGAAGTTTAAGGCGTTTTTCTATTTCACTCTTTGACAACAAAGAAGTGGATATAATCTCATCAACCAGTGGAGCACCAACAGCAAAAACATGATTCGGATATTCTCCCATCTGAATAATCCGCGCTCGGTAGACATCCGTCGATGTAAAATGCAACGAACTTAGTTTCGTGATGGCGTGACGACAAGCATCATCAAACGCTCCGTCCGTTCTTTCTCCTCCATGAATATGGGCAATGGGAATGTTAAGACAGGTAGCGGCTATTGCAGCAGCAAGAATCTCATACCTATCCCCCAGAATAAGCAACAAATCCGTGGCACCATGACACAAACTCTCGGCGATCATTTGAACGGCAAGACCTGAAGTGAAAGCCGCTCCCAATCCTGAATCATCATCAATCAATATGGGAATCCGTTCAAAAGGGGAAAACCCATCCTTAACGATGTCTCTTTCAGATTGTCCGTACCGGGCCGACAAATGACTGCCGGATACAAGCAGTTGCAACCTGAGCATTTTGCTTTTCTGTAAACATCTTAGTATTGGGCGAAATTGATAATACTCGCTCCTTGATGTTGTAAGCACGGCAACATTTTGAGCTTTATCTGACGAGAGGGCGCTTAATTTTTTATTCACTTCAGTAAAAAACCTTTCTTGTCACAACACTGATGGTTCTCATTGCATCATTTCCATGGTTATCAATGTTCCTTCTTTAATCGGTACTTTAACGATGCGTCCCACCAGGTTTTTTAGCATTGCCGGTGGCAGGCCGGTTCCCGGCCTTTTGATGGCAATATGTTTCTCAGTCAGCACGACACCTGCCGAAATATTGCAGGCTGCTACCAAGCTGCGGCGGGCTACCGATGCCGTGTTTGACTCGCTGGCCACCCGCTCTTTCCGCCCATGTCCCAAAGCCGACTCTACCTTGCGGATGCCTTTTACCAACGCCGCCAATTCGTCCGGTTCCAGGGAAGCGCCATGATCAGGGCCAGGAAGGGAACGATCCAACGTGAAGTGCTTTTCTATCACGGATGCGCCAAGCGCCACTGCTGCCAGAGATACCTCAATCCCCGACGTGTGATCTGAGTAACCTACAGGCACACCAAAGGCTATTGACATGGTATGCATAGCCCGAAGGTTTATATCTGCAGGGTCTGCAGGATAATTGGAGACGCAATGCAACAGGACTACGTTCCGGTTCCCAGTGGTGTAGATGACTCGCAGGGCCTGCTCTACTTCGCCAAGGAAAGACATCCCTGTAGAGAGGATCAAAGGTTTGCCCTTGCGAGCGATCTGTTCCAAAAAGGGATGGTTGGTTATTTCACCTGATGGAATCTTGAAAACTGGAACACCCAGTCTATCCAGAAAATCGGCGCTTTCATGATCGAAAGGCGTCGAAAGAAACATAATGCCTCTTTTATCACAGTATGCCTCAATTTCGCGAAACTGGTCATAGGAGAACTGCAAACGTCTTATCATCTCAAACTGGGATTCGCCTGCATCTGTAGTCTGTCGCTGATAAGCTGCCTTAGGCGCATCCGCAGTCATAACAGCCTCGGCCTTGAAGGTCTGAAACTTGATCGCATCCGCCCCTGCAGCAATGGCTGCATCAACAAGTTGCAGAGCCAGCTCTATCCTGCCGTTATGGTTCACCCCTGCTTCGGCGATAATAAAACAGGGCTGATCTTTCCCAATCTCTTTATCAAGAATCCTTATACTTGTTACCATGCCGTCCAGCCGCCATCAACGACCAAGTTTTGGCCAGTCACATAAGCCGATAAGTCACTGGCAAGATATGCTATTGCGCCCTTTAAGTCCTCTTCGGTCCCCATACGGCGAAGGGGTGTCCGTGCTTCGTATCGTTCACGAAAACTCTCCGGTTGGTCTCGCCAAATTCCACCTGGGGAGATGGAATTGACCCGAATATTGGGTGCCAAAATGGTAGCCAGGTAACGCGACAACTGCAACAAGCCACCTTTGGATGCCCCATAACCTGCCGGGTTGCCCATCATGGTTCCATCATAAAGGCACATATCCGGTCCGACCATCCCATAAATCGATGAAATCATGATTACGGAACCCTTCCCGGTTTTTTTCAGTGCCTCTTGCGCCTCTTGCACCAGTATGAAGGGTGCGGTTAAATTAACACGTAACGCCCGATCCCAAGCGTCCACTTTTTGTTTTTCGAAAGGCGCCACCCATCCTTCGTCTTGCGTTGTGCCCACATATGCTGCGCAGTGAACGATAATCTCCAATCCGCCTAATTCCCGAACGACCCGCTGAACAGCAGAACGGGTTTCTTGCTCATCCAACAAGTTACACGGCACAGAGATGATGAAATTTGCTTGGTTTTTATTCAGTATCAGAGAGCGCTCGCGACAGGCATCTGGGTCTACATCCAGAATCGCTATTGCGGCACCCATCTCCGTAAGGACTTCCCCAACCGCCAGACCCACATGACCAGCTCCTCCAGTAATTAAGGCCCGCCGTCCAGAAAGGTCTGCGAGTTCCGTTAAACTTCGCATTTCTTATCCTCATTTTTTTTTAGCCAAGGCAACTGAATAAGTCCTTCCCTAATGAGAACGTCTGCTCTCAAGAACTCCTTTAAGTCATCAATATGAAGGGCTCGCTCTTCTGGCACCTCATAGATCAAATGCCTTCCCTCGTCGCGCCAATCCCCAGCTACTCGCCGAACGAAATCTGTTCGCCAGATGTAAAGCGTAGCATTGACTCTATATACTCGCGGCAAATCTTGGCGGCGAGCATAACACCCGGCATCTGGCAACAGATCTTCCATCCACCCGTCACGTTCTACCACGCAATGCCAAATCGGGTTGAATTCCGGCGTTGACACCCCAATGATTCCGTCTGCGTCCGGTGTCGCCTCTAATTTAGCCAGCGCCCCTGCAATATCTTCCGGCAAGCGCCCAGGCGAAGTCGGGTCAAGCAAGAGTAGATAGGTATATCGGCGGTTTTCCTGTGCCTCTACCGCTTCTAATGCCTGACGTAAAACCGGCCACATTGGCGTGTTATCCTGTGCCAGTTCCTGAGGCCGCAGAAAAGGCACATCTGCACCAAACTGGCAAGCGACCTCCGCTATTTCCGGTGCATCAGTTGACACAACAGTACGGACTATTTGCGGACATAATCGGGATAACAGAACAGAATGGGCAATCAATGGCAGGCCTGCCAATGGTCGGATATTTTTGCCGGGAAGACCTTTGGAACCCCCACGCGCAGGAATGATTGCTAAAATGTTAATGCCTCCGTACGGCTAAAGCGATCTCTAAAACTCGCTTTGCTTCCCAGCCCGTTGTCCTCGGCTGCTTTCCAGATTTTATACAATTGAAAAAATCCTGTAACTCCATCATATAGGTATTATTGAAATCAAAATTTTGGTTTTGCCAGAGGATCTCCTGGTTGCCGCCAGGCTGAATCAAATGCACGGGGCCTCGCCAAATCCACTCGATCGTGCCTGCATCTCCCACCCAACGTGAACGGCGATTGTAAGCGCGATCCAGAAAATCCATATGAACCGAGGTAAGTGTCCCTGAAATATGTCGGCAGATCATCTCTGCCACATCCTCGACATCAAGCTCTAAATCAGATACTTTTGCACATACACCAATAATTTCCGAAACGTCCCCGCCAATCCAATATATATAGTCCAGCTCATGAATTAAAGTCAACAATGCACCGCCGCCTAATGCAGCACGTGCGCTATATTCCTGCCGATAATCGGTACCGGGATGCCAATCGGGCAGATATTGGCCTACCTCTGCACGCGCCGTCAACAAGCGGCCTATACGTCCCTCACACACGGCAGCATGAATGGCTTCCATCGCTGGATGGAAACGCAGGTTACATCCAACACCCACACAACGTTGTCTTTCCTCCGCCATTCCCAGAAAAACATCTATACCGTCGAGGGAATGGGCTAATGGCTTTTCAATAAACACATGGCAATCTTGTTCCAAGGCCCAAGACGCAAACTTGAGATGCTCGCTGCTGGGGTTTGCAATCAATGCCACATTTGGTTTCCAGGACGCTGCATCAGCCAGACTTGCAAAAGCTGCGATCCCAAACTCACGACGTGCAGCATCCGCCGTTTCTTCTGTCCGCCTGTAGACGGATACTTCACAGTCAAGTTTCTGCAGATTGCTCAGATGACGGCGTCCAATCATTCCCAAGCCAATGATCAAAACACGTGGGCAAAAATCAACCATGGAAAATCTTCTGCATCCAGAATATAAGACGGATATTCCTTTGTAGACTTGGAGTTGTAGAAATACATAAAGAATAGATGAATCGGCGGCAATCATTCATGCTAACATTCTCACGCTGCTGGGGATATTGACCAGCCTTTCCTCCAGCCATTGGGCGTTCTCAAGGGTCGAGCACTGACAATGGCGATACATGGGAAGGTGAGGCATCAGTGTCCAAACAGGTCTTGCTTGAATTCCTTTTTCCGTAGAATAGACAAGAAACTGATCTCGTTCCTGTTTATCTTTTAAGACAATGGCATTGAGCCAGTAGTTTGACCGGGCATGAGCAGGTTCTATTATAAATGGTATGCCGATATCCTGAAAGAACTGTTTGTACATCTGTGCTGTGGTGCGCTTGTTTTCCAAAATCTCGGCAAAGCATTCCATCTGAGCACAGCCCACAGCGCCATTGATGTTCGGCATGCGATAATTATAGCCGACATCGTCATGAACGAATTCCCATGGGTGTGGCTGTTTCGCCGTTGTAGTCAGGTGTTTGGCCCTTACCGCAGGGGTTTCATCGTTTGTGATGATCATGCCACCACCGCCGGTCGTCACCGGCTTGTTGCCATTAAAGCTTAAAATTCCCAAATACCCGAATGTGCCAACATGTTGTCCCTTGTAAAAACTGCCCAGTGCCTCTGCGGCATCCTCAATGACTGGGATCTTGTATCTTTGGCAGATTTCAATAATTTGATCGATCCGAACCGGATGACCAAGGGTATGCATAGGCACACATGCGGCAATCTTCTTACCGGTAATTTTATTGTAACACTTGCCATCGGACTTCATAATACTGTTATTTACCAAAAAATTATTCAGTTTTTCCGGATCAAGCCCTAAGGTCACTCGTTCAACATCCATAAATACCGGTTGCGCATTGCAGTAGGAAATGGCATTGGCTGTGGCGACAAAGGTCAAGGGTTGTGTTATCACCTCATCCCCGGATGCTACTTCGGCAAGCAGAAGAGCTATATGCAGCGCCGCAGTGCCGCTGGAAACAGCGACCGCATACTTTGCACCGGTGTATTGCAGAATGGCATTCTCAAAACGGCTGACATACTGTCCCACGTAGGACACATATGTTGTATCAATGCAATCCATGAGATATTTTTTTTCATTCCCCGAAAATCGAGGGGCATGAAGCGGCACTGGATCCTCCGCAGGATAAAGGGATTTAATGAAACCAACGATTTTTTCAAACGTTATAGACATTCCACTTATAGCGCCGTAAATTTTCTTTGTTCCTGAACCATTCGATGGTTTCCAGAATTCCCTGTTTCAGCGTATATGCTGGCTGCCACTCTGTCAACCTGCGAATCTTTTCGTTGCTACCCAGCAGTCGTTCCACTTCGCTCTTTTCAGGCCGTATGCGAATATCCTCAGAGACGATCCTTGCCGATGGATTGATCTGATCGATGATATTGCGGGCAAGCTGCCCGATGGAAATCTCCTGTTGAGAGGCAATGTTCATTTCTTCTCCAATCGTGGCTTGAGTTCCCGCAATCGCAATGAAACCGTCCACGGTATCCTTGACATAACTAAAATCGCGAGTTGGATGAATACTGCCCAGTCTGATTTCTGTAGAGCCGGCCAGCAACTGAGTAATGACAGTGGGGATAACTGCACGGGCAGATTGACGCGGCCCATACGTATTAAACGGCCTTACAATGGTCACTGGGGTATTGAAACTTCTATAGAAGCTTTCTGCTATCCGGTCTGCCCCGATTTTGGTGGCGGAATAGGGGGATTGACCCTGGAAGGGATGCTGCTCATCAATGGGAACATATTGCGCCGTTCCATAAACTTCTGACGTTGATGTGATCAGAACACGATGACAGCTCGTATCGCGCGCCGCCTGAAGGACATTCAATGTGCCTTTAATGTTGGTGTCTACATAACTATCCGGGGAGTGATAACTGAACGGAATGGCAATCAGCGCAGCCAGATGGAAGACCATGTCCATTCCCTGCATGGCGTTTCTGACCCCATTGGGATCCCTTATATCACCAGCAAATACATCGACCTCATCCTGTTTTTCTCTTGGAAGCGCACCCAACCATCCCCAACTATTGAAAGAGTTATAGAACACAAAGGCTCGTACCTGACAACCTTTGTCCAGTAAACCTTCCACCAGATGGCTGCCGATAAATCCATCAGCTCCGGTAACTAATATTTTTTGCTTTTTGAAATCCATATTGGTTTCTGTGTGAGCTTGATCCTATTTTCGATTATTAGATTGCTTCGTCACTATGTTCCTCGCAATGACGGCCTTCGGACACCTGCTGGTCAGTCTTCCATCTTTGCCATCGCCCGGAATCTTTCGCATGTTTGCATGAGTTCTTGGTATTTTCCCTGGGCGACAATATGTCCACAATCCATGACATAGATGACATCGCAATTCTTCACGGTGGTCAGCCTGTGAGCAATCATAATAATAGTTTTCCCATGGGATAGGCTGTGGATTGCCTCCATGATGACGTCCTCGGTAATCCCGTCAAGCGCATTGGTCGCTTCATCAAGTATAAGTACTTCCGGATCGTGATACAGAGCCCGAGCTATACCGATTCGCTGGCGCTCGCCTCCACTGAACCGGACGCCCCGTTCTCCGACCATCGTTTTGTATCCGCGCGGCAGCTCCTTGATGAAATCATGAACGTTTGCAATCTTCGCAGCCCGTTCAACGGCTTTCATGTCAATTTCGTCGTCAGATACTCCGAAGGCGATGTTCCGGGCCACGGTGTCGTCGGAAAGATAAATGAACTGCGGAACGTATCCGATATTTCTCTGCCATCTCCTGATGTTTCCGTCGAGGATTACTTCATTATCCACTTTCATGCATCCCCGCTCGGGTTTCAGCAATCCTAAAATGATATCCATGAGGGTTGTCTTCCCCGATCCGGTCGCTCCGACAAAAGCAATCATCGACCGGGCGGCAATCGCAAGATCGAGGTCTTTGATGACATTTTCCTCGAGTTCCGGATATGTAAAGCTGATGTTCTCCAGGCGCAACATTCGACTGTAGGGAAGAGGCGCGACCGGCTCTGTAACGTCCATTGCCGGTTTCAATACTTCTCTTTCCGCCATATCCTTGTAAAGGACATCCAGCATTGACCTGTGAAACCGGATCGATGCAAAACCGGAAAAGATACCCTGAAAAGCCGGCATCAGACGTTTTGTGGAAAAAGCATAGAGGGCAATCATTGGAAGCGCCTGCGTCAGAGAGTGTCGGACATAAATGAGCTGCAGAACAATGAGGAGAATTCCGCCAAATGCGATTATCTCGACGGCAAACAACGGAACCAGAGATACGATCCCAAAGGTGGTGTGATAGTCCGAGAGGCGTTCCGAATGGACCGAATACCGATCCAGAAAGGATTTCTCTCTGCCTAGGATCTTAATTTCCTTGATTCCTCCGAGGGCGTCATCCGCGGTCTGAAAACGACCTTCGTTGCTTTCCGTGCGGAGATCCCCGATGACAGAAAGCTTCTTATGGACCATCGCGTATATCAGCATGTAGGTAATTCCCAGAGCAACGGCAATGGAGACGGCCAACAGGGGATCCATTACCACAAGCAGCGTGACGATGAATAAAGTTGTCACACCCTGAGACATGATATCTATGAAGGGCCGTAGCGCACCGTCTACGACTTTATCGATCTCTGCAATGACGTTCTTTCCCAGTTCCGCCGTATTCCGGTTCAGAAAGAAAACATACGGTTTACACAGATAGCTGGCTAGCATCCGCCTGGACATGGAATGTCGGCACATGTTGGTATACCGCGCTATGTACCAGGAGACGAAGGCCTTGCAGGCGTTGTTGATCACGAGGACGGCTATGACCATAACGCCCAGGAAAAAGAGAAATGAGTTTATGCTGGAAAAGTCTAAATAAGAGTAACACCAGTTGAGCCATTTATTCGACTCAACCAGCACCGGGGTGGCCAAAACGGCGATGAACGGCATGATAGAAGCAATGCCGGCCACTTCCGGAATTCCCATCAGCACCAGGACGATGATAAGGATCCCTCCGTGGAAGCGCTCGCGCGGCGTGAGAAGCGCCACCGTTTTGGAGAAAGCATTCATGAATTATCGCGGAAATCCATCTATCTATTGGCTCTATTGCGCACGGCTGCAAGGCGGGGAGAAAGATTAGCTAGTCCTGGCCAATACCGGAAAAGCGTTCTTATGGGACCTTTCAGATATCCCATGGGAATTATTCTTCGTCGAAGCGCCCAGGGAACTTGCCGCCAGAACCCCCGATGCCCGCCTATTTTCTGCGTGAGGCGGCGACTTGCTTTGAGATTCCCACTCGTCAGATGAAAGGCAAACCAGTCGGCTGCGGATCGGTAATGGTTTTTCTGCAAGGTCGTTACTACCTCTCGGGCAACCTCGTTACCAAAGACCTGCCAGCGCTGCTCTATTTCCCATTCTCGAAGAAGGTCAAAGAATTCATCACTACTCCAGTAGCCTTGCGCGTTCATAAGTTTGTTTAACTGCCCCTCATGACGGCGCCAGTAAAAGAGAGCCGTTTCATCGAAACCCGATATCCCGAAGGGAACGATACCAAACATCTGGCTGTCCTCCACATTCCTGTGGTAACCGCCTGCCTTTACCAGAACGTCCCGCTTAATCGTAAATATGGTCCCCGGTGCTCCATACATATTGCCGCCCCTCAGGTAATTCAAGGCAAGTTCCATCCCGGCGGTATACCTCTGGCGGAAATCCTTCTTTCGGGGTCCGGTTTCTATAATATTCCCCTGGATATCGGCGGAGACGGGCAAGCCTGCAGCTGTCGTACAGTCAGGATTGTCTACGAAGAGACGGACCATTTTCTCGACATAATCATCCGCGATCCAATCGTCGTCTGACTGATAGAAGACATAATTCCCTGTTGCCACCGCAAGCCCTGCATTATAGCAGTTTACCAGTTTCAGGGGATCATCCCAGCTGTATTGGTTCTCCGTAAAATGAACGAGTTTGACCCGGTTGTCCTTAGCCTCCACTTGACGAAGATATTCAACCGTTTCCGCTGTCGCGGCGTTATTGACCAGTATGATTTCCAGATGAGGGTAGGTTTGCCGGAAGAGGGCCTCCACCGCATGCCGCAATAATGCCGGCCGGTTGAACGTATCCATGATGACGGAAAAAACTGGTTTCTCCATTCAAATCATGCCATGCCCGTTCACTTTGATTCCCCGCGGTAAGCACTCTTCAGCAGAGAGATCGTCTCATGAATCCCTTTATGGATGTCTCCCTTGAACTCGAAACCAAGGGCATGAAACCTCTCATTTGAAACATTATAGGAAAGCTGGTTCATGATTTCAGTATCGACAAATTCAACGTTTAACACCGGAAAATGCTCTTTGATCACGCTGATGATATCTGATACGGTGGCGTTAAGTGTTACGACATTGTATATTTCGCCTGTAAAAATGTTTTCGCGGATGATAAATGTCATAGATCTGACAGCATCAACAAGATCAAGGTATGGTCTTTTCTGATTCATGGCGGTACGCCAGACCGTGATAGGTTGCCCCATACATGCCTGCCATGCAAATTTATTTACTGCTGTATGGAAACGCATCCCTTTAGAGATACCGAATACAGTCCCAAGACGGCAAATAACAAACTTTAGCTGTTCCTCCTGCCCTAATTTCATAAGCAACTGTTCTCCCCTGAGCTTGCTGTCTGCATAGGGACTCTGAGGTTTCAGTTCATCAGCCGAGCAACTTTCATCCACAATTTCTTTCTGAGTTCCATACACGCTCGTAGTTGATGGAAAAAGCAGTTTGCATTTATTTTCTATACAGGCTTTCGCAACCCTTTCTGTTCCAGAATAGTTGACTTCTTCAACCAGATCCTTCCTGCCAACACTTGTGGCTGCATCGGTAATGGCCGCTAAATGAACAACAACATCGATATTCTTAAAATACTTATTCAGGTCGGCCGTACAGATATCGTTCTCAATAAATCTGAAATTCACTCCTTTTGGCCGGTTGAATAAAGATGAATACCTTTGCGTTGATAAGTTATCAATCAGTATTACTTCCTCAAAATCGCCGGGCTTTATATCGTGGATAAATCTGGAGCCAATATGCCCAAGCGCGCCTGTGACGGCTATTCTCTTATTTTCTGCCACCATTCCCATCTCACAGGTATTTATCTAAGCATGTTTTAAAGTATTCCCCGGTCTTGATTAAACCGGACTTTAAATTATATCGAGGAACAAGTTTAAAGGTATCTTTGAATTTCCTATTGCTAATTATGGCATCCCCGATGTCAACGGCTTTTCTTTCCGTTGGCCATGGTACGTGTATAACTTCCCCTGCTCCAATGTATTTCACAGTAGCCTCTGCAATCTGAGAAACACTGTGGTGTTCATCACCCGCAACAAAAAAGGTCTCGCCATTGCCGCAATCCTCCATGCATACTTGGACGATTGCTTCTACGGCGTCTTCAACATAGATCACGTTTCTTTTCTGGCTCCCATCGCCAAACACCCTTATTTGTTTATTCTGCAGCGCCAAACCAACAAAGTAGTTATTAAATGTAAATTCAGGACTATTGATTGTTGCGCGCGGGCCAAGCACGTTTGATAATCGTAGTACTGTAGCCCTGATACCGTAGGCCCTGGAATAGATGAGCACATATTTCTCCGACACGCTTTTATTCGCCGAATATATATCTGTTGGGAACTCAGGATGATTCTCATCGGCTGGTTGGTAAATCAGCCGTCCTAATTGCGTCGAAGTGCCGAGATGCACAAATTTCGCGTCTTTGTTAAAGCGTTTGATCGCATCTAAAATATTTACAACGCCTCTGCTGTTCACGTCCAAATCAATAGATGGTTCCCGCATTGAAAAAGGGTGAGACGTCGATGCCGCGCAATTGACGATAATATCCTGATTTGTGATGTGATGAACTAAGCGATCAAAATCAAGAATGTCATGAAAATGCAATTGCACATCTTTTTTTATGTCCTCGACATTAAATAGATTACCGCCGGAATGGGAATCCAAACTATCGTAAATGAGAACTTGGGCACCCAATTCCAGGCAGCGATGTGCAAGGTTACTTCCAATAAATCCCAATCCGCCAAAGATTAAGATTTTCCTTCTTGTCAAACCGTTCAAGTTACTTTGCATCTTACCCGTCATTTTAATTCCTCAATATTACCGACGCACTAATAGAACGTGTCCTCTCTCGATGCTGGATCACTTGTTACCTGATCTCTGGTAAATCGCTTGCCAATAATAGCTCCAAGGTCGCGCCCATGAATCAGCAACTAATTCCCAGTAGGTGCTGGGTCTATAAGCTGCTAAAAATTTTGGTATCTGATCAGCAATCGAGCGACTATCATGTATGTCTAATACATCACGTAAAACTCCCATGTTTAACGCAATTGCTACCTCATTCCCTTTTGGCATTGTATTTAACGATGGATCCTCGTATTTACCAACGGGGTTTTTTACATAGAGCTGTTCACAATGACTGGCTATATAATCTAAATAGTGCTGTACAATCTCGGATTCCATTTCTGCGAATGAGTCAATATTAATACAAAGATCAAAATGATGATTGTCCATATTCGAAAAGTCGATCACTTTGACAAAAATTACTTTAGATAAAGATTCTTTGTCGAGTACCTCGGTCAGGTACCTCCGGCTCAATTCCAAACAATTCGGCAGGTCCAGGATGGTATAAGATTTGACTAGATGATTAGACAGGATTGCATGGCAAGTGCGACCATAACCTGCACCTATCTCCAAAATATCTATTTCATCAAGATGTATGTGATCTGAAATAAATTCTGTTTCATATATCGCTTGAAGATAATCCATACAAACTGCTTGCCCGTCATAAATAACGGAGATTGGTGCACCTACGTCGCGCTTTTTTATTTTAGATAGACGGTACCAGTTTTGTGCGGAGAGTTCTGCACACAGATTATATATTAGCGTCTTAAGATATCGCACTCCGTTTGTTTGAGGATTCCAGAGCGCTATCCTGAAATTGACGTCAGAGTTTTTAAAATCATTTATGTTCTGTATCTTATCGTCCGTGATGTATGACGTGTTTATAAGTTTCCAGAGTGCGCTTTCGGCAGTCTTAGTTGACTTCATCTACTTATGAGTCTCCAGCGCAGTAAATTCCTGGATAGTAGCGTCGATCCCTTCTATTAGAGACCATTTCGCCTTCCAGCCGGTTGATTTCGTAAACAGTTGCGTGTCCGCGACAAAGTTGCGAAATTCAATCGGCAAAAGTTGCGACGGGGGCTCAATGTTTACAACCGGCACCCGCTTACCTGTCTTTAGTGCTATGCGCTCTGCCACTAAGTTGATTGCTTGCAAGATCGTATAACCTTCGCCGCTGCCAATCACAAAGTGTTTACCTGAAACGATGCCAATATTCGCCGCTGCATTCAGAAAAGCATGTGCCACATCTTCAACATACACATAGTCGCGCAAATATTTGCCATCACCATAGACTGTAAGCGATTGGCCTTGGAGGGCTTTTCTTATCATCATATTTAGCACACCCCTATCGGCGCTACTGCTCTTCGGACCGGGGCCATAAACATTTGCCAGTCTCAGAACCACTCCTTTCAATATTCCGGTACGAGCATAATGTTTCAGGTAATTCTCTGCCATCCACTTATGCAGGTCATAGATAGTTATGGGGTAATCAGGACAACTCTCATTTACCGGTAGGTGTTCTGTCAAACCGACTTCCGTAACCGTACCTGAAAACAAGACAATAGGTGTAAGTTTCTTTTCCCTGCAAGTTTCAAGCAGATGAAGCATAGGCATAACGTTGATGGCCAAATCTGCTTGTGGATCTTGTTCCGCCACATACACGCTTGTTTGTGCAGCAAAATGAAAAACAATATCCACATTGTCAAGCAGGCTTTCCCAAATCACACGCTCACGAATATCTGCTTCAATATCATGGAAAGTGTATTTTCCAACAAGAGGAACAAATTGAACGCCGGGACAATCAACCCTGATAATGTGACAATCTGTTTCACGCAGTTGCGCAATTAAGTTGGTTGCAAGATAGCCTGCGCCGCCAGTTATCAGAATATTTTTCTTGCAGAAGCTGCTTAAACTCACTTGATCGAAGGCCCTGTGATCCAATCATATCCAATTGCCGTGGAATCATGCGGAATCCTGCCCTCATCCTCCGGATCATACACATTGGATGTTATGTAGAATAGGTGTGCTGGCCCGCTAATACATTTGCAGCCGTGAGCAACGCCTGGCGGTATCCGCAGAACTTTTGCCGGCTGGTTTTCACCCATGAAAAGTTCAATTGTTTCTTGATGACTCGTCGAGTCAGGTCGTGTATCATATAGTGCTACTTTCAAAACACCCACACACACATACCACCAGTCCACTTGTGTTTTGTGAATATGCCAGGCTTTCACTACACCTGTGTACATTAACGAGTGACTCCATTGACCGAATCCCTCACTGAAAAAATCGTCGGTTACGCGAATGATCTCACGGAAAAACCCACGTTCATCTGTGTGTGTAACCAAGTCTTTGAGCAGTACGCCTTGAATCATAATCGCTTCTCCCAATAAGATTTCACTATTTCCACTACAGTCTTCAAATCCTTTTCAGGTAGTTCCGGATAAATCGGCAGAGAAAGCACCTCTCCCGCGATCTTCTCGGTTTGCAATAAATTATTATTTTTGCGCAATATGTTTCGATAGGCTGGTTGAAGGTGTACTGGTACGGGATAATGAATCAATGCATCCACACCTCGTGCTCTGAGAAAACTCTGCATTTCATCACGTTCCGCAGAACGGATCACATATAAGTGATAAACGTGCGTAGATTCTGGTCTGCGTTTCGGCGATGCACACCCCAAACATTCTAATGCGTGATCATATTTTGATGCCAGATTAGCACGCGTTTCATTATCTGAGTCCAGGTAACGCAATTTGACCCGCAATATCGCCGCCTGCAACTCATCCAATCGCGTGTTCCAGCCGGGAATCTTGCTTATATATCTTTCAGCCCAGCCATACTCTCGCAATAGTCCCGCTTTTTCAGCCAACTCTGCATCACCCGTTACGACCATGCCGCCGTCTCCTAATGCGCCCAAATTCTTCGTCGGGTAAAAGCTGAAGCAGGCCATGTCTCCCCAGGAGCCCACACGGCGCCCTTGATACACAGCCCCGTGCGCTTGGGCGCAATCTTCAATGACGCTTAAACCATGCTTTTTAGCAATATCCAAAATAGGCGACATATCTGCCGATTGGCCGTAAAGGTGAACAGGAATGATTGCTTTCGTTTTTTTGGTGACAGCTTCCTCCAACCTGTCTGGATCAAGCGTATAGTATTCCGGTTCAATATCAATAAATATTGGTCTTGCCCCGGTCAATTCAATTGCGGCTACTGTAGCCACGGCGGTGTGAGAAACAGTAATGACTTCATCGCCTGATCCGATGCCGCAAGCTGCCAAGGCAACATGAAGCGCCTCGGTGCCGCTGCCAACGCCAATACCATGGCTTACACCAATATATTGAGCAAATTCATATTCAAATGCCTCTGTTTCTTCACCAAGGATGTACCAGCCTTTATCCAGAACTTTGTTAATCGCCACATGAATTTCAGCTTTGTGTGCGTTATACTGTGCTAATGGCTTGCTGCAGGCAATGGCTGAATGATGAAACTTGAGACCTGAGTTTTTCATTTAATATTTCTCTTCTTAATATTTTTCGCCATTGTTACAAATATTGCTATTAACTCATTTGTTTCTTTTCTTAGCCAGGTCATTAACTCTGAAACAATTTCACAGTTCTCTTCAAGTAACTCCAACCATAGGTCGGTTTCATCTGCCTCTTGAGCACATACTTCAATTCTAGATATAAATTCAGCATCACTACGAGCCCTTGATGCTTCACGATAATTCGCAGCGACAGAAGTCCCGGATCTAAGCATCTGGTCGCCCAAAACTCTTATTTCAGATCTGTTTTTCGGTAGGGAACAATAAAGCTTTATTATGGAAGAAGCATATTTTTTTGTTCTATTTCTAAACTCGTCTTTTCTATCCATTTATCTGCTATTCACTGCTTTACTCAGGTTTCCTGTTTCAGGTCTCAGGTTTCCGCCCTCATTCCTCTGCCTCAAGCACCTTAACCTCGGGCACATATATGATCCACTTGCCCCCGGATTCCATGAATTTTTGCTCCTTCGCCATGATTTCCTTTGCGTGGTTATATGCGAACAGCAACGCATACTCAGGATAATTAGACAGAAACTCCTCATAGGGTCGAACAGGGATATGGGCACCGGGACTGAACTTACCCTGCTTAATCGGTGTTGTGTCCGAGATAAACTCTATCAGCTCTTGCCCGATACCACAGTAATTCAAAATAGTCGTGCTCTTGGATGTGGCAGCGTATCCGACTACCCTTTTACCCTGTTGCTTGATTTCCTTTAAAAGGGAAATCAGCACATCCCTGGAATGCTCGCAGTTCCTTTTAAATCTCTCATAAACCAAAGGTGTATTAAGACCCAGGGATTTTTCTTTTTCGAGATACGTAGACACTCTCTTAGAGACAGGACGGACCCCTTTGCGGGCAATCACGTACCGCATAGACCCGCCATGTGTCCATTGGGGTTCTACATCGATAACCTCCATGCCATGCTGTCCGAAAAGATAGCTTATGGACAGAACTGAAAAGAGAAAAACATGTTCGTCA
>Ga0182021_10000120_pt1 | contig 70549 bp, 51 predicted proteins | sample 612E3MmetaG_FD_120493 | JGI IMG/M metagenome (GOLD analysis project Ga0182021, IMG submission 120493) | Permafrost microbial communities from Stordalen Mire, Sweden - 612E3M metaG (Illumina Assembly) | ecosystem: Environmental > Terrestrial > Soil > Wetlands > Permafrost | place: Sweden...
AAGGCCCTACCCATGCCAGGTCCGACACCTTCACCGTCAACCCCGTGATCGCCTGGTCGGAACCGACTATCAGCCGCCCCGAAAAGACGCTGTTGCGCGCTGCGCGGATCACCACCGGCCGCAAAGGCGCGCTGACTTCGCGCAGGTCGTCCCCGGCGGTCACGATATCGCTCACCGCGCAATTCCAGACCCGCAGCCCCCGCAAGCGCAACCCGCTCGTGACCGCGGCATCCGCAGGCGCAACGGTCAGGCGCGCCCGCTGCACCCCGATGGCGGGCCATGCGTAATATTCGTCATAACGTTTCCAGGTGGAGTATGGGATCGGTGCGGGATGCGCCTCCACAGCCAGGACGTTCACGCCGGGACGCAGGAAAGCCGCGGGAATCTCCACGTCGCGTAACTGCCGGAGACTCCCCACAGCAGCGGCGGGGAACCTATAGGGTATGACCTTCTCCGGGTATGGCTCGGCCAGTCGCGCAAGCATGTCGGGTTCCTGGCCGGGCAGGTGGCCGCGGGCCACTTCCTGGCCGTTCACATACACCACCACTCCACCCCAATACTCCAGCGAAAGGCGGCACGCTTTCACGCGCGTCGGATCCTTGATCTCGAATCTGCTGCGCGCCAGCACCACGACCGTATCGAAAGGACTGGCCGCCTTCACGGGTATATGCCCTTCTTGGAACCCTGTCAAACTCGGATCAGGAATCGGCTGCGGCCAATAGGCGAGCATCCACGCGCTATCGTCAAACGTCACGCCGGCCCAGTCGTACGGCGGCAACGAGGTCGCCTCCGATGGCCATTGATACGGTGCGCCGTTAAAGCCCACCTTGGCCATGGGGCCTGCGGCCGTCTTGAAGATCTCCATTCTTCGGCCCAAATTGACCACCGGAGCCGGATCGTCGAGCAGGAAATAGGACGGCCCCTCCAAGTTACAGTGGCGCCAAACCGTCCTCGCGTCCACCACCGCCACCGGCAACGCGGCATCCTGCGCCGCCGGCTCAACCCCCTGGCCATAGATATTACGAACCTCGTTCGATGAGAGCGACCGGTTGTAGAGACGGAAGTCGCTTAACGCGCCCCCGGCGTACGACCACCCCCCGTGCCCGAGAACCCTCCCCGCCGGCAACGTGATCCCGTCCTGGCCGGCAGTGGCATAGATCAGCTCACCATTGATGTAGCACTTCCAGTTCTCGGGCCCGGGTTTGTGCGTTACGGCCAAGTGATGCCATTTTGTCCGATCAACCGCGGCTGGCGCCTTGAACGCCACCTGGCTGTTCCTGAGTGCGGTGATGTAGATCACCCCGTCGGTATACGGGTAGTGCTCGTTAACGTCCGGGCCTAGCTTAAAAATCCCTTGCCCCAACGCTTCACCACTATCCATCTTGATCCACACCGACAGCGTCGCTTCGGTGGTAAACCGGTCGCGTATGTCCGGCAGGCGAATGAAGCCCGACCGGCAGCCCACCGCGCCACCGCCATTGACCCCGGGTTCCCACGACACGGTGCCCTCAACGGAGCCGTGGAGCCCGTTGGGCGTAGCGTCCCGGGCGCCGTCGTCAAACTTGTACCAGACGATGAGGCTCGAAGCGGACTCCGAGAGCGCATCGCGCACGCGGTTGCCCCACTCGTCCATTGCCCCTTCCGTGGACGCCTTCTCTGCGTAGGCGCGCAGGGCCGCGAGCCGGTCCACTCCTTTCGGGAAGAGCGCGTTGAAGTCGTTGGCCCGCCGCTGGCACCGCCGGGCGTAGATCCCGGCGAAGAACTCGACAATCCCGCGCGCGGCGAACGCCTCGTCCTTCTGCACGCGCTCGTAGAGCGCTGCCAAACCTGCCGGATCCAAAGCGCCGCCGGCGCGAGTCGCCGCGATAGCCTCGATCGCCTCGCGGTGGCCGGCCGCCGCCGGTGTGGCGCCGAAGATGAGGAGACGGCCCATCAACGACAGGTCAAGTTTGCCCGCCACGCAATCGATCGCTCGCAGGATGCGCGCGCGGACCGCTGGAGTGCCCTCGCGGAGAAGCCGATCGACGGCCAGCGCCAGGCCCGGGGCGTCCCCGAATTCGGACGGCAGGTCCATGCCCCCGGCGTTTGCCGGCTTCGCCGTAGCCGGCCCCCGATACTCGCCCAACTCCCAGCGGCCGGCTTGTTGCTTACCGTCCTTGGCCGTCAGCGTCCCCTGTCCGTGAAACAGGTTACCCTTCCACCCCCCCTCATACTTCCGGCCATCGGGGAACGTCATCGTCCCCTGTCCGAAGCGGTAGCCGTCCTTAAATTCGCCCACATACTTCAGGCCATTGGGATAGGTCTCGGTCCCTTGCCCATGATAGCTGTCGTCCTGCCAACCGCCCTCGTACTTGAAGCCCCCGATGGACCAGGTCCCTTGCCCATAGCGCTTATTGTCCCTGAACTCGCCCACGTACTTCCGGCCATCCCCGAACGTCAACGTGCCTTTCCCGTTGGCCTTGCCGTCCCGGATCTCGCCTTCATATGCGCCTACGCCGTTCAGCGTCAACATGCCGACGGTTTGTGTTGGCGCGGTCGCACCCGCCGCTGCCGGCGCGGTCGCGGCCAAGCCGCCCGCCGCCCCCGCCAGCCAGATTGCCATGATCGCCACGGCGGGCCATACCCGCGCCATTGTGTGTTTGCTTTGCATGCAGATCATCCAATGCTCCCGTTCTATCCATCGATTGCTGTCGATAGCTATCGAAAGCTGTCGACTGCAGTTGAAACTCACGCACTCACACACCCACTCACTCACACACTCTTCTCACCCGCCCGGCAGCGGCGCCAACTCCTTCTTCCTGCCGCGCATGCGCAGGCAGTGCGTGTATCCGGCATCCTTCGCCAACTTGAGCGCCTGGTCAAAATACCGGCCGACATCCTGCGGCCCGTGCGCGTCCGATCCGAAGCTGATGGGAATCCCGCGTGCCCGCGCCAAGTTCAGGATTAAGGGCGAAGGATATATCTCCTGGCAGGGCCGGATTAGACCGGACATGTTCAACTCAATTCCCATGCCTGCGGCGGCAATGCGGTCCAGGGCCGGCTGCACGATCTCCGGAATCTGCGACTCGCGCGGCCAGAATCCGGAGTGCTTGGGCGCGTCAAGATGGGTCACGATGTCGTACAACCGGGTGTCGGCCAACTGCCCCACCATGTCGAAATACTCCCGCCAGACCGCGGCTACGTCCTCGGTCTTCCACCGCTCGTACTCCGCCCCGCCGTTGGTGAATACCCACCCCCGGATGGCGTGCACGGATCCGAGCACCACATCGAACGGCTGTGCCGGCAGCCATTCGCGGGCAAAAGCCTGGAATTCGGGCTGCAGACTGAAATCAGCCTCGATCCCGAACAGCACCGGGATCGCGGCGGATTCCCGACACCGGAACACCGCCTCCTGGTAGGCAGGAAACTCGTCCAGCCGCATCCCGTACTGTTCCAGCCCCTCGGGCGCGGGCGAGTGATCGGTAAAACAGATCTCCGTCAACCCCTTGCGCACCGCCTCCGCCGCATATTCCTCGGGCTCGCCGTGGGCGTGCCGGCAAAGCGGTGTGTGTATATGATAGTCTGGCAGCATGTTTGTTTCTCCCTGTTGAATCGCTCATGTACTCCATGTTTAGCGGAGATCCGCCGTCAGATGCGATGTGTCGCCTTTGAGTTCCAGGCAAACGCCGCCGGGGCTGCAAATGACCTTGGTCAACGAACAGAAGTCGGCGGTAAGTTCGAAATCCGATCCGAAAAGGCCTAACGCGATGCCTTGCACGGATGCGGAGTGGCCCACGATCAAGACGTCGGAGCCGAACGTGGCCAGAATGTCACGCGCCACCGTGACGCATCGCGCCTTCACGTCTTCCCACGTTGCCTCCGGCCAGACGGGATGCCCAATTGAGCGATAAGTTATGTCAATTCTGGGGAATCGCTTGTGCAGCAGGTCCATCGACGCGTATTCCGGAGGGGTGGGAAACCAGTCCGTGCGCAACCATTCGGTGGCGCCGTGTTCGACTTTAACGGCGAGATCCAGCGCGGCGGCGATGTGATGGGCCGTTTCTATCGTTCGCAGGAACGGGGAACAGAAGATATGCCGGATTCCCTGGCCGCGAAGTCGTTCTCCGGTTTTCTTGGCCTGCACGACGCCATCTGCCGCGAGATGCGGGTCTGTGCCTTCCCACGTGGGATCAACCCAGTCGATCCGGTTTCCATGCCGACACAACCACAAGACCTGACGGCCAACATCATCCGTATTCGCCTCACTCATCTTCGTACTCCTATTCCTTGGACTGTTCACTTCCCCAGCGCCCTTGCCACCTCGCCGGCCAAGTCCAGCAATTTAGCGTCCTCTTCGGCTTGCATATAACGATTGCCGAACCAGAACATGAAGCCCTGGCTCCGCTGGTCCAGATAGCGGCTGGCCCGCTGCAGGAGATCTGGGGCAAGTTTCTTTTCCGTGATCGCCCGCAGCACGAACAGGCGCGCCTCGCTGATCACCATGCCCTCGCGGTACACCTCGAACCGCTCGGTGGCCACCGGACCATCGGGACCGGGGTAGAGCAACGCCTCGGTACTGACACCGTCCCACTCGGTGCCGCGACCGGCCGTTGGACAATAGTAGCCGCCTCCGCCCCTCGGGAGCGGAAATTGATTCGCGCCGAAATCGCCTGTGCCGTCGAGACTCAACAGGATCGCATGTTCGCCCATCCGGCGCAGGTACGTCAGCGGCGAATTGTCGGAGAACTGATTGCGACACAGGAAGATGCCGGTTTCGCGCGGCGAATCCCGGAAGATGTCCCCGGGAATCCCCGTGTTGCCCCAAGGGTTCTCGGAATGGCGGACCTTCATGACGTGGTTCGTGTCCGTGCCGACAAACACCGCTCCACGCTCGGCCACGTGACTGCCCCAACTCCAGACACCCGTGGGCCAGCATCCGTACGCCACTTCCACCATCGCGGGCGTGGGCCTTAAGTGGGAGCTTTTGAAACCAATCGTCGTGGCCTCCAGCCAGCCGCGAGTCTGGACTTTCTTGAGTATTTCGGCGAACACCGGCCGCCAGAAGGCCAGGCTCTCCTTGCTTCCAAGCTTGGGCTGCGCCAGACGTTCCAGCTTGCCGGTCTGCGGTTCGAGCAACGACACCGCCGGGGCTCCGTACCCCCGGTAGAAGTCCGTCTCGCTCAGAGGATCGCCCCAGCAGTTCAACCGCAACGGCCACGGCTTGCCGATGGTTCTGGCGACCGTGTCCAAATACTTGTCGAAGTTGGTGAAGTCGTACTTGTAACTGCCGTCCGGCTGCTTGATCCAGCGCACGAGCGACTCGGGGTTGGTGGTCTTGCCGTGAAAATCAACCGCCAGGTTGGCGAGCACCTGACGCGAGTTGGCCTCGGCCAGCAGCGCCAGCGTCTTGCCGATCAGCGCGAAATGCCTGTCCGACCAGGGCGGGACCTCATAGTATTTCGACAACACCTCTTCCGCGTAGTAGATGAAGTTCTGCTCGCGGAAATCCCGCGGGTCCGGTGCCGTCCACGCGCACACCCACACCTGCAAGGGAACCTTGACAGGCGGGCACCCCTCGGCCACGACACTCACCAGGCCTTCGTACACGCCCGGCGTGGCGTTTGAGGGCACCCGGACCGTGAACCAGAGCGGCGCCACCGCCCGGGAGACTGCCGCTGTTCGCGCCACGCTCCGGTCGTAGAAACCTTCGACCGGCGGCTGATTTGTGATCGCCGGTATTTCCGCCGGAATGGCGTCGAGCAGGCCGTCGAAGCGGTCCGGCGCCACCCAGGATTTGTCCGCCGTGGCCGGCACGGCGCAACGAACCCGCACGGCTGAGGCAGGGATATTCGCGCCGCCATTTGCCAAATCCCCCACGCTCGCCTTCAGCCCCTTGACCGGCCCATCGGCGCCGACCATCAGCCGCCCGGAGAACGCCGCGTTGCGGGAGGCGTGGATCACGATCGGCCGCAACGGCTCCGCCGGATCGCCGTGGTCGAAGACCGTGACGGCATCATAGGTTGCGCGGTTCCAGACCTGGAGACTCCGGGGGGCAGGCCCACTCAGCCCGACCTTGCCGACCGTCGGGGCCGCACTCGCCGGCGATACCGTCAAACGCGCGCGCAGCAGTCCGATGGGGGGCCATCGGACTGCTGCCCCATCGCCCTTGGAGTGCATGATATCGGGATCGAGCGCGGGGGCGGCATGGGCCTCGATAGCCACGACATTGACCCCCTGGCGCAGCAGCGATGTCGGGATCTTGACCTCGCGCAACTGGCGAACGCGCAAGGCCAGGCGATCACGGTTCTTGTCGTCATCCGTGTTCAGCGGCTTGCCATCGGGGCGAAGGAAAGCCTCCGTTGGGTAGTCTTCGGCCACGGCCTCCATGTTCGTCATGTTGCCGGGCAGATGCTGCCGGACGACCTCCTTACCGTTGACAGTGACCACCACTCCGCCCCAGTAGTCCAGGGAGAAGGTGCACGACTTGACCTGCGCGGGATTCTTGACCTCGAACTTCCCACGGGCGAGGACGACGACCGTGTCATATAAATGGACATACGGCCACGGCACTAATCCGCCGGGCGCCGTAACCGGCTGTGGCCACGACAGTCGCGGCCAGGCGCCGTCGTCGAACGACGGGCTGCTCCAGTCGGCGGGAGGCAACGGCGAGAACAGCGCCTGAGCAACCGGCGTGTGGGGAAAGCCGCCTGGACACCACGAGATGGTCGCCCGCTCCAGATTGCCCGTGGCGTTATTACGGTAGTGCGAAGCGCCCATGATATGAAAGTGCCGCCAGAGCGTAGTGTCGTCCAGAAGCACGGCGGTGTCGCCGGCGGCGGCGTTGCCTGCTGCCGGTGCCGGCGGCGCGTCGGCGGCCAAGCCGCCCGCCGCCCCCGCCAGCCAGATTGCTGCCATCATTGCCAGCGCGGGCCACACCCGTGCCATTGCGTGTTTGCTTTGCTTTCTGCTCAATCGTTGCTCCTTTTCTTGATCGATTGCTACCGATTGCTGTCGAATCTCACTCACCCACACACTCGCACACTCCCCTACGGCAGCGGCACGAGCTGTTTCTTCCTGCCGCGCATACGCAGGCAGTGTGTGTATCCGGCATCCTTCGCCAGCTTGAGCGCCTGATCGAAATACCGCCCGACATCCTGCGGCCCGTGCGCGTCAGACCCGAAACTGATGGGGATCCCGCGCTCCAGCGCCAAGTTCAGGATCAAGGGTGATGGGTAGATCTCCTGACAAGGCCGGACCAAGCCGGACGTATTCAACTCGATTCCCATGCCTGCGGCGGCAATGCGGTCCAGAGCCGGCTGCACAATCTCCGGGATCTGCGACTCCGGCGGCCAGTATCCGGAATGCTTGGTCGCATCAAGATGGGTCACAATGTCGTACAACCGGGTGTCGGCCATCTGCCCCACCAAGTCGAAATACTCCCGCCAGACCCCGGCCACATCCACCGTCTTCCACTTTTCCAGCGACTCCCCGCCGTGGGTGAATACCCACCCCCGGATGATATGCACGGAGCCCAGCACCACATCGAACGGCTGGGCCGACAGCCATTGCCGGGCGAAGGCCAGGAAGTCGGGGTCCGGCAAGAAATCCGCCTCGATCCCGAACAGCACCGGGATCGCGGCGGATTCCCGACACCGGAACACCGCCTCCTGGTAGGCGGGAAATTCGTCCAGTCGCATACCGTCGGCCCAAAACCCTTCGGGCGCTGGCGAGTGATCGGTAAAACAGATCTCCGTCAACCCTTTGCGTACTGCCTCCGCCGCGTACTCCTCGGGCGTGCCGTGGGCGTGCCGGCAAAACGGCGTGTGCATGTGATAATCAGCCAGCATGAGTCTGTTCCTCCGTCGTCACTTGTCCGCTCCTCACCCTTACACGCCCGCCCTTACACCCCCACCCTTAAATGGATCGTTGACTCGTCGCCAGCGGCAACGCCTCCACGGCATACAGGGGAAGCGACAGCAGCTCAAAAGTCACAGCGCTTGCCGTCTGGTCCGCTCGTGCGCGATACTTAGCCGTCACGCGTGAGGACGGATTCAGATCGAATCGCACGGCCTGGCTAACGTTCTTCTCCAGAATAAACTGCTGGAACGATTTCAATGAGCCGCCTGCGCCAGCTTTCACCTCGATCGGCAGAATTCGCGCTCCCATGGCAACCACATAATCGACCTCGGCATTATTGGCCTTGCCCTCCCGGATCCAATAGTGAAGGTGCGGCTTGCCGTCCTCCAGATAGGCCAGGTGCTGCCCGATGAACTGCTCCGCCAGCGGACCCTCGTTCAGCAGCGTTTGTTCGGACGCCTCCGAAATGTCGCTCCATCGCCCCCCGCACAGGAAGTTGACCATGCCGACATCCATGAAGATCAGCTTGTAGGCATCGTCATCCGATTCCGCCGCGAGCGGCACCCCCGAACAATGCGAGGCGACCACTTTCTGGCAGATCTGGGCGCAACTCAGCAATTCGACACAGGCTTTGATTTCTCTCGCGCGTTCTTCACCGGACAGATTGACGTACTTGATTCTTCGTCCGATGTTCCGCGGGATCTGCGCAAATACCCGGCGGAGCCGGCCGAGGTCGCTGTGCTGCGCGTATTTCGTAAAGTCATCCTGATACGTTTCAGCAATCGAGCGATGAACGTCCTGGACCTCGGACAAGGATCCCGAATCCAGAAACACCTGCACCGCCTCCGGCATGCCCCCCACAAAGAAGTATTCCCGCATCCGTGCGAGCAGTCGGCGATGCGCCGATTCCGGCACCGTTTCAAATCGGGCGGCGGCCTCGCGCCAGGGATTCAAGTCCGGGGCCGTACAGGCGAGGAATTCACTGAATCTCACCGGGCCGATGTGGTGATACTCGACCCGCCCAACCGGCATGGAGAAAGCATGCTTCGCCAAGGTGAATTCCAGCAGCGAGCCGGCCACGATGACCGGCAACTCCGGCCGTTCCTCGAAAAAGTAGCGCAGCGCGGCCAAGGCATTCGGGGTTGCCTGTATTTCGTCCAGAAACAGCAGACTGCGTTCGCTCTCGATCTTTCGGCCAAGCAACCCTTCAATCTCCAACAGAATGCGCTTCACATCCAGACTCTGAAAAACGCGATCCAGTTCCGGATGTTTTTCCAGATTGATTTCGTTCAGCGTCAGGTTGTGGCTCGCGGCGAAACGACGCACGAGCGTGGATTTGCCCACTTGCCGGGCGCCTCGCAGAATCAGGGGCTTGCGGCGCGCCTTGCCATACCAGATCGTGAGATACTCCTCCGAACGACGAACGATCATACCAAACACACCTTTCTTTTAGCCAAGGCGCGTCTATAATACAGGCTTCTATGGACCGTGAAAGCGATCATTGATCTCATGTCTTAATGGCTTGGTCCGGCTGCTGCACCCCACACATCCACACTCTCAATCTGCGTTATCTGCGGACAAAACCGTTGTTTCCAGTTGTTTCCAGGGTCAGACCGAGAAACGACTACGGCGACGACTACGGATAACGAGGGGAATTCCGAATTCGTCCACCGTAGTCGTCCACCGACCCGTCCCACCTGAGCAGTTACATTAGGTCAAATGATGATACAAGGTTTTGGAAAGGTGGTGGCGAGAGAGGGAATCGAACCCCCAACACGCGGATTTTCAGTCCGTTTTCACATGTTGCAGTGTAAGCACTTACATCATTATGCTATATTATTGCTTGCTTTTGGCGACCTGCCTGCCTTATATTGCCGACATCAAACGCACGGAAGCGCGAGAGGAAGCGGCGAACAATGAGAACACGGCAAGGCTATCTGTTTAAGCGAGGCAACACCTACTACGTGGCGTGGCGTGTGAATGGCAAACTGTTCATGCGTACCACGGGCCAAACAAACAAGAAACTGGCCGAGGAGAAGCGGGCCTCGATCATGCAACCGTTCGTCGCTGGCGATGAAACGGATGTCCTCCAGAACATCGCGGCCCGGATCGAAGGGCGCAAGGCTGAGGTCGCCAAAATCGAGGATGAACGCAATCCGCCGTTGACGTTCGATCGCGCCTGGACGGCCTACGTCGAGAGCCCAAATCGTCCGGACTCCGGCGATCGCACCCTCAAAGACTATTCCGGCTACTTCTCCAGTTTCGCTGCCTGGATGAAGGAACACCACGCTGACAAACCTGCGCTCCGGGATGTCACGCCGGCAATCGGCGCCACTTACGCCATGCATCTGGCCAATATCCGCCTGTCCCCCAACAGCTTCAACAAGCACATCCGTTTTCTGGAATTGATCTATCGCGTGACCCGGGACCGAGCGCGGCCGACCGTCAACCCGTGGGAAGATATCAACCGAAAGCGGGTTGTTTCGATCTCGCGCCGGGAACTTACCATCGAGGAACTGAAGACAGTCTGCCTGGCCGCCACGGGGGAACTGCGCATCTTGTTCGCCTTGGGGATCTACACCGGTTTGCGCCTGGGCGACTGCGCCACGCTGCGCTGGGGGGAAGTGGACCTCGCCCGCGGCCTCATCCGCCGCATCCCCAGCAAGACCGCCCGCCGTAATCCAAAACCGGTCCTGGTGCCCCTGCACGCGACGCTACGTTCCATGCTCGATGGAATCCCTTCCGCCGCCCGCCTGGACTATGTCCTGCCCGAGTCGGCTGCCCTGTATCTCAAGAATACTTCGGACCTGTCGAAGCGTGTCCATGAACACTTCGAGGCGTGCGGTGTGAAAACACAGAAACCGGGAACCGGCCGTCTGATCGAGACAGACCCCGCCGGCAAGAAACGAAAGGTTTCCACCGGCAAACGCGCGGTGGTGGAAGTTGGCTTTCACTCTCTCCGCCACACCTTCGTGAGCCTGTGCCGCGAGGCCAACGCGCCGCTGTCGGTCGTCGAGGCCATTGTCGGCCATTCCAACCCGGCTATGACCCGCCACTATACCCACACCAGCGAGGCCGCGGCAGGCGCCGCCGTGGCCGCACTCCCGGACATCACCGGAAAAGCAGTCGCAAAGGCGGCGTTGCCGGCTGCGGACGCAGTTGCGGCCCTCAAGGCGAAAGTCCGTGAACTGGCGGAGCAACTAACCCCAAAACGTGCCGAAACGATCCGCAAGCAGCTTATCAAGCTGGCGACTGCGAAATGATCTTCGAACCGGGCAAAGTCATGTTTGATTATGTCAGAAAAAGAGTGCGGATTAGGGCGCATCTGCGATTCGTTGCGTGTTTGGTAGGCCGGAACTCCGATTCCGGCCACGGAATGGGCCGCAACCGGAGTTGCGGCCTACGACGCTGCGCCGCAAAGACAACGAATCGCAGATGCGCCCTGCGGATTATCTGACGTAATGCCGGGATTGAATTGCGGGGAGTCGAGTAGTACCGTCTGGGCAATGAAGAAACGCTTGGTCTTCATCAGTAGTGTACAGAAGGAGCTTGCCGAGGAACGGCAACAGGCCCCCACCATGCAAGTCGGCACCAAGTCGGCACCAAGAGGTACATGACGAGGCCCATGAACCGGAAACTGAGCTTGCCATATTAGCATCAAACTGGGTATATCTTTTACCGGTTTCGAGGCCATCCGGCAACGCGACTGATCTGGAGGGGCGACTATGATCGATATAATCAAAGCCATGATCCTGGATTTTCAGGAGTCTCCGCTCGCGACGGGCGTACCGCGCCGCCTGGATGTCAGGCCGATTCCCGGAAAGGCGACCGTCTGTATCGGTGTGCGTCGAAGCGGGAAATCGACCTTTCAGTTTCAACTGATGAAGCGGTTGTTGGATCGCGGGATTCCGCGCCAAAACATTCTATTTCTGAATTTCTTCGACGATCGTCTGCACAACCTACAGCAGGTCGGGTTGGGCGTGATCCTAGAGGCTTACTTCTCCCTCTATCCGGAAAAGAAGCACACCGAAACGATCTACTGTTTTTTTGATGAAATTCAGGCGGTGTCGGGCTGGGAACCTTTCGTCGATCGACTCATGCGCACCGAGAAGTGCGAAGTCTTCATTACCGGCTCATCGGCGCACATGTTGTCCAAGGAGATATCGACGCAGATGCGGGGCAGGTCGTTGGCATGGGAGATATTTCCCTTCTCGTTTCGGGAGTTTCTCGATTACAGGGGCATTGACGGCAAGGCCCCTCTGTCCACCAAGAAGCGGCTGCTCGTGCAAAAGGCGTTCGATGAATATTGGGAAACGGGTGGATTTCCCGAAGTCGCCGGGCTTGACCGTCATCTACGGATCAAAACCCACCAGGAGTATTTCAACGCCGTGCTGTTTCGCGACCTCATTGAGCGCCATGACGTGGCCCATCCGAGGGCGGTGACCGATCTGGCCCATTGGTTGGTAGACAACACAGCCTCGCTCTATTCCGTCAACAACCTCACGGGATATCTCCAATCGCTGGGGCACAAGGCGCCCAAGTCAGCGGTGTCCGATTATCTGGCTTGGTTCGAGGACGCCTATTTTCTGTTCGCCGTGCGGATCTTCGATGCGTCCCTGGCTCGGGCCAATACCAACCCCAAAAAAGTCTATTGCATCGACCATTCGCTGGTGACTTCGGTGGCCTCGGGTATCCTGGTCAACTCCGGCCATCTTCTCGAAAATCTTGTATTTACGGCGCTGCGCAGGGTGACTCCCGGCATCTTCTACTACAGAAGCAGGAGCGGCAGAGAGGTCGACTTTCTGGCGCAACGCCCGGATCATACCCGCCACCTGGTCCAGGCGTGCGAGTCCCTGGCCTCGCCGCAGGCCCGGAAGCGGGAAATCGCCGCCCTGAACGAAGCCATGGCTGAGTTGAAACTTACCACAGGGACCATCGTGACACGGAACGAAGAGGAAGAAATCCAAGTCGACTCAGGAACTATCTCCGTTGTGCCGGTCTGGCGCTTTTTGTTGGAAACGACATAGGGTGCCTCGCTGTTCTCGGTGGCTGACGCAACCAGAGGCTCATTTGGCTGGACTGAAGGCACAGACCAGAAGAGGGATTGAACTGCGGGGAATTGGATGAGTTGAATGGCCATAGGCCGCCCACATGGAACGAAGCAGTCTTATAGCCTGCGGGCTCCTTCTGGATCTGGAGGCGGGAGCAGATCGCATCCACGCGATCGGGGCCGTTTTCGGTGATAGGACGTTCACCAAGTATGGGCGCTTCGACGTGCTCTCAGCCCTTCGCGAGTTGGACTCTTTTGCTCCCGACGCTTCGTTCGTGGCCGGTCACAATTTGGTTCACCACGACTTCCCAATCCTGCAGGCGACCTTTCCCGCACTGGGGCTATTGCGGAAACCGGTCATCGACACGCTCTACCTCTCTCCACTCGCGTTTCCCCAGAATCCGTATCACGCGCTCGTCAAGGACTACAAATTGGTCCATGATTCCCTGAATGACCCGACCGCAGACGCCAGAATTGCTGGAAGACTCCTCGCCGATGAGTGGGATGCCTTTTCCCGACTGGCAACCGCTGAACCCGCATTGCCGGCGTTCTACCGTTATGGCCTCACATGCGGGGCCTTGCCCGACGCCGGCAACAAGGGCATGGCGTATTTTTTCGACACGATGGGCATCATGGCACCGACAACCGCGGAGGCCGAGTCCACATTTCAGCGGTTGGCGACGCCGTGGGGCTGCCAGACAGCCATCCGAAAGGTCTTTACCGAGTTACTCCCCGCACAGCGCATCATCGCGGGTTATGCCCTGGCGTGGCTGCGAGTCTCCGGCCACAACTCGGTGCTCCCTTCCTGGACCCGTCATCGTTTCCCACTGCTAACTCAGTTCCTGAAGTCCATCCGCGATGCGCCCTGTACAGACCAAACTTGTGCGTACTGTCGCAACACGCATGATCCTCGCGTCCAATTGAAGACCTTTTTTGGGTGGGACGAATACCGACCGACTCCCACGACCGCCGACGGAAGAAGCATGCAGGAGGCGGTAGTGGTTGCCGGCATGGGTTCGCAGCCCCTTCTGGCTATTCTTCCTACGGGTGGCGGCAAGTCGCTCTGCTACCAAGTACCGGCCCTTGCGCACAGTTTCCGGCGCGGCCTGCTCACGGTCGTCATCTCCCCTCTGCAGGCATTGATGAAGGATCAGGTCGACAACTTGATCTCCAAGACCGGCTTCATGGTGGCCGGAGCTCTAAACGGCCTTCTGACCCCGCCCGAGCGTGGCGAGACGCTGGAACGGGTCCGAATGGGTGATATCGCCATCCTTTACGTCTCTCCGGAACAATTGCGCAATAAGTCATTCCACGACACCGTTCGACACCGCGAAATAGCCTGCTGGGTATTCGATGAAGCTCATTGCTTATCCAAGTGGGGACACGATTTCAGACCGGATTATGTCTATGCGTCCCGGTTCATCAGGGAATTTGCCAAGGAACAGGGCACGCGGATCCCTCCCGTGGCCTGTTTCACAGCGACCGCCAAACAAGATGTAGTCGATGAGATACTCGACCACTTTCGCGTCGAACTTGCGCAGGAACTCCACCTTTTCACCGGCACGTTGACGCGCGAAAACCTGCAGTTCGAAGTCCGAATGGTCTCCGCGGCCGAGAAGCAGGAACGTGTCCATGACGTGCTATCCGAGCGTCTTCCCGGTTCGGGCGGCAGTGCGGTCGTCTACACCGCCACTCGGGCCCGCGCCGAGGAAACGGCCGATTTCCTCGTCAAGAAGGGATGGGCGGCCGCCGCATTCCACGCCGGCCTGACGCCGCCCGAAAAAAGGCGCATCCAGGACGAGTTTGTCGGCGGGCGCACCCCAATCATCTGCGCTACAAACGCCTTCGGCATGGGGATCGACAAAGATAACGTCCGGCTTGTGGTCCACGTTGACATTCCTGGTTCCCTTGAGAACTACATCCAGGAGGCTGGCCGCGCTGGCCGCGACCGGGCTCCTGCTCAGTGCGTCCTCCTGTACGACGAGCAAGACGTCGAAACGCAGTTCGGCCTGGGCGCCATGTCCAAACTCAGCCAAAGAGACATCATCGAGATCCTGCGCGGTCTCCGGCGCGCCCGACGAAATGCCCAGGATGAGATTGTCATTACCGCAGGGGAGATCCTGCGCGATGAAGAAGTCCATACGGAATTTGGCAGCGCTGACCGCAACGCCGACACCAAGGTCCGCACTGCCATAGCCGTTCTGGAAAAGAGTGGGTTCGTCGAGCGCAACCAGAACCAAACCCGCGTGTTTCAGGGACGCCCCTTGGTCCGCAACATGGACGAGGCCGCCCAGCGCGTGAACGATCTTAAGTTGTCGCCTCGCCGCCGTTCCCAGTGGATGGGGGTGCTGGAGAGGTTGATGAATGCCGATCCGGATGTCGGCATGAGCGCCGATGAACTGGCCGAGATGCCCCAGTTTCGACCTCCGCCGGCCGAGGAAGGGGTCGTCCGCGAGGCCGCACCGGTTTGGGGGCGGCAGAACCTCGTCGACTCCGACACCACCCGAGTCCTGCAAGTGCTCAACGAAATGGCGGATGCCGGGTTGATCAAGAAAGACCTGATGATGACCGCTTTCGTGCGGCCAAAAGGCGTGAACAACTCACGGCAGGTCATGGAGCGCGTGGGAGCCTTGGAACGCGGCATGTTGGCAGCCATGCAGGAGGAAACGCCAGACCCCGAGGGGTGGCTTGTTCTCTCGCTGCGGCGGCTAAACCAGCGGCTTACAGATGAGGGGCATGTCACGGCTCCGGAAGTTCTGGCGCGCCTCTTGCAGACCCTTTCTTTCGACGGCCGGGGGGCGCCTGGCCAGCAGGGCAGCATGGATCTACGCCCAGTCGCACGCGATCAGTACCGTGTCAAACTGCACCGCGATTGGACAACCCTGCAAACGTTTGCCGAACGACGCCGCGCCCTGGCCGGACTGGCGTTGGAGACCATCCTGAGCAAGGCTGTCGCGGAGGCAAGTCCTTCCGGTGCAGGCGATACCCTCGTGGCCTTTTCTGCCGATGACGTGCTGCGCGCCATGGCGGCCGATTTGGTGCTCGGCGCACAGATCAAGGACCGACAGGCGGCTCTGGAACACGCCCTCATGTATCTGCACGAGCAACACGTTCTGATTCTCCAGCAGGGACTGGCAGTATTCCGGCAGGCCATGACGATCCGCATTCTTCCGGATCGCCACGGCGATCGCTTCACGAAAGGGGATTACAGCGCCCTGGATCAGCACTACCAGGAACGCGTATTCCAAGTGCATGTCATGAACGAGTACGCGCGCCTTGCGCTCGACAAAGTGCGCCAGGCGCTGGCCCTCGTGGCCGCCTACTTTACCGTTGGGAAAGAGGAATTCGTTCGCCGCTATTTCAGCGGGCGGCAGCAATTGATCGAACGTGCCACCAGCGCTGAGTCCTACCGCCGGATTGTGGATGAACTCAGGAACGCGTCTCAGGTTTCCATCGTTGCCGCCAAGGAAAGCGAGAACATGCTGGTGTTGGCCGGTCCGGGTTCTGGCAAGACCCGTGCCGTGGCACACCGGTGCGCCTTCCTCCTGCGCGTGGAGCGCGTCCCGGCGCGCGCCATTCTGGTGTTGTGTTTTAACCGTAACGCCGCCTTGACCCTGCGCCGCCGCCTGTTGGATCTCGTGGGTGCCGATGCCAGGGGCGTTACCGTCAGCACCTATCACAGCCTTGCCATGCGCCTCATCGGCGCGTCGTTTGCCGAGCGGGCCCAACGGCGCGGCAACGAAATGCCTGACTTTGAGGACGTGATTGAGCGGGCGACCCGCCTGCTCAAAGGTGACATCGATCTCCCGGGGCTGGAGAAAGACGAGTTGCGCGACCGCTTGCTCGCCGGTTACCGCCACATCCTGGTGGACGAGTACCAGGACATTGACGCAGGACAGTACGACCTGGTCTCCGCCATCGCCGGCCGTACGCGATCCGATTCGGACAGCAAATTGTCCATCATGGCGGTCGGCGATGACGATCAGAGCATCTATGGGTGGCGGGGCGCCAACGTGGACTTCATCCGACGCTTTGCCGCGGACTACAATGCCAAGGCGCACTACCTAGTGGAGAACTACCGGTCCACCGCGCACATCGTGGCGGCGGCGAACCAGTTGATTGCCCGGAACCGTGACCGGATGAAGACGAGTCAACCCATCCGGGTCAATCAGGGCCGTCGTATGGATGACCCCGGCGGACGCTGGGCACGGCTGGACCCCGTGGGGCTAGGACGGGTGCAGGCACTGCGGGTGGCGGACGCGGGCGCCGAGGCTTTGGCGGCGGTGGCCGAGATGGAACGGATGCGCACGTTGGATCCGCGTGTTCAGTGGGCCGATTTCGCGGTCCTGGCCAGGACGGCCGAAGAATTGGCGTCCATCCGGGCGCTGTGCGAGCACCGCCAGATCCCCGTGATATGGAATGCCGACCGGGACAATCTGCCGCCCCTCCATCGCATCCGTGAGATTGCGGCCTTCCTGGACGAACTCAAGGACTGTCGGTCCGAGTTGAGGCGCGCCTCGGACCTGGAGGAGCGGCTCGCACAGATCACCGGCCCGCGCCGTGCCAACCCGTGGTTCGCCCTGCTCCACGAGATTCTGTCAGACTATCGCGAAGACAGTGCCAATGCCGAAGCCCCGGTCGGTCTGGCCGTCGAGTTCATCTACGATGCTCTTGCCGACCGGCGCCGGGAGCATTTCGCGGGCAGCGGAGTATTCCTTGCGACAGTTCATGCGGCCAAGGGGACGGAGTTCCGCCACGTCGTGGTGATGGGCGGAGGATGGCCGGTGCGGGATCCGAGTGAGGACGAACGCCGCGTGTACTATGTCGGCATGACTCGCGCGCAGGAGACACTGTGTTTACTGGACCGCCGCGACGTTCGGAATCCGTTTGCCGAAAGTCTGAGCGGTGATTTCGTATTCCGTCGCGACTGTCCGCCAGTGTCGGCCGTAGACGCCGGCATTCTCAACCGCCGCTATGAGTTGATCGGCATGGCTGATGTTTACTTGGACATGGCTGGACGGCGGCCGGCCGCGGACCCGATTCATCGTCATATTGCCGCACTGCAACCTGGCGACTCGCTCAAGTTCCAACGTGAGCGCGAAAGCCTTTACTTGGTCGATGCGACCGGAGAACGAATCGCCAAGCTTTCGCAAGGGGCATACGAGAAATGGACGGACCGCGTTGCCAGCGTGGACTCCCTACGCGTCACTGCGATCGTCACCAGGGAAGCGGCTGACTGTGCCGACCCAAACTACGCGGCACTCCTGCGGGTTCCGGCATGGGGTGTTCCGCTGGCTGAGGTCACATACCACTTGTGACGTTGACAACGGCGGCAGGATGACGGGCAGGTATGTCTCATTTCTCACTGAGCAAGTACGGCGTTTTCGGCATGTAGGCCAACAGCACCGGCTTCAACTCGCGCTACCGCGCCGGAGCGACCAACAGTCTCGTGAGTTCCCGTTTATGCGTGGCTGTGAGTTTTATCATCATCGCATGTAAATATGCTAATCTGTGTAAACACTGATTAGCATACTCTACATCAACACGCAACAGACACCCCACACAGACACCCCACCGACGGGCAACATGAGGGCGCATCCGGGAGTTGTGGCTGACGTCGCCTTCCTTCGCAGGGCTGCCGCTCGCGTCATGCCGATTGCTCAAGTCGCAGTAGCGTGTGGTGTCGTAGCGTGGGTGTTCAATGCCCTCCTCGGTGGTGACACTGTGTGATTTTGGTTGAGCCCAACTACGATCTCCGATCAACTATCGCGGAAGATCGTCAGTCTTCCGCGATGATTGATCCCCTTACGGTAATTCTCACCATTCAGTTCGTAGTTGTCGGACAGGGGCCACAATCTACCCAAGCAAATCCTTGATCTCATCCTCGATAAGGGGACTGGCCAACATTCCCTGACGCAGTTCGTTGAGGATGACGGTCGACATTTGAAGTCTTGCCGAAGCATGGCCGGCCTGGAGTTTCTGCAGGAGTTCCTGCCGGGTCACTCGAAACGCATGGTTGCAGTCTACGATGGATTGCACGGTGAAGTCGCCATACTCGTCGGGGGATATGTCGACCAACGTCTCGGAGGGCAGGTTTCGACTGCGGTTCCGCACGTTGTCAATTTTCGAGGAGGCTACGGCGAGAACAAGGAAGGCATCGCCGTGGGGATCCAAGTTGAGAACGACGAAGAAGTGAGGTTCGGCGGAAGTTAGCCGACGGTCTTGAAGGTGGTAGACCGAGCCTCCCCGCAGAGTCAGGCGGAGCATCCCGTCAGTCCATAGTGGAGTCATCCCCTATCTCCACAGCGCGACGGCAGCAGCCATTTCCTTCAATTGCTCCTGTCGGTCCCGCCGCTCGTCGGGAGTAAGCGCGTGACACGGGTTAACGGCGGCGGGCGGATCGTCCAGAAAGTCGAGGTAATCCATGGGCACGCGCGTGTTGCCGCCCGCGATCGCAGCTTCATGCCGCTGCCACTCGGGGTAGAGATGCGTCTTCTCGACGATTCGAGGCCTCTTGCCAAACGCCTCCCACGAGAACTGCAAGGCCTCGAGATCAGTCTCCGACAAAACCCTTGTATTCACGGGGGCAATCGAACGGACCGCATACTCCTTCTCGGCTTTTGACAACAGCGCCGCGGTATAGTGGCGCTCTTCGTGGCTCACGGAATCCAGTTCGAAGAGATCCTTAACCCCGGATGGAACAGGCCCGAATTTCATCGCCCAGTACTGGTCGTTAGTGATCGGGCGCCCGTATTTCCTGAGATGATAACGGTCGGCGAAGAAGATCAGTTTCAAGGCGTGAAGTTTGTCGATCTCCCCACCATTCTGAATCGCGAAGTAGTTGAGCGCCTGAGCGGCCTTCTTGTAGGCAAAGTGGAAACCGGTGTTCATTCTGTTGTCTCCGGCAGGGAGAACGGGCTGTTTGTCTCACACGCTCTTCCCTACGTCAACGTTATTGTACCGCGCATGATCGCCGCATACAAGGTAACGCCCACAATTCGGGAGACCCGGCCTATCGCCAAACTCACTTGCGCATCCGCGGCTCGTATGTGACCGTCACAGTATGGAGGCGAGTCTTGACGGCAGGTTTCCTGACCCCGGCAATTGTCAGTTCCTTGGCCTGTCTGGCGGCCTGAATGAGATGTCTGGCTAGATTGAGTGCCTCGTCATCCGAAAGGACGAGGTCAATCATCTGGGCATTCGCGGACTTTATCGACCCGAACACTGGGTATACGTGCTTCGCATAGATTCTTGATCCAACTGTTATGCGTCTCGGTTTGCTCATCGGTTTGCTCCTTCTTGTTTGACTCGCCTCTTCTCAATCGGCTATTTCCTGGCACTCCTGTTCCGCCGGTTCGCGCCGGTTGGCAATGCCCCCAGGATCCATCCCTCAAACCGTGCCGTGGTCATGGCATCGGGAGTAAGCGACGGTGCGAGGTGATGTCCCAGAGTCTGCGATTGATCTGCATCCTGTAGCCAGCGGCAGGCCGTGTAGGCATCCTGTTGGTCTGGCGTGCGGCCTTCGACCGGATAGCGACCCCGCCACAGCGAGGGGTAGACCTCGGCGACAACGTGGACACCCGCTGGCATTTCCAAGCCGTCGAATGGCCAGAAGTGAACGGCCTTCCCACGTTGATCGCGGATGTACCTCAACCAGGGGAGCCCGGAATGCGTGGACTTGGCGACTGATCCCTGTACGTCGAAATGAAACGGCGACTTCGCACCGCCGGCTGCGATGTCAGTCACCCGGCGCCAGCGGGTGTCCCCCATCCGCGCCGCACCGTTGCCGTATTCGCCCTCTCGAACGAAGTCCACGTACATGTGATCCCCGGCCGTGGGCCAATGGACGCAAAAGTCATCGAGAAATGTTTGCCAGTCAGGCGGCAGGCCGTAACGCCGGAAGTAGGCCAGAGGGAATGAGAAGGCGTGATCGATGCCGACGATGGTCGGTTCCGATTCCCGCAGCGTGGCCACCAGCCATTCGGCCAATCCGCGCCGTGTCCAGTACAGGCGTGGACTGGACGGTGGCGGGACCTCCTGGGCTTCGGCCGTGCCCATGGCCGCGTAAACGCGTAGTCCGCGAAGACTGCTCGTCGGCGTTTCCGCGCCCGAGTAATCAATGCCTATGTAACGCTTGAACCGTGGCATTCCTGCAGCCTCATCTGGCTGGTTTTCTGAATTCGAGCGATCTGTTCTTGTCGGTGATCGAGGAGAAATAGATCCTGTCGAAGGCAGGCTCGGACCTCCAGTATTGAGCGAGGCGGGCCGTGAGCATTCGATTCAGGTGATGGAGATTGAACGCGTTAAGGAAATGCTGATCCTCAATAACAAGCCAGTACGATGAACATGCCTGTGTTGTTTCGACAATCGCCTTGCGGGTCTTGCTGGCAAGGATTTCCTCGAACTTCTCCGCGTATAGGTCGAGTGTGCCAGGAATTGACCGCCACCCTGTGAGCCCCAGCGGTTCCCTTCGCACGATCTGTCTGATCTCGTCATTTCGACGAGGGGGACTATCGAAGTCAAAGTCCGTCGGACTGTGATCGGTATGTTCCTCGTTGGTAATCTTTGCGGCCCTCGCTCTCTGTTCCGCGAGAAATCTGGTCACCTCGATTCCCGCCGACATGCGTTCGCTGGTCACGATAAAGTCTGGTTTTTCATGAAGCCTGATTTCGCAGGGGCAGGTCAGACTGTCGCGTCCTGCTGGTGTGCTTAACCATCGATCAAGCACGAAGACATCACCCAGTCTATCGTGGCCGGTGCTTATCCCCTCGCTGATCCACTCCGCCATCGTCAAGCCGAGCGTCTCATTCGATCGGATGTGACACCTATCCGTCATACCCATTTCACCCCAACCACTCCATCAGACAACATACAAGCTCGCGAAGAGACCGCGCAGGCGGCCTTGTACCCATGGCGGGTACTGGGTCCACATGCTCTCGACTCGTTCGCGGTACTGTCTGGTCATTTCAACAAACTTGGCTTTTTGACTGCCCCGGAGCAAACGGCGCACGGCGCTGACAGTGTCGGAGGCCAAGGACGCGTGGATCACATACAAGAAGAGTTGGTGCCGACGTTCGTCATTCTCCGTCTTCTCGCAAAGTTCGGCGATAAAGTGGGGAAACTGGGAAAACCACTTGTCCTGGTTGTAGGCCTGAAGAAGCATGAACGCCTCAATCAGCAGGCCAAGCACGCGCTCTTCAACGGTGCCCAACACCCGCTGTCGCCACTCTCCATCCGATAGGACTTCCCAAACACCAGCGGCCACTGCCGGGTCCGTGTAGGCCTTCGTCTTTAGCGAGAGTGCGATGGCAATTTGATCTGGGAGCGACGAGTCGGTCAGTCCTCGCAACGCCTTGCACAATCCTTCGACTGTACCAAGCGTTCTGCCGTACGTGACCAGTTGCTCAAGTGGCTTAATTTGCTCCCCCGACTGGGCTGCCGCCCATTTGAGCGCCGTTTCGCACATCGAGCACTCAAGAGAGAACGTCGGATCGGCGGGCGTTTCAACCGGAAATGGAAGCGACGAGATCAGTTGCGATATGAGCGCATCATGGAAGCGTTTCTGGATATCGGCGGATTGCTTCGCAGGCGCCAGTTGCTCCAGTTTGGCGCCCATAAGAGCCAGTAGACCGGACGCCCAGGGGGCCTGCATAGAGGAAGTCACATGCCTCAGAAAGGACATCCCGATGCGCGGGTTTGCGGAAAGCCAGACGTGACTCGATCTGTCTGTCGCCGGTTCAACCCAGTTCTCCCGGTAAAAATGCGCCGATTGCGCTTCATCTGGGAACACGGCCGCGACCCGTTCGGCAAACCACCAAGCGAAGCAGGCGATATTCGCACCGTCGTTATCCGGGAGATGCGCCTCCAGATGCCAGGCGAAATGCCGGGCGAGATCCCGCCGCAATGCCCATGGTTCGAAATCCGTGCTCGCCTCCCCTTTCCCGCCTGTGTCATGAACAACACCCATGACCTCATTCCATAAATCAGGAAGTTTCCCACCCGGCACCAAATCCGGCCGGAGTACGAACACCGAACAGGCATGATACCGCGGGACCGGCCCAAACGCGGCACGAGCCCAACCCCAGACCTCCGCCCATACATCGGTTTCTGGATGTGTTGCCAGCCATCGGGAAACGACTTCCCCCAGTGAAAAGCGCGGAGCCAGGGGAATGTAGCCAAGACTCGTGTGGTACTTCGCGCAGGCATCGCCGAGGTCCTTCCCTTCAGCGACGACCGACTGAACGATCTCTAGTAATTTGGCGTGCTCAGACGCCGGATCCCTGAACTCCAAGACTATTGAGTCAAGCGAGGAAAGCGTTGGATAAAGCACACGCGGCACAAAGTCGTTCAGGTTGTCCTGAATCATTGGCTCGCATTCCAGACACTGCCGCACGCCCTGCAATGAGCAGAAAATGTCGTCCTTCAGGGCATCATTCGCTGCCACGGCGGCCGGGTGCCACTCGTGAGGCGCATCCGATATCAATCCGTCATGGCACGTCCCAAGAACGCTCCGTGTTCTGGGTGTAACTTCGAGTCTCCCATCCGCAATCATTTGCTCCAGACAGGTCAGAGCGTTCTTCCGAACTTCGGGAACTTCGGAATAGAGAAGCACCGACAATTCCACGACTATGCGTTTGCGCTGATCTTCCTCGGTCACATACAACAAGAGTGGTCCGGGCGGAAGGTTCACACGCCGAGGATGATTCGGGTCGCTAAGCACGGCCACATCGACTTTCGCGCCGATCGCTTCAGGCGGGGCGCCGAAGAGATCCAAATCCTGTAGACTCACAAGGGCACGCGGATTGATACGGCCCAGATGGTGCAGGGCGCAATTCCGCATCTGGATTTGCATCTCCCGGAAGACCTTGCGCATCAAATCAGGACTGGCTTGCTGTTTTGGCTGTGTCATTCAGAATCTCTGTAACGATTTGCGTGTATTCGTCGTCCTTCAGGCGCAAAGCGTCCTTCAGCGCCTTTAGCGCTTCGGCCATGCGAGGATTGCCGGACTGCGCGCCAGTCTTCAGAAGGGCGTGCGACAAGAAAACCCGAGGCGTCAGCGAACTCATACGAACCTTCATGCGCGCGTCGAGCACCCTCGGGAGCGACGGCAGTAGTTCCCGCGCGCTCCATTCCGTCAAACGCGTAGCGGCTTCCGCGGTGAATCCCTCGTCTGCCCACACTAGAATGAGGAAATCGGCGATAGTAGTCATCCAGGTCATGTAGCATCGCCCAGCCATTGACTCCCCGCTTTCCGTCTTTTCCGATCCGCCGAACAGCCCAGGATCGCGCATGCAGTCATGCACGTATTCGGCAACTTCCTGCAACGCCTGCCCTGGCGGATTGCCGCGATACTGGTCGGCCAAAGCCTTAAGCACCTCAGGCGGCGGCACAAGGAAACGGTATCTCCACGCTATGAGTTGGTGAATCGTCGCCGCAGCCTTGGCCGGGGTGAGTTTGCCGGCATTCATCAACGCCAATACGAGAGCGTCCGTGCCGAACGCGGCACAGGCGACATCCTGCATATCGTTAAGTGCGAAGGCCTGACATAGCCGGTCATCAGCCATGAGGGCCGTCTTCGTTTCTTGCGCGATGAAACTCGCGAAAAATGACAGAAGATCCTTTGGGTTTGAACCCTTCTCCCGCATTTCCTCGGGCATGGTGTAGGGCACGAATCGAAAACGCGAATCGCCTCGAAGGCGAGTCCACAGGTCGATGTGCCACTCTCTCGTCTCCTCCTGGAAGGCAACGGCCGCCAAGCGTTGCAGGAGACCGCGATGCGCATCCGCGCGAAGGTGAACCTTGTAGAACCCTGTGATGGCGTCCAACAGTCCAAAGTGCGCCAAAGTCTCGAGTGTCGGCAACTCCACCAACACATCCTGCAAGTGCGTCAAGGCAGGATGGGGCTCGTCCACGGCTGATTTCTTTGTGCATACAGGAGTAATGCGGGCGAGTTCAGCGTCATTCACGACGCCTGCAACATGAAGGGGGCTGAGAATGTCAAGAAGCCGGTAACGATGATCGGTTGTTTCGGCGAGTTCGTCCACCGACGCGATCGGCGATTTCGCTCCCTCATCCATTACCACGATGCGTCCGGTGTCCACCTTCTTTGTGATCTGTTCCGCGCTCGTCTGCTGGGAACGTTGGTTCAGAACCATTTCCCGACTGTCCTCCAGAACGGTCGGCAGATAGGGCCTGGCGCGGCACCTGGCCTTTTCTGCAGGTGCCGCGCCCCCCCGGACCCGCCCTGCGGCGGAAGGGGCGTAGCAGGCCCGGAGCGGGTAGTCACAGCGCCGAAAAGAGGAAGGCACGAGACTATCCTTGATTCTTTTGCCGCTCTTTCCCAAAAAGAGCGCTGAATGCATGGTTCGCATCAAGGGCAGACCGCATGGCTGACCTGATCGTAGAAAACGGTCACGGACCGGCGCCCCCAGGGTGCTATACTTTTGATATACTTTCGCGGCTTGCTTTGCAGGAACGGCCAAGCGCGAGGAAAAGCGGAATACGGAAGCATTGACAGCAATGAAAGGCCTGATATCATTGTGTCAAATGATGATTCAAGGCTTTGGAAAGAGTGGTGGCGAGAGAGGGAATCGAACCCCCGACACGCGGATTTTCAGTCCGCTGCTCTACCAGCTGAGCTATCTCGCCATTGACGGGCATTCGAAACCCGAAGGGTGCCAACGAGAGGGTCGCATCATAGAGATTCCCCCCTTGCTGTCAATGCCACAATCGTCCCGCGATCGTCCACCCGCGCGTTTTCGGATGTCCTGAGCCGGAACGCGGGGATTCCCTGATTCGCGGCGCCCCGCGCGCGACCGTCCCGTCACGGCTCCAATGGGCCTGACTTTCGGCGTGTGCCCATCAGTCCATCCAAGCCTTCGAAGGGGTTCACGATGGGAGAGGGCCGGTGTTTGTCGTCAGCGGGCGATCCATCTCCCATAGACCTGAGACTGTCGGGCGCGTGCTCGTCGTCGTGGCAATAGAGGCACAGCAACTCCCAGTTGCTGCCGTCGGCGGGATTGTTGTCGTGATTGAAGTCCTTGTGATGGACGGTCAGTTCGCGAAGCCGTTTACCCGTGAACTCGCGCCCGCATCGCGCGCAGAGGTGGGGAAATAGTTTGAGCGCCCGCAGGCGGTAGCCCGCCTGTCGCGCCTCCACGTCGCGCCGAAGCTCGGCTTGAAGCCGGGCTTGACGGTCAGGGTTCGGTTGCGTCATCCCTCGAGTCATGTTCGCCGTGTCCCGCTGCACGAAAGCATAACAGACAGGGTTCCAAAAACAAGGTTGCGCCCAGCGCCGGGATGTGCCGGAGATACGCCTTGCCCTCCGCCGCCAACCTGAGATACCAATACGGACTGTGCGCCCGTCCGGCGCAAGGGGTTCTCGGCATGAGCCCGGGTGGCGAAATGGCAGACGCAACGGACTTAAAATCCGTTGACCGAAAGGTCATGAGGGTTCGACTCCCTCCCCGGGCAATCCCATGACGAGGCGTTCTCCCGGGCGTTCCTCTTCAATGTGTGCGATGTGGCGCCGCGGCAGACGATTCGTCCGGGGCGCGGGCGCCGGCCTGACGCAACGCGTCTTCCGGCATCCGCAGCAGACGCCGGAACTGACCGGGCGTGAGATTGATGCCTTTTTTGAATTCCCGCGTGAAGTGGCTTTGGTCGAAAAAGCCGCATCGGTCGGCGACGTCGCTGAGTTCCAGCGATGTTGTGGCGAGCAACTTCTTGGCTTCGGATAACCGGATCTCGTGCAGCAGTCCCTTGAACGTCCGGCCCGTCTCGCGGCGCAGGCGGTGAACGAGCGTGGACACACCCGCGCCAACGGCCCGAGCCAGATCGGCGAGCGAGACGTTCTCCATGTAATGCGCCTGGAGCCATTCCGCGCTTCGTTCCGCCAGGCTGCGCCCGTCCGATTCCGCCCGGTCGGCCCCGCGGAAATACTGCTGGATCCACTCGGCCACTTCGTAACAGCTCTCCTCGGTTGTTTGCGCCTGTTCCAGCCGCATCATGCGGCGGAGTTCCCGGCTGGTGGCGGCGGCCCAGGGAACGCCGCGCAGAATCTCCTGGCTCGTCATGACGCCGAGCAGGACGCGGACGTGCGCCTTGAGCTTGGTCAGATCCCAGTTGCTGGCGTGGAGCAGTTTGGCCAGATAGCGCGACACGAATTCCATGGCGCCGGCCTTGTCGTTCTGGGTGAGGAACGAGACCAGTTGGTACGTGTCGCCGATGAGGTCGGGCGGCGAGACATTCAGGTCCCGGACCTCGGCGTAGGCTTCCGCAATGCGGCGCTGTTGAAGATACTTCTCGTTCTGGGTCTTGAAGAACGCGCTGGAATTGACGCCTGCGGAGAACGTCATTTCCAGGATCAACGAGCCGAGTCCGCGAAGCGCGCTGGGCGTGATCTGGCGAAGCGAGTCGAGCCGCGAGAGGGACGCGGCCACGTCGGCGGCCGGCCACGCGGCGAGGCGTTGCGAGACGGTGTCCCGGATATCGCGTTCTTCGCCCGCCGTGCGGAAGCCGCCGAGCGAGATGCCGCCGCCGCAGCGGTTTTGCGGCGCCACGGGCACGGTGGCGAAAAGGAGTCCGGCCCAGCAGCGGTAGAAACACGGTTCGCCGGACGACATGGCGTTGACGGTCGCGTTGCGGCAGGACGCGCGGCAGAGCGAGGCGGTCGCGGGGTGTCCGAGGCTGTGTTCGCAGAAGGCGCAGACCACGCGATTCGACAGCGCCACGGCCTCGTAAAGCCCCTGATACACGGCGCCCTGGCCCGTCACCTTCTCGATGTTTTGGAGGAGGCCGACGATCTTTTCTTTCAATGCTCGCGATAGCATGGCGGCCATAGTGTCCAATAGACAGGCCGGAACATGCAAGCCGCTTTCCCCCGGTTGACCTGTCTTTCCGGGCGAAGAAATGGCTTGTGCCGGGCGCTGGGGCGTTCTAGCATAGACCGCATAGATTCACGAACGGGAGTTTGCCATGGCCACAATCCGAACGTTGAAACTCAAGACTACGCCTCCTCCGCAAGCGGCCGCGGAAACGGCGCCGGAACCTGCCGCCCCCCCGTCGGCGCCGCCTGGACTCGAACCGGCTGCCAGCGCTCCCGCCGCCCGAAGCGGCAAGTCGCGGAAGGCGCTCTTGTGGTTGACGCTCGCGATCCTAGGCTGCGCGGCCGCCATCCTCACGCTACAGTACGTGGAGTTCTCGTTCTACCGCGAAGCGCCGTCCGTCTGGCCGCTCCAGTAAGAGCCTATCCTTCTTTCTCTCCCTGCCTGATCGGCGCTCACGTTCCTCGCGTGTCGGCGGCGCTGTCAGGCCGCGTCGCTCAACGGCTTTCCTCCGCTTCCCCAACCCAGACTCCTCCGGCGACACCGGATTCATATGAATGTACACGCCCACTTCCAGCCCCCACGCGATGTCTTCAACCTGGATCGCCTTAAACCGCTCCCCGTACAGGTGTCCCGTCCGATCATGCTTGCGGTTGAACCGATGCTCGTCCCCGATGCTCCCCGCGCCTCAGGAATCACGCAAGTTTCATCGCCCATTCTTGAAGACCGTCATTGTTGTACGAAAGGGCGGCTCTTCCCGCTATGTAAGGTGTGAGCATGGGGGTGTCGAATGGTTCGCATGAGAGTTCTTGACGTTGTTTTGTCGATCGGGCTGATCGCCGGCGCGGCGCCGTGCCAGCAGGCCCCAGCGGTGGCGACAGCGGCGCCGGATCCTGCCTTGGACCGATATTACAGCGCCAACGCTCTCTACAACAAGAAGCTGTACGCCTTGGCCGTGCAGGAATATGAGGCGTTCCTGAAACAGAATCCGACGCACCCGAAAGCGGACAGGGCGCGCTTCGGTATGGCGCTGAGTTATTTCGGGGCCGCCAAGTACGCCGAGGCGGAGCCGATCCTTGCCGAACTCGGGCGCACGGGCAAGGCAGGCGATCCTGACCAGCTCGCGCTTATGCGCGGGCAGTGCCTGATGCGGCTCAACCGGATCCCGGAAGCCGAAAAGGCGTTCGAAACCGTGGCGGGCGGCAGCGCGGGGAAGCCTCAGCCGGCCGCCCTCTCCGCGATGGCCGAAGTGTCTTTCACGCAGGGCAAATGGCCGGAGACCCTCCAGTGGGCCGACAAACTGCTCGCGTTGAACGGCGAGGAGGCCTGGAGTTTCCGGGCCGCCTATCAGGCCGCCTACGCGAGCCAGCAACTGGGCAAGCGCGAGTCCGCGATCCGGCGGCTGAACGATCTGCTGCCCCGATTGAAGGACGACAAGGCGCTGGCCAGCCAGGCGTCCTTCCTGCTCGGCGAATGCTGCCGCGAGACCGGCCGCCACGCCGACGCTCTTTCCGCCTATGGCGCCGCGCTCTCCAACGCCCAGGACACCGCCGCCGTCGAGATCCAGTTTCGCATCGGGGTTGCCCAACTGGAAATCGGCAAACCCGCGCCCGCGAGCGAGGCGTTTCGCAAGACGCTGGGGATGACCCCCGCGGCGGAATTGAAAGACAAGGCGTCCCTGTATCTCGGCCGCGCGCTGGTGGAGGCGGGCGATCCGCAGGGCGCCCGGACCGTCCTCCAGCCGCTGACGCAGTTGAAGCCGAACAGCGCCGTTTCCGCCGAGGCCGCGCTCTGGCTGGCGCGCGCCCTCGTGCGCCAGAACCAATCCCAGGAGGCCGTCACGTTTCTCGGCCAGGCCATTCCCGCGCAGGCGGGGCAGCCCCTCCAGGCCGATCTCTATTTCGAGGCCGGCAACCTTCACCTGGAGGCGCGCCGCTATCCCGAGGCGTCCGCCTGTTTTGCCGCCCTCATGCAGCAGTTCCCTGCCTGGCCGCAGACGAACGACGTGTGGCGCCTGCAGGCCGTCTGCCTGCACCACCAGAAGCAATATGAGCAGAGCCTCAAGGTCTGCGACGACTTCCTCGCCCAGTTCCCCGCCGATCCGCGCAAGGCCGAGGTGGCTTTCGTCAGAGCCGAGAATCTCTTCCTTCTCAACCGTCTCGACCAGGCCGCGAAAGCCTACCAGGCGTTCGCCGCCGCGTCGCCCGACCCGGCCCAAACCGACATCGCGCTGTTTCGGGTGACGTTGATTCAATACAGGACGAACGGCTGGGAGAACGCGGTCGCCGCCGGCGAGCCGCTGCTGACGCGGAAGCCGAAGGGGGATTTGTTCGCGCCCCTGCCTTTTCTCGTGGGCGACGCCGCCTTCCGCCTGGGGCAATGGGGCAGGGCGGTGACCAACCTTGCCGTCTTCATCCGGCAGTCCACCACCGGGAAGGAGGAGAACCTCGATACGGCCCTGGCGGAACTGGGCGTGTCGTACTTGAAACAGGCCCGGACCAACGAGGCCCTGGAGCAGTTCTCCGCGGTGGCCGCGCGTTTCCCGCAAAGCCGGCATACTCCGCTGGCGCTCGGCGAAACCGGCCGGCTCCGCTACGAACGCGGGGAACCGGGCCCGGCCCGCCAGGCGCTGGAGGCCCTCCTGGCCGGGTTCCGCGACGCCCCGCAGCGGGCCGCGGCGGAGTACTATCTGGGCTGGATCGCCCGGTCCGAGAAGAAGAACGAGGAAGCCGCGCGGCGGTTCGAAACGGTAATGACCGCCTATCCGGCCGACCCGTTGGCCCCGGATGCCGCGCTTCAGCGCGGGCTTCTCTATCTGGCCCTGGAGAAGTATCCCGAGGCCCAAGCCGCTTTTGACCAGTTGCTCCAGCGCTTCCCCGGTCACCCGCGCGCGGATCTGGCGCTGTTCTCGAAGGGCATCGCCCTGGCCCGAACCCGGCAGTGGCAGAACGCGGCCGCTGTTCTGAAGCAATACCGGGACAAGTATCCCCGGGCGGAGAATTCCGACCGGGTGTTGTATGAGATGGCGTGGTGCGAAAAAGGCATGGACCATCCGGCCGAGGCGGCCAAACACTATCAGGCGTTGATCGCGGCCTATCCCAAGAGCGAGCTGGCCCTCAAGAGCGGGACCGAAATGGCGGAGCTTTCCTTCGACGCCAAGGAGTTCGACAAGACCATCGCCGAACTCACGCGCACCCTGGAGGAAGTAAAAGACGGGAAACTTCGCGAAGAAGTGCTGTACCGCCTTGGATCGGCGCATTTCAACAAGGGCAACTGGACCGCCGCCGCCGAGGTGCTCGAGAAGTTCCAGGCCGAGTTCAAGGCGTCCCCCCTGCTGGCCTCCGCGTGCTTTCAGGCCGGGGAAGCCCGGCTGCGGCTCGGCGAGACCGCCGCGGCCCGGACGCACTTCGCCGCCGCGGCGGCGGCGTCCCAGGGCGCTCCGAATGCGTCGCAGGCGGCGGACCCCAAGGTCCACGAATCCGCCCTGCTCCGTCTCGGGGAAGCGCACGGACTCCTGTCGGAATGGGAGGCCGCGGTCCGCGTCACCGCGCAATTCCAGCGGCAGTATCCGAAGAGTTCCTACTTGAAACTTGTCGCGTTCAATCAAGGCTGGGCGCTGGAGAACCTCAAGCGCTACGAGGAGGCGATCCGGCAGTTCCGCACGGTGGTGGACGCCCGGGAGCGGGACGTTCTTTCCGCCCGCTGCCAGTTCCACCTCGGCGAATGCCTGTACGGGCTGCGGCGCTACGACGAGGCGCTGGTGGAATTGGTCCGGGTCCAGGCGAACTACAGTCACGAGGAGTGGACCGTGAAAGCGTTGCTGGAAATGGGCCGCGTGCTGGAGGCCAAGGGCGACAAGGCGAAGGCCCAGGATCAGTTCAAGGAAGTCATCAAGCGGTTTCCCGGGAACGACGCGGCCAAGACCGCCAAGGAGCGGCTCGACGCGATTCGGATGTCGCTGTAGTTCATGACCAAGGAACCTTCACCATCAGCGGCGCGCAAGCCGGGCCGCCTTCGCGCCGCGTTCCGGTGGTTCGAACGCCGGCGCACGGCGATCGCGGTCTGGCTGGGCGTCGCGCTGGTGACGGGTTTCCTCGTATGGACGTGGGTTTATCTCCAGCCTCACACCTGGCGGTACTACACCGACGAGACAAGTCTCCGGCGGCAGGCGTACCGGGTCCGGCCCCAGACGGTGGTGTGGGAGACCGCGCGCCGGCTGGACCCCCCCTTCGCCGTCGCGCGGACGAACGCCTGCAAGGCCGCCTTCTCCCCGGATCAGCAACAGCTTGTCTTGGTGCAGCCCGGCACGAACGGCAGCCTCGATCTCTTCCTCTCTCGCCGGCAGAACCTTGGATGGGGACCCGCCGAACCCCTGCGCGCCCTGAACAGTCCCTTCAACGAAACCGATCCGGCCTTCAGTCGCGACGGCAAGTACCTTTACTTCGCCACGGATCGGCCGGGCGGCCCCGGCGGATTCGACATCTGGGTGGCCCGGTGGGATGGAGAAACGTACGCCTGGCCGCTTCCGCTGACGGACACCGTGAACTCGAAATTCAACGACGTGGCCCCCGCCCTGGCCGGCGACCGCACGCTCTATTTCTCCTCCGACCGGCCGCGCGACCTCAAGGAGGAAGACCGGAAGGAACCGGCGGCAGCGCTCGCCGCGCGCTACACGCGTCGCGACTTCGATATCTTCTATGCCGACGCCATCCCCACCGGCGTGACCAACGTCGAGTCCGAACGCGCGCAGAGCATCCTCTACTCGCTGCGCGAGCGCGCCCTCACCGACGCCCAGGCGATGAAGGCGCTCGGCGGCTCGGCCGATTCAGAGGCCGCCGTGGACCGCGCGCTGGCCTGGCTCGCCGGCGCCCAGGAAACCAACGGGACGTGGTCCATCGGCCGGCACGAAGGACAGGCCGGCCACGACGTGGCGTCCACGGCGCTCGCCCTGCTGGCGTTCTACGGCCGCAGCGAACGGCATGACACGCCCTGCCGCTACCGGGAAAACGTCCGCCGGGGTCTGCAATGGCTGCTCGCCCAGCAGGATCCGCTGACCGGCGACCTCCGGGGCGCCGCGCCCGCCGGCAACGCCATGTACGACCAGTGCATGGGCACTCTCGCCCTTGCGGAAGCGTACGGACTCACCAAGGACGAAACCCTGCGCCCGGCCGTCCAGTCCGCCGTCTTCTTCCTCGTGGACGCCCAGCACCCGACCCTGGGCGGCTGGCGGTATCGACCGCTCGAAGAACCGGACCTGTCCGTTTCCGGCTGGGGCATCATGGCCCTGAAGAGCGCGGAATTCTCCGGCATCCACGTCCAGCGCCGGACGTTCGATCTGATGAAGACCTTCATGAAAAGCGTCTCTCTTGGGGATGCGGGCGGCCGCTTCGAATACATGCCCCGGCAGAGCACGGGCACGAAGGCCATGCTGGCCACCGGCTTCTTCTGCAGCGAGCTTATGGGGCTCTCGCCCAACTCGCGGCAGGCGTTCGAAGCGGCGTCCCTGGTGGAAACCAATGGCTGCCTGGGCGACGTGTACTTCCTTTACTACGGCACGCTGGCGGGCTACCAGTTCCAGGGCCCGCACTGGCGCGGCTGGCGCGACAGCATCCACCGCGAACTGCTGGCGGCCCAGGCGCCCGACGGAAGCTGGCTGCTGCCCAACGGGCATGGCCGGGCGGGCGGCCGGGTCATAGGGACGGCGCTCGTGGCGCTCTCCCTCCAGGCGCACTACCGCTACACGCCGCTCTATGGCCTGGGCTACGAACCGCCGGCCCGCCCCGTCGCCGGGCCAACGATGTCCTTCGACGACCTGCCCGAAATGCCCAACTACTACCCCGCCGCGCGATTCTCCCGCTCGATCAACGCGCCCGATTCGGACGAGACCGATCCCGCCGTCTCGCCGCACGGCGACTACCTCTACTTCGCCTCGAACCGCAAGGGCGGATTCGGCGGATTCGACCTCTATCGCTCCCGCATCGCCACGCGGGTCCCGACGCCCTGCGAAAACCTCGGGCCCGAGATCAACGGAGCGGGCGACGAGGTGGGGCCGGACTTGTGGATGGAGGGCTTCGGCCTGCTCTTCGACAAGGCGCCCGAATCCGGGAACCGCGTGTTCGACCTGTACGGTTCCATGAGCCGGCGCGTCTGGCCCCATTACGAATACCCGGACAAATTGGATTGGTCGTGGCTGATGGCGCGCTACCCGTGGCAGATGAAACTGGCCGGGGCGGCGTTGGTGGCGTGTCTTGCCTCGATCCTCCTTGCCGTGTGGCGGAGGAAGAATCGGACGGCGGGAAGCTGAGCGGACGATCCATGGCGGATAAACGGCATAGAGCGGCGGACGCCGCGCGAGGACAATACGGGTTCCTGCACCACGTGGCGCGGGCCGCCGCCTGGATTTTCCCCGCGCTGTGTCTCGCCGCGGCGGTTGCGCTGCTGGTGTCCGTCTATCTCGACGCGCGGGAAACGAGCTGGTGTTACTACAGCGACGATGACTCGATCCGCCGCGCGGCGCTGGAGGCCCGGCCGCGGCAGACGCTGTGGAGTCATCCGGACCCCTGGACGGGCGCGGTCGCGACCAACGGTATCGAAGGCGGCCCGCACTTCACGCCGGACGACGGACGCGCCATTATCGCCTGCAAGGCCCCGGGCCGCGGCGATACCGATCTCTATCTCACGGATTGGAACGGGCATTCCTGGGGCGCGCCGGTTCCCCTCGAAGGCGCGAATTCCGCGTCCAACGAGTTCGAAGGGGTCCTGAGTTCCGACGGCCGGTTCCTCTACCTGACCAGCGACCGCGACGGCGGGCGGGGATTGTCAGATATCTGGGTTGCCCTGCGAACCGTAAGCAACCGCTGGGACCGGGCCGCTCCGCTCGGCGGCGCGAATTCCCCGGCCGACGAGCGCGGGTTGTCCCTCTCCCCGGATGGCCGGCGGCTCTACTTCGCCTCCAACCGCGGCGGGGGCAACGGCGGGTACGACCTGTTCCGCGCCCTTCTCCAATTGCCGCCGGACGAACCGGTGGCAGCCGGCCAGACGTCTGCGCCGCCCGTGGCGGTTCAGGTCGAGCGCCTCAGCGAACTCTCCTCCGACGGCGACGACGTGGACCCCGCGCTGTCGCCGGACGGCGGCCTCCTGTACTTCGCGTCCAACCGCCAAAAGGGGCACGGCGGCTACGACTTGTACGTCAGCCGCGTCATCCGGGACGTGCCGCAAAAACCGGAAAACGCCGGGGAGGAACTCAATGGCGCCGGGGACGAACGCTGGCCGGCCCTGCGAATGCAGGGGTTCGATCTGGCCTACGCCGCGAGCGTCGGATCCAACGCCTGGCGGGTGGTCTCGGTCACCCGGCGCGAGGTGGTGGAGGACGTGGACTATGCGCGGTGGCAGTCCTACACGGCGCTGATGGGGCGGATCAAATGGTGGGTTCTGGCCATTCTGGGTTCGCTCATCGCTTTGCTCTACCTGATCCGGCGCTACCGCGACCTGACGAACCGGTTCCATAAATGCCTGATGGCGTCGGCCATCGTTCATGCGGCGATTCTCTTTGCCGTGGCGACGTGGACCGTCACCAAGGAGGTCAAGAACTCGATGGAGGCCGCCCTAGAGATGATGGTGGACAAGGTCGCGATCCAGGACATGGAGAAGGAAATCGGCACGCGCAAGGAAGCCATGGCGATGGACAAGTTCAAGCAGACGACTCCGCTGCCCTCCGCGGCCATGCCCCGCATGGTTTCCGAACAGGTCCGGGAACCGGTCGTCCTCGAAGAGTTCAATCCGGCGGTCGCCAACCGCGCGGCGGAGGGCGGCATGACGGTTCCCGCCGCTCCGTTGAGCAAGGAGAAGTCCGCCGTCGAGGCGGTTCCGGTTGCGGCCGGCCAGCGGGACGCGCCCCTGGCGGTCACGGTCAGCCGTCAACTGAAGACGCTTCAAACCGAATTGCAGGTCGCGGACGTGGACCGGATCGCGCTGGAGGAACCGCCCGCTGGACGCGTGGCGCCGGCCAACGCCCGCGAGGTCAAACTCGATACCGCGCTCGCCCAGAAGACGGTGTCCGGCGAGTTCAGGAAGAACGGTCCGGTCGAGACCAAGGCGGTGAGCGAGGCGCCCTCGGGGAACGAGGTGACCCGCGCCCTGACCGAACCGGGAGCCGCCGCGCCGGTGCGGACCGCCGCCGGGTTGGCGTCGGCCAGCCGAGCGGTTGCGGCGACCCGATCGGTGGCGCCCGGGGAAGCCCAGACGTTCCGGAAGCCGTCGGGCTATGATATTCCCATAGAGGGACCTGAAATGGAGGTGCCGACTTACGGAGAGACCCGGCCGGGCGCGACCAACGCCGCGACCGGCGCCGTGGCCTGGGGCTCGGGAGTCAGCGGCGCTTTCGATCCGGCCGGAGCCGTTGCCAGGGTCGGGTCTTCCTTCCAGAGCGGCGGCGGCGTGGGCGGCAGCGGAATCGGGGGCAACGCCGCCGGCGCTGGCGGGACGGGGTCCGGCGGGGCGCCCGCCGGGACCGGCGCGGGTGTGGCCGACGTCGTGGGCGCGGGCGGTGCGGGAACTCCGGGCGGGACGGGGTCCGCGGTCTCGGGAACCGGCGGCGACCGCGCCAGCGCGGTTGGCGGAAATGCGCCAGGTGCCACGGTCGGCCGTTCGTCGCCCAATCCGATCGAAGGCGGGTCCGCGGATAACGTCCTCACGACGCTGGCCAAACGCGGCGGGGTCCGGGCCGGCGACGTGCGCCTGGGCAGTCCGGTCGAAATGGAGGTGCCGGCCGAATACGCGAATCGCAGCGTGCCGGACCTGATCGTTTTCTCCGGCCGTCCGTCGCTGGAGGTGGTCGAGGCGCTGGGCGGCAGCGGCGAGACCGAGGGGGCGATCCGCGGTTCGCTCGACTGGCTCACGCGCCACCAGGAACCCGACGGGCGCTGGTCCTGCGAGAAGCACGGTGGCCAGGGCGGCCACGACGTGGCCGCCACGGCGCTGGCTCTGCTCTGCTACTACGGCTGGGGCATGAAGCACAACGTGGAATGCGAGTACTTCGCGCCGGTCAAGAACGGTTTGACCTGGCTGCTGGCGCAGGTCAAGCCCGACGGCGATATCCGGACCGGCAACAGCAACAATGGAATGTATGACCAGGGCATTGCCGGAATGACGCTGTGCGAGGCCTACGGGATCAGCCGCGATCCGGCGCTTCTGGCGCCGGCGTCGAACGTGGTGGCCTTCATCGCGAGGGCGCAGAACAAGGACGGCGGCTGGCGTTACCAGCCGGGCGCCCAGGATTCGGACCTGTCGGTCTTCGGGTGGCAGTTCATGGCCCTGCACAGCGCGCGAACGGCCGGTATTCCCGTTTCGAGCAATACCCTCGAAAAGGCGAATGCGTGGCTGAACCGCGTCTCGGGCGGACAGTTCGGCGGCATCTACGGGTATCAGGGTCCGAACCAGTCCGACAAACCGGCCATGTCGGCGTGCGGGATGTTCTGCCGGCAACTGCAGAAGGTTGCGCCCACGGAGGACCGGATGAAGGAGACCGCCGGGCTGTTGCGGACCCGACCCCTGCCCGGCAACAACGTGGATTTCTACTACATGTACTACGCGACCCTGGCCTTGTACCAGCATCAGGGCGAGGTGTGGGAGGACTGGAACAAGCGCCTGAAGGGCGCTCTGCCGCCGCTCCAACGCAAGACCGGCTCCGAGTCCGGCAGTTGGGACCCGCAGGGACAGTTCGGCGGCCAGATGGGCCGGTGCGTCACCACGGCCATGGGAGCGCTTTCTTTGGAGGTGTACTACCGGTTTCTGCCCATGTACGGTTACAAAAGTGCGGATGAAGAGAGGCGTACAGCGCCTGAGAAAGGAAAGAGACCATGACGAGTGAAGCATTCAACGTGAAGGAAGTTCTTGCCCGAGGATGGCCGGTGCTGAGCGCGCTCGGCGTCATGTCCATCATCGCGCTGGCCGTGTTCCTCGACCGCCTGATCGTCTTCGCGCGCGCCAAGGTGGACGCCGAGGCGTTCGTGGACGAGGTGCTCAAGACGCTGGACGAGAAAGGCCGCGACGAGGCAATCAAGCTCTGCGCGGCCGCCACGCATCCGATCGGGGCCGTGTGCGCCGAGGCGCTCCGCAACGCGGGCGACCGTGTGGCCATGGAGAAGGCCGTGCACAACGCCACGCAACGCGAATTGAACAAACTGGAGACGCTCGTGCCGCTCCTGGCCACGGTGGCGAGCACCGCGCCGTTTGTCGGGCTGCTGGGCACGGTGGTCGGCATCATCCGCGCCTTTCATGACATATCCGCGGCGATGGGCGGCGGGCCGGAAGTCGTGGCGGCGGGCATTTCCGAGGCGTTGGTCGCCACGGCGGTGGGGTTGTTCGTGGCGATTCCGTCCACCATGGTCTACAACTACTTCGTTCATCGGATCCAGCGCATTGCCCGGGAAACCGACGTGGCCGTCTTCCGCGTCGTGGACAAACTGAAGTAGAGGGCCGGGACTATGCAGTCATCTTCATCGAGCGGCCAGGGCTACCGGATCATGGGCGAGATCAACATGATCCCGTTCATCGACATCTGCCTTGTCCTTCTCATTATCTTCATGGTTATCACGCCGGCGCTGGTGAAATCCCAACTCAAGGTGGAACTGCCGCGCGCCCAGGCGTCTGAAACCGTCCAGGCCGCGGAGAAGCTGGTGGATATTCAAGTGCTGACGGACGGGACGGTGATCATCGACAACCAGAAGGTGCCGTCGGACGGGCTCGACGAGGTGTTGCGGCGCAAACTGTCCGACCCGCAGAATCAGTCCGTCATGATCCAGGCCGACCGGTCGGTGCCGTTCGAGCACGTGGTCCGGGTCATGGGCGGCGTCCGCAAGCTCGGCTGCACCAAGATGGGCGTCGGAGTCAAGACCGAGCGCAACCGGTAGCGGGCGCCGAGGAGGTCAGAGGGGTCTCGACAAGCGACAAATGAAGAAACGGCACAACTGATGAAGCCGAAATGTCGTTTGTCGTGACCCTAGAGACTTTATCAGGTTCATTACCCCTGTTCGCGAAGAGCACTCTGGAAAGAAGGAGACAGATTGACTCCACAGCCATGTATAGTATCATAGCTATATCGATCCACATGGAGAGGTTTGTATGAGAACGGTACAAATGACACTTGATGAACATCTTGTCCAGACTGTGGACAAGGTCGCGAGGGACTTGCACACGACACGTTCGGCTTTTGCGCGCGAAGCGCTGCAACAGGCTCTTGCACGGGTCAAGACGCGGATGCTTGAGGAGAAGCATCGCCAGGGGTATCTCCGCAAGCCTGCGGTCGCAGATGAATTTGCAGTCTGGGAGAATGAACAAAAGTGGGGCGATGAATGAAGCGTGGCGATGTCCGCTGGTACAAGTTCGAGAAACCGGACAAGAGCCGTCCGGTTGTCGTCTTGACCCGGGATTCCATCATCCCCCACATAGGCGAGGTGACCATCGCACCGGTGACGTCCACCATTCGGGACATTCCCAGCGAAGTGCTCTTGGACAAGGTGGATGGGATGCCAAAAGAGTGCGCAGTCAACTGCGATCACATGCAGACTGTTGCCAAGGCCAAGATCGGGTCCCTGCTCACCTCGTTGTCCTCGGCGCGCATGCGTGAGATTCGGACCGCCATTGTCTTTGCAATCGCCCTCAACGAGTAGATCGGAGCCAACCCGCGCAGGCAGGCGGCGGTCTGAAGCCCGCGCCTGCTGCGCAACGTTCGCCGGACGATAACGATGGATATCAAAACAGAGATTGCCGAAGAGTCGGTAGGTGTTCTGGCGGAATACGGTCGGATACCGATATCCTTCGAGGTACGTTCCGAAGGCAGAGAGGCAGAGGGGTCACATCGTAACATATAACAATTGATGTCAGAGTGGCGGCACGGCGCGACTACATGGGAAAGCCGAATGTTACTTGTTGCGATGTGACCCTTTTGCCCCCCTTTTGCCCTTTTTGTAATGATGGCAGATCAGCGGAGCTGCGCACCCGCTGCCATATTTCCGTTCACTCACCAAGCCGATGCCTTCACTTTCGAACGCCTCCGGCTCGATCCCGGGTGGCGGCAGCCCCCTGAGGCGCACCCTCGTCGTCCTCATCTTCCCTGCAGAGGCGGCGGGGTGGCGTGCAGGCGGAGATACTCGGTTTCCAGGTCGGAACCGCGCCGGATTTCGAGAATGCCGAGGCCGGCCTCGAGAAACAAACGAAGCACGCGACCGTTCAGTTCCTCCGTCGTGTACCGGCCGGGGAAGGTCGCCGTGATCTCCGCCTTGCCGGCGGCAGGCTCCCAGGTGACGCCGGGAAAAGACTCGGCGAGCGACTGCAAAGGAATGACCGTGCCGGGCGAAAGAACGTAGGTCAGGCGGTGGCACTGCTGGGTGATGACCTCCAACGCATCCTGCCGGACGAGCCGTCCTTTCTCGATGAACGCCACGGTGTCGCACAGCGCTTCGATATCGGCCAGGTTGTGTGAACTGATGACCACGGATTGAAGTCCGCGTCGCTGGCGGATCATGTCGCGCACCCGCGCCGCTTCGACCGGATCGAGCCCGTTGAGCGGCTCGTCGAGCAACACAAGTTCCGGCGATCCCAGGAACGCCTGGGCGATGGCCAGGCGGCGGTTCATTCCGTGCGAGAGGGTCTTCACGGGCGATAGCCGGCGGTCGGTCAGGTGGACCCAGTCGAGAAGGCCGCCGATGGAGTTCTCGAGGTCCCCGGCGCCGAGCCCCTGTAACTGGCCGTAGAACCGCAATAGATCGGCCACCCGCGCGTGGGGTGGAAAGCGCGAATCCTGCGGCAGCAGCGACACCCGGCCGGCGTGCCGTTCCGCGGCGAAAGGCCCCTCGCCGAAGAGACTGACGCGTCCGGCCGCGGGTCGCAGCAGGCCGGCGACCACGGCCATGGCCGTGGTCTTGCCCGCGCCGTTGCTGCCCACGAGTCCGAAGATCGCGCCGGCGGGAATGGTCAGATCCAGGCCGTCCAGCGCGCGGATCTTGCCGTAGGACTTGACCACCCCCTTGAGTTCAAGGGCCGCGCTCACAGGTTCCTCCGGGCGAAACGGGCATAGCCCGCAAGCATATAGAGCACGGAGAGCGTCACAAGAAAGACGATCGCCGGAACAAAATGGGCGCTATCGCCCCACCAGAGATCGAGGCGGTGCGCCTCCGGCGTCAGCGCATTCACAACGTCCAAAATGCGGCGCCAACCGTCCCCGGCGAAGTGCTCCGAGATCCCGGATACTATGGCCATTGCGATCAGGGCGAGAAAGCCAAAGGCCACGGCCAAGTTGGGGCCGGCGCAGAGTTGCGAAATGGCGGTCGCGAGCCCCAGGAAAGCGAGGGCATAGAGCCACGCCTTGGCGGAGAAGAGCAGCATGGCGTAGGCCGTGGCCAGCGGCTCGAACGAGTGCATGCGGACAAGGCCGGTCAGCCAGGCGCCCGCGGCGCTCAACAGCAGGGCACCCAGAAGTTGAAGGGCCTGTCCCGCGAACTTGCCGAAGATCCAGTGCAGCCGCGGAATACGAAACAGAACGAACCGCGCCGAACCGCTCCAGATTTCTTCCGACACGCGGGTGGATGACGTCAGCATGACCAAGAGCGGGGCAAACGCGAACGAGAGCCAGCCGTAGAAGAGCGCAAGGGGGGGTATGGCCAGCAGGCTTTCCGCGAGCGGCCTGTTGCCGATCAGGTGAGTGAGGATCTCGCGGAAGGCGTCGGATTTCCACAGAGTGGCGGTGACGCTGCCCGTCTTGCCCGCGGAGGCGAGTCCGAGGCTGGAGACGAGTTGCACCTCGATCTTCTGGAGGACGGAAATGAAAACGGCGGTGGCCGCGATCGAGCCGGCGAGATAGAGCAGGACGAGGACCAGCACGCGCCGGCTCCGTACGGAGTCGGACAGTTCGTGCCGCGCCACAAGCGAGACCGTTCGAAGGGCGCTGTTCATCAGGGGAACTCGACGGAGAAATCGGCGTGGCTGTCCGGGTTGTACTCCGCGTCCCCCGCGGCCGCATTCGGGCCGCGGTCCTTGGCGCGAAAGGCGGCCTCGACCTCGGTGAGCGGCAGGGCGACGTCCGGATTGATGAAGTCGAAGACCTGGAATTTCGGGCCGGCCTTTTGCCGCCAGTCGGCCGGCAGGGCCCGGTCGAGGTCGTTATAGGTCAGCACGAGGGTGCTGCTGAGGTCGTTCATCATCCGGATGCCGGTCTCCGGGGTCACGTCCTTTTGCTGTTTCACGTAATCCACCCAGGTACGGATGCTGTTGCTGAGGCGGAGATTCATGGCGGCCATGGCGACCTCGAACTGGGCGGCCTGATCGCTCGACGTGGCCACGTTCGAGACGAAACTGTTGCGGGCGAGGTCGGACCGGGCTTTCCACAAGGCGGACGCCGTTTCGAGCGTTTGGAGCAGATTGGTCGAATCCGGGTGAGGGTGGAACGCGCGCTCCGGGGCGGCGGCATTGGTCGAGGCGGCGGAGGTGGCGGTCGCGACGGCGCCCGACGCGGCGGGCGCGCTGGCCGTGAAAGGAGCCGCCGGCCGATGGCGCCCGCGCGGGGCGGGCGCCGCCTTTTCCGGGATTCTGAGCATAGAGGTGATGCCGCTGAGGCCACTCTGTCCGGAGTCGCGGGTGGCGAGTTTCTTTTTGAGGTCGTTGATTTCAGTCCGGGCATTGCGGAGGTCGGCCTTTATGGGAAGGCTTCCGAGAACGAGTCCGACGAGCAGAGCGATAAGAATGCAGACGGCAGTTTTCATAGGGTGATCCATTTCAGGCCATGTCAGGCTCCGACTATCTTCTTCGTAATCGCATTCCAATCCAACTTTGTGGGCATCACAAACAAACACCGCCCATGGCTCCGCTTCTCCCAAACGGCGCCAACGACGCGCTTTTCTTCGGCGTCCACGCCGTCGTAGATGTGGCCTCCCTTGTACTCTACCACGAGGTTCCGGCCGTCCGTCAATTTACATCTTGAAGACGACAGGAATCCTGCTCCGCGCGGTTCAGGAAACTTGTTCCGGCGCGGGGCATCCTATACAGTAGTGAGGTTGCGCCTGTTGGCGCAGGATGTTCTGGCCCTCCAATGCTCGAAGTGAATGCCGTGGACGTGCTTTTCTGCAATTGCGCTCATAGCGAGGTCATTCCCAAGGACCGCAAACGACGGATTCTTGAGGAGTTGGAGGCTGCCGCCGTGAACCTGGTGGCCGTGTCTGACCTGTGCGGCCTCGCGGCGGAGCGGGCCGCGCTTCTCGCCGATCTGTCGAAGCGGCCCGCCCTGAAGATCGTGGCCTGTCACCCCCGGGCCGTCCGCTGGCTTTTCCATCGCGGAGGCGCGCCGCTTCCCGCCACCGGCGCGGAAATCCTCGACATGCGCGCCCGGTCTGCCGATGACATCCTTTCGTCTCTGGCGCTTGTGCCGCGCGTCGGCAGCCCGGCCCCCGCGTCTTCGTCGGTTTCGCCCGACACACGCCGCAACGATTGGATCCCCTGGTTCCCGGTCATTGATTACGACCGCTGCACGAACTGCAAGCAGTGTCTCGAATTCTGCCTGTTCGGTGTCTACGAAACCGGGAGCGAAGGCAAGGTGACGGTCGCCAGCCCCGCTAACTGCAAAACGAACTGCCCGGCCTGCGCCCGGATTTGCCCTCAAACCGCCATCGTATTCCCCAAAGTTGACGATTCACCCATCAACGGCGCGGAGATCGGCGACGAGGCGCTGGCCCACGCGAACGCGAAGATCAACCTGGACCGACATCTCGGCGGCGATGTCTACGCAGCGCTCGCGCTGCGCAAAGCCAAAAGAAAGGCGCAACTGCTCAAGAAGCCGGACCACAGCGTTCCGTGACCGGAGCCGGCGCCTGAACGGTCGAATGTGTCATGGCGGAGACGTGCGGCAGAATCCTGGCGGAAGCGGCGCGGCGCTCGTCCGTGTGCCTCGCGGACGAGGGCAAGGCCCGGATCGCGGAGTTTGTGCGGGCTCAACAGCATCCCGATGGCGGTTTCCGCGGACGCTCCGGGGCGAGCGATTTGTACTACACCCACTTTGCGGTTCAGGCCCTGCTCGCCTTGGGCGAGCCGTTGCCCGTCCCGGCGCTTGCCGACTATCTTCAGGGTTTCGACCCCGACGGCGCCATGCCATTCGTCGAGGTCGCCTGTCTTGCGAGTGTGTCTTCAGCAATTCATCCGGACCGACGGGACGACAAGAGTCTCGCTCGCCTGGCGCGGTTTCGGACGCCTGAGGGAGGATTCAACGAGAAGATGGGAGCCCGGGAGGCGTCCGCCTACGGCTGTTTTCTCGCGCTTCTGGCCTATGAGGCCCAGAAAGCGCCGCTTCCGGAGCCGGAAGGTTTCATCCGCTCCGCGCAGGGCATGGCGCCGTCCGTGACCACCGCCGTTGCCGCGAAGGTCATGCTGCTGGCAGGTCTCGGAGCGGCTCCCGACCCGTCGGACGCCGACACGATCCTCGGCCGGGCCTCGAAGAGAGGAGGCTTCCGGGCCGCGGCTTTGGCGCCGATCCCTGATCTCCTCTCCACCGCCACCGCGCTTTGCGCGCTGAGTGTTCTCGGCGCGCCGTTCGATTCGCTCCGGGAGCCGTGCCTCGAATTCGTTGACGGCTTGTGGCACGACAACGGCGGATTCCGCGGGCACTGGGCCGACCGGACGGCGGACTGCGAGTACACGTATTACGCGTTGTTGGCCTTGGGGGTTCTCGCGTGAAGGTGTCACAGCGATCCGTAAACGGCCAATAGGTCGTCGGCCATTCGGTCGAAGATGAAGCGCTCGCGCACGACGGCTTGCCCGCGCTGCCCCATCTCCCGCGCGGTCGCGCGATCGGACAGCATCGTCGCTAACGCCTCGGTCAACGCCGCGGGCTCGGCCGGATCGTAGAGCGTTCCGCCGCCGGTCGCTTGAACCAATTCGGGGAAGCCGCCGCGCGCCGGCAGCACCACGGACACGCCCGCGGCCAGGGACTCGATCATGAACAGGCCGAACGCCTCGCCCTGCGCCATGGGCACCGAAAGAACCGACAGACCGGACAAGAACTCCACGCGGCTTGCGCGATCGAGGCCGGGGAGGAACTCGACGTCAGCCGAGAAGCCAAGGCCGCTTACCTTCCGGCGCAGTTCCGCCAGGAAGCGGGAATCGTCGCCCGTCTGCCCGCCCATGGCCCGCAGCTTGAGCGCGGGGAAGCGGGCCTTCTTCAGATGGATGAAAGCGTCCACGAGCGTCTCCAACCCGAGGGAATGCGTCATCTTCGAGAGGTACCCGATGACCGGAGGATCGGGCTGGACCGGCGCCGTCCGGTACTCGGCGGGATTGATGCCGGGATAGACCACGCGAAGTTTGTCGGCAGGCAACCCCAGCTTCGTCCGCATGAGGTCAGCATAGAAATGACTCACGGGCAAAAAGAGATCCACCGCCGGACACCGCTCCCGGATCGCCTCCCAACAAGCGCGGTTATAGGGCGGGTTGAGGGCGTCGAGCCAGGTGTCTTCGTCCTGCAGGCCGCACACGAGGGGCACACCCATCCGGGCTTTCAATGGGCTGGCGAGGCCGATGAGCAGAACGGATGAGATGTGAATGACGTCGGGCCGCGCGTCCTTCTGCAGCCATTCCACAAGACGCTCCAATTCCTCGGCCTGGCCGCCATCCTGCCCGCGGATCATGGAGAGAGTCATTTCGCCGAGATCGCCGGCCCGGGTGCTCCCCGCCCGCCGGGCGGCGAAATCGAGCAGCCAGCGCGAATCCAGAAGGCGCATCATCCAGGCCGGCATGCGCCGGAACAGGCGGCTCTTCTGCTGGAGGTAAAGCCGGACTCCGCCGAAGAAGATCGGCGCATCCTTCGCCACCTCGGGGTCGTCCGTGGAGATGGGCAGGTACAGCGGGATGACCGTGGCGTCGTGTCCGCGTTGACGCAGGACCTTGATGACGCCGGTGTCGCGCAGGCAGTTCTCGCAGTAAAAACCGCCGCCGACGCCGGGGATAATCATGACGATCTTCATAGGCCCTTCTTCAGGTTACAGGGTTTGGGGGTCAGCAGGTCCTGAACCCTGTCTCACTGTCCACTGATCACTGACTCCCCTCTCCCGCCAACTGAGCGCCGCGGTCGGGCAGGCGTCTGCGCATTCGCGCGCCACGACGGTGAGGCCGGCTGCGATGGATTCGTCAAACGGCACCTTGACGCGCATCGTGAAGCCGCGCCCCTGGAACGCGAGGCCGAGTTTCTCCTCGGCCTTGGCCGCGATGGCCACACACCGGCCGCAACCGATGCACTTCCCGGGTTCGAAGACAACATGGGGATGCGTGAATTCCTTCTCATACGGCCGGCGTTCGCCCTTGAACCGGGCGCCGGACGCGTCGTACTCCGCGGAGTGTCGGCGCAGGTCGCACGAGTGAAGCTTATCGCAATCGCAGTGAAGACACCGCGCGGTCTCGATTTGCATCTCCGCCTTTTCGAATCCCGCGAACGCTCCGCCGGCCGGTTGAACCCGGGCCGCCGGTGAACCTTCGGCTCGGAACATCGGGATCTCGCAGTCGTGCAAGCGGCCGATATGAACCGTGTAGGGCCGCTCCTCGACAACGCCCGCCTCGCCCCGGAGACGCCGGGCGATCGTGAGCGCCGCGCGCCGGCCCAGCGCGCCGGCCCTGACCGCGTGGCGTGAAGGCGTCACCATGGAACCCGCGGCGAACACTCCAGCGACCGGCGTCTCCAGCGTGCGCGAGTCCACCTGCAGTCCCCTGCCGCGCAGGGACAAGCCCAAGGCATCGGCCTGTTCGGCGGTGATCTCGCCGCACGCCAGAAGCACGGCGTCGAACTCGCGGCGCAGCGCGTCGAGCGCCGTCCAGTCGGCGATACGGGTCGCGCCCCTGAACTCGACTCCCAGACGCGTGATGGCGGCGATCTCGGCATCGAGCGCGTCAAGCGGCAGACGTTCGCGGTCAACACCGGCCCGCAACTGGCCGCCGGGCCGGTCATGCTCGTCGAACACGACGCATCCGCACCCTTCCCGCCGCAGGTACCAGGCCGCGCTCAGACCCGCGGGACCGGCCCCGACGATGGCGACCTTCCGGCCCGTGTCCGCCTTGCAGTCCGGCGCATAGGGCGAACCGCTCGCCAGATCCACGTCGGCCGCGAAGCGTTTCAATCGGCAGATTCCGATCGGGGCGTCCACCTGCGCCCGGCGGCACCCCCGTTCGCAGATTTCGGGACAGATGCGGCCGAGCACGGCCGGAAGGGCGATCTGTTCCTTGACCGTGGCGATCGCGTCCCGCCACTGTCCGGCGGCGAGTTGCCGGATCATGAGCGGGATGTCCATGTGGGCCGGGCAGGCGCTCTGGCACGGGCCCACGCAGTCGCCGAGGTGGTCGCTGAGCAGCAGTTCCAAGGCCGTCCGCCGCGCGGCTCGGACGTCGTCCGATTCGCTTTCCACGACCATGCCGTCGTGGGCCTTGGTGGCGCAGGACGGCAGCAGCCGCGCCATTCCCTGCACCTTGACCAGGCATACCATACAGGTCGTGAAGGGCGGGAGTCCGCGCAGATGGCAGAGCGTGGGAATGCGGATCCCAAGCTTCTCCGCCGCTTCCAGAATCGTGGCGCCGGGTTCAACCGTTACCGTTTTGCCGTCTAGAGTCAGGGTTGGCATGGGAGGTTGGACTGTTCACCGTTCACTGTTCACTCCCGCCTGGCACGGCGCACGGCGATTCCACCTTCACCGCCTCGACCGGACAGGCGTCCTTGCACGCCCCGCAGCGGATGCATTTCGCCGAATCTACAACGTGTTTCTCGTAGGGCTTCGGCGCGATGGCGTCAACGGGACAGACCTGGCTGCACCGGGTGCATCCGATGCACTTATCGTCAATCGCGTACTGGATCAGCGCGCGGCATTTCCGGGCCGGACAAATGCCCTTGAGGTGGGCCTCGACCTCGGGCCGGAAGTAACGGAGCGTAGTCAGCACCGGATTGGGCGCGGTCTGGCCCAGGCCGCAAAGACTGGAGCGTTTGACCTCGTGCGCGAGGGACTCCAATTTTTCGACGTCGCCGGCCAGGCCCTTGCCTCCGCACAGCCGTTCGAGAATGTCGAGCATGCGGCGCGTGCCGATCCGGCAGGGTGTGCATTTGCCGCAGGATTCGTTTTGGGTGAACGACAGGAAATACCGGGCCATGTCCACCATGCAGTCGGCGTCGTCCATGACCACCAGTCCGCCCGACCCCATCATGGCCCCGACCCTGGTCAGCGCCTCGTAGTCCACCGGTGTATCGGCCAGGGACGCCGGCAGGCACCCGCCGGACGGCCCCCCGATCTGCACCGCCTTGAACGCGCGGCCGTTCGCCACGCCGCCGCCGATGTCCTCGACGACGCGGCGGATGGACAGGCCCATGGCCACCTCGATCAACCCGCCGCGCACGATCTTGCCGGCCAGCGCGAAGACCTTCGTTCCCTTGCTGGCGCGCGTCCCGAACGCCTCGAAGGCCGGCGCGCCGTGCCGCAGGATCCATGGAATCAGAGCAAAGGTTTCGACGTTGCTCACCAGGGTCGGCTTGCCCCAAAGACCTTTCTCCGCGGGATAGGGCGGACGCAATTGCGGCATGCCTCTACGGCCCATGACCGACTCCAGCAGGGCGGTTTCCTCGCCGCACACGAACGCGCCGGCGCCCTCCATGATGCGCAGGCGAAGACTCAGATCGCGGCCCATGATGCCGTCGCCCAACAGGCCGCGCTCTTCGCACCGCCGGATGGCCTCGCGCATGCGTTTCACCGCCAGCGGGTATTCGGCGCGGATATAGAGAACGCCCTCGGTCGCGCCCACGGCGTACGCGGCGATCGCGATGCCTTCGAGGACTCGATACGGATAGGACTCCAGGATCATGCGGTCCATGAACGCGCCGGGGTCGCCTTCGTCCCCATTCATGACGATGTATTTCTGCGGGCCCTCCGCCTTGCGAACCATGGCCCATTTCCGGCCCGTCGGAAACCCGGCGCCGCCGCGGCCGCGCAATTCGGCCTCGGTCACGGCCTGGATGACCGTCTCCGGGGAATGATCCCGCAGCACGTGCTCGAGCGACTGGAAGCCGTGGTGGTGGAGATAGGCGTCGAGATCAAGCGGTTCGAGCTGGCCGCAGAACTCGGTCGCGACCCGGTGTTGCGGGGACAGGAACGACTGCACGGCGGGGCATTGGGCATCCAGGCCGCAGCGCTCGGCGCCCGTGTCGGGCAGGCCGGTGAGCAGGCGATCCATCCAGCCGGACACGGCGAGGCTGACCCGGTCGCGCAGCCGGGCCGGCGGAAAGTGCCGCCGGACGATGGCCGCGGCGTCCGCGGCGCGAACGCGCGCATAGAGGGCGGTCGGCTTGCCGGGCTCGTGGATTTCCACCAGCGGCGTATTGTGGCACATGCCCACGCAGCCCACGGTCGTGACGCGGGCGTCGGCGCCCACGGCGGCCACCGCGGCCTCCAGCGATTCGAACACGTGGCTGGCGCCGCCGGCCACGCAGCAGGAACCGGTGCCGATGCGGATTTCCGCGCGGGCGGCGCCGGCGGGAGGACCCGCCGCCGTCCGCTTGCCTCGCTCCGCTTCGTCTTCGAGAAACGTCTTGAGAAGGTCCGGCACTCCGCTTGACGTGACGTACCCGTACGTGACCCTGTCAATCTGCAGCACCGGCGCGAGCGTGCAGCAGCCGAGGCAGGCCACCTTTTGCACCGTGAAAACGCCGTCGGGGTCGGTGTCGCCATCCTCCGGGATCTTCAGCGCGCGCCGCACGGCGTCCGTCACCCGTTCCGAGCCCTTGACGTGGCAGGCGGTGCCGTTGCACACGTTGATCGTATGCCGGCCCGCCGGCTTGAGCCGGAACTGGAAGTAGAACGTGGCGACGCCCAGGAGCGCGGCCGGCGTGATGTCGGTCAGTTCGCACACGCGCCGCAAGGCCGGTTGGGGCAGATACCGGTAATGCTCCTGCAACGCCTGCAGGATGGGAATCGTCTTGTCGGCGGTGCGCCCGATCCGGGCCACCGCTTCGGCGACGGGAGCGAGTTCGATGGCGGGGTCCATGATCATTCGCGCGCCTGTTTTCCGGAAACCGGCCCGGCCGGTGGTTCGGGCGAGGTATAGGAAGCGATCAGCAAAACGAGGGCCGTCGCCCCCATGACGACGGCGACCGCGGTGCGGATCGAGACCGTGGCGGCGGGTGGGACGGATTCGGGGGCGGATGCCGGCATGGGCGTCTTTCGGCGCAGCACGGACGCCGCTTTGCTCGATACCAGAAACACGGCCGCTCCAATCAGCAGCAGGACCCAGCCCCGCCGGGCCGCGGCGTGGGCCTTGAAGAATTGCGACCGGGCCGAGGCGTCCAGGTCCCGGATCTCTTTCACCACGCGGGACACGTCCGCGGCGCGATGCGCCTGGTCCGCGGCCTGAAGCCGGTCCGCGAGCGCGGCGATTCCCGGATGATTGAGGGGGTTGGCGCTCTTGAGGAGGCTGGCGTTGAACAGCAGCAGCGCGAGCACGACGCCGCAGAACACCAGCGCCACCGCCGCGACGCGCGACGCGGTTTTCGCCCAGAGGGCGGCCACGTCTCCGCGAGGCAGCGCCATGTCAGGATCGCTTTCCATGATCTTAGCCCTTCCTTGCTTCCTTGATCCGCTCCTGTTCCCGCGGGCAGGAGGCAAAGCACCGGCCGCAGGAAACGCAATCGCACGAATCGGTCTCGAAGATAGCGCGGAACTTCTGCCGCGAATAGACCGCCAGAAGCATTCCACCCACAGCCCCGAACCAGACGCCAAACGCCGCGCTGCCGCGTCGGAATCGGCGTTCGAGGGCGTCGGCCCTCCCGTACAACGCCTTGGACTCTTCGCCGCTTCGCACGAACGCGTCGGCCGCCACGGGGTCGGACACGCGGGCGGAGCCGGACTCGGCCTGCGATACGATATGCGCCAGTTGGACTTCGCGGGCCGTCTGCGCAAAGAGAGGCGTCATTGCCCGGCCGGCGAAGCCGCCGGCCACTGCCAGCAGGGGGATCGCCAGCAGCGCCCCGGCCAGACGGCGTCGGCCGCGAAGGCGCTCGGCGGCGGAAGGCTCCGGCAGCGGCCGGCGGATCGCGTCGAACGGGCACTCGTCCCGGCACAGGGTGCAGACGACGCAGTCCGTCGGCGTAATCTGCGCCCGCTTCCACGAGAGCGGTTGCAGCAGGCGAAGCAGAGCGCCGTAAGGGCAGAGGAAGCGGCAGTACGGACGGCCGACGACCGTGGCCAGCGCGAGGACCGCTCCGCCGGCCACCAGCATGAAGACCGGCCCCGACATCCGGAAGATTCCGACAAAAGGATCGTAGCGGCAGATCAGGTAGAGGCCGCCGTTGACCGCCGACAGCACCGCGGCGCCGAGGTAGGCGAAAGGCAGAAAGCCCAACCCGCGGCTGAGCCACGCCGGAAGTTTGAGCGGTTTCACCAGAAGCAGATCCTGAAGAGCCCCGTGCGGACAGACCGCCGCGCAGAAGACACGGCCGAAAAAGAGCGTGACCGCCAGAGGCAGCAGGAAGAACGCCGCGGCGCCCGCGGTCAGCGCGTACGCGGGATCGAACAGAGATTGGGCCACGTTCTGGATGGATCCGATGGCACAGACGCATCCTTTGCGCCAAAACCCGAAATAGGCCAGCGACCCGAGCATGACGGCGACGACTCCGAACCGCGATCGCTTCTTCAGCGCAAACCAGGCGGCGAGAAACAGGCCCGCGGCCAGAACCGTGACATCGAGATACATGAACAGTTCCGGACGGGGCGGAAGATCCTGAACGATCGGAAACGAATGGGGCCGGGAGAACTCTGGAGGCGGAAAGTTCATGCGCGGGCGCCTCCGCTCTTGCGGAGATAGGGCTTGTCCGCCGGCGCCTGGACGAACGCGCCCGCCGGGCAGGCCGTGGCAATGGAACACTGGTTGCAGTGCACGCAGACGTCATGACGCACCTGAAGGAACATGGAGCCGTTCCCGAAGTCCGTGCAGCCTCGGGCGCACTGTCCGCAGCCAATGCACTTCTTCTCGTCAATCGTGTACTCGTAGTAGGGCTCCTCGACCAGACGCCGGGTAATGGCGCCGGTGGGACAGCGCTGGTTCTCGGCGCCTTCGTCCAACGCGTGCGGCTGGGCCTTGAAGAACCCGAAGCACAGTTTGCAGTAGCCGCAGATCGGGAAGGCGTGGACCAGTTTCACCGCCGACGGCTTGAGCACGCATTCCGTGGCGCATTTGCCGCAATGGGTGCATTTGCGCGGATCGAGCTGCCACACCCGCTGGCGGCTCCGCCAGGGCCGCAGGGCCCAGGATCCCAGCAGCCCGCCGCCGGCCAGCAGCACGAGCGCCCGCACCGCGGTCACCAGGAATCCGCGCCGCGTCACCGGGGTTTGCAGGGCGATCGTCACGGCGTGTTCATTCCCCGCCTGTTCTTCTGTTCGAGGGCCTGCGGCAGGTCGCAACGAGAGAACTGGTCGCACACGGCGCAGGCATTGGCCTGCGCGCAGGCTCCGCGATTCCGGGTCAACGGCCCGATGACGGCCCCCGCCAGACCCGCCAGCGCGCTCACGCGCAGGAGCGTCTTCAGGAAATCACGCCGGTTGGGGTTCGCGATATCCATGTTACTTTCCCTTCCGCGCGAAAACGAGGACCCGCTGGGTGGCCGGATTGAGCACGTAGATTTGCCCCTGGCCGTCGGTCGCCACGTCCAGTCCGGAGCCCATGCACGAGGCGTTGGGACTTCTGAACTCACTCGGAGCCGCCACGATGGCCAGGAGTTTGCCGTCCGGATCGAATACCCTGACCTGGGCCAGCGCGCCTTTGTCCGCGGTCACGATGGCGCCGTCCGGGGCGCACGCGAAATCCGCCGGGTTGCAGCAGCCCGTGAAGCCGGCGGGATCTTCGTGGGAGAAGAAGCCCCACGCCTTCAGAAGGGTCCCGGCCGCCTCGTAGACCTGCAACCGGTGCCGGCCGGGGTTCGCCACCCAGACCCGACCCGCCGCGTCCTCCGCCACATCGAGATGCGGCGAGGGCACCACGAGGCTGTTCGTGTCCGCAGTGTCCGTCCGGCCGCCGAGATGGCCCGTGACGGTCCCGTCTTTCGAATACCGGACGATCTCGCGCCGGCCCGCGTCGGCCACCCAAATGCTGTCGCGTCCAACGGCGATTCCTGTGATGACGGAATTCGTGCCCGGCGGCGCCCACTGCGCCTTCGGCGTCCCGCAGTGATCCATGACCTCCACGTGGCCGCCGATGCCGAGGTAGAGGAGACCGTTGGTGCTGATGGCGATGCAGGCGGGTTCGCCCGGAACGGGAAAGGACGCGTGGTCCCCGCTGGGACCGATGATATGGACCGCCTGGTCCCCGGCGGCATAGATTCGGCCCTGAGCCGTCACCGCGATGCCGCGCGCCGCGTCAGTGAACCCGGTCTTAAAGGTTTTGACCAGCGTGTATTCGCGTTCGAGCCGGAGCGGTTGCGCCCGGACTTCGCCGGCCAGTCCGACACATGCAAAGACGGCGATTGCGAGGCAGATGCCGGCGATGCGCCCGGGTTGAAGGGCGCCGCCGCTCTCACTGATGTCGGCGGTTTTCATGGTCTCGCTCCGTAACTAGAGCCTGCTCGAAAAGGTCCGCAGGCTCTGAAATGCGAATATCGAAATCCGAAATCCGAAACAATTCCGAATAACCAAGGCACAAATCACCTAAAGAGAGATGTTGTCTGGACAGGTTTTAAACATTTTCCCCTGGGGGATTTTGAACTTGTTTCGGATTTCGTTATTCGGGTTTCGTATTTCCGATTCGATCCCTTTTCGAATGACGTCTAACTACACAGGTGAGCAGCCAACCGTCCACTGTCCACTGTTCACTTCGCCTCAACATCCAGGCAGATCAGGCGCGAGGAGTTGGGTTGCTCCGTTCGCATGTCCCGCACCAACAAGCGGCCGGCCGCAAGCGCGATGGGGCCCCAGGTCTCGCTTCCCTCCAGCATCTTACGCCGGGCAATCTCCCGGTATCCGTCCGGCGCGGCCTCGGCAAGCACGAGGGTGCCGCGGTCGTCCATGGCCAGGATCATTCCGTCGGCGATCAGGTACGGGCCGAGCCCGAACCGGGCGCCGGCCCCCCCCTCCCATTTCAGGTTCCCGTCAGCGTCCAGGCAGACCAGTTCGCCCCGCGGCGGCCGGGTCCCGTACAGGTGGCCGCCATAGAAGACCGGCGTTTGTTGATCCGACCCGAACACCCGGCGCGGCAGCTTCTTCACCAGTTCCGCGCGGAGGACTCCATTCTCCTCCTTCAACTGAAGGATCAGGGAGCCTTGCTCGTAGGCCCGGGCGACAAAGAGTTTGTCTTCGCCCAGCGCGACGGGCGTGGGGACGTCGGCGATGATCCTGGGCCAGTCGTCGAACTCCCACAGCGCCTTCCCGTCGCGCGCGTCCACAGCCGTGAGACCGCCACGGGAGGCGTAGATGTACATTCGCCGCCCCTTAAACGTGTGCGGAAGCATGGACGAGTGCGACATGGCCCAGCCTTTGGGATTCGGCGTGGTCCAGACGACCTTGCCGTCGTCGGCATTGACGGCCAGCATGAGCGCGTCGCCGCCGCCCGGCGCGAGGATGACTTTGCCGGCCTCCATCACCGGACACTGCCCCGCGTACCATTCCGGAATGGTCGCCTTGTAATCCTTGACCAAATCCATGGACCAGAGAAGTTTTCCGGTGGACGCCTCGAAGGCGTTGACGTTGCACATCGGACCGAGGGTGACGACTCGGTTGCCGGATACGGCGGGAACCGTGCGTGACATGCCGTGGTTGCGTTTGACCTCGACCGGATAGGCGTAGTTCCAGAGCGGTTTGCCGTCCGCCAGGCTGAAGCAGCGCACGTTGTCCTTCCTGCCCGCCTGGTCGTAATCCACGAGAAACACCCGCCCGCCCTCGACGGCCGGAGCGGCGTAGCCTTCGCCCAGATCGTTCACCGACCACAGTTCCTTCGGCGGGTTCTTCACCCAGTCGCGGTTGAGTTTGATCTTCTCCTTGGACACGTTATCGAAGTCCGGTCCGCGAAATCCGGGCCAATTGCCGGGTGCGGCCTCGAACGCGGCGCCCTGGGTTGGCGGCGCGGCGAACGGTTCGACCGGAACGGACGCCGGGGCCGGGGCCGGAACCGGACCCGCGTTTTGGGAAACGGCGGGCTGGATGGCAGCCGCAGGCGGCGCGAGCATGGGCTGCTGCGCGATCGGCACCCGGAGTTCCTCGGCCGGAAGGTCGGCAACCTGCCGCATCCATTGAACGATGGCCAAAACACCCGCCACGGCAACGACGGCGGGAATACCGACTCCGACCCATGTTTTCTTCATGCCCGATGAGCCTTCCTGACCCCGATTCACAAGGCCCCTATGATATCCGATGAAACCAGGAGATCAAAGATAGAATGCTGGAAAGGCCTCAGAAGCTGTGGAAGAATTGACAACCGCAGACAGCGTCCCTTCGTCGCTATGTATTGGGTGTATTGGGGACGCATCTTAACAGTATTCGGGACGCATCTTAACATTGCACGATCTAGTTTACGCGAATAGCGGAAGACGAGCGAAAAGTACTTGTCGGCGGTCTGCCGCACGTCGGCCGGAAAACGATTATAGAGAGGCCAGTAGAGCCTTGACGCCGAGCCCCCGCTGCCCCAATCATGGGGCTCACGGGCGCGGCAGGATCCTATGAACGAAGAACCCATCAGAATATTGGTTGTCGAGGACGACCCCGACGGCCGCCGATCCGTCGAGGAGGCGGTCCGCGACGCGGGCTACGAGTGCCTGACGGCCGGAACGGGCCGGGACGGAATCGCCCTGGCGGAACGCGAACCCGTGGACGTCGTGCTCTCGGATCTCGTGCTTCCGGACGTCAGCGGGCTGGAGGTCCTTGCCCGGATTCGCGAGCGCCGAGCGGATACGCCGGTGTTGATCATGACCGCGTACGGCTCGGTCGAGACGGCGGTCAAGGCGCTCAAGCAGGGCGCCTACGACTACCTGGTGAAGCCGCTGGACCTCGATGACCTTCAAGCCAAGTTGCGCCGCGCCGCGGAGACGAGCCGCCTGCGCACCCAGGTGGCCTCGCTGACCACCGCGATTCACGGCCGCTATTCCCGCACCACGATGGTCGCCGGCGCGCCCGCCATGCGGGAAATCATCCGCCAGATTGCGGCGGTCGCCGACACCAGCGCCACCGTGCTGGTGCTGGGCGAAAGCGGAACAGGCAAGGAACTGGTGGCAAGAGCCCTCCATGCCGACGGACGAAGGGCCGCCGGCCCGTTCGTGGCGGTCAACTGCGGCGCCTTCGCGGAGACCTTGCTCGAATCCGAACTGTTCGGCCACGAGAAAGGCGCGTTCACGGGGGCCACGGCCCGGCACGAGGGCGCCTTCGAACGCGCCCACCACGGAACGCTCTTTCTGGACGAAGTGGGCATCGCGCCCAAGTCCGTCCAGGCCAAACTGCTCCGCGCCCTGGAACAGAAAGAAGTCCTCCGAGTCGGGGGGCGCGAACCCGTTAGAGTGGATGTCCGGATCGTCGCGGCCTCCAACCGGGATCTCAACGAACTCGTCGAGGCTGGCGAGTTCCGCCAGGACTTGCTCTACCGGCTCCAGGTGGTCTCGATCCGTCTGCCGCCGTTGCGCGAACGCAAACCGGATATCCGGGCGCTGACGGACCGCTTTGTCGCCGCCGCCTGCCTTGAGCATAGCCGGCACATCGAAGCGGTCGCGGCGGAGGGTTACGCGAAACTGGAGCGTCACGATTGGCCGGGCAACATCCGGGAACTTCGCAACGTCGTCGAGTCGGCGGTCATCATGGCGCGCGGCGCCGTGCTTCAGGCGGAGGACCTCCGGACGGAGCGGGTCTCGCCGCCCGGAAGGCAGGAGGCCGTGTTCCCCGCCCGGATGACCCTGGCCGGCATCGAGAAGGAAGCTTTGCTGCAGGCGTTGCGGCGGCACGACGGAAACCGCCAGTTAACCGCCGACGAACTGGGAATCTCGACGCGGACGATCCAGCGCAAAATCCGTGAGTATGACCTCCCCTATTAAGTCTTACGTCCTTAGACGTGTGCTGTACATGATCCCAACGCTGGCCGGGATCGTTCTGATCACGTTTCTCCTTTTCGACGTGGCTGGCGGAAGTCCGGCGGCGATGGTCCTCGGCAAAAACGCCTCCGCCCAGGCGATGGAGGAATTCGACGAGAGCAAAGGCTTCAACAAGCCGGTCCTGGCCGGTCTCTGGACCGGAACCCGGGCGCTGGAGGACGCGGATTTCTCGCGCTCCGCCGGCGCGCTTTCGGGCGCGACCGGCGCCCGGTTCATGTCCGACCACGGCGGCGGATGGGTGCGGCTGGCGCCGAACGGCGCCTGCGCCGTTCCTTTCGTCTTTCCGCCCCGGCCGGGGACCGTGTTCTCGCTGCGCTTCGCGTATCGGGGCGAGCGTCCGGCGGCCTGGGCGCTGCAAAACGCGGACACCCCGGGACCGTTGGAGATTCCCGCCTCGGCGGAGTGGCGGACGGCCGAATTGATCTTCCGGACCGCCGCCGCCGGCGCACCCGCGGTCCTCACGCTTCGAGCGGGAGCCGGCGCCTTTGACGTGAGGGCGTTGCGGCTGCGCCGGCGCGTCGCCCACGGGTGGGATTCGCAACTGACACATTATCTCGGCCAGTTGGCGCGTCTTGACCTGGGCGTTTCCACGGCGGCGAACCGAAAAGTGACCGACCTGTTGCGCGAAGGGATCGGGCCCTCGCTGGCCTTGACGGTCCCGATCTTTTTCGGCGGGACCCTTCTTTCGATCGCCCTGGCGCTGGTTTGCGCCTACACGAGGAATCGGCTCCCCGACCGCCTGCTCGTGCTGGGCGCCGTGGTTCTGATGAGCGTGAACTACCTCGTCTGGATCATCGCCGGCCAGTATCTGCTCGCCTACAAAGGCCGGTGGTTCCCGATCTGGGGGTTTGACTCCTGGCGTCATCTGGCGTTGCCGGTGCTGATCGGGATCGCGAGCGGATTGGGCGCCAACCTGCGCTTTTACCGGACGGTGATGCTGGACGAGATGTACAAGGATTATGTGCGAACGGCGTTCGCGAAGGGGCTGAGCCCGGCCGGCGTCTTGTTGAAGCACGTGCTGCCGAACGCCCTGATCCCCATCCTCACGAACACGGTCATTGCGATTCCGTTCCTTTACACCGGCAGTCTTCTGCTGGAGAGCTTCTTTGGAATCCCCGGGCTGGGCGGCCTGAGCGTCAATGCGATCAATTCCGCGGACGTGGACGTGGTGCGCGGCGTGGTGCTGGTGGGGGCGGTCTTGTACATGGGCGCGAGTCTTCTCACGGACCTCTGTTATGCCGTTGTGGACCCGCGGGTGAAGCTGAGGTGAGGAGGATGAACCCTGGTTCCCAGACGCGAATCATGAACGACGTTGGACAGTCCTTGTGGACCGAGGCGTGGCGGGAACTGCGCCGCAGCCGCCTGGTCCGGGCGTCGCTCTGGACCCTTGCCGTGTTCGCCGGCGCGGCGCTCTATGGCGAAATCGTCTACCGCTGGTATTCCATTCGCGACGAAACGCCGTCCTATCAGCGCGTGAACTTGCAGGAGCGCTATGTGCCGCCGAGTTTCCTGCGCCATCCGTTTACCGGCCCTTCCCTGGCCGGCGGCTTCCGGCAATTGGCCCACCATCCCCTGGGGACGGACAATCTGGGCAGGGACGTGCTCCAGCGGGCGATTCAAGGGGCGCGCATCGCGTTTCAAGTGGGCGTGATCACGTCGTTGATCGCCATTCCCATCGGCCTGATCCTGGGCGCCGTGGCGGGGTACTTCGGCGGCCGGCTCGACGAAGCGGTCGTGTGGCTCTATTCAACCGTGGCGTGCCTGCCGGGGTTGCTGTTCATTCTCGCGCTTTCGATGGTCGTTGGGAAGGGGTTGCTCGGCGTGTATCTGGGCATCGGGCTGACGACCTGGGTCGGACTGTGCCGGCTGATCCGCGCCGAGGTCCTCAAGCACCGCGAGCGTCCCTATGTGCTGGCCGCCCGGTCGCTCGGCTATGGCCCCGTCCGGATCCTATTCCGGCACATCCTCCCGAACGTCTTCCACATCGTCATCATCACGTTCTCCCTCCGTTTCCCCGCGGCCATCGGAACGGAGGTGTTTATGAGTTTTCTCGGAATCGGCGTGCAAGGCGAGCCGTCCTGGGGCATTATGATCGGCAATGCGCGCCTCCGGCTATGGCAGGGCGTCTGGTGGGAGATGGCGACGGTGACCGCGGCGATTCTCGTGGTGGTCCTGGCGTTCAATCTCGCGGGCGACGCGTTGCGGGATGCGCTCGATCCCCGATTGAAGGCCAGGGACAACACATAGGCATAGACACGACATGAACAGACAACACACACCGAAAAGCGTCACGCACCCGGATATTCTCGAGCTGCTCCGCCGGCCCGAGTACGCCCCGATGCGGGAATCGGACATCGCCGCTCATTTCGAGTTGCGGGGCGGAAGCCGCAAGGCTCTGGCCCAACTCCTGCGCCAGATGGTTCTGAACGGCGACATCGTCATGATCCGCAAAACCCGCTATTCGATCGGGACGGCGGCGGACCTGGTGACCGGCCGCATCGAGATGAAACGCTCGGGCGACGGCTACTTGACCAACCTCGAAGGGCCGCTGGACGTGCGGGTCGGCCGCGCCGACCTGGGCACGGCCCTGCCCGGCGATCTCGTGACCGTCCGCCTGGAACCGCACGCCCCCGAATTGCCCGAATGGCAGCGCGGCGGCAAGGTGATCGAGATCCTGGAGCGCGCGAAGCGCGTGATCGTCGGAACCCTGCGAAGCACGGGGCGCTTTCTGTACGTCGTGCCTTTGGACCCCTGCTATCAGCAGGACTTCTATGTGCCCGACGCCCAGGGCGCGCAGGTCAACGACCGGGTCGTCATCCAGTTCGCGAACTGGGAGAACCGGCACGTCAATCCCGAAGCGGAAATCATCGAGGTGATCGGCCCCGCCGACAATCCGTCGCTCGACACCCTGGCCGTGATCCGTCATCACTCGCTCCGCGACACGTTCCCGGAGGAGGTGATGCGCGAGGCGAGTCTCAGCGCCGGCCGCATGAACGCTCCAGGCCAAAGGCTGGACTTGCGGGACACGTTCATCTTCACGGTGGACCCCGCCACGGCCAAGGATTTCGACGACGCGCTATCCCTCGAACGCGACGGCCAGGGCCAGCGCGTTCTGGGCGTGCATATCGCCGACGTCAGTCATTTCGTCACCCTGGGCGGCGCCTTGGATCGCGAGGCGGTCGAGCGCGGCAACAGCGTGTATCTGCCGGACAAGGTTCTTCCCATGCTGCCCGAGGAGCTGTCGAACGGGATGTGCAGCCTCAAGCCGGGGCAGGACCGCATGGCGTTCTCGGTCTTTATGACGTTCGACGGCCAGGGCCGGTGCGTGGCCGCGCGGTTCGGCAAAAGCCTCATCCGGTCGCGCCTGCGGCTGACCTACGAGCAGGCCCTGCGCGTGCTTGAGACGCCGGACGGCATGAAATGCCGCGAGCCCGGCGTTCCCGCGGAGGCCGTCCCGCTCCTCCGCGAGATTTGCGAACTGGCCCTGCAAATGAGAGGCCGGCGCATGGCTCAATTCGCCCTGGACATAGACATGCCGGAAAACAATATCGTCATCGGCCCGAACGGCATGATCGTGGATATCAAGCCCGTGGTGAACGACCTCTCCCACCAGATGATCGAGGAGTGCATGGTCGCGGCCAATGAAGCGGTGGGACGAGAGATTGCCAACCGCGGATGGGCTCTCTTGCACCGTCTGCACGAGCCGCCCGCGGACGACAAAATCAACGACTTGATCGTGGATCTCCGCGAGATGGGGTATCAGCCCGGGGACTTGCGGCACCGGCGCAACCTGATGGAGTTTCTCCAGCGCATCAAGGACACGCCGCTGGCGCACAGCGCGCAAATGGCCGTGTTGCGCAGCATGAAACGGGCGGTGTATTCGGCAACGGAGGCCGGCCACTTCGGGTTGGCCAAGAAATTCTACTCCCATTTCACGTCGCCCATCCGCCGCTACCCCGACCTGGTGGTGCACCGGATCCTGGCCGCCCTGCTCGACGGGCAGCGCCATCCTTACGGCGGGGACGAGTTGAAGCGGCTGGCCCTGCACTGCTCGGAGACCGAGCAGACGGCGCAAGAGGCCGAACGCGAACTCGCCGAGATCAAGAAGTACCGGTTCCTTGCGCAGCAACTCGAACAGCACAAAGCGCGCGTCTATGGCGCGGTGGTGGTCAAGGCGACCAACTTCGGACTCTTCGTCGAACTGGACGATCTCTCCATCCAAGGTCTGGTGCACGTCTCCGCGCTATCGGAGAATTTCGTGCACTACGACCCGGCCTTGCGCGCCCTGCGCGTGGGCAAGGACGTCTACAAGGTCGGCACGCGGATGAAGGTGTTTGTGACGCGGGTCAACTTCGACAAGCGGAAGTTGGATTTCGCGGTCGAGAACGGCCGGAAACGCGAAGGCACGCCCCGGCCAGACCGCCGGGAGAAATCCGGCCGCCGGGGCGCGCGTCCCGGCGCCCGCCGGAGGTGAAAGAACGGGCGCGGGGTATTGGGCGGAGCACCCGTCGCCGGTGGCGTCGAGGCGACCGGCAGCATTGACCAAGGAGCACGAATCATGAACCGAACGATTGTCTGGCTGGCGGCGCTCGCCGTGATCTACGCGAGTCCGGCCAACGCCTGGAAGAGAAGTGGAGCTTTGGATGAAGTCATTCTCGGCCCGAAATCCACGGCCAAGGACATTCAAGCCGCGTTGGACGGCCTTCCAGAGGGCGGCGGCACGGTCGCCCTGCGGCCGGGCGTGTATGCGATAGACCGCCCGATCACCCTTCAAAAAGACAACCAGACCCTGCGCGGCGCCGGCCCCGCCACGATTCTGCGGCTGGCCGACAACGCCAACTGTCCGCTCCTGGTCATGGGTACTTTGGGAAATACGCCGACCAACATCGTGCGGAACCTGCGAGTCAGCGACCTGGACATTGACGGCAACCGCACGAATCAACAGGTCGAGTCCTGGAGTGTCGAGGGCGAAGGCTCGGAGATCCGGAACAACGGACTGACCGTCCGGGGCGTCACGGACGCGTTCGTCGAGCGCGTCCGTTGCTTCCGCTGCCGCTCGGGCGGTCTGGTCACGGAGAAAAGCGTTCACCGCCTGACGGTGTCGGACTATTCGTCGTGGGACAATCAGTTCGACGGCCTGGCGGCCTATGCCACCGAGAACAGCGTCTTCACCCGGCTGATTCTCCACGACAATCCGGGCGCGGGACTTTCGCTCGATCACAGTTTCCTGCACAACGTCGTCAGCGACGCGGTCCTGACCTCGAACGGCTGCGGCATTTTCATGCGCTACTCGCGCGACAACCTGTTCCAGGGCCTGACGATTCGCGACAGCCGCGAACACGGCGTGTTCATGGCGGAAACGGCCGTGAAGAACGCCGCGGGCGAATGGATTCCGACGCCGAACACCGAGTGCACCGGAAACGTCTTCTCGGGGCTCCTGATCACCGACTCCGTGGGCGCCGGCTTCCTGGTCAACAACGACACGTGCTCGAACAACCTGATTCAGGGCGCCCGGTTCGCGCGCAACGGACTCGGCGGCCTCTGCCAGAGCAAACCGGGCCTGGCCAAGACCCAGGCGGTCGTCGAGCAATAGACCGCCCGGAAGACGCTACGCTTACCGTCTCACGAGCCGGCGGGCAAAGGCCGGAATGCCGGGATCGCGGGCGCCCATGCAAAGCACCACGTCGCCGTCCCGTAACTCCGCCGCAAAGGCCCCGGCCAGCCGTTCGTAGTCCGCGACCCATTCGGCCGCAACGCCCTGCGCGCGAAGCGCGGCCACAAGCGCATCCGAGTCCGTCTGGCGTTGCACGGTCCCGCCCGCGTAATAGACGGGGAGCAGGTAAAGCCGGTCGCCCGGACGGCACACGGCCTTGAACGTCGTTACGAGGTCGTTGAACATGAGCGACAGCGGCTTGAATCCGTGCGGCCGCCAGAATCCGACAACGCGGCGGTAGAACGGCGCCACCGCGCGCCAGGCCGCCGCGATCTTCGCCGGGTTGTGAGCGTACTCGTCAATCACGGCAACGCCGCCCACGTCCCCCACCCGCTCCAATCGTCGCTGGATGCCGCGGAACCGCGACAGGGCTTCCGCGATGGCGGTCAAGCCAAAGCCTATTCGGCGACATAACTCGGCGGCCTGAAGGGCATTCTCGGCATTGTGCGCGCCCAGCATGGGCACATGGAAAGCCACGTCGGCATAGGAGAATCGGGCGCCATCCGGCCCGAGCGCAGGTTTCAAGCCCTGCCATGGCATGTCCGTGTCCCAACCTCGCACGCACTCGCGCCGGACCTTTTGGCGAAACGACTCGAAAAGCGCCGCGGTCTCATCGAGTCCAAAGTGGTCGGCGGACATGTTGGTGATGAGAGCCCAGTCAGGATCGAATCGCAACAAGGAACGGTCGCTTTCGTCAACCTCAACGACACAAAGGTCCGACTTCCCGATTCGTACGTTTCCAATGCGCTCCGCATCGGCCCAATTCACGAGCGCGCCGCCGTCAACCACCGTCGGATCGGCGCCCAGTTGTTCCAGAATCCAGCCGACCATTCCCGTGACGGTCGTCTTGCCCGAGGTGCCGGCGATGGCCACGGTTTGCCTCCCGGCCACCAACTCCGCCAGCATTTCCGCCCGATGCCGGACCGGCACGCCCTGCTTGCCAGCCGCGACGAGGTCCGGATTCCCGCTCTCGATGGCCGTGCTCACCACAACCGCGCCAGTTTGAGTCGTAACCCCGCTGCCATCCTGCGGAAAGAACTCGATCCCCGCGGCCTTCAGTTTGCGGATCACGTCAAAATCCTGCCCGTCATCCACATACCGATCCGACCCGGACACCGACCATCCGCTCCCGGCCAACGCCTGAGCCAGGGCATTCATGCCCACACCGGCAACGCCGACGAGGTGACAGGAAGGCGGAAGGGTTGACGGTGGAGGGTGGAAGGTGGAGGGTGGAGTGCTCATGGTTAATGCTTGGCAGCGGAAGGAACCTTATTCAACTTCGTCGGGTTCGAGAGTCTTGACCCGATGGACGAAGACCTTGTGCAGCCGTTCCAGTCTTAACCATAACCATTCGTAATACTCGGCACGAGAAGTTGTATCCTTGAGGTCGGCAGTGCGGCGCAAGTAGATGCGGCAAACACGGGCATTCTCGGGGTTGTACCAAGTCAGCGGCTCCCCGACTTCAGTCTCGATAACTTTCTTATCCTTTTCGATTGCCCGATAATAAGCCTTCGCATACTTGCGGTCGGAAATTCCCAATTCCGCACGTATTTCCTGACCCGCATATCCGCCGCCGGTGGAGTCGAACATCGATACGACAGCACTCAACTGGAAGCCGCTTCGACCGACCGCTATGTTCATCCAGTTCTGCGGCAATGGCTTGGTCGGCTTGATGACGCCGCCCTTGTCCAGGACGAACTCACGGAACCCCCGCCAGTACTCAAGTTGCAACTTCTTCGAGTCCGTAAGATCAGTCTCCCGGATGCGGGTCGTCCCCCCTTTTGTCCAGTCGTTCGGCTTGGCAACCACGTTGAACTTCGGGGCTTTGGCGGAATCGCCGATTTGCCAAACTTCCACCTCCAATCCAAAAAACTGGACCTTCTCGCCCGAGATCTCGTTCAGCCAGTCAAGGGCCGCGCGATGCTCGTCTGTGAATCGTTCGGCGATCCATACGACCGTCACGACCCCCAACCCGGCGGCGTAGGTGAGTATTTGCCCCAGGTGGCTGTGGTCGGTTGCCGCCGGTTGGTTCTCGACAAGCACCCAACTGTCGTCCGACGTATCCTTGCAGACGATATCCGCCCGATAGAGACCAACATCTTTCTCTTGAGCCTCCAGCTGCAGTTCAATTCCCAGGGTGTCGCCCAGTGGTTTCAGGTTTTCTTCCTTCGCCAACCATGGCGTGAAGTCGGCGGCTTCGCTTCCCCAAATATCCCGAAGTCTTACCCGTTCCAGTCGCCCGAGCATCGTCTCGTTCATAGTGAGTCTCCCTCGAACATCCCCGACGCCATGCCAATCAACGCCGCCTGTTACCCTTGGCGGAATTACATTTCCGGCACATCAAAGCAGCGTTCTCAAGCCTGGAATGCCCGCCTTTGCTGTGTGGATTGATGTGGTCCAGTGTGAAGTCCTCCCAAGTGAGCCTCTTCTTATGGCAGTCCGACCATTTCCCAGGGCACCGGCGGTTCAACGACGTGTTCCACATGATCCTGCGCTGTTCGGCAGAGAACCCCCGCTGGGCGTCCTTTTTGGCGAAAAGACTCTCCAAGATACCCCGCAGGATGCTTTCCCTTTTTCGCCGCTGGCTCACGTCGTCCGTCATCTGTGATACCGTCAGGAGGTACTCCCGATAGACGCTGTCCTCGGGCTTACTGGTGCCGATGACCTTCTTCTGGTTCTCGCGCATCTCGTCAACCTTTGACGAAAACGCTACCAACAAATCCCACGCCAGTCGGTTTCTGCGTTTGTCGGTCAGAATAAGCCCCTCGTCCTCGAATCTGGCGGTGATTGAACTGCTGTTCGAATTCGCCGACGACACGAAGGATTTCGTCGAAGGTGGGGACTTCGCCGAAGAACATGTGCCCTCGCATTTCCTGATAATCCTTGCGCCAACCATCAAGTTGATGGGCAAGCGGCACAAAGCGAAGACCGCCAGGATAGAGCGTGGCGTAGTCCACCCACGACCAGCGGAAGAAGATTTCTCGATGCGCGGCCACGCGGTCGAAAAGCGCGCGATCCTTGGCAGCGCGTTCGGCCACGCCGCGCGTGATGAGACACCAGAGATCGTAGTAGTGGCGGGCCATGCGGAGTTTGCGTGGTTTATCGGCGGGCCGAAAAGTTTCCTCATGAAGGAGACAGGCCTTCTCCCAGAAGGTGCGTTCAGCATCGAGAACACAAACAGAAAAGGCAGCGTCTGTGGTCAATTGCGGAAAAATCTCGGCAAGGTAGGGTTGAATCGTCTTTCCCTGATGCGGCCAGTCGTCGGAGCGCGCACCGAGTTCGATCTTCACGACCGGCCTCACATAACCGGCATCAGTCGGGGCGAAATCGCCGGGGTAGTGAAAAAGGAGGCATTGGCCATCATCCATGTCGGGATCAAGCTCCAGTTTCCATCCACTGTTCCCGAGCGCGTCGCTGATGCGGTCAGCGAGGGCCGGTTGGAGAGTTCCCTGCACCCAGCGGCGGCAAGCGTCCATGAGGGCTTCAAGGCGGAGCTTACGCTTCTTTTTACTTGGAGCCTGATCGGGAGAGGCATCGCCACCGAAACCAAGGATATGCTTGTCCACGATGAGATCGATGTCTTCGGAGAATCGTTCGATGAGTTTCCACGCCTTGGAAAGCGAGGTGCCGCCTTTGAAGGTGAGGTGGGGCCCAATTCCAGTCAGGGAGAAGAGTTCGCGCAGCGTCCAGCAAACCCAAAAGTCCTTTTCGACGCTCGCGGCTTGCAGACGCAACCGCTCCTCGACCTGAAGGCAGGCGAGCCGTCGCTCTTTCGGAGACATCTTGAGAAAAGTGTTCATGCTTTAGGGCGCCTGTGCGACGATCCGGCGCACAATGTCTGCGACCCAGGCGGGGGCGTATTTGAGGTCCTTCAGTAGTTGCGCCTCATCTGCGTCATTTAGCTGGCGACGAAGAACGGCAAACACATGGTCATCAATATGCCGTTGCCCAAGGTAACGAAGCGCTTGAATAACGGTGCCGCTCTTGCGTCCGGCGGTGGCGACGTTGCGCGGAGTGGTGTGTTTTAGGATGATTTCGCGTTGGCCGAGTTTAACACGGCGGGATGATCCGTCGGTCAAGAAAACGATCTTCATCGGCACCTGGTCGGAAAGTCCGAGAACATTCGCGGCGTAAGCCCCGCTGGTTTGAAGCCGGACGGAGTCGCGACTGACCAGCGCCTTCGCAACCGCGTCGGCGGATGCGGCCACGCGCCCCAGAACAGGATGATCGATTGGATAGTCGTAAAGCCCGCGGGCAAGTTGGCGAATGACCCCTTTGCGTGACAGCCGGGTCAGAGCCATCCCAACCGAACGCGGGTCGCCAAGTTGGGTCAGGTCCCGTGGTGTGAACACCCAACCCCTGCCGTGCCCATAAATAATCGCTCGTACCTTTGGCTCAATGACTTGTGTTGATTTCTGCAACCTATTCATGTTGAAAAAAGCGCCACTTTTTTACAACATAAGTTCACCACTGTCCAGTCCTCAGCACAAGAGTAGTCGGTTATGACCTTGAGCAGCCCGGTTGCCTCGTCCCGCTGCAACTCCCGGCCTTCGATCAACCTGCCCATCAAATCTACCGTCTTCTGCAACTCCCGGAGCCGGGCATTCTGCTCCAACAGTCGCTTCTCGTTGATCGTATAGCCGCGGAGAATGTGCTCCTTCAAGACCTGGGTTGCCCAGATTCGGAACTGGGTGCCGCGCTTGGAATTCACCCGATAGCCGACCGATATGATGACATCCAAGTTGTAAAGCACGACGGGCTTGTCCACGGCAATGATGGCGGTCTTGATTCACTTTTCCGACTGAACCCGCAGGCGGACAAGGTTCTTTTCGCCGCAGATCGCGCAAACGCAGTCCTGCTGAATCTTGGCTCCCACCACCCTGGGACGGCCACTGGGCTGCTGGGGTGTCACCTTTCCGCAGTGCGGACAAGCCGCCTGAATCGTGCCGCCCGTTTTGGCGGAACCCGCCGTAACCCCCTTCTTCCTCTTCCCGACGTCTCGCTCCGTCGCATAGCCGGCGGCGGCTTCAGCAACGATGTCGCTCATCTCCTTCTGGCGCGCCGCAGGCGATTCTTCCGTGCCTTTCGGCGCCTGGCATTCTTCTGCCGTCGGCTTGGGCAGTTCCTGCGCCTCGAAAACCGGCCCGACGGTTACCTCGGCAAGCAACCCGTTCAGTTCCGCGCGCACGGCGACCGTGCCTTCCAAGACCCACAGCAACTCAAGCAATTCCTGGGTCATCTGCGCGGTCCACGTCTCCGGACGAATCTCGTCCAGCGGCGACGAACTCCGGCCCGCGCCGGCCTTCATCCGGTAACGCAACCACGACTTCACCACCTCCAGGCCGGAGACGCTGAACTCCCACACGTCCTTGGCAACCGGACCGAATTCGCCTTTGCCGACGCGAAGTACTCGCGGTGTGTCGTCGAAGGAAAACGTTTCGGGGTAGTCCTCCGGCGTTCCGGGAATGCCTTTAACGCAACGCGCTTTCCCCTGCGGGATTTCACTCGCCGTCTCGCCCGGTGGAACCATGCGTTGTCCATAGGTGTGCAGCCAGATCAGCCGCCGCCCCAACTTAACGCCTTTGGCGAAAAGGCGTTTGTCCTTCGGAACCGGCAGGCGCGGTCCGGGAATCGTCAGTTCCTCGCTGAACGTCGTGACGTAGCCGGGCGCAGAAAGAATCGCGTAGGCATAGGCAAACAGGTCTTCAGGCAGGACCGGCACACCGAGCGCGTTTCCAAGCGCATCGAGCAGTCCGCCCGTGACGTTCGGGGCGCTGGCCGCCGCGTCACGCCAGAGTGGGACAACGTCCTTGGCCCCGCGCCCGCAAAAGTAATGCAGGTCCGGCACCTCGGCGCACACGACCGCCGCTGGGCCGGAGCCAAGAATACCGGTAAGGAGGCTGGTCAAGAAGATCTGCCGCTCGCTGCGAAGTTGCCATAGAACCGGTCTCAGAAAATCGCCGATGCGGTTGTCCGCAAAGCAGTATTGTCTGTCGAGACTCCGGAAAGCATATCGTTCAATTGCAGGGGGTAAATCTTCGGGTGTAACATCGCCAAGCGAACTCCGGCTCGACATACCAACGAGGCCCGGGTATGCCTTGGCGACCTTGCGGTCCCGCGACTCGCGAAACATAAGTTCTCGCTTCTCGGTCTCAGCCTTCGCGAATTCATCCCAGCGTTTCTGCAGCACAGCAGGCGTTTCGCCAATGGGCCATGTTCTTTTGAACTGAGACCCTGAGTGCTGCCACGGGAACAAATCCGCAAGCAAAGGCCAACGGGAGAAGTCTCCGACGCCAGATGGCAACATTGGATCATCCCATCCCGCCGAACACCCCGACCACTTCAAGTCGGTGAAGACCTGAACCTTGTCCAGCGCCGCGAGCTTTTCCACCTGGTTTCCCTCGACCTTGGTGTATCGGACTCTGGCCGGGGTGTTCGACCGCTCCTTGGTGTACCGCGCGCCGATGGCGATGGCCACCGGCGTTTGGATGGCAAACACGTTCTCGGTCTTACGCGCGCCAAGTTGGTCGCCTTCGAGGTCAACGATCCAGAGTTCGTCGAACGCCTCCCGCATCTTGCGGCGCATGCCGACAAAGCCGGGGCCGCGCAGGTACGAGGAGGCGGTGATGAACGTGACGATGCCGGGGCCGCTGGCCTCCGGGTTCTCGAACATCTTCCAGAGCGCCCAGCGCCAGAAGTACACGTAGTCGTTGTAGAGGTTCTTGAGATGCTTGCCGCAGCCCGCCTGCTCGGCGGGCTCGATGAAATCCCGCAGAATGGGCCGGCTTCGTTCGCCTTCCTTGTCGGTGTCGCCGTACCGGACCCAGCCGCCTTTGCGCTGCAGGCGGGGGTTGGCGTCGAGTTCCGCCGGATCGTACGACTCGCGGTCGTAGGGCGGATTGCCGAGGCAGACCATGATGGGCGTGCGTTTCTTGACGGCGGCGGCGCGCTTGTGTTCATCGGTCAGCGGCTTGGAGAAGAGGTTCTGCGGCGGGATTTCGGCATGGGGCGATTCGAGCGTGTCGGTCAGGTAGACGTGAATGCCGTCGGCGGGCAGTTCGCCGCCCGCGGCGCGAATCATCTGGCTGATGCGCAGGTGGCCGACGGCGTAGGGGCCGACGAGGACCTCGAAGGCGTGGACATTGCGGGCCAGTTGCGTGGCCTTGGCGGGGACGGCGCCTTTGCCGAAGCGAGCCTCAACCTTCGCCAGGGCATGCTCCATGGCCGCGAGCGGATAGGCGGAGGTGCCCGCCGCGGGATCGAGCAGAAAGACGTTTTCGTCGGCGAACGCCTGGGCCTTGCCGAAACGCGTTTCGAGCAATTCGGCCGCCAGGCGCACCTGGAGCCCGATGACCTGGACGGGCGTGAAATACACGCCCCGGTTGGATCGGAGTTTCCGGTCATAGGCAGCGAGAAAATCCTCGTAGAAGTAGAGCCAGGGATTGCGCCCCTCTTTCTGGAGTTCCGCCGGGTCCACGGCGGCGATGACGCGTTCGAGAATCGAAACCGGAACTTCCACCTCGGCCCTGGCCGCTGCGTTGGTCATGTGCCGGAGCACCGAGGCGAGGAGTTTGTGGCCGCTTTCCAGGTCGCGCGCGGCGTTCTCCGTGGTCAGCGCCGTCTCTCCGTTCAGGCGGGCGAGGAGGAGGGAATAGGTCAGCGTCTGGGCGTAGATATCGGCGAATTGCTCCGTGTCAACGTCGGCAAACAGGGCGTCGCGGATGTTCTTGCTCAGAAGCGAGAGGTTAGAGGATTCGTCCTTCAGGCGCAGAGCAACCTCGTCGCGAAGGAGGCGGCAGAGGGGGGCCAAAGCGTTGGCCAAGGCCCGCGGTGATTTGGGCACGATCGGTTGCCAGGAGAGGAAATCCGCGAGAAGGGTGTGCAAAGCGGCGAGCGAGTCGGACCTTGCCGAAGCAACGTCAGAGAGGCCATCCGCAAGCCGGACGAGGTCGCCGGCTTGCTTTCCGGCGCGATAAAGGGCGAACTCAAGGCCATCCGTGTAAAGGATG
>Ga0182021_10000121_pt1 | contig 70297 bp, 55 predicted proteins | sample 612E3MmetaG_FD_120493 | JGI IMG/M metagenome (GOLD analysis project Ga0182021, IMG submission 120493) | Permafrost microbial communities from Stordalen Mire, Sweden - 612E3M metaG (Illumina Assembly) | ecosystem: Environmental > Terrestrial > Soil > Wetlands > Permafrost | place: Sweden...
AAATTAACCGAAAAAACGGATGGCGGGGACCAGGGCAGGGGAGCCGCCGGGACCGGGAATTAGAGAGACCGGGGGGGGGGGGGGGAGGACATTACTCTTCTCTCCGTATGGCCCGCACGGATGGAAGGCACCCGGCTTTCCGATTCGCTGAGAGACCCATGTTCGCCCCGGTCCGCTGCCACGGTCAGGACCGGGGCGAACGCGTTCGAGCGCAGGGCACTCCAAGGCTTTCCCCGTTGCCCAAGATGGCGTAACGAACTCAGCTGCAACCTCCGGGTTCGAGACCATCACTCCGGTGCAGCGCCTCCGGGGGGAGAGACACTCCGGCACAGTGGTGCCTGCTACTGTTTCACGGCGAGCGATACGGGACCGTCGCCGACCGTGTAGGTCTTGACCACGCTCTTTGCAGCATCCAGTTTCACAACACGGTCATTGGTAAAGTCCGCCACGTACATGAACCCATTCCCGTCCGATGCCATCCCTGCCCCGCCGGTGCCAATGAGCTTGTGTGTCGACGAATCGATGATGGCATAGGTCCTGCCGTTGTATGTCGCAACCCCGTCGGAGAAATACCCGACGAAAGCGGTCCCGTTCGACGAGAAAGCGATCGATCCCGGCGTGCCGCCGATGGGAATTGTTATCACGACCGCGTCGCTCACAGGATCGATCACGCTGACGACTCCCGGAATCCCCACGTAATCGCCAGTGCACACCACATGCACCCGTCCATCCGGGCCCACCTCCACGGCCTGCGGATTCGTCCCAACTGCAACAGTATCGACAATGGCATCCGTGACCGCGTTGATGACAGTTACCGACCCGGGGAGGTAGGCCGGAGTGCTGTACCCCGTATTCGTCGCATACACCTTGCCGTTGGCGCCCGCGATCCCGGTGGTCCCCGACCCGGCGGGAATTGATTTGACCACGGCTCGCGTGGCAAGGTTCACGACCCGGACGTCGTTCGTCAGAAGGCACGAGACATAGCCCTTGTCGCCCACGAAGGCGATGTTCATCGGGTTGGCGCCGTCGCCGAGATCGATGGTGCCCTGCGGGGCAAACGAGGCGGTATCGAACACCTGTATGTTGTTCGAGAGAGAGTTCACGATATAGATCCTCCCCCCTGCAACCTTTACCTGGTTGGGTGACCTGCCGACCGTGAACGCCTTGAGGGTCACATTGTCCGTTGAAAGGTTGATCGCCGAGACGGTATTGCCGAGGGAGTTCACCGCCAGGAGGATCGACGGCCCGGTTGCTCCGGCCGAAAGAGGGTTGCCCGTGTTCTTGTCGCATCCGCTCAGGAGCGGGCCGGCGAGGAGAACAACAATCGTGAATGCGAGTGAAATGCAGCTCCCGATCGGCCCGCGGAAACGCGGAGACGAGTGGAATCGTCGGGATGTCAGGAAACCTGAAACGCCCAGGATGGTTCTGCGAAGTCTGCCGAAAGACATGTTTTGATCCTCCCCGATTGTTGCGCACCGTCTGCGACTCAAGTGAAACTTCATGGAAGCTGCGGGCCGGCCGCGTCAAAGGCTCCTGCAAACACCGCCAACTGCGCTCGATTCCAGCCGTGAGTAGTGCACCTGGGGGAAGTGCCTCCCGCCCACTCATCACAGGGCGTGCGCGCCACCGCCCCTCCCTCCTGGTCAAGGCTCCGAGGAGGAGGCTATTCCCGGCGGATTCCTTCGGCGCCGCCGTATTCAATGCGGATCGAGAACCGCACTTCCCGGCCGGGCAACGGGTAGCCCTCGGCCATCTGGTATTGCGTGTCCTCCAGATTGCGCAGCAGCATGCGCGCCTGGAGCGATCCCGGGCCAATGTTCAAGCTGTATCCCAGCGACAGATCCGTCGTGTGGCAGGCCGGAAGATACACGGTATTCGAGGCCGTGGTATAGCGCCGCGACATATACACCAGCTCGGCAGTTGCCTTGAACGGACCGGAACCGGCTTCCGCGACAAGCTTGTGGAGGTGTTCCGGCCGGTAGGGAAGCTGCATCCCATCTACGTTGACAATCCCGGACCTGTCCACTGCGTCCAGCCAGGTATACGACCAGCCGAAGCGCACGATCCCGCCTTCAGACCAGACCGTCAGCGGTCCCAGCCACACCTCCGTCTCGATTCCGCGGATGAACGCCCGTCCGACGTTGCCCGGTTTCCAGACACCCGCCTGTCCAGGCTGCCAGAGGATAAGGTCATGGACGTTGTTCTGAAAGTAGGTGATCCCGGCTTGCGCCCCGGGGCCGAAGGACGTCCGTACATGGATCCCCGCATCGATGTCTGTCGCCCTCTCCGGGTGCAGGGAGGGATTTCCCACGGAGAAATTGTCCCTCGGCCAGTACAGGTCGTTGAATGTCGGCGCCCGGAAGGATTGGCCGGCATTGGACTTGAGCGTGACCTGGGGATCGCCGCCGGCGGAGAGTACCAGACCGAGTTTTGGACTGATGGTGGAGCCAAAATCCGAAAAGTGATCCCAACGGATGGCGGGGAAGACCGAACTCCGCACGGCTCCATCGTCTCCATCCCCTCGCGTCGCCAGTTCGGTCTGCAGGTAGAGACTGTGAGTGGACCGTTCCTGGTTGAGGGCGGCCGCGTTCCCTGCCAGATGGTCCAGCCTGGCCGCATACCCTGCTGTCAATCGCAGCCATGGTGCAGGGTCCAGATTGTCTTGTGCTTCCGCTCCCCAGGCCGTGTTCCAGGTATCGGTCGAGATGGGAATGGAGGCGAGGGGATCGTCGTAGCTGAATGCAAACCGGTGCAGGTAGGCCTGGAGGCGGACCAGGTGGCTGCGGACCGGCTGCAGGTACGACACATCGGCGAGGAGATCGTTGTTGTGCTTCCGGGCCTTCGCCAGAGGGAACCCGAGCATGCCGGGATCTCCGGAATGCTGGTCGTAGAACCGGCCGGAGAACCGCAACGAGCCTCCCGCATCGCCCAGACCCACCACCGCGCTCGTGGAGAGCGCATGTGACCTGGCATCGGCATTCCGGCGCACATCCTCCGAACCCGACTGGGTCCGGAAGAGGAAGTCGCCGGCGCTCTCTAGAAAGCGATACGAAAGTGACACCGCGGCCCCGGGGTGGCCGAACGATCCGTCCAGGCGGACTCCCCTCGTGCCGAACGATCCGATGGTCCCTTCCACCATTCCGTGCGCTCCGTCCGTCCGGTCCTGTTTTGTGATGATGTTCACCACGCCGCCAACGGCGTCTGCGCCGTACTGTGCCGACGCCCCGCCGCGAACCACTTCCACCCTTTCCACCTGTTCCATAGGGAGGATGCTGAGATCGACCTCGCCTGTCTGTGCCTGGTTCAGGCGCTGACCGTCGAGCAGGACGAGGACCTGCGCAGAGGTCGACCCGCGGATGGAGAGCGTGCGGACGTCTCCAAGCGCGCCGTACGAGCGCGTCACGACACCGGGGACAAGGGCAAGCAGTTCACCGGCGTCGGCGGCTGTCTGAAGCCTGATGTCGGAGAACTGCACGGCCTCGACCGAAGAAGAGACCCGCCCTGCTTCCGCGGCCGAGCGGGTCGCGGTGGTGACAACCGGACCGAGGGGATACAAGAGTTCGGTGAGTTCTATTTGCAGGGGGAGGCGGGCGCTGTAAGGAAGCTGAATGCTGCGCTGAACGGATTCGAACCCGACGTGGCGGACATGGAGGGTGATAGTCCCGGAATCAGGAACAGAGAGCTCGAACCCACCCCGGCGATCCGTGATGGCCGGAGGGGCTTCCCGGTTCCAGCTTACCAGCGCGCCCTGCACCGGGTCGCCGGTCCGTGTGTGGACGACCCCTGCGAGGAGCAGCCCGGCCCGGGCGCAAGGGGCGCCGAGGAGGAGGAGCGCAAACAAAAAAACCCTGCCTTCGGATGGAAGACAGGGGTGTGTGAATGGCACACGCACGATGTCCATTTCCTTCCCGCGAAGGTACGTGGAGAGGACCCTGGCAGGTCTCCTGGCTCATGGCGGTCACTGTTCGGACGTCTTCCCATCCCGAATGGCGGGACAGTGACGGCCGGACCTTCTGCCATTGACAGTTGCGGGGCAGCTTCGGGATTGCACCGAATTCCCTTTTCATCCCGCCTTCACGCGGGACACCGGGGTATCAAACCTGGACGAATATAGCACAACGTGGCCCGAGAGTCAATCCGCGCGGCAGCGCTCAGCGCCGCTGCACCGATCGCGGCAAGAACGGGCAATGGCCGCACCAGCACTCGCAGCGCGCCGGCCGGAATGCCCCTGGCGGTGAACATCTTCATGAAGTTCGATCAGGCTCCGGTGGCGTGATGGGAGTCGAGGCGGAGTCTGTTCCTCTGGATGGTGACGAGGGCTTCGTACGCGGCGATGGGTACACCGAAGATCGGAGCCCTGTCTTTGAGCGCTTTCATGACCGGACGAAGGAAATGATTGTGCTCCTCGCGAATGGCGGCATCAAGCACACGTATGCCCGCCTCACGCACCCAGACCAGGCTTGACCGGGTGATCAGCTCGTGCAGCATCGGCTCGAGGGCATCTGAGTGCGAAGCGATGAGTCCTTCGGTCGCCACCCACCTCACGTCCCTGCTCGAATCCGAAAGGGTTTCGGCAAGGGCGTTTGCGGAATCCGGTCCTCCGATGTCCGCCATGGTCTTTGCAGCCTCCCAGCGAACCTGTTCGCTGGGCGACTTCAGGAGGGGCCGCAGGCGCCCGATGACCGGGCGTCCCATGACAGTGAGCTTTCGGCGGGCCTCATGCCGGATCACCGGGTTCTGGCTTGCCAGATCCTCCACCAATCCTTCGAGCGACAGTGTCACCACCGCTTTCAGCATGCTTCACCTCCCGCTCCCACTTATTTCTTTAACACGGTCACTCCCCGTCTGGTTTCACTTCCTCCTGCCGGCGGACTTTTTTCGAATGATCCTCCGCACGCCGGCGGCGATGAGTGCAAGAGACACAAAAACGGCCAAAATGACGAGCAATAGCCTGTGCATCGAGTCCGACATGCTTTCCCAGCGAGCGCCCACCGTGTAACCGAGGGTAACGAACGCGGCAGACCAGAGAAGGGCACCGCCGAAGGCAAAGGGGGCGAACACCTTGAACTCGAGGCCGGAGGCGCCCGCGATGATTGCCGTAAGATGGCGAAATCCCGGGAAGAAATAACCTCCCGTCAGAGACCAGCGACCGTAATGCGCAAACCACCGGTGAACACGATCGAGAGTTTCTTCATCGATGTGGACAAATTTCCCGAACTGCCGGACAGCTTTGGGTCCCAGCTTTCGTCCCAGGATGTAGCTCAGGCTTATTCCCATACAGCTCCCGAGGAAGGCCGCAGCCAGGGTGGCCGTAAATTCAAGCTTGCCATTCAATACCAGGAATCCACAGAACGCCAGGAGTGTCTCATCCGGGACCGGGAGGCCGAAGATGCCGAGCATCAGAAGGCAGAAGATGGCGGCATACTTGAACTGCACTATGAAATGAAGGAAGAAGTGCATGCGGGGGTTCAGCTCAGGGCACGTACGATGGCGTCATGGAGCAGCGGTCGGAACCGGATGATGCGGGTGTTTGCCCTTGTCGGGTAGAGGCGGTTCGTGAGGAGGATAACTGCCAGGCGCCGGTCCGGGTCAACCCAGATCGAGGTTCCCGTGAACCCGGTATGGCCATACGAGGAGGTTGAGAAAAGGCTGCCGGCCGATGAGCCTTCCTCAGACTTCATATCCCAGCCGAGCCATCGTTCCTGTCCGGGAGTTCTGTCTTCGAGAAACTCCCTGACGGTCCCGGCGCTCAGGTATTCCACCCCCCGGTAGACACCGCCGTTCATGAGCATGGCAACATACCGGGCGAGATCCGCGGCTGTTGAGAATAGGCCCGCATGTCCCGAGACGCCTCCCATCAGGAAGGCGTTTTCGTCATGCACGCTGCCGCAGACGAGCGTTTTCCGCCAGGTTGTGTCCAGCTCGGTCGGCGCGGCCCGGCTCCGGAGAGCTGACGGGGGGTTGAAGAAGGTGAGATGCATGCCGAGGGGTTTGTAGAACTCTTCACGGACGAACTTGTCCAATGTGGTTCTGGCCAGGCGCTGGACGATGCGGCCGAGCGCGATCATTCCCAGGTCGCTGTAGATCGTTGTGTCACCGGGCGAGGCGACCAGGGGAGTTGCAATCGCGGAATCGAATGCCGCAGTCGGCGTAGCGGCAAGCTCCCAGAGCTTCCGGAACGGAGGGAACCCTCCCCTGTGCAGAAGGAGCTGGCGGATCGTCGTACCGCCTCGAGCGCCCGGGCCGAGGCCGGGCAGGAGGGCCGATGCCGTGTCATCCAGGCCGAGCAGTCCCTCATCGCAGAGCTTCATCACCGCCGGGGTTGTTGCCACGACTTTTGTGAGCGAGGCGAGGTCGTACAACGTCGAATCGTCCACCAGGGGCGATCCGGGATCGTACGTCAGCCGTCCATAACACTTCTGGAGGATGATTGTATTATCCCTGATGATCACAAGCTGCGCGCCAGGGAAGACAGAGTCGTGAATGGCCTGCCTGACCAGCCGGTCCACAGACCCCATCGGAGGAGGAGTCTCGGCCCGTTTCAGGGTGTCCGATCCCGGGGGGGGGACCGTGCCCAGGGAGATGCCGCTGCCTGTCCGGAAGACGGGTGAGATGGTGACCGGGATCCTCCCCGTCACGGGGCGCTCGCCAAACAACGCGGCAACGACCGCATCCATCATGACCTCGGCGTCGGTGTATGCACAGAGGACGGCGCGGGGAGAAGTCCAATCCGCGAGCGTGTAGGGATCCCCGAATGAAACGAGGATTGCAGGCGTCTTCAGAGCGTTCATCCGGTGCTGGAATTCCGCGAACTCGTCGGGCATGCCGATCTTGCCTGACCCGGTGCGCACGCGAAAAAAGAGAGAGACGAGGACGAGATCCGCCGATTTGACCCGCTGCATCGCCCGGTCGAATTCCCCGGCGCAGCTTTCGGAAGAGAGGCGGATCGTCGCAGGCCTTGCCCGATAGCGATGGAGGAGGCGAGTAAGGAGTGCGCCTGCAGGTTCGCTGGAGACGCTGGTCCCCTGGCGGTTCACTTCCGATCGGCTGTCGTCCGCATCGGTCAGGATCAGCGACACAAGATGCCGCCTGACATTGCGTTTCAGGGGAAGAAGGCTGCCATCGTTACGAAGGAGGGTCAGGGCCCGTTCAGCGATCCTGCGCGCTGTCTCCCAGTGCTCCGGAGTCCCGACGCGAGCGCTGATGCTGTCGATATCGACGAGCCGGCGGAGCGGGAGTCCGAGACGCAGCTTCGATTCAAGGATGCGGCGGACTGATTGATCGATGCGCTGGACCGGAATCTCCCCTCCCCGCACAGCATCACGAAGAGCCTGCATCGTCCCCTGTTCGTCCTCCGTCAGGAGGAGGATATCGATGCCTGCCCTGACGGCGGCCACCGCCGCCCGGCCGGGAGGCATCCCCCGTGCTCCCGCCATGCCCATGGCATCGGTGATGACCAGCCCGTTGAACCTGAGACTGTCCCGCAGGAGACCCGTCACCAGCGGCCGGGAGAGTGAGGCGGGCAGTCCGGAAGGATCCACGGCCGGCACGGCGATGTGACCCACCATGACGGCGTCCACGCCGCTGTCCACTGCACTCCTGAACGGGGCGAACTCCACGCTGTCCAGGCGCGGGCGGGAGAAATCCAGAACCGGAAGCATGAGGTGGGAATCTTCGCCTGTGGATCCGTGTCCCGGAAAGTGCTTGGCTGTTGCCAGGCAGCCTGCTTCATGTGTCCCGCGGATGAAGGCGGCCACCATGGCGCTGACCAGCCCCGGCTCGTCGCCGAAGGAACGGGTGTTGATAACGGGATTCAGCGGGTTCGTGTTGACGTCGGCCACGGGCGCGAAGTTCTGCATGATACCCAGGGCGCGGGCTTCTTCGGCCGTGATCCTTCCCGCCTCAATAGCGAGTCCGGGATCCCGGGTGGCCCCGAGTGCCATGGCGCCGGGGAAGTTTGTGCCCCGGTTGAACCTCATGGCGAGTCCGTGCTCAAGATCGGCAGAAACGAGCAGAGGGCATGCTGCTATCCGCTGGAGCCGGTTGGCCATCACCGCCGCCGCGTACACGTCTCCGCGCGCAATGACTATCCCTCCCACGTGCCAGTCGCGGACGAGGCTCACGACGCGGTCGGATTCGGCACTGAGGTCGCTCGTGAAGGCGCCCGGGACGATGACCATCACCATCTGCCCGACTTTTTCTTCGAGCGTCATTGCCTGAAGCACGCTGTCGGGCCAGGGCAGCCCTGAAGGATGCGGCGCCGGTTGCGGAAGCGGGACGCTCACCGCCTGCGGAGATTCCCTGGCCGTCTCTCCCGGCCGGCAGGCCAGTCCGGCAACACAGAGGAGCACCAGGCAGGAAATCTTCACCATACGCCCTCCCCGGCCATCTTCAGGGCCAGGAGCACAGCGCCCTCAGCTGCCGTTCGTTCCGGCATCCGGACCGTGGCGTGGGGACAGCGGAGGCGAAGCTCGGATTCGAGAATGTTGCGATAGGCCGACGGACGATCGATCAGACCGCCGCATGTTGCCACGGCCACCTGATCCATCCCGATGTGCTGGAATGCCGCGAAGACCTGGCCGGCCAGCGCCGAGGCGGCGCGTCGCAGAATTTGACTGCAGACACCATCCCCCGTTTCGGCAAGTTCCATCACGAGCGGCGCGCACGCGGAGAGCTCGACCTTCTCGCGATAGAGTGCATGAACCAGCGCTTCTCTTGAATCCCAGCCGAACCGCTCGCGAAGCGCTTGCGGGAGCAGGGATGTCTCCAGCATGCAATCCAGGTGTTTTGCCAGAGCTCTCGCAGCCTCAACGCCGATACTGAACCCGCTTCCCTCATCGCCCAGAGCTCGTCCCCAACCGCCGACGGTAAAGATTTCACCAGCGGGAGACTTTGCGGCCACGATCGATCCGGTCCCGGCAATGACGGCTATTCCCGGGCGTCCACCCAGTCCCCCCTCAAGGGCGATCCGGGCATCGGTCTCAATGAGAAGCGGAAAGCCGGCCCCAAACCATTCTTTCAGGCGGGCTTCAAGAGCAGCACGGTTCTCCGCACTCCCGGCTCCAGCAAGTCCTAGGACAACCCCGGAGAGGTCCCGGGGGGTGCAGTCTGCGGCGCCGCAGCAATCCGACAGAATCTCAGCCAGGCAGCGCGCGGCGCTATCGACCCCGATGAGGTTCGGATTGGAGGGGCCTGCGAGTCTGCGGACACGTTCGGTACCCGAGACGTCGGCGAGAATGGCGAGGGTTTTTGTCCCGCCGCCATCAACGCCGATTACCCACTGAACTGGTTGTGGTGACATCGAAAGGGTTCTTTCGTCGCGCGAAGTCAGGAAATGTACCGATTCATCGAGGAAGTAGCAAGGCGAGATGTGGAGCCACCTGGCGAGTATTAGCCACACATTTCTGGGACATTGCGACAACAGAAGCGAGGAATCAATCGAAATTCAGCAAATCCCTCGAATCTGGTGGCACCTATCTCTTATCACCGTTGGTACGGCCTTTGCGTCCATGCACGACGGTGGCCCCGGGAGACCAGCGCCTGAGGCCGGTGTGACTGACGCTCTGTGCACCCCCAAGAAAGAAGAGGAGCGCTCCATGGATACCCCGAGGTCAGCCGTAAACTTCATCCTGCAGCACCATCATGCAGCTGATCAGCGATGGAGAGCGCATCCCTTTCTCGGACTCATGATCCTCGCAGCGGCTGTCTGTGTTGCTGGATGGGGTATGGACTCTCTCATGCAGCAGGTACCTTCCGTAGTCCGGCGATTTCCGGGAGGCCACATCCCCGCTGTTTTCGCATTGTCCATTCTGCTTCTTTTCCTCATGAGGGGCATCGACACCGTGCTCCGCGGCCGACTTAGTTCGGCAATGACCAGGATCCTCTTCTGGGGTTTCCCGACCGTGATCAGGGCATTCTCGAAACTGGCTGCCTGGTATGAATACGAGAGCCTTCTCCGCATTCCGGCAGATGACAGGAGGACCAGCGAGCAACTCCGGCTCGATGAGCTAAGGCAGGACCTGGTCGAGCGCTACCTGGCTCACGGTTCCGCCACGGACCTTGAGGCCAAGCGGCCCTTCTCAAGCTGGATGATCGCGGAGATCGTCCCGCAGTACGAGAACAACGTCGAGGCACTGGCGTACCTGGGAGCAGGATTTCTGATTGTCGTCGTCGGGCTCCGTGGGATCGGGTATATTCCCAGGGATGCGCCCGAGCTGATCCTTCTGAGCATCTTCCTCGAGTTCACCATCATCGGCCTGATGGCTCTGCTGAAATTCTACAAACCTGCCCGATCCGAATCCGTTTCCCGCAGTGAAGGCAAGGGAACTCCGGTGATCAAGATCGAAGAGACTCACACGCAGATTGCCGAGATGAGGAGGGGGTGGAACCGGCTCGAGGCGCATGCGAGGGAGATCGACGTGGACTTCCAGGAGTTCAGGAAAAGGCTGGAGAGGCTCGACCACTCTCTGGGCTGAAGAAGCCCGGGGAGGACTCCTGGGCTGAGGGTGCCAGGGGTGCAGATTCACACGAACCGGAAAACCACAGCAATGAAAATCGGCATCTATTTCCTTTTCTACGTCGCGATGATCATGGAGCTACTGATCTTCATCGTGGAGAGAGACGATGCTGAAGAAAGTCTGAGAGGATTGTCCGACACGATTGCGGACTCGCTTGCGGCGAACTATAGCAGCCCCTTGAGGATCACGGTCCGGGATACTCTTGAGGTCCCCGGTCACCCGGCCCGCGTAACGCGGGAGATCATTTCGGTCGCAGGCCTCTGGACCCGCGAAGAATGGCGCGACCTCCGGTTCCACATCGTCGTCGCGGAGCCCGGTATGTGGCAGCACACTGCCCCCGGGGGAGCGATGAAGAACGCGCCAGGATGGACCGGCCTGGCCCGGAAGGATGCGGGGCAGGTTGCCGCTTTCACGGATGAACGGACAGGGTCCGGAGTCCTCGACCTCAACGTTTCCAGGAGACTGGAGCGCGTCGGAGTCTGGTGTGAAACCCGCCGCCACATACCCGGCTACCTTCCGGCGCCGACCAGAGACCGGATCCATGCCCGGCTGAAGGAATTCCTCTCCGGGGGAATTGACAGCCTGGTGGTTCCCAGCGATACGGCCTGGTTCAGCGTAAGGGTGGCCGTCGACATCAAGAAACCAAGAGTGATATCAGGGACGTGAAACGCTCGTCAGGCATCCCGCCGGCAAGGGAAACGGGCAGGCTGGTGTGGGGACTCGTGATGCTCCTGGTCGCGGCTCCCTCCGCACCGGTCCTGTCACAGGACAGCGCTCCGCCGCTTCATGCCGTGGTGAACGACTCCCTCACCCTCCCGCCCGGCGGCAGCGTGGTCATCGCCGATCTTCTCAGCTCGAAATCCTGGCTTGCTGTGCAGGACGGAAAGACGGGAAACAGACTGAAAATCCCTCTTTCGATCCAGAGTTCGGAAGGGGGAGCCGCCGGCAGCCATGGCAGCACCTACGTGTACCGGGGCATTGTCGCCTTCCCGGACACCGGCGACTACCTGGTGAGCTTAAACATCGAAGGCGTGGGGGAAGACCACCGGCCCTTCCCTTTTGAGAGGCGATGGCGTGTGAGAGTCGGGTTTCCCACGCTCATCGCTCCCCTTTCCGTGGATACGGCGTACTATTTCGGGGAGACAGGCTTCATCAATTTTGCCACGAGGGAATTCAAGGAGGCATCCCTGTACGGCTTCGATATTCGTGCGCAGGGGGACGATACCGCCGTTGTGGTGCGCGGAAACGGCTCCTTTGTTTCCTTTGACAGCCTCATCACGGAGCACAATGCAAGCGAAGAGAAATCCTTTGTCATCCGGGGACTGTACGCCGGCAAGTCATTCAGATTCTTCAATCCTCTCACAAACGCGGTGGAAGCGTCTGTCTGGACGATCAGGATCAGAAAACCGCGGCTGACCATCGTCACCTCCTGGGATGATCCGAAGGAATTCAGGAGCGGAGGGATGCTGTTCGACATGCACCAACGCGTGGACTGGGGTCCGATGCAGTTCCGGTGTGTCCTTCTCGCCCGGCGGGGGAACGCCTGGCTGCACCTCCCTCCGAGGCCTCCCCGGGCCGTCACCATCACCGCCAGACCTCCGGAATTCCTCCCGGCTCTCTCACGCGCCCGTTTCAAGGTGAATGAAAGCGCCGCGCCATGGTATATCATCGACCTGAACCCTTCTCCTGAATTCCTCAAACAGATCGGACAGGGAGAATACCGGGACGTGACCATCACCATCCAGTTTGAGACACAATTCGGAGAGCGGACAGCGAGGACGTTCATGGCAAGCGTGTATTGATGGCTGATTCTATCCCGCCCCGTGATGCGGAGATGCTTCAACGGGAACACCGGCACAACCTGCATGAGGGAGTCGAGCAATGAGATGCCTTGGAATTGTGGCGGCCGCACTCTCGGCCTGTACGTCCGTCCTCGCACAGAGCAGCGAACAGTTCTTCCAGCGGATCGAACACAAGCTCGCCTCCGACCGGGCGTATTCGAGGCTCTCCTGCATCTCGCTGCAACCCGGAGATCTGAAGGCCGGCAGCGCCCTGGCGAGGGCCCTCGGGGAAGCAGGAGCGCAAACCGGAGAGGATGCGTCCAACGGCCGGCTTGTTCTCCACGTTCTCTGTGAAGAGTCCGCCGCAGGAACAACCGTTCTCCCTGTGATGGTCGTGGAGGTAAGGCCGTCTCAGGGACAGGTTCAGCTGGACCTGTACCGGAGGACACTCGGCTCCGCGCTGTACGACACCGTAGTTGCGGTTCCTTTCCGCGCCTTCTTCACGCTCATGCGGCAGGACAGGCAGCTGTACGACTCGGTGTGTTCATTCGTCCTCAGGAATCAGGACCGGATGGAAAAAGACCTGGCGATACACCGGAGCATCAGGCAGCGCCATGGCTCTGTCTCACCCGACAACACGGACTACACCGCCTATGCCCAGATCAACGGGAGCCACACATTCCTGGCGAGCCCGGCCGCCAAGGCCAGAGCGGGAAGGACGCGCGAGTGGAGTGGCGAGGGCGCACTGGCGGAATCAGAAGCTGACCGCCCCGGCCGGGATGCACAGGCCGGGGGACAATCGCGCACCTCCCTCCCCGATTCTCAGGATTCCGAGGCGGTCCAGGGCGCCGGGCAGAGGGAAGTGTACATCCCTCTGATGGCACCGGAACCGGGAACGGCCCCTTACACCCTTGACATATCGTTTTCGCGGATCAGTTTCTCGCATTCTATTCTGACGAGCCCGCAAGTGCTGGGCATTCCCGGCTTCGGTGTTGAGCTCGGATTCGGGGACAGAGTCTTGAGCCTGCTCGGATACCAATCCCCCTATCTCGGTGTGGGAATCTGGGGAGTAGTCGGCCTCTCGGCGGAGGATGCCGGGGTCCGGGATTTCTTCGAGTTCAAGGCTCTCTGGCGGGCCCCCTTGAACACGCCCGCCATGATAGACCGCCTCGGTCTCGGACGGCAGAAGCCCTTTTTTGCCCTGAGCGAGACGAGGATCAATGTCACAAGCGGCATGGCCCTCGAGCTCAATCTCAAGAGATTCACCCCGCAGCTGCCATACATCAACATCTACTATTCTTTCGGCGACCGGAATTTCGACAGCCCGTATGCGACACGGATGGATCACGGCGTTGAAGAGGGGTACTGGTCCTCGAACCAGTGGGAAACCTCCCTTTCGTATTACTTCAACACCGACGCCGCGGCGATCAACAAGTTCAGGCTGGACCTTGGCGCAGGATCGTACAACATTACTCGCGTCGGATACGATTCATTTCGCCGCGCATCGCGGGAAGAGAACGTGCATCCGATGTCCTGGGTCCAGGCGTTGCTTGCTCTGGACTATACGTATTCGACCAGGGGACAGGAAACGCTCTTCGGATTCAAGCTCCGTTTCTTCGACAACAGGATCACCGTCCTGCCGTGGATGAAGATCCTTCGCACGGGCTCACACGAACTGCGCATTGAGAACACGAGCATCACCGCTCCGCTCGGGCGCGCGCGTGAGCCGTGGGAAGCGGGAAGTGCGGATCTGCTTCAGTTCCGCTACAGATACGGATTGTGACCTTGCGGAGACATCTCACATGAAGCGAGCAGCAGCATTCCTGATGATTCTTCTGGCTCCCTGTATTCTCCGGGCGCAATCCCTTGACGCGGAACTGGCCTCCGCCGCAGGCCTTGCCGATTCCCTGAGAATCATCTACGCACATCTGGAGTACCCCTCAGAGGCCTTCGACGACCTGAAGGAGACCTGGATCATCACGGACCCCCTGTTCATCCGCGACATCGTCAACCGGTTGGGAGCCGGAGGGGGTATTCTCCGGAACGGCGCGCCCTTGCAGGGCAGCGAAATGAAGACCCTGCTGAAGGAGCTGTATGACGGGAGGATGCGCATCCTCGTCAGGCGCCGGGCCTTCGATGACGAACTCGAGAGTCTTGAGCTCTTCGGTTCTTCGGTGACGACCGACCCGGTCTCGGACTGGGTCTACCTCTCCGAGGTACTTGCCGAACCTGCGGACATATACAGGGAAGTCAAGAGCAAGCGCTACTCCCATATCGAGGTGACCAGGGCAGAGACCGAATCGGCCCGATTCCTGGGATGTGACATCCTTCTGCACGCCTCCCGGGCAGAGATGCTGCTGTGGACCAACCATCCGGCGGCCGGAGCGCCGGGGAGCGAGTACCGCCTCTCCCTCATCGGACTCATGGGGAATGAAGAACTCAACCTTCCGTTCTGGTACACGTCTTCGATTGTTGCCGGTCTCAGGCTGGATTATCGGGACGATCTGAGGATCCTTGACCGGACCTACGAGAAGTTCACTCTGTTTGCGGGACCGGTGATTCCGGTGAATTTCAGCGTCCCACTGGCCGATCCGGCCGGTTCGAATCCGCTCATCAGGCCGCGCATTCTCCAATCCTCCGGCGGAGGCGTGTACCTCAAGGGCACCTGGGTACCGCGCTACGGCTGGCCGGATGCGGGACAGTTCATCCAGCTCGGTCTGGAGACCTCCCTCTCCCTTTCCGAGAAGGAACGGTATGCCTCGGACATCCCCCCGACGTTCTATTCCATACGCAACTCCCTCACAGCATCCGCCTTCTGGAAGCACGCTGAAGGAATCTTCGATCTTGGTCTGGGAGCATCGTGGCATGACCTCGTTCATTACAGGCAGATCACGCCCCCGGACCGGCATCTCACCACGGTCGAACCGACGGAAAGCCACTACCTGCCGTTCATCCAGGCGGGGATTTCCGGAGACGGACCGCTGGTGCAATTCTCCGTTTCCACGAGGCTAAACTGCGACCTGACGGACCGGTTCGCATTCTTCGTCGTCAAGTCGATGATCACTCTGAACAGCGCATTCGGGATCGATATTCAATACTACAAGGCACTCAATACAGACAGACTTCCTCCCTGGCACTATGACAGCTACCTGCTCGTCTCACCGCTGATACGGATCAACTACTAAACGGGGATCTGCGGTCTCCGTGCGCCCTGGCGCGTACAGCGCAGGCAACAATACCCTTTCGGCTCGATTCTCGATGTTTCAATTCGGCCCGTTGCTATTCAGCCGGAGCATAGTTAATTTTCGGGCGATCAACGAAACCCGTGCAGACCATCGGACAGTCCATGGACCGCCGCCACAGTCCGGTCATACTTCTCCTCGCCATCTCTATTTCCTCCTGCTCCTCACCGGTGACCTATGTGAAGCCCCGGGAGTGGTCCGCCGACAGCACGCGTCTTTCCCTGATCCGGTCCGCCTCGGCGGTCCTGACAGGGCGGAGGATATTTCTCGACCCGGGGCACGGTGGAGACGATCGCAGAAATCGAGGACCTTCCGGAGAAGCAATCGAAGCAGACGTGAACCTCAGGGTCGGGATCGCCCTGCGCGATTACCTGCGAGGGGCCGGGGCGACCGTGCTCATGTCGCGAGACCGGGACACATCGGTTGAGCTTCGCGACCGTGTCAGGATGGGGGTCGAAGCCGGCGCCGAGGTCTTCATCTCCCTCCACCACAACGCCACGCCGGCGGACGATAATGTAACAAACTACTCCACCGTCTACTATCACGCCCGGGAAGGGGTGAGCGGATATCATCCTTCGAACCATGATCTCGCCCGCTATATCGAGCGAGACATGAGTTACGCAATGCGAAACCCTTCTCCCCCATTCTCGCCGACGTTTGATGGGACGCTGTCGGACTTCGATGTGTATCCCAACGGCGGATTCGGGGTCCTTCGCGACAACCCCATTCCCGCGGTGCTGATCGAGGCTTCCTTTTTCACCTATCCGCCCGAAGAGCGGAGGCTTGCACTGGAGGAATTCAACACGATCGAAGCGTGGGGCATGTTCATCGGTATTTCAAGGTACTTCCGGGCAGGGGTGCCGGGTATTGTGATGCGCTCAGATACCGATGTCGCTGGTGCGAGACCAACCGTTCGCCTCGGGCTCGAATCTTCGAGGGGATTGGATCCCTCATCATTCCAGCTCTACCTTGACGGCCAGCTCCAGCACGGCGGGATCGTGATTCGTGACAGCGCCGTCGTCTGGAATCCCACCGCGGATCTGGCCAGCGGCGCCCATCTGCTTTCCGGGGTCATCCGTAACAACGCCGGAAACCATTCCTGGCCGTTCCGGCGGTACCTGAATATCATGCTTCCTGCCGCCCAAATCACGGTGGCTCTGCATCCCGCGGCCCTGCCTGCGGCGCTTCCGGTCCCACTGCGTGTCGTCGTTGGCGCCCGGGACGTGCAGGATCGGCCTGTCGCCGACCGCACGCCGCTCCATGTGACGTTGCAGGGAGGCGTGGATACACTCCTTGCCGCGAAACAAGGAGGGGCCTTCGTGACTCTGGTAACGAGTGCCTCTCAGGAAACAGTGCACGTGTCGGCTTCAGCCGGAAGCGCAATTTCAAGGGTTGCCGTTGCCCGAACATCAACAATCCGCACGTGCATCGCGGGGTCGATATCCGCAGCGCCTTCCACGCACAAGGCGTATGGGGTTTCAGAGACAACGATCCCCCCTCTCCCCCTCACCGGGCGGAGCAGGGAAGCCTCATGGAAAGCCGAGCGACCTCTTGCCGGGGCGGTGGCGGGGCTGCGCAGGGGAACGGCCGGGGAACCCGATTCGACCCTCCCCGCCATCCTCGCCTCCGACACGACCTGCCCGGACGGACGTTTTGTGCTCTGCGACTCAGCAGGCGGGATCGACCGGCTGAGCATTCGGGCGTCCGGCTTTTTCTCACGGTACGACTCATTGCGTCCGGACGAGCCCGACTTGCATCATGATATTGTCCTCGAGCCTGTCGCCGGGGGCATCCTCTTCGGGAAGACATACGTGTTCGATGCCCGGTATGGCGGGAGCAGCGGACCCGGGGGGCTCTCCGGCGCGCAGGTAAATTACCTCGTCGCCCGGCGGGCTGCCGGGCTCCTCAGCCAGGCCGGAGCCAGAGCCCTGCTCATGCGCACCGACACGGCAGATATTCCCGAAGGGGAGCGGATCCGGCGATCAACTCTGATGCCGCCTGGACGCTACATTCGTATCGACGCCGCGGAACCGGCGCTTCGTGTTCGGGGGACGGTCTATCCGAACTCCAGCAACCTGGCATTCGCCGCCAGGCTGGTGACGGCACTTGGACGGTGGACCGGACTCGACACGGCGGGTGTCGCAGGCTCTGCTGACAGCTTCTACCGGGACGTGGCGATGTCCACGACCGGCCTTCTCCTCCCGGCCGTTGCGACCGGATTCTACAATCCGCTCGAACGCGCCGTTGATGCTCTCGCCTGGGGGATTTTTGCGGGGATACTCGCTTCTGAGGGGGGCGGCGATTCAGTGACAGCAGTCCGAACCGCGGCCGGCGCGGGGCATAGGCCCGTACCGTATGCGCGCATCGCAATAAACAGGACATTCACCCAGACAGCAGATGAACGGGGGGAGGCGGTATTCCCTCCGATCTCGACGGCGCCGGTATTCACCACCGAGGGGGATTCAACCGTCGTGTCCCGTGAAGGCTCCAGACCCTAGGCGCGGGGAGCCGGACTCATTCGGATCCGAAGGCTTCGGCAAGGGCACCTGTGAGGTCCCGGAACATTTCGGGTGTGAGGGTCACTTCATCGAGGATCGCTTCAACGTCCGCTTTCTGCATCCGCTCGAAGTCCTTTTCCGCCGGGAGGGTGACAACCCCGCAGAGATCTATTGCGGCCGGGCTAACCAGAAGCCTCCGGTCACCTTCCTCGTAGAACCTTGCCGGGCGATGTTTCGACCTTGGGAACACCACCAGCGTCCAGATCCCATCGTCATACCAGGAGACCAGATTCATCATCGGCTCCTCGTTTGAACCGGAAACACCCTGCGACGTCCGGTAGAGCGTGTCAAAGCTCCTGATCATGACGGCAAGAGAGGACGATTCCAGGGCGATGAACGGGGGGAGATGGCGGTCGAGTCCGTACACCCGGACCTCACCCGTGTCGACAAGCAGGCGTCCGAACCTCTCCCGCACATTGGAGAATCCGTCGACAACCGGGAGGAACGACCGGGTGCCGGCCTGGAAATGCCTGTGATCGGGGGCGGAGGCGCCACACCGGGGACCATTATACATCGCCGCGAATTCAGAGGCCAGGTCGTGCGCGAGATCAAGGAGAGTCTCGATCCCGTCATGGATGCGCTGGGGTTTGTGGTCGATGCCGGCGATCGTGAAATGTTCCGGGCAGATCGGGTAGGGGTTCACCAGAAGCATGAAGTCTTCGCGGTAGAGGATGCCTTTCTGTTCGGGAGGAAGGTTTTCGTTGCAGAGGAAGCAGGGCCTTTCTCTGATGGACCGGTCGTCGACCCGCGCGGCTGTCGATTTCATGCGGCCCGGGTTGAACTGGACGCGGATGGGCTCGCCGTCGAAATCAAACGTATTGGTCCTGACGCTCTCCAGGCTCTTATACCCTATCCTTGCCAGCTCCCAGGTGGATTTCTGCTGCAGAAGCAGTGCCTGGGCTTCGCCTGAGAGCGAGGGTCCGGGAAGAAATGCTCGCAGCTCCGGTTCGGGTATCACACGGTCCTTGATCATATACCTTTCTCCGGCTGATGCAGTTTCCACGGGAACCCCTCCTGAGGTGGAGAAGCGGGTATGTACCGGCCTACGCATACAACCTGCACTGCTGGGTCCCCGGGTAGTAGTGTTCCAGGATCTGTCCGAAGGTGAATCCCCGCTCTCCCATGACGCCGGCCCCGATCTGGCAGAGTCCGACCCCGTGCCCCCATCCTGATCCCGTCAGCACGAAGTGTCCCGGTACCCCGTTCCGTTCATCCTGCGTATCCACGACAAACGCGGAACTGTAAAGGTGCGACCTGGAGAGCAGCCGCCGGATTTCCAGTTCCTTGCCGACCGTCATCATGGCGCCCGTCCCCACGATCCTCAGCTCCACGAGCCGCCCGGATGTCCCCCGTTTCGCCGGCTGGAGGGATTTGATGGCGCCGAAATCCACACCGCTCTTCCCGCTGATCAGCGCGGCCAGTTCCTCCTGCGTGTAGCTGACCGTCCACCGGTAGAAATCCGCCGTCTCGCGATCCACCTGAGGAAGGATCCTCCCGATGAGAGCGGGGTCCGAGACATTGCAGAACGACGGGGGAGACGATCGGATCCATCCTGCCGACGCCGCCTCTGAAGTAAGGTCAGGAGCGGGGCCGTTCTCGGCATCCCGCACCGCACCAAGGTAGGAATGGGGGTCCGGTTCCCACACGTTTTCGAACAGCTCAGAGACACCGCCGCAGCATTTTGAAAACCGCGCGTCGCACACCTCGCCGCCGCTCATCAGCACCAGGCCGCGCGTCTCGCTGACCGCAAGCGTCACCCCCGCATTCGGAGGCCTGGTGATCCCCTGGTACCGCTGACAATGGTCATCGGCGCAGACATCGAACCGGTCATGGTCTTCCCGGTCATACCAGCGGACAAGCCGGCCGGGTCCCTGGTCAATGGATGCAGGACGCACCCTACTGCCGGCCTTCAGGGCGTTGGACTGCTCAAGCTGTGCGAGGAGCCAGCTCCGGGATGTCACAGCATGGGCCTTCAGGAATTCAAGGGCGCCGCCGGAGCTCATCTCGGAAGAGATCACGCTCGTGAGGTAGTTTTCCACTCCTACGACGTTCACAGCGGACAGGGAGGGGCCGTTTCTGGTGAGCCGCAGGCCTCCCCTGAAACGCTGGTCTTCGGCTCTTTCCCAGTGGAACTCTTTTCCGATCACGACGCCGCGGAGAAGAAACGAGGCTGCGCCCGGGTCCCCTGGAGTCACGGTCACTTCGCGGGCTGTGACAACGATGCCGGACTCCGTTTCAAGGGCGAGCCCGTCCCCCTCGAGCCTCACCTGTGCGGCTCCGCTGATGGACCGGCCGTTGTCGGCAATCACAAAGGACCCCTCAAGGGACAGGAGGAGCCGGGGGGCTTCGAGGATGCCCACGGCAATGAGGGGTTCATGTGTTGTTGCGCCGGTCATGGCGGAAATGTAGGGAATTAGACTTTGAGGAACCAATGCTTCTTCCAGAGTCCCCAGGCCAGCAGGAACATGAGCAAATCGAAGGTCAGGGAAAACAGCAGTGAAGCGACCGGTGGACTCGCCAACGGCAGGAAACATGAGCGATAGATGAAATCCCACAGGGTAACGTGTGTGCCGTCCGGACCCGCGACGACCAGGACAGCAATCACGATGGCGAGCACTTCGGAGGCGACATAGACGGCGATCGCATTCATTCCGAAAATCACGAAGGGAGAAGCCCACCGCTTCAGACCGCGGACATCGACAATCCAGAAGAGGAGGCCGAGGAACGCCGACGCCCATCCCGCCATCAGGAGCACGTAGGAGCTCGTCCACATGTTCTTGTTGATCGGAAGCCAGCGATCCAGCAGCAGTCCCAGGATGAGGAGAACGATCCCCGAGGCGACGAGTGCTCCCGCCTTCCGGACCCCCGGCCGTTCCGTCCGCAGCCAGTGGCCGGCCAGGATCCCGAAGAGGGTCGTGCCGATTGCCGGGAAGGTACTGATGATGCCCTCCGGATCGAACCCCTGACTCGGCGCCCAGATCCAGGTATGACCGGCGAGGAGTGTGGAATCGACATACCAGAGCAGGTTCCCTTTTGGTTCCAGGAATCCCGCGCCGTAGCCGGGCACGGGGATCAGGAATACCGCCAGCCAGTAACAGGCGAGGAGCCCGGCGGTCCAGAGACATTGCGCCTGGACTCCGCAGTACAGGAAAATCGTGCCGGCGAAGAGATAGCAGAGCGCAATCCGCTGGAGCACGCCCGGGACGCGCCAAGTGGAGAGGGAGAATTCACTCCCCGGAAGGAGGCCAAAGGGAAAACCGTTCACGAACAGACCGAGAGCGAAGATGATTGCGGAGCGGCGGACGATATGGATCATCAGCGCCGGCCGGGCGGCTCCCTCTCCCACCCTGCGGGCGAACGAGAAGGTCATGGCCACACCCACGATGAACAGAAAGAAAGGGAAGATCATGTCGGTGAACGTCCAGCCGTTCCACGCCGCGTGGTGGAGCTGCGCGTATGCCGCCGGCCCGTTCCCGGGGTTGTTGACCAGGATCATCCCTGCAATCGTGGCGCCCCGGAAGACGTCAAGGGAGAGAAGCCGGGGCGGCCGTTGTCCGGACGAGGGGGAGTTCATGGGCACCTCATGCAAGTTTCCTGAAGGTGAGGGGGACGGCACCCTCAGGGGGCATCGTGTTGCACCGCCAGAATCGGGCGGGGCAGCCCCCTCAAGGGGCTTCGTGTTGCATCGCCAGAAACGGGAGGGCCGGGACAGCACCCTCAGGGGGCATTGTGTTGCATCGTCAGAAGCGGGCGGGGCGGGCCCGTACTTCTCCAGCGCCCAGGCCGGTCCCGGCGCACGGGATCAGTCGAGACGCCATCCCCTCCTGCCCATTCCCAGATAGATGATCGTGCCGGCGACCAGGCCGGCGACCAGGAATGCCAGGCCGGTGAGCGGATCACCCAGGATGATTTTTCCCAGCCCGAAGAGAAAGGCATAGATCATGACGACCCCGCTGATCCAGTTGACCAGGTTGAACAGTCCGTCGCGCTGGGGCACGATGTCGGGCGCTTCGGCGGCAACCGGCTTCCATCCCGAAACGTTCGGACGGACGCGTCGGTAGAACGAAAGCAGCACGCTGCGCGGCTCGGGGGGTGTCAGGAAGGTCACGGTGAGCCAGACCAGCGTGGTGACGGAGACAGTGATCAGCAGGAGGTAGGCGAACTCCTCAGGAACATTCTCATTGAAGTGGAAGACGCGCTGCAGGACGATTGAGACGGTGAAGGCGGCGACCATTGCGGAGATTTCGCTCCAGGCGTTGATGCGCCACCAGAACCAGCGCAGGATATAGACGAGTCCCGTACCGGCCCCGATCGCCATGAGGAAGCGCCAGGCATCGGCGATGGAATCCATATAGAAGGTGACCACGGCCGAGAGCAGCATGAGGAGCATGGTGACGGCCTGGGAAAAGAACACGTAATGGCGCTCGCTCCTGTCCCGGGAAACGAAGCGCCGGTACACGTCGTTGACCAGATAGCTTGCCCCCCAGTTCAGCTGGGTGCCGATGGTGGACATGTAGGCGGCGGCGAAGGCGGCGAGCATCAGCCCGCGCAGCGACACCGGCAGGTCGCTCATCAGGATCTTCACATACCCTGACTCGGGATCCGCGGCGAACGCCGGGTCCCCCTGAAAACGCACCAGTGCCACGAGGCCTACCAGGATCCAGGGCCAGGGACGCAGGGCATAATGTGCGATATTGAACCAGAGTGTCGCGAGGAGAGAGTTTTTTTCATCCTTCGCGCAGAAGATGCGCTGTGCCACGTACCCGCCGCCACCGGGCTCGGCGCCCGGGTACCAGGACGCCCACCAGTTCACCGCCAGATAGACGAAGAAGGTAATCAACGGCATCCAGACCGAATGCACGTCGGGCACGAGGGAAAGGACCGAGCCCGCCGACCCCCGGCCCGCATCGATGGCGTGAAGCCGGGAGATCAGTTCCCCCATCCCGCCGGTCGCCCTGACGGCGAAGACCGCCAGGAGAATGACCATTCCCATTTTCAGGACGAACTGGAAGAGATCAGTCCAGAGCACTCCCCAGAGACCGGAGAGCGTGGAGATCGACGCGGTGATGAACATGATTCCCAGGGCTATGGCGAGAGCCTCGATTTTGCCGATACCGAGAACCAGAACCAGGATCTTGACGATGGCGAGGTTCACCCATCCCATGATGATCAGATTGATCGGGAGGCCGAGGTACAGCGCCCTGAAGCCGCGAAGGAATACGGCGGGTGCTCCGCTGTACCGGATTTCGGCGAACTCCACGTCGGTCAGGACACCCGCCCTGCGCCAGAGCCGCGCGAAGAAGAAGACCGTGAGCATGCCGCTGAAGGCCATGCTCCACCAGATCCAGTTGCCGGCGATGCCGTTGCGGGCAACGAGACCGGTGACGACCAGCGGGGTGTCTGCCGCAAACGTGGTGGCAACCATCGATGTCCCCGCGAGCCACCAGGATACGTTGCGTCCGGAAATGAAGAAATCGCTTACGCTCTGCGTCGCCCGGCGCCGCAGGTACAGGGCGACGGCCAGGTTAAAGAGGAAGTAGGCCGCAATGACGAGGGCATCGACCAGGGTCAGCTGCATGGACAGTGCTCCATGAACATTGGATGAGGCTACTCAGGCCGCCGGAGCACCCATCGCATCACGAAGGGGCGGGCGTTGCCGACCAGGAGCGTCACCGCGCACCCGATCAGCGTGTGCCAGGTGTAAGCAATGGACGTCCAGCGCAAGACGGCGGTCATCGCCAGGATGCCCGCAACGAACCCGGCGAAGGCATCCGCGGGCCGGGTACGGGGGAAGAGAAGCCCGAGGAAGAATGTCCCCAGGAGTCCGCCGTAGGTGAACGAGGCGATCTTCAGTCCCAACTCCACAACGGGATTCTTCGTGTCGGAGAAGATCATAGCCCCGCCGATCAGCATCAATCCCCAGAAGACCGTCAGCATCCGCGACCATCCGATTTCTCTCTCCGGGGGAAGGGACCGGCCGTAGGGGGTGTGCTTCACCAGGTCGAGAAACGTCGACGATGCAAGGGAGCTGATCGACGAAGAAAGCGTCCCCATCGCCGAGGCGAGGATGCCGGCGACCATGAGTCCAGCGAGGCCGGAGGGCAGCTCATGGATGATAAAGAACGGGAAAACCTCGTCTGATGATTGGAGTCCCAGCTGCTCGTACGGCGCCCCGTGGTAGAGGGCGAAGAGAGCGAGCCCAAGGACAAGGAAGAAAGCGAACTGGATCACGATGAGGACCGCATCGAGGAGGAGCGCCCTCTGGCTGTCGGCCCGGGAGCGGCAGCTCAGCAGCCTCTGCACGAGGAGCTGATCCGTACCGTGCGAGGCCATTGTGAGGAATGTCCCGCCGATGAGTCCTCCTGCCAGTGTGTAGGGTGAGGAAAAAAAAGAATACCAGCTCCCGGCCGGCTGAAGGTTGACAACGGAGAATTTGCCGGTGCTGCCGGCGGCGGCCACGACATCCGGCCATCCTCCGGGGAGCCTGTGCAGAATGAGCGCAAGGGATGCGGCTGCTCCCGTAAGATAGATCAGGAGCTGCAGGGCGTCCAAGGAAACCACCGCCTTGAGCCCTCCCACGGCGGTGTAGAGCAGCGTGAAGGCGCCGATGACCAGGATACTCTCGGCATAATCGAGCCCGGTGATCATGTGGACCGGGATCGCAGTGGCAAAGAGCCGCACACCCGAGGCGAGCACCCGCGTGACAATGAACACCGTCGAGGTGAACCGGCGGAGAGAGAGGCCATAGCGCTTCCCGAGAAAATCGTAAGCGGTCTCGAGCGATCCACGATAGTACGCGGGGATGAAAACGAGGCTCACGATCACCCGGCCGAGGAAGAACCCGAACGCAAGTTGAAGGAAATGAAGTGACCCGGCGTACGCGATTCCGGGAACGCTGATGACCGTAAGTGCGCTTGTCTCGCCGGCGACGATCGACATCCCCACCAGCCACCAGGAGAGGTTTCTCCCCCCCAGGAAGTAATCCAGCGAAGAGTGTTGGCGGCCGGAGATCACGATGCCTATGCCGGTGACGCCGAGAAGATATGCGATGACGATGGAATAATCGAGGGCAGAGAAGCCCATGGCTGGGAAGGCGATCGTGAGCTGGTGAAATGTACGGAGCGTTTATGCCAGAATCAAACCGGCCTTAAAACTTGCTATTTTCTGTGTCGCTGAGTACCATGCGAGTATCCTGCGTTTCAGGCAAGCCACAGCGGTCTCAACCAAACAGAATCCTATGCCCAGCACAGAAGTCGAACGCCCTCCCGAACCGGACGAGACGGTCCTCCGGAAGACACTGCAGGAAATCACACAACCCTTTATCGACCTCATACACGCCTCGCAGGCCCTCTGGGCCATCAACCTGTCCTATCTTCTTGAAGGGCTCACGTACTTCGGTGTCGTCGGACTTCTGGCGATATTCTTCAACGACTACATCGGGCTGAATGATATTGACGCCGGGCACATGGTGGGGTTCCTGACCGCAGGGATCACGCTCGCCATGCTGGCCTTCGGTGCAACGGTGGATCTCGTTGGGCCGAGGAAAGCCCTGCTCCTGTCGCTGGGTCTGATGTTGATCGGACGGATCCTCTTGACGGTCAGTCCGGGAGCCGGTGCCGAAACGGGACTCTGGTCGACCCGTCATTTGCTCGCGATGGCTGGGCTCCTGGGGATCATCGCCGGGTATGGGATCTACCAGCCGGCCTGCTATGCGGCCACGAAGCTGTTCACCTCCCCGAAGACTGCGGCAATGGGCTATGCCATGCTCTACGCGATCATGAACCTGGGGGGATTCCTACCGGGACTGATCTCTCCCCCCGTAAGAAAGGTCTACGGCATTCCAGGGGTCTTCTGGGTCTATGTTGCGTTGACTGTTGCGGGCATCGTCGTCATACTCACCCTTCTCACCCGGAAGGCAACGCAGCGCGCACAGGAACAGGCGCGGGCGGAGGGAGGAAACGAAGAGCCAGTTGACGAGAAGAAGCCTCTCCGTGAGCAGCTTCGCTTCTATGTCGCAAATTTCCCCCTCAAGGATCTCAGGTTTCTCTTTTTCATTTTCATTCTCATCCCCGTCCAGACTCTTTTTGCGCACAACTGGCTCACCCTGCCGCAGTATTGCAACCGTGCATTTACCGGGGTAGTCAGCGACAACTACGAGTTTTTCGTCAATTTCAGCCCCCTCTTGATCTTCATCCTGACGCCAATGGCCACAGCGCTCACGGCAAAGAGGAGTACGTATACGATGATGATCGCCGGAACGCTGGTCATGGCGGCTCCCACCTTCCTGCTCACGCTTGGACCCAATATCACGACGCTGTTCGCCTTCCTGGTGTTCATGACAGTCGGGGAGGCCATGTGGTCTGCCCGGTTCCTGCAATGGGTGGCCGAGATCGCCCCAAAAGGCATGACAGGGATATACATGGGAATCGGGCAGTTTCCCTGGTTCCTCACGAAGGTCATAACCAGCTTGTATTCAGGCTGGTTTCTGGAAAAGTTTTGTCCCGCCGGCGTTCCACCCTCCCAACTGCACACCGAAACCATGTGGTTGATCTACGGGGTTATCGCGATGGTGAGCCCTCTCGGGCTCTTTCTGGCGCGGAAGTGGATGGTAAAGGGCTTCAAGTCACGGCACGGGGAGGTGGTCCTCCCCTGAAGCTCCCGGCAGCGGGATTTTTCGTGCGAGAATGGCTGCCGGAAGAGGGATTGCGGGAACTCTTTTAGACCGGAACGAATTAACCTAGACAGCCGACGGACGGCGGGCCTTCGCCGGATCAGGACGGCAGTCAATGGTTATGTTCAACTTCCGGGTAGGTCCATGGAGAAGGGCACAGTGAAGTGGTTCAACGGAACCAAGGGGTACGGATTCATCTCCCGTCCCGACGGTGAGGATGTATTCGTGCATTACAAATCCATAGCCGGTGAGGGCTACCGCAACCTGAACGAGGGCGACAATGTGGAGTTTGATCTACAGAAGGGACCCAAAGGACTTCTGGCGGCAAACGTGAAAAAGCTCTGAGCACCTCAGCTACGCACTGCGCCGGGTTTTCGGTATCCGGCGCAGCGCGCCGACATCCCCCCTTGACCCAAGACGGCAACTAAATACTCACTCACCTTGCGGGGCGGCCATGTCCGTTCGCATCCTCGTCACCGGGGGGACATTCGATAAGGAGTACAACGAGCTCGAAGGCACGCTCTTTTTCAAAGAGACGCACCTGCCGGAGATGCTCATTCTCGGAAGGAGCCGGGTGAAGGCTTCCGTTTCCACGCTGATGATGATAGACAGCCTGGATATGAACGATGAGCACCGACTGCGGATCCTCAAGGCGTGCCGGGTGGCAGCTGAGAACCGGATCGTGGTCACCCATGGAACCGACACGATGGAAGTGACCGCCCGCGTCCTCGGGGAGGCTGCAATTGGAAAGACAATCGTCCTGACCGGAGCGATGGTGCCATACAAGTTCGGAAGCTCCGACGGCCTTTTCAACCTTGGAAGCGCACTTGCCCTAGTCCAGATGCTGCCTGCGGGGGTGTTCATAGCCATAAACGGCCGCTGCTTTACCTGGGACAATGTGCACAAGGACCGGAAGAAGGGGGTGTTCGAAGAAGGGATGAAGAGGCCAAGGAGCGGAGAATGATCGGAGGATCCCACTCACCGGAGGGGGGTGGGGGGGGGATCATCAAAACGATCTTCAATAAAGAGGGAGCCTTCAGTACCGCACGACGGTAAGGTTTGAGATCCCGGACTGGAGGCTGATGAATACCTTCTTCGCGGACGAGGCGAAGTTCTCCGTCCGGTAGGTTCCCTCGTTGGTGCGTGAAAAATCCTTGAAGCTTTTACGGGATAGCGGGGAGTCCGCGTTGATCTCACACGCCGAGCTGTGAGGGACAAGTATGCGGACCGAGGAGACTCCGGACGATACAGCCAGACGCATCTCGTCTGAGCGGTCTCCGAGTCTGACACGGACCTGAGATGCGCCGGCTTCCAGGCTTACTCGCTCCACCAGGAGAGGGGAAAAGTCGAGATCGAGACGGGACGCGCCTACCGCGAATTTCATGTCCCAGGGTACCAAGGGGTTGAACCGGAGTGTCACGCGGTTGCCTGAGCGGCTGAACGTCCACCCTCTCCTTTCTCCTTCAAGCCTCAGACTGACATCTTCGCTTTGCTCTATCCGGTCACCACGCATCACGTAGCGTCCGAAACCAGAATACACGGTCGCTTCCACGAGCTGTGCGGTTGTCCCCTCAAGATTGAAGCTCCCGGCACCGGATTCGAACCGGAAACTCGCACGGCGGACCCCCTCATCGAACGGTTGCGCGAACTCCTGAGTCCGCGCCGGGCGGTCCACATAGCCTCCCCCATCGAAATCAAGACCCCAGTCGATCAAGGCCGCGCCAAGAGCAGCGAGGATGAGCCCGGCGAGGGCGGCAGCGACAGGGGCGAATTTCGATCCGCGGGAGAGGATTGCTCCGCCCCAGAGGACCAGCATCAGGGGCCAGAACCGCCATATCGCCTGCCACTCGGGAACGAAAAGGGAGAAGCGGCTCAGGAGCAAGATTGCTCCGAGGCAAATAAGGAACGACGCCCAGAAGAACCGGCCGGATTTCATCAGGATACCTCCTTTAGGAGCCTCTTCGCGATTTCCACAACAGGACCACACCGATGGCGATCAGGATGACCGGCCAGTAGTCCTCAAATTGGAACCAGGGATAGAGGTTTCGGAGCAAAAACAGGATGCCCAGGACTATGAGGATGACACCGCCCATGAGGCGGCCGCGCCGGGCATCGGAATCCCGCTTGGGTTTGCTAGGTGCGTTGTCGATCATGGCTGCAGCAGTCGGAAGTAAGGGGATTGAGGGGATGCTGTTTTGGAGATGACCCAATAGTATACGAGAGTTTTTCGAAAGAGTTCAGCAGCTGGTGTCCAGAAGAAGTTGAAATCGACAACATCACAAAAATCCTCTAACGTGCATATGTCAAACATCTTGCCGGCTTGCTCAGGCAAGACAACCGGACACCACCGGGTCTGAACGAACTGTCTGACTTAACAGTCTGACTGATTGGTTTGCCTTCACAGGTTAACGGGATACGGTAATGGTGCCTCCGCCGTTTGCGGAATAGTAGTCGCCGTTGTACATGGCCTCCGCCACGATCGGCGCATATCGGTAACGGCCGGGAGTTACCGCACGCATCGCATAGAAGAACACCGCTTTCTTTGTCCCGTGGAATCCTGTATAGAAGTTAATCCTGTCATCACGCACATCCAGGTACTCGGGCGCCGTTGCGTCTTTCACGAAGGAGTACCCGGTCATTTCAGAGAGACGGGGGTTCTCGATCTCGAAGCCGGCCGGGAGCAGGTCGCTGACGGCGATGTGCTCGAGGAGGTCGACAGACGAGCGGAGAGTTACTCTGACAACCACAAGATCGTTCTGATGTGTGCCGGCGATGTTCACCGGGTTCCCGCCGCGGTCGAGGAATTCCCTCCGGACCTGCAGGTTCCGGTCCTCCTCCCTGACGCCTCCATCAGTCCTTATCCCTTCGGTCACCACGGAGTAGTAGGCCCTCCCCTCCCCTTTGACGGCAATCGTCACCGCATCGCCGAAGGGATCGACGTCGAACCGCTGTGTCCCGCCCCGGTAGACCTGGTCACGCCCCCCTGAGGTCACGCTGCCGCTCAGTTTTGCCGCGGCAGCCATCCGCGCGGCTTTGCCAAAAGCCAGAAGTGTGAATGCATCGTCCTGCGTGCTGAACCACCTGTCCTGACCGTAGCGGTGCGACAGGTAATCCATATAGCGGGGGATGTTCGGATTGTTCAGGTCCGTATCGAGAAGGACGTTCAGGATGATGGCGTTCGCTCGAACGGGAGAGTCGAAGTCCTCACCCGTGGAGCGCACCGGTTCCTCCGTCCCGAAAGCTCCCGGGAGGATCTCCGTAAAAGCCCTGCGGTCGCCGCTCAGGGCATACGACGCCGCAAGCATCGTCCGCGAATCCGCGGCCAGGAGGGTCCTGTCGCCGCGGTAGAAGTCCATGACCGCCCGGTCCGGCATCCCTGCGGCTGCCAGGAGGTAGAGAGCATAGATCGTGCTCTTGTCGGCGATGCGGCGGACCACGGTTTTCCCCTCCTGCCACGAATAGTAATCGAAGGTCTTTCGGCTGCGGGCAATTACGCCGGCCGCCCCGAGGGCGGGCCTGAGCATTGCCTCGGGCACGTTGTAGCCTGCCCTGCGCGACTCGAGAAGGAAATGGGCCGCGTAGACCGTCGTCCAGGGGTTGGTGGATGAGCCTCCGGGCCAGTAGAGGAAGGACCCGTCGGGCGTCTGAAGCGCACCGAGGATGCCGATGGCCTCATTGACGTAGTAGGCGGGGCTGCCACCGGAGAGGGCGTCAGGGGCAAGGATGGCCGCGATGTCGCGGAGATAGAGCTGCGGAAAGGCCCTGGAGACAATTTGCTCCAGGCAGCCGTAGGGGTAGCCAAGAAGCTTCTTCAGGCGCCCCGCAAAGTTTCCAACGGGGAACGGGCTGATCGTCACATACGCACGGCGTCCCTCTTTCATATAGGTATCAGGCACCGGCTGCCTGACGGACCCTCCCGCCTCGATGATGCCGGTGATTGCGTCGGCGGCAAAGGCGGAAGGAGGACGGACAGGGAGGTCGGTGGAGGACTCCAGTGTTCCCTCGGGAGTCGAGGTTCTCACCGTCACAGTGGCCTTGCCCGGCTGGCCCGCAGCACGAAGCCCGGCCAGAGCGAAGCCCTCGCGGTCCGGACCGACGGTGAGTACGCCCGGCTTTGCCGTGAGACCGATGCTCCCTGCGGTCGCCACTTCGAATTTCAACGACGCATCCCGGGCAGTGGTGTTGAACGCGGTGATCGCCATCGAGATCGAATCGCCTGGACTCAGGAATCGGGGGAGCGCTGCGGTCACCACGTAGGGATCGGCCGCCGTAAGTGCCTGCTGACTGGACCCGAACCGGTCGCCCTTATAGGCGACCGCCATCAGGCGGATCTCACCGTTGAAATCGGGGACGTCGAGCGTCACCTGCACCTCTCCTTCCGCGTTTGTCCGGCGGATCCCCGACCAGAATGCGACAGGCTTCACCCGCTGCACGCTGACCGGGGTGATCCGCTTCCCGAGTTCCGCATCGCTCCCGCCGGTGCTGCTCACCCGTTTGCCGGCCGGCTCCGGGATCAGATGCTTGAAGAAGTCGTACGTCTCCGTTTCGAGGGCTTTTCGTGCGTAGAAGTATCCGTACGGGTCGGGGGTCTTGTAGTTCTTAAGCTGGAGGATTCCCTCGTCGACCGCAGCCAGAGTCACTGCGGCGTTCTTTTCACCCGGAACGGTAATCGTCACGGTCTGTCTGGTGCGCGGTCGGATCGAAGCAGGCGCCTTGATCGCAACCTCCAGTTTATTGGAAGTCCGCTCCACCATCACCGGCGCAAAGCCGTGACCGGCGAGAAGAGGAATGTTGAGTTCCTTGATCTTCCGGAAGAGCACGGCGCTGATGTACACATTGGGCAGAAACCGCTCCTCGACCGGCAGATCCATCGACGCTGCGTTGTTCACGGCATCGAGCCACCGGTAACTCATCACGCCGTTGCGCTCGACGGAAACCAGCATTCTCCCGTTGAACGGAGTCTGGAACAGCACCTTGGCTCTGTCACCCGGCGCATAGCGCTCCTTATCGAGCACGATGTCGACTCGCGCTTCGGGATCAACCTGGAAGGACGTGATGTCGGTGGTCCCCCAGCTGTATGAGAAGAAGGAGAACTGGTTATACCCGCTCTCCCCTTCCTTCGATACGCGCACGAGATACTCTCCAGACCGGGGTGCGCTGTAGGAGAATTCCGCCGGCCCCCCCGCGATGGTGATGACGTCGGAGCTGACAGGAACTTCCCGGCGTTCCGATACATACCGGAGTGTCTTGTCATAGCCGTGCTGGCGCAGAATGGAATGCCATTCCAGGCGGATGATCTCAACCCGTGCCCGGAGTCCCTTGATCGGTGCGTCGGCGGGATCGACGGCAACAACCTGCATCTTCTGGGGGACGTTCGGACTGACATAATAGGCCCCGCGGTTCAGCACCCCCAGATAGTACTGCTTCGGATCGACAAGCGTCAGAGCGCGCTGGTACACCGGGCGCCCCGATTCGTCGAACACGGCGACCTTCCCGATTCCCCTCAGCATGCCTGAGGAGGGAAGCGGCGCGGGAACCTGGAGATCGAAGGACGCCCTGCCGTCCTGGCCGGTCTTCCCGTCAAGCAGCACGGGTTTGACGGGCGCGTTCTTCACGGCATCATCCGCGAACCTGAACGCCGGGTAGGCCTTTGAAGCGAACGGCACCGCGTCGAACGACGCTTCAAACTGCCAGGTGCGTCCCGCGGCCGGAGGCCCGAAGAAATTGTAGGCGCTCAACTCGTAGCGGACCGTTTCACCCGGCCGTGCACGATCTCTGGAAGGGGTCAGGTTGACACGGAGGCGGTCGGGGATGAAATCCTCGATGCTCGCCTTGTACCCCGTGAGATAGAGGCCCGAGCCCGTGTACAGGTCGAAATGGTATTCACCCGTCAGCCCCGAGCGGCTGATGGGGATCGTGGTTTCGAACGACCCTTCGGCATTCAGTGCGAGTTGCTGCTCTGCCACGACACTCCCGCGCGGGCTCACGACCTTCAGCTTCACCGGCATGGAGGCAGGTATCGCCTGCGTGAGATTCCGGATGATCCCCGACACAATGACGGTCTCCCCGGGTCGATAAAGATTCCGGTCGCCGTACAGGATTGCGTCGTAGGTGCTCTGGCTCTCCCGCTTCCCTCCGACGTCATAGCGCGATGTCTCCACTCTGTAGTCGTCGACCGTCAGGAAGTTGAAATCGTTTTCCAGTTCCGCCGTGACAATCATCAGGGGAAAGTCCTTCATTTTCGCCTCAAGCCCTGAGAACCGTGCGGCCCCGTCTCCGTCGGTTTTCGCCGCCGCGATGACCTGGTTGTTGGTTGAGATGAGCGACACAGACGCCCCGGAGACGGGCAGCGTAGTCTCGAGACTTGTCACAAACACGATGGCCCCGTCCGGGCTGCGCTTCATGATCAGACCGAGATCAGAGATCGAGACGAGCTTCGAGGTTGTCCTCCACGGCTCGGCAGTGCCGGCAATTTCGATCAGGTAGAACCCCCTATATCCCGTGTGCAGGTAGGGGTTGAGGTCGAGGACCGTCGTGATTTCCTGGTTGTCCGGACCGCCGATCTTCAGGCTGTCAAAGTTCAACTGCCGGCCGTACGTACCAAGAGTGTACCGGTATTTCCGGTTCGCGGGCGCCGATTCGTCTCCTTCTTCCCCCGGGGAGTAATCGTAGTCGTAGTACCTCCCATTCTGGATGAAGTAGACCAGATTGTTCTGGAAGACCTGGCTGACCCTGACATTGAGCTTCGGTACGTTCATCGTGAGGATCTCGAGCTTTTTCTCTCCTCCGAGGAGCATATAGACGCCCGACTCGGAAGCGAACCGGAACGAGGGCGGGATGCTCCCGATGAAGACGGCCGCTTCGTAGACATTCTGCGTCTTCCCTCCCAGGACGCTCTCCAAGCCCGCCGCGATCACCATGTTCATCGTGCTGCCGGTCGGAAACGCTCCGTGCAGCGTGAAGGAGTTCCCTCCGCCCGTGACCGTGAACTCACGGTTCGGCTCGAGGCGGACGAAGGACTTGACCGCCGCGGGGTCCACTTCCTGGGATGTCCGCACACGGATCCAGCCGCTGGAACCGTTGTACCCTGCCTCGTGGCCGTAGATTTTCAGTTCGCCGAGAGGCGGGAGGGTAAAGACGAAAGGGGCTTCCATCGTGATTCTGGTGCCGGTCTCAGGAGAGACCAGGTCGCCTTCCACGGACGCTTCGATCTTCCGCTCCCTGTCAAGCTGAGTCAGGGCGCCCATCTCGATCGCGATCACTCTATTCCTTTCGGTGGACATGACGCGGATCCCCTGCTGGGGCGACCCATCGACGGTGACCCTGAGCCGGGAGCCGATGTCCTGCGGATCGACGGCGTAGGTAAACTCCAGGTTGGCTTTGAGCCCCACCTGGCGCGATGAGGAGAGCCTGTCGTAGAAGAACTCCGCGCCCCGGAGCGTGAACCGCATCGTGGAGAACTGGAAGGACTCCGGCCCGGAGAAGCCTTTTGCGCCGGACATTCTCGCCAGCAGGCCGGTGTTTATTTTTGCGCCGATCCTCGCGTCGCCCGGGAACATGCCGTCGGGACTGAAGATGAGCCGTGTGGTATCCTCCCAGGTAAACTTGCCTGCGAGAGGCGGCGAGAAGTCGATGAACGGTGTCGTCGTCCACGTATTGAGCGACTCGGCAGGCACGACCCCGCGAGAGAAGTGGAAAGCCAGGACCGTGTCGCGCGGGATCTCGCCTGAAGGGAGCGGCGAGGTCACGCGCAGGAGCGTTGCATCCTCGGAGGAGCACGAGAGTCCGAGGACGCCGAGAAGTAAGAACCAGAGGATGCGAGAGGATTTCATCGGTTCGCCTTTCATTCGTCAAGAGTCCAAAGCCGTCTTGCCTCTTAGGTGCCTTCCCGGAACGCAGGCATCCCGGGAAGAAGTTCTGTGCGGGTCCGGATTCCCGCCACGGCCCACCCCGGGGGCGGAACAGTGGGAGCACGGCCGATTGGCGCACAGCTGAACGCCCTGGCACGGGAATGGGGGGGCTGCGATCATGTCCCCATAATCTTCACGGTAATCCTCACCTTGCCCACGCGCCCCCTGTCATCCACGCAGCTCACGACATGGTCCCCTTCTCCGACGCCGACAAAATACGCCCGTCCTGCTTTCGCCCGGCCGATGTATCTGTCGTCAAGGTACCAGAAGTGGACGCCGACGTCCGCCCCCGGGGCAGCCAGGAGGGAAATCTTCTGCAGCCGGGAGGCCAGATAGTAGATCATATCGCCCGACGGACTGAGGATCGCAGGACCGTCGCCGGCGGCCACTGTTGTACAGAACGGGTTATGTTGAGGCACGGCGGTCGTGCGGACGCCGCTGCGTTTCCAGAAATCGAGCAGTTCCGGAGGATAGGTCTCAATGGAAGCGATGCGGTAGTCGTGGCTGCCGACACACGAAGGACAGTAGGCAACGCTGCCATCGATTGCGACCATGTATTCCCTGCATACATCGCAGCTCGAACGCTGTGTCCGCGAGACCGAGAAGAGATCATCGATCCTCCGGACACATCGCGGCGTCGGATCCTTCCCGCTCTCAGCGCACACCTCGCGCATGCTCACATCGGTGGGAGCGGGGAGGATTGCTGTTTCGCGGCCGGCGGAGACCGCGGACAGAATATCGAACATAAGTGGGGCCGCCGCCTTTCCCCCGGCCAGCTCCGGGTTTCCGGTGTTGTCCACATTGCCAAGCCAGACTCCGACGGTGTGTGTCGCCGAGAAGCCGATGGTCCAGGCGTCGCGCCGGCCGTAGCTCGTCCCGGTCTTGAAGGCAACGGGGGGAAGCGACGAGGGATTCCCGCCCGGCAGGTCGGGACGATCCATGCCGGAGAGGATCTGCGTCACCATGAAGGCAGCGGAAGCCGAGAATGCCTGCCGATCTTCTCCGGGCCAGCCAGGGTCTGAGTGCCCGTACATGAGGGGTGCGGTCATGCCTCCATTCGGGAACGCCGCATAGGCCTCCACGAGCTCTTCCAGCGTGATCCCGCAGCCGCCGAGGATCATGCTGAGCCCCAGGCGAGGCTTCTGAGCCTGAAGGGTGTGGAGTCCCGCGCCGGCCGCAAAATCGGCGAATGCTGCGGCACCCACCCCTTTCAGCAGGCGGACCATGGGAACGTTCAGCGATCGACGGAGGGCGTCATCGGCGAAGACCGGGCCGGAGTAGGTCCCATCATAGTTCTCCGCCGTGAACCCTTCGGCATCATACGGCACGTCGAGGAGCCGGGACTTCGGTGTCAGCTCGCCCCGGTCCATGAGCATGGCATAGAGGAGCGGTTTCAATGTGGAGCCGGGGGACCGGAGGGCCCTGGCGGCATCGACCTGCCCGTTTGCCGCGGGGTCATCAAAATCAATCGATCCCGTATAGGCCAGGACATTCCGGGACCGGTTTTCGACCACGATGACGGCGGCGTTCCGCACACCCCTTGCCCTCCACGGGAGCATATGGCTGCCCAGCAGTTGCTCCATACACTGTTGCAGCCGGAGGTCCAGTGTCCCTCGGACGTTCCCTCCCCCACGGCTGCGTTCTTTGATGCGGAGACAGTAGTGGGGTGCGAAATTCGGCGGGGAGCCGCGGGAGACGCTCGCCGGCGTGTCCCAGATGATGAGAGAGTCGTCGCGTGTGAGGTAACCGCCTGCGATCCAGCGCCGTGCCTGCCGCCGCCGTTCGGCGAGCAAGCGGTCGGGAAACCGGTCGGGCCGGAGACCGTTGGGATCGCGGGGGATGAGGATCAGATCGAACAGGCGGGCAATATTCAGCCGTTCCGGAGGGGTTTGATAGTAGAGCAGTCCTGCCGAGGAGAGTCCCTCGATATTGCCGCCCAGGGGGACCATGGAGAGATACAACTCCAGCAGCTGTTCCTTGGAGAATTTCACTTCGAGCTGCAGCGCCCGGAATACCTCTATGGCCTTCGACCAGAGGGATCTCTCCCTCGGTTCGAGCATGCGGGCGATCTGCATAGTGATCGTGGAGCCGCCGGAGACCCGCCTGCCTGCCTTCGCATTCTGGAAGATCGCGCGGGCCAGCGCCAGGGGGTTCACCCCGGGGTGATGGTAGAACCAGCGGTCTTCCCGGCGGATCAGGATGCGTTTCAGGCGGTCGGGGATCTCGGAGGGATCGGTCCGCAGGCGCCAGATCCCGTCAGGCGCGAGGTATGCATGAAGGAAAAGCCCGTTGCGGTCTTCGACGGCGAGCGAATACGGTTTCGGCTGAGGCAGGGGAAACGCAAGGGAGAGAAGGGCAAACGCCGCCAGCGGGAGCAGCGTTGCGGAGACCAGGAACACCCGGTGACGCAATGCAAGTGAAAGCAGCCGTGTCATGCAGAATGGAGCTCGGGGTGGGGAAAGTGTATGCCAGCGGTGAGAATATAGAGAAGGGGCCAGGGGAAAGCAAATCGCCGCGACTTGCTTCTCTCCTTATTTTACAGATATTGTCAGCAAAGAGAACGTTTCCTGCTTCAAGCGCCGCCTCCTGTGGCGCTACCCTTACCATGGTGGACAGACACACAGGACTGCCATTGCCAAGTGACGGCTCCATGTTCCTCGATGACAGCGCACTCCAGTGCGCACGCGAGCTTTTCCCGCACACGGCCGAGGGGAATGTGTACCTGAATCATGCGGGAACCAGTCCGCTTTCCACGCGTGTAATCGGCGCGATGACCGGCTACCTGCACCGCCGGTCGTCGGGCGTCATCGACGCGTACCAGCGGGACATGGAGATGGCGGCGGAATGCCGGAAGCTCGCCGGGCGGATGATCAACGCCGAATCGGCGGACAGGATCGCGTTTCAGAACAACACCTCCGACGGAATCAACCTCATTGCCGCCGGCATGCCCTGGAAGGCGGGCGACCGCGTCCTGCTGAACGACCTGGAGTTCCCTGCCAACGTATACCCGTACCTCAATCTGAAGAAGCGCGGGGTTGCCATCGACTTCATCACGGCGGTGGATGGACGTGTGACGACGGAAATGGTCGAGGCCGGCCTCACTCCGGACACACGGCTCGTCGCGTTGAGCGCTGTTCAGTTTCTCTCCGGACACCGGGCCGATCTGGCTTCCATCGGCGGTCTTTGCAGGAGCCGCGGCATCGTGTTCGCGGTGGACGGCATCCAGGCCGTGGGAGCGGTCAGGCTCGACGTGCAGAAGATGAAGATCGACGCCCTCGCGGCCGGCGCTCAGAAATGGCAGATGGCCCCCCACGGGTCAGGATTCGTCTACCTGACTGAGGCATTGCAGGATCGGCTGGTCCAGACCTCACTCGGATGGCTGGCAGTAGAAGATCCCTGGGACTTTCACAACTACAACCAGCCTCTTGCTTCGACGGCCAGGCGGTATGAAGGGGGGAGCCTCAACATGCCGAGCCTGTGGGGGATGCACGCCGCGCTCTCGACGCTGGTGGAGTACTCGATGGAGGCGGTCGAGCGGCACATTCTGGGGCTTACCGGCCTTCTCCGCGACAGGTTCCTGCGGATTCCCGGCGTCCGCGTTGTGACCTCGTATCCCGATGAGGAGCGGGCCGGCATCGTCACCATCGCCCTCCCTCCAGGGGTCAGCGGCAAGTCCGTCTTCAAGCGCATGCTCGACTGCCAGATCACCACTGCGCTCCGGGAGGGGCAGCTTCGCTACTCGCCTCATTTCTACAACAGCCCCGAGGAGATGATGCTGGTCGCCGACTGCACGGAGGAAGCACTCCGGTGACCCCGGTGCTCCTTGTCGCCGGCTCCACGTGGTTCGTCGCAAACACTCTGGTCAGCAGGACCGCCAAGGCGGGAGCGGGGATCCTCTTTCTCCTGCCCGGCATCCTGGTCTACTATCTCTGGAAAAAGCGAGCCGCACCCCCACACACACAGAGCATCAGCGTATGAAGCCCGGCGCGAGAATCCTTCTGGTTGATGATAATGCGGACTTCCGCGAGATCCTGAAAACCGTTCTGCAGGACAAGGGATTCCAGATTGGCGAGGCGCAGGACGGGCAGGAAGCGCTTGAACGCATGGCAAGCGAGGTATACCAGATGGCCATCGTGGACCTCGACATGCCCCGCATGAACGGCCTGGACTTCACCCGTGCGGTGAAGCGCACAAACCCGGCGTTCCCGGTCATGATGATCACCGCCTATGCCCAGTTTTACTCGCCGGGAGAGATCCTGGCCGCGGGGGTGGATGCGTTTTTGCAGAAGCCGGTGGATTTCGGGAGGTTGTCGAAGGCGATTGAAGGCCTGGGGGAAGGGAGACCTGGAGTCAGAAACGGAAAGAAGGGAGGCTGAGCGCGGGCGTCAGGAAGCCTTCCGCTTGACCACCACCATCGTCATGTCGTCATGCTGCGGTGCATCGCCCGTGAAGAGGCGGACGTCGTTCCGGATCAGATCGATCATCTGCCGCGCCGGGACATCGGCGAGGGCCGGATCCAGGAGGAGACGCTCGATGCGCTCCACGCCGTACTGTTCCTCCTCCAGATTCATCGCATCGGTGAAGCCGTCGGTAAGCATGACCAGCGCATCACCCGGTTTCAGCAGCACTTCGCGCTGTTCGTACAGGGTATCTTCGCGCATACCGAGAGGAAAGGGAACGCCGGCCGAGTCGAGTGTCTGCAGGGTCCCGTTCGACCGGAGGATTGGACGCGACTGGCCGGCATTTGAGAATGTCAGCCGGCCCGCGGCAGGATCAAGGCCGCCGAGCAGGAAGGCAATGAAGTGCCCGCGCTTTGAGTGATGGAAGACCGACCTGTTCAATCTGGTCAGGATCTCGGCCGGGTTGGCCGAGAGCCGGGCCTCGCTCGAGTACGCACCGCTGGCGAAAACGGCCGACATCGCGGCCTCGATACCCTTTCCTGACACGTCGAGCACCGCCAAGCCCAGCAGCTCTCCCGACTGGCCAAGACAGGAATAATCGTAGAAGTCACCTCCCACTTCCTGGGCGGGAGAAGACATCCCCGCAATATCGTACCCTTCGATGGCAGGCTGTTCCCGCGGCATGAGCGACATCTGGACGTCCCGGGCGAGCTCCAGTTCGGTGGCGAGGCTTTCCCTCTCCTCGCGCTCCTGAGAGAAGATCCAGACCATCAGATTCACCGCGGCGAAGACAAGCGCTCCCGAAACTACCAGGGGCATGAGCCCCGGTCCAATGTTGGAAAATGCTGCCACGAGGCCTAAGGTAATCAGCGTGTACGAGACGACGACCAGTCTCCTGCGGTCCTCCGGAATACCCTTGAAGATCTCGTCTGAGGCGAGGAGTGAGAAGACGAAGGCATCCCGCAGGCCGACCTGCTGGGGCGACACCTCAAGACGCTTCCGGAACGCCTCTTTCCTCGCCGCAAGTCCTGTCATAATCCGTTCCCAGGTCAGATAGAGAACACCGGCAATGATCAGATCCATGGAGAAGCGTTCCCAGCCATCCCCGCGCATGCCATGCAGGAGCGCGGTAGCAAGCTCAACAATTACAAGGATTTTGAGGAGCTTGATCAGCAGGCGTCGAAAGCGGACCGGGTCGATCATGGTATTCGGCCATTCTGCGTGATTCCGGAGGACGGGGGCTGCTATAAGTATACGAGAAGATCACCGCTCTGTTCAGTCTTCAGGACTGAGTAATTTCCCCGGTCCGGCGCCCGGAAAAGCCGTCGCAGTGCAGCACGGGCAGTCTGGGGTATTTGGGAAACCGGAGATCGGTCCTGGAGAGCTCACAGAGCAGGAAGACGCTCCCCCGGGAGGTCTCCACGGTGGCTGCGTGAATGCAGCGCGCACAGAGACCGGCCGGGGTGAATCCTGAAGCGACCATGGTGTCGTCAGGTCTGAGGGGTTGACTCCATGGCTGCATCTTCGCGAGGCGACGTCTCCCAGAGAGAGAGCTTGCAGCCATCGGGTGTCATGAACTGGGCCCAGAATCCTGCGCTCCCCACGGGCTCCTTTTTCGCCAGCACTTTCCCTTTTGCCTTCTTGATTTCCTTGAGCTTTGAGTCGATGTCCTCCACCTCGATATACACGTTCACCTGACCGGACTTGCGCATCTTTTTCACCTTCACGAATCCCCCGTTCGGCAGTTGTCCGGTCTTGAAGAGCACGTACTCCATATCCGGCACGTCCTGAAATTCCCACCCGAACACTGTGCCGAAGAAACGTTTGGCCTTCTTGAAATCTGTCGTGGGGATTTCGATATGACCGAAACCGTGCATGGCGGACCTCCGTGAATGTGTGAGAGAGTTGGACCTTGGACTTGATGGATTACTTCTGCTCTTGCTTGAGCATTGGGATTTTCACTCCCCACGATTTCGCGTTTTCCACGGCGCGTTCATACCCCGCATCGGCGTGACGGACGATACCCATCCCGGGATCGCAGGTGAGCACCCGTTCCAGGCGCGCGCCCGCTTCTTTTGACCCGTCGGCGACCACGACCATTCCCGCGTGAATCGAGAGCCCCATGCCCACTCCGCCGCCGTGGTGCACGCTTACCCAGCCCGCGCCGCTGACCGCATTCAGCAGTGCATTGAGAATGGGCCAGTCCGCGATTGCATCGCTGCCGTCCTTCATGTTTTCCGTTTCCCGGTTCGGCGATGCCACGGAGCCGCAGTCGAGGTGGTCGCGGCCGATAACGACCGGCGCTTTCAGCTCGCCCGATGCGACCAGCTCATTGAATATCCTCCCCATCTTCGCGCGTTCGCCGTACCCGAGCCAGCAGATTCTCGAGGGGAGTCCCTGGAACCGGACATGCTGGCGTGCCTTCTCGATCCAGCGGCACAGCGGGGCATTCCCGGGAAACGTCTCCAGGAGCGCCCGGTCTGTCCGGTAGATGTCTTCCGGATCGCCGGAGAGGGCAGCCCAGCGGAAGGGGCCCTTGCCGTCGCAGAAGAGGGGCCGGATGTATTCAGGGACGAACCCGGGGATCAGAAACGCATCGGCCAGCCCGCCGGCATGCGCTTCCCCGCGGATGTTATTGCCGTAATCGAATGTTACGGCACCCCGTTTCATGAAGCCAAGCATTGCCTGGACGTGCTCGACGATCGATTCCCGGGCGCGCCGGATGTATTCCTTCGGGTTGTTCTTCCTCAGGTCGAGAGCGTCCGCAAGCGGGAGATGCGCGGGGACGTAGCCGTTGAGCGTATCGTGGGCCGAGGTCTGGTCGGTAAGCACATCCACCCTGATCCCGCGGGCAAGGAGGTCCGGAAGCACCTCCGCTGCATTCCCCAGGAGGGCCACCGACCGGGGTTCTTTCAGTTCGCGCGCGGTCTGCAGGATAGCGAGCGCCTCGTCGAGGGTCTCCGCCGCAGTGTCGACGTACCCCGTCTTCAGCCGTTTATCGATCCTTGTCCTGTCGACCTCAACGGCAAGGCACGCCGCGCCGTTCATGGTAGCGGCGAGAGGCTGGGCGCCTCCCATGCCGCCGAGCCCGGCAGTGACGAGCAGGCGGCCGGCGAGCGATCCTCCGAAGTGGCGGCCGGCGCAGGCCGCAAACGTTTCATAGGTTCCCTGCAGGATACCCTGAGTGCCGATATAGATCCAGCTGCCCGCCGTCATCTGTCCGTACATCGTGAGGCCCAGCCCCTCCAGACGGCGGAACTCGTCCCAAGTCGCCCATCGCGGCACGAGCATCGAGTTGGAGATCAGCACGCGCGGTGCCCCGGGATGCGTCCGGAAAACTCCCACGGGCTTGCCCGACTGCACCAGGAGCGTCTCATCGTTCCCGAGGTCCACCAGGGCGCGAACGATGGCGTGGTAGCACTCCCAGTTCCGGGCGGCCTTCCCCGTGCCGCCATAGACGATCAGCCGGTCCGGATCTTCCGCGACATCGGGATCCAGGTTGTTCATGAGCATCCGCATCGCAGCCTCCTGGATCCACCCCTTGCATCGCAAGGCAGTGCCGTGGGGGGCCCGGACAGAGGGGATATCGGACTGATCCAGAGAAACGCTCATGGGGTCCAGGTGTTCCGCCGTCAATCCCGTTTGAGGAGGTAAATCTCGAGCCGGACGGACGGAGGATCATCCTCCTTGACCTGTTTCAGAGAGTTGATCATTGTGAGGGGGATGATGGTCGTTGTATTATCGTCCTCCAGCACGATGCAGTCCCGCGTGACCTCCCTGAGTGTGCCGAGGTTTGTCTTCTGGTCGATGTATTTTTTCAGCCAGGAAACAATGCCCCCTGTGGAAGGTGTCGCCTGTTGTTGAGGCTGGGCGGCAGGTTCATCGGCATTCTCTCCTTCCTGACCCTGGTCCACCTTTTTCGGCGGCTGCTGGTGCGCCGGGGGCTTGGCCTTGCCTTTCTTCTGGGCATCGGCGGAACATGTGGCCGCGGCCGTAAAGGCGAGGGCCACGGCAAGAAGCAGGAGGAGCCTCGAGATGCGTTGGAGTATCATAGCGGTTCCCTTCCAGGTAGTATGGCAGATTCAACCACAATCACACAGACGATACGGCAGCTCTACAGTTTGTATCCGATTTTCCTCAGGAATTCCTTGCGGGCCTTGATGTCCGTTTCCGTTTCGATCGCCTTCGGTTTGGCGCCGTCGACAACCCCGAGAACCGCTCTCCCCTCCCCGCTCTCGGCGACGATGACCTCGAGGGGATTTGCCGTTGCGCAGTAGATCCTGCACACTTCGGGCACGGCCTTGATCGTGTTCAGGATGTTGATCGGGAAACCGCCTTCCAGGAAGATCATGAAGGTGTGGCCGGCGCCGACGTTTAAGGCATTGGACCTGGCGATCTCCACAAGCCGCTGGTCGTTGCCTGCCCACCGGACGAGCGCCGGACCGGACGCTTCGCAGAAGGCGAGGCCGAACTTCATCGCAGGAGCGGTCTGGACGATTGCCTCATAGAGGTCTTCGACGGTCTTGATGAAATGAGAATGGCCCAGGATGCAATCCATGTCCTGGGGTTTGTCAATGCTGATGCTCAGGAGATTCATGTGCGCTCCGGTGGAAGTGGAGGTGAGGCGAGCAGTGCGTGCATTGCCGAGGGGGGCATCAGCCAGTGCAGGACCGCCTCCGGACGCCCGCCTGTCGCGCGCATGGTCAGCCGCGCGGCCGTTCCCGGGGCCATAGCCACCGATGTCGGGGCGGACCCCGCGATCAGGAATCCGATGAAACTGCCCACATCGGGTTGGTGCCCCACCGCCACGATGCTCTGTTCCCCCGCGCGCCGCAGGACGAGGAGTTCCTCGAGGAGATCCCCGTTGCGGAACCCGGGTTCGAGCGCCATGTTTATCGCACAGCGGACCGGCGCCGGGAACGCCGAACCGATCAGCTCTCCCGTCTGCACGGCGCGCCGGAGCGAGCTCGTGAGGATGAGCGCAGGAGGTCGTTCCAAGCGCGCCAACAGCCGGCCGACCACTCTGGCGTCATCGGTTCCGCGGGAGGTCAGGGGGCGTTCGCCGTCATGAGGAGCGCCCGAGGTGACCCCCGCCGCCTCGGCATGGCGCACAAGCACCAGGGAAATCGTGTCGCTGTGCATACGAGCGGCGTCAGTCGGCAAGTTTTGGATTCCGCGGAACGAACGTTACGGACTGTTCGGCCAGCGTGCGAGCTCCGTACTTTATTCCCCGGATCGTCACCGTGAGTTCCTCGCCGGCCACGGCCAGCCAGGGGTCGGGGGTCTTCAAGACAGCGCGGCCCACCAGGGTCACCGTCCGGCTGCTCCGGGGAAGGACCGAATCGGTGGCCAGCGGAACAAACCGGTTGTTGTACTGGTAGGGAATGTTCCTCGAGGCGACGCGCGCGTAGGCATCGGTAAAGGTGAGGCTCGCCTTCCCCTCGTCATGAAACGTGAGAATGATTCGCGTAACGAACTCCTCGTCAATCTCATAGGCCGCCGCGAACTCATAGCGAACGGGCTGCAACGGATCCCTGACCGTAAACAACTCGCACTGGCATCCTCCTGTCGTCACCCGGTACGCAATGCCGCGCGGCGTCAGGCTTGTCGAGGCGCATCCCGCCAGCAGCACTCCCGCCGTGATGATGGGAAGAGTCAGGCGCATGATTGTGCGCCTCGGGTCACCGCCACGGGCAGATGTCCCGCTCATCTGCGGGACCGTTCCGTGATCTTCTCGCGGCCTTTGCGCGCCTTAGCGTAGCCCGGTTTGATCACGTCGTAGATCATCTTGATCCGCCGGTTGTAGGGGATGAAGGCGCTCTTCATGGCGTTGATGGTCAGTTTTTCGAGGTCATCGAGCCCGAGCTTGAACGCCTTGTGCGCCAGATGGAATTCCTTCGTCATCGTGGTGTCGCTCATCAGCCGGTCGTCCGTGTTGAGCGTCACGCGGAAGCGGTAACGATAATAGAGTCCGAAGGGGTGTTCCTCGACGGATTCGACGGCGCCGGTGTCGACGTTGCTCGTGAGGCAGATCTCGAGCGGCAGGCGCTTATCCAGGATGTATTGTGCAAGGTATCCCATCTTCACGATCTTCCCGGGTTCGTGGGGGTCCAGCCCGATGTCCTCGATCAGCCGCGTAGCATGCCCGATGCGGTGAGCCCCGCACCACTGGATCGCCTGCCAGATGCTCTCCTTGCCGAAGGCTTCTCCCGCATGAATCGTGATGTTGAAGTTCTCCCGCTGGATGTAGTGGAACGCGTCGACATGTTTCTTGGGCGGGAAGCCTCCTTCCTCGCCGGCAAGATCGAAACCCACGACACCCCGCTCCCGGAAGTCGACCGCAAGCTCCGCCATTTCCTGAGAGAGGTTCATGTTGCGCATGGCGCAGATGATGAGCCCGAACTCAACGCCGAAATCCTCCCTGCCGCGCTCGAGGCCCCTGAGCACGGCATTCACCACGCCGTCCCAGTGCAGACCCTTCTCCGTGTGGAACAGCGGAGAGAACCGTGTCTCAACATAGACCACGCCGTCGTTAACCATGTCCTCCATCATCTCATAGGAGACCCGTTCAAGCGCTTCCTCGGACTGCATCACGGCAGTGGTATGGGTGAACCCTTCGAGATAGAGAGGGAGGCTTCCCCTCTGGGCTCCCCGGTGGAACCAGACACCGAGCTCGCCGGGGTCTTCGGTGGGGAGCGCAGAGTAGCCGGCGTCTCGCGCCAGCTCGATGATGGTGGTGGCCCGGAGTCCGCCGTCGAGATGATCGTGCAGGAGGACCTTCGGGATCGCGCGCAGGAGAGTCTCTGAGATCTTCATAGGAGGCGTGCGGGCGGAGGATTGTTTGTAATTATGCCAAATATACAACAAGCGTGCTAAAAAGCAAACAACCGTTGACTTTCACGTTTGGTTTGTCTATATAACCACGGTATGTAGAAGAACGTGCGTTCATTGTACTCATTCTCCTCGGGAGCCATGGCCAAGAAGGATGCGACAATACTTGTCGTAGACGACGAAGAGGCATTCCGTTACATGCTTTCATCGCTGTTGAGCCGAGCAGGGTACACGGTAGACACGGCGATCGACGGCGTCGCGGCAATCAATGCCGTGCAGTCGAAGCTTTACGACGCAGTTCTCTGCGACTTGAAAATGCCCAAGGTGGAGGGCAGCGAGGTCCTGAAGTTCATCAAGGCGAATTTCCCATCCGTGGAAGTGGTGATGTTGACCGGCGTCGCCGATGTCCGGACCGCGGTGGATTGCATCCGGGTCGGCGCATACGACTATATCACAAAACCAACCACGGCAGATGAGCTTCTGACCTCCATTGGGCGCGCGATAGAACGCCGGCAGCTGGTGATCGACAACACCGTGATGAAAGGTGTGATCGAGAAGCTGCAGGGGCAGAATGAGATGGTGGGCGAGAGCGAGACGTTCCGGCGCGTGCTGGACGTCGCGGCAAAAGTCGCGCCCACGGAGTCCACGGTCCTGATCCAGGGCCCCAGCGGAACCGGTAAGGAGCTCATAGCGAATTTCATATACCAGCACAGCGACCGTCAGGGCGAGCCGTTTGTCGCGTTGAACTGCGCCTCGATTCCCGACACGCTGATAGAGTCGGAGTTGTTCGGGCATGAAAAGGGAGCTTTCACCGACGCCCGGGCAATGAAGCAGGGAATCGTAGAGATCGCCAACAAAGGGACGCTGTTCCTCGACGAAATCGGCGATATCAGTCCCCTCATCCAGCCCAAGATCCTGAGGTTCATCCAGACCGGGGAATTCCGGCGCGTCGGAGGCAATACCACACTGCATGCCGACTGCCGCATCCTGTCAGCCACCAACAAGAATTTGAAGGAACAGGCGCGGGACGGGAAGTTCCGCGAGGACCTGCTGTACCGGTTGAACGTCATCACCATCGAGCTTCCCTCTCTGCGCCAGCGCAAGGACGATATCCCCCTCCTGGTCGCATCGTTCCTTCACACGCGGATGAAGACAAAGGTCGAGACCACGATCTCGCCGGAGGCGATGGAGGTGTTGATGGGGTATGACTGGCCGGGCAATATCCGCGAACTGGAGAACGTCATCGAGCGTGCGGCGATCCTCTGCCGCAACCACGCGATTGAGCCGGCGGACCTGTCGATCCCGAGCATGCCATCCACACAGCCCGGGTCGAACCGGGGAGACGACAAGATCGGGACGGCGATTCCGCTCAAGGAGGTCGAGCGACTGCACATTGAGGCGGTTCTCCGCTCATTCCGCGGCAACAAAGCAGAGACCGCAAAGGTCCTCGGCATCAGCCTCAAGACCCTCTACACGAAGATCCAGCAGTACCAGATGAAGATCTGAGCAGCGGAGGGGGAGTCACTTCCCTGCCGCCCTCTCTTCCCCCTCCCTTGCTGCCTTCGGCAGAAGCTTGGCCCTGTCCGCACGCACCGGCATGCCCTGCGGGAAACGGTCAAAGGACCGCACTATCTCCCAGGAGTCATCCGGCCACACCACCTCGGCGACATCCGGCACGTAGAGCGTCGCGAACCCCCTCACGATGAACCAGAGCGGCAATTCCAGCACTGCAAATCAGCCATCCACAGGATTCGGTATCACACCACCGGAGTAGTGCGGCTTGCCCAGGCAAAGGAACTCGCCGCGTGATTCCAGACAGCCTGCCGGACTGGATTCATTGAGAGGCGCCGGGGGAGTCCGGCGAACGGGCAACCAGACCTGTTCCCCAGACGAGGAGCGACGCCGCGAGACCCGGGTACATCGGCTCGATTCCCAGAGGATAGGAGGCGGATGCCCCCAGCTGCTGTGACCACCCGGCAAGCAGCCAGAAGAGGGAGACCAGCCAGCCTGAAAGCATGCAGAAGAAGGCGTAACGGGGCTTCACCATGAGGCGCGGGAAATACGCCGTCACGAGCGGGATCAGGAGTCCCGGAATGATGACCGTGCCGATCGTGTACCAGATCTTGATGACCGACGGAACGGCGAGCGCAAGTGCCACCGATACAACTCCCGCAATCAGGAGTCCCCGCTGGGTCCAGAGGCGCTCGAGGTCCTCACGAGGTACACCTCCTGACGGCAGGACCGATCCCACAGGGGGAGACTCTCCCTTCATGTTCCCGGCGGACGGGGAGCGTCCCGGAGCGGGAACCCCGGTTGTTGTGTGCACGCTGAGCCTCCAGATGATGTCACGGCCGAGTGTCGTCGCCGAGACGAATGCCAGCGTGTTCAGGGTGGACATAATGGTCGCGAGCATGCCGACATAGAATAGCCCTTTGGCCAGGGGTGGGAGAATTGCCTCCGCGAGCAGTGGATACGCCATGACAGGCTGTTCCAGGCCGGGGAGTGCCGCGCGGGCATAGAGCCCCGCTGTTGCGGTCATGGCGTCGAAGAGGATCCAGAAGAGGATGGAGATGAGGATGCCGCGCTGTGCCACCGCCGGCGTTTTGGCGGCGTAACACCGCTGATGGAATGACGGATCAACGAGGGTCCAGAGCGCGATGAAAAACCAGACCACCACGAACTGCACCGTGTTCCCTCCGTTCCAGGTCAGGTGGAGCGGCGGGACATGTCCGCGGATGAATTCCCAACCGCCGAACTTCGCGTAGGCAAACGGGAGGATCACAGCGAAGCCGATAAACATCAGGAAGAACTCGAGGATGTCCGTGTTCACGTCGGAACGGAAGCCGCCGGCGTACAGATAGGCTGTCGTGGCAAGCGTCCCCAGCACGACGCACAGGAGGTAGCTCCACCCCGTCACGAGCTGCAGCAGGACGGCGATCATCAGAATGTACGGGGCCGGCGTCATCAGCAGGAATGTGAGAATGCCGCCGAGGACGGCGGTCGGGCGACCGTAGGCATCCTGCAGCTTGTCGGGGATGGTTGCAAAGCTGGTAGCGCGGACACGCCGGGCGAGGATCAGCGCGAACACGAGGGCGAAGATATAGTAGGGAAGTCCCTGGATGAACCAGTTGGAAATCCCGTAGAGATAGGAGAATTCGCCAACGCCGAGGATCCCCCCGTACCAGGTGGAGACGAGGGTCATGACGAACACCGGCGTGGTCAGTGAACGTCCGGCAAGGAGGTATTCCGCAATGTCACCGCTCTTCCGTGCCGTGAGAAAACCGATGAGGAGCACTGCCCCGAAATAGACGACAATCACGGCCATGTCGGCCGGAGCCAGATGAACTGCCATCGTCAGACCTCGCGTTTGGAGCTACGGCCTGCCGGTCGGCGCCCGGTGGTCGGGGGACTGGCGGGATCCTGCCGGGACGGAAGAAGGGAATCCTGGACGATGATCAGGAGGCTGCCGCTCCTCACCTTCACAGAGAAGGGGGACCGGATCACCACATTGCTAACGGCAACCTGCCCCTTGTTGAGTGTCCCGTCGCGCAACGGATAACGGAGGCCGCCGAGGGTGATCCCGTTTACCCTTCCGAAGGGGATGAGGCTCACGGTCGTGCCCCGGGGCGACACAATCCTGTTGACGCGCCGGGCGGGGATTGCGCGCCACCCGTCGCCCACGACCGTCAGATGAAAACGGGAAACGTAGCGCCAGAGGAGCGACAGGTTCGCAAGCGTGAAATCGATCCTGCGGCCAACCGCGCCAACGACGATGACATCCCTCACACTCCCCTTCTTCAAGAAGTCGAGCGCTTTCTCGAAATCGGTGTTGTCCTGCCTGCTTACGTGGACGAAGAGCGATGAGGCAAAGTACCGGCGGGTTGCCGGCGTGACAGAATCAAGATCGCCGACGATGACCTCCGGTCTGATCCCAAGCGCGCGGGCGGAGTTTGCGCCTCCGTCCGCAGCGACGATGAGGTCTGACAGGCGCGCCAGCTTCCGGGCCAGCGTGCGTGAAGGGGGCTCGCCGCTGCAGATCAACAACGCCGTGGCGGGTGCCCTATACCGGGCGGAGGCGATGTTCTTGATATCCAGAGGACGATTCATGAGGAATTGACCTTCAATGAACGAGACCGTCATTGTCCCGGGGTAAGCCGGCCGGCATTGGCGACGCCGGGAGATCGCCCAGGCCCTGGGGTCCGGGTTCCCGGGCGGCCATTCAGAGCTTGACTCTTGCCCCCACAACGATGTTTCGTTCGGCCCCGGGAAAGAAGGCGTTTCCCTCCCCGCTGGCAAAATAGAGCACGTTGAAGATGTTGCGCACCTCGGTTCGCAGCTCCACTTCCGTCCCCGCCACGGGGGGGAGAACGTAGAGGAGCTCCGCGTTGCAGAGCGTGTACGCGTCGTTACGGTTTGCGGGGTTCTTGAAGTTGTCAGTATAGAAGGGGCCGACGTATTTCAGGACCAACGATCCCGTGAAGTTGTTGTCACGGTACGTCAGGCGGAGGTTGCCGAGAATGTCCGGGAATCCGGCGATCGGATTGCCGTCGAGCGTGTCCAGCTTCCCCGAGTCATCGAGCATCTTGTAGTGTACCAGGCGGTTGGACGAGAGCGTGAGGTTGCCCGAGAGCTGGAGGTTCCATGGGAGCGCCGCCGATCCTTCCATCTCCACACCGAGATGGCGTGTTCGGCTTGCATTGCCCGTGACCGGTTGGCCGAAGATATCGACTTGTCCGCTCTTGATCAGCTCGTCGGAGAACTCCATCAGGTAGAAGCTCACGCCACCCTCAAGTGCTGCCGCATGGTAGCGTCCTCCTATCTCCAGATCGAGGAGCCTTTCGGGTTTCGCCAGGGGATCCCCGAAATCGTACCGGATCCGTCCCCCGCTCGTGTCTGCGACGCGGAACTGCGGCGTCGCTCCGAAGTATGAATCTTCCGCCGCGTAGAGGTTCCGCATCGTCGGTTCGCGCGAGGTGAAAGCGGCGGACAGATACATGCTCGCCTCCGGGGTGATATTGTAGTTCAATCCCAGCCGGGGGTTGGCAAAAAGGTACGGGACATCGAACTGGTTTCCGAGGTATTTCTCGTTGCGTATGCCATACCGGTTCCGAACAACCTGCAGGCTTGCCATCACCGAGAGATCTTCGCGAACACGGTAGATCTCATGCGCGTAGAGAGAGAAGATATCCCGCACGCCGTTATACTCATAGAAATGGTAGTCGGGATCAAATCCGGAGGGCAGGTTTCCGGCATAACTGATTTTCCCCCAGTGAGTGGACCTGTGGATCCGAACTTCGGCCCCTACGGTGAGCATACCCGTCCCATGGTCGATCTCCGCCCGCGGGAGCCATCCCCACTGCCGGTTCCCCACATACCCCCGGACGAGCGCATCGACCGGATTGCCCTGGACCGGGATGCCGTACGCGGAACCCAGTCTCAGGGCCGTGGTATCGGCCCAGGATGCATCGTAGTCAAAGTATCCTTCCCCGGTGTAATAGAAGAGCGTATTGTAGAGCGTCAGGGTGGGCGAGAGTTTCCATTCATGGATGAGCTCATAATGGGGCTGGCTGAAGGCCTCGGTTTCCTGGGGACGACGCTCGGTGAACGACGCGTACCCCTGGCCGTCCGGTGCCGTCTCCCAGGAGGCGAGATTCTGGCGCCTGAGCCTGGGATCCCCCTTGACGAATTTCGGAAGACCGGTGTAGGCGAGGCCATCCTGAAGGGGGCCGCCGAAAAAGTGAAAGCGGGTGGTCATGGTGGGATCGATCCTGACGGCGCCGAAAAAGAATGAATTCAGATCGACCCAGGAGTTCGTGCGGTAGCCGTCGCTGGTTATCGTTCCGAGCCGTCCGTACAGCATGTACCGGCCCCCCACGAGTCCCGAAGTGAAGGAGGCCGCGAGTTTCCGGGAATTCAGGGGGAATGACCTGGTGCTGTCGCCGAACTGCTGGAATCCAAAGTATGATTCGAGGGTGATGCCGGGCTCGCCGCTGAACGGGTTGGTGACGAGGTTGATCGAACCGCCGATCGCGGCGGGGCCATAGAACGCCGTGCCGGCGCCCCGCTGAACCTGGATTTCACCCGTGCTGGCGAGGAGGTCGGGGAAATCGATCCAGTACACGCCGTGATCCTCCGGGTCATTCTGGGGAATGCCGTTGACCATGACTGAGACGCGGCGTTGATCGAATCCCCGCAGGTTGACATAGTTGTACCCGATTCCGTTGCCGTTCTCGGAGTAGGTGGTAATGGAGGGGAGCTCGGAGAGCAGGACAGGGACATCCTGCATTGAATAGCGCTCGTGCAAGTCGCGGGGTTTCAGGTCGGTGAATGTCACCGGGGTTTCCCGTTCGCGTGCCTGGGTGGCAGTAATGATGACGGGCGACATCTGATAGACCGTATCTGGTACGGGTCTCTGCTGAGCGAGCCCAGGAGGGGGCGGGAACGAGAGGAGCATGAAGACGAACAGAGATATTCCAGCGGACCATTTTACCATGGCTTCTTCTCCTTTCCCCTGGCATCGCAAAAAAAACCGCTCTCGGGCAATGCCGAAGCGGGAAGGAGAACGCGAAAGTCCGTGCTCCGTTTTCCCTACGCTGGCATTACCCAGATCAGGTTCCAGGGTTTGATCTCAGTCCTGCGGTTTTCGGTGCAGGACACCCCTAACGGAATAGGTGGAAGATAGAAGGAAAGGACAAAGGAAGCAAACATCCATCTGCTCAACGGCACGGGATTGGCAGGATTCACGCGCCCGTTCTGTGTACCCGTCCTGCAAGAATGGTATTGCAGGCGGGCAGAAACGGGGGGGGTGAAAAAAGCCGTGACATTTCGAGCGTTAATAGCGATATTGAATGCCGGGAGGATCAGCCCGCGAATACCCATGCTGGGGTAGAGACAACAGGCTGCTCACGATCCCTCCTTTCCCATCGCCCCGCCGGTCGGAGGATGACGATCGCGGGCACACTCATCCAGACGCTCGATGCCGGAACTTCCGGACATTGTCTATATCGCCGGAAAGCTGACCGGGGCGGTCACGGGAACGCCGGTCAGAGAGTTCACCGTCAAGCAGCCCGTTGTTCTGCGCAATACCTTTGACCGTCCGCCCGGGGAGTTGCTCACGGGCAGGGAGATCAGCACTGTAGGGTTCAAGGGTCCCTTCTTCATTTTCGGCTTCGGAGAGACGACGGAGCTGGTAGTGAACCTGATGTACTCCGGCAGATTCCAACACCAGCGCCAGGGTGAAAAGCAGGACGGGCATCTCTGTCTTGCCATATCGTTTGCAGACGGCTTCCGGCTCAATCTCTGCGACGAGAACAAGATGGCAAAGGCGTATCTCGTCCCCGGGAACGACCATACCCACGTGCCGGGAATTGCCAGCCTGGGGATCGATATTGAGAGCCCTGCTTTTACGGCGGAGGCGTTCCGAGCTGTCGCAGCCCGGAACGGGCGGAAGCAGGTCCGCGTCATGATCAATGATCACACGATTCTGAGCAGCATCGGCAATGCTTACGCGGACGAGATCCTGTTCGAGGCGGGCATTCACCCAAAAACGCTTGTGTCACGAATCCCGGCTGCGGATATCGATCGTCTGCACGGCGCGATCTGTTCTGTTATGGCATGGGGGATTGAGGAGGTCCGCCGGGCCGCCCAGCCCATCCAGGTGAAGGTCCGCGGCCATATGCGGGTGCGCAATCGTCACGGCCAGCCATGTCCGCGATGCGGCGCCACGATCAGGCGTGAAGGAGTGCGCGGATACGACGTCTTTTTCTGCCCTCGCTGCCAACCGGCAACGCGGCGGCATTTTATCGACTGGAACAGGCCGCCCGCCGGTGACTCCGGACAAGATGCGGCCCGAGGGTGAAGCTCGTGGATGCCCCCGGGGTGGGACCCGAGACGGCGCCTGCCGAAACGGCGGGACGCGGTTATATCGACCGGCCGCTCCGCGGAGCGCCCGTCCTCATTGCGATTCAACACCGAACGATGTTATATTGCAGCAACAACCTGGTGCGAGATCTGCCATGACGATCCAGGAGCTTCTCGAGACGCATGCGGCCGCGATCATCAATGAGGCCACGGAATCGATTCGGTCTGCTCATGCGAAACATTACGAACAGGCCGGGCATGAGCACCTTCACCAGCGTCTCAAGGCGCTCTATACGCTGACCACCAGGGGGGTAAAGGAGCGGAATCTCGGCCCGATGATCGCCCACGCGGAGACGGTTGCACGGGAACGGTTTTCCAGCGGATTCGATCTGTGGGAGGTCCAGACGGCATTCAACGCCCTCGAAGAGGCCATCTGGCGGCGCATCCTGACTGAGCTCCCTTCCGGGGAATTCGCCCAGGCGCTCGGTCTGGTGAGTACCATACTGGGCGCAGGGAAGGATACCCTGGCACGGCGGTATGTCGCTCTTGCCACGAAAGCAAGAGTCCCATCGCTCAACCTGCAATACCTCTTCAGCGGCACGGAACCTGGCGAGTGATTCTCCCCGCCGAGCCGCGCCATTCCGGCGGGCCGCTGTCCACAATGAAAGGAGCCACTCGTGTTCTCTACCATCAAAGATTTCATCTTCATCTGGTCTCAGGAATTCGAATCGACGCAGAAGGTGTTCAAGCATTTGACGAACGGGAGCCTGAGCAGGGAAGTGGTGCCGGGCGGGAGGACACTCGGACGGCTCGCCTGGCATATTGTCACCACGATCCCCGAAATGCTCAACCGGACGGGACTGACGATCCCGGGTCCCGAGCACACCTCGACTCCTCCGGCATCTGCGAAGGAGATCTTCGACACGTATAATAAGGCAGCCGAGGCGCTCTTGAACCAGGTCAGGGAACTATGGAACGACGCTTCCCTGCAGGTTGAGGACGAAATGTACGGCGAGAAGTGGAAACGCAGCAACACCCTGACGGCGCTTGTCTTTCACCAGATCCACCACCGGGCGCAGATGATGGTCCTGATGCGCCAGGCCGGCCTTGGCGTCCCGGGAATTTACGGACCCTCGAAGGAAGAGTGGGCAACCATGGGCATGCCGCCCCAGGAGTAGCGAATCGAAATCAGAAAGGAAATACCAATGAAACATATCGCTCTGGCGTTGCTCCTCGCGGCGGCTTTCAGCACCTCGGGCGCAGGAGAAATCTACGGCACGCTGGCTGAAGGGACCAAGCCTCTTGCGGCCGGTACGAAATTGGAGATCACCGCGGGAGACAAGTCGTACGGCGGAGAGACAGACAAGTTCGGCGCGTACCGGGTGTTCGTGAAAGAGAAGGGAAAGTGCACGCTGAAGGTCCACATCAAGGACCAGACCGCAGCGTTCGATGTCATTTCGTTCGAGAAATCCACGCGCTACGACCTCGTCCTCGAAGCGAAGGACGGCAAATACAGTCTACGCCGCAAATAACGGACGGCGCAATCCTCCGGGGCAGCTATGGCAGAAGAACAACGTGACCTGTGGGGCCGCCTGAGCCTCATGCTCCAGGCGGGAGGGGGTCTGTTCACCGCCGTCACGGTGGCAGTGATCGGGTTTTTCGGGTCAAGCTATCTGAAGACCAAGGAGCTGGCCGACACCGAATCCCGCGAACGGATGCAGGCCTACGAGACGAACGTCCGCATCTACACGGAGCTGATGAGCAAGCGGGAAGAAGCCGAAAGCGCCCTACGCAAGGACATGTTTGTCTCAATCATTCAATCGTTCCTGCGTCCCGGATCCGGTTCGATGGATGAGAAGGTGCTCAATCTTGAGCTGCTCTCCTACAACTTCCACGAATCGCTGAACCTCAAGCCTCTCTTTGTCTACCTGGAGAAGCAGGTCCAGGCATCCACGGATGCGAGGAAAAAGGGATACATTGACCGGCTCTACACCGTTGCCACGGAGATCTCGCGCAAGCAGATGCTTGTTCTCGAAAGCGCCGGAGCGAAAGTCGACCGGATGATCGACCTCGGTGATTTGAAGGACAACCCCGGCGGTCTCACGATTGAACCGGCCAAAATGATGCTGGACAGCATCCCGCGCACCTTCCAGCTTGTCTTGCTGGAGGCCGACACCAGGACGAAGAACCTCCGGTTCAGGCTGGAGATCCGGACGCCGCTCGACACCGCGGGAACGGTTGAGACGAACTCGGCGGAGTTCTGGGTCGGGTACTTCGACTTCCCCATGATCGACAACACCCGGCTCACGCACGACCAGCGGTGCGCCGTGGTCCTGAACGCGTTCGAGGACGGCGCGGCAGATATCACCCTGTCGTATTTTCCCGGCTCATACGCCAGCCTCAAGGAGAAGCCCTACTACTCTGAGGTGGTCGAGAGCCTGATGCGGACGAATGCCCAGATGTCGCCCAGGATGGGAAAGGCCGTCGGGGCCGGAGAGTAGGAAATCCTCACGCGGCAATCGCCGCAACGCGGCAGCCGCCGCACACTCCGACACACGCAGTCCCGGGAGTCACGCGGATGAGAACCATCTTCCTCTTCTTCCTTGCAGGTTATGCAGCCCTTTCTGCGCAGGCGCAGCAGCAGCCTCACATGCGCCCGGTCCACACGTTTTCGATCGTCGCGCGTGACTCAGTCACCGGAGAGATGGGCGTGGCGGTGCAATCCAACTGGTTCTCGGTGGGATCGCTTGTCACCTGGGCCGAGGCGGGCGTCGGAGCGGTCGCAACGCAGTCGTTTGTGGACCCCGCATACGGACCCCTCGGCCTTGATCTGATGCGCGCGGGCAAGAGTGCGCAGCAGGCGCTCGAAGGTCTGCTCTCCTCCGATCCGGGCAGGGACGTCCGGCAGGTGGCGATGGTCGACGTCCATGGGAATGTTGCGGCGCATACGGGATCGAAATGCATCCAGGCTGCGGGCCACCATGCGGGGAGAAACTACTCGGCGCAGGCGAACCTCATGCTGAATGAGGCGGTCTGGCCCGCGATGGCGAAGGCCTTCGAGGCTGCGCAGGGTGACCTGGCAGATCACCTGCTGGCAGCGCTCGATGCTGCGCAGGCGGCAGGGGGCGATATCCGGGGAAAACAATCGGCCGCGATCCTCATTGTGCGCTCGACATCGAGCGGCCGCCCGTGGCTCGACAGGGTGATGGACCTGCGAGTGGAGGATCACAGCGAGCCTCTGGCCGAGCTGCGCCGGCTGGTCGTGCTTCAACGCGCCTATCAGCACATGAACAACGGGGACCTTGCAGTGGAGAAGAACGATGTGGATGGTGCTCTGCGCGAGTACAGTACTGCCGAGGCGATGGTTCCCGGAAATCTCGAGATGAAGTTCTGGCACGCGGTGGCGCTGGTGAACGCCGGACGCGTCGACACGTCCCTTCCGCTGTTCCGGGAGGTCTTTGCAAAGGACCGCCACTGGGCCCTCCTCCTCCCCCGCCTTCCTGCGAGCGGCACGCTCACGGCCAACGAGAAGACCCTCTCTCGCATTCTCTCGGAGGCCAAGTGACGGCCTTTTCACCTGCACTCCCAGGCATGCTCCCGGCAAAGGGGGCACGATGAACGTCGCGTTTTCGGGGATTCTGGAAATCGATCAAAAGCGGTTTGGATTCGTCCGGACGCCATCGCTGACGCTTGCGCGCCAGACAACCGACCCTTTCGTCCCTCCATCGCTCATTGCAGAGTTGAATCTGAGGGCCGGGGCCAGCGTGGAGGGGCAGGCGGAACAGCGCCACGGGAAGAGCCCTGAGGTGAGGTTGATCAGCAGGATCAACGGCATGGGACCTGAACAGTGGAAGGGCGTGCGGGACTTCAGCTCCCATGATGTCGTGTCTCCGAACCAGCCGCTGAAGCTTGAAGGACCGGGCGCCAACGTGGCAATGCGGATCGTCGGGCTGTTCTGCCCTATCGGGAAGGGGCAGCGCGCTCTGATTGTCTCCCCTCCCAAGGCGGGGAAGACCATGCTCCTTCAGCAGCTCGCGCACGCGGTCAGCGAGTTTAACCCATCGGTGGTCCTCTTGGTGCTCCTGATCGACGAGCGACCCGAAGAGGTCACCGACATGCGCCGGAGCATTCGCGGGGAGGTCTTCGCCAGCTCGAGCGACACCGACCGGGGCAACCAGGTCAGGCTCGCCCAGCTCGTGCTCGAATACGCCAGGCGCAAGGCGGAAGCGGGAAGCGATGTGGTCCTTCTGCTCGATTCGCTGACGCGGCTCGGCCGCGCGTTCAATATTCATCAAAAAAGCAGCGGCAAGACGCTCTCCGGCGGCGTCGACGCCCGTGCTCTCGAAATCCCGAAGCGCATTTTCGGCGCTGCGCGGAAGCTCGAGAACGGAGGATCGCTGACGATCCTCGCCACGGCCCTTATCGAGACCAACTCCAGGATGGATGAGCTGATCTTCCAGGAATTCAAAGGGACAGGCAACATGGAGCTGGTTCTGGACCGGAAGCTTGCGGACGAACGCATTTTCCCCGCGATCAATCTCGGCCTCTCGGGGACCCGCCGCGAAGAGCTGTTGTTCGGCGTTGACAGCGGCCACCACCAGAACCTCAGGCGGGCGATCGCACGGCTCACTCCGCGCGATGCAATGCTGGCGGCGCTGAAGCTCACGGACCAGTATCCAACCAACGACCTCCTGCTGGGAAAATTCTGATGGCGGGATCGTCTCCGGTGCCAGCCGGCTCACCTCACCACATCCGCCTGACTCTAGCTCCGCCGCCGGGCTTCAACTTCTGGCGGACTGCCTTCAGTCATGGCTGGTGCGCACTTCCCCCTTTCATTCACGACCCGGCAACCGAGACGCTTGAGCGGACGCTGGAGCTTCCGGACGGCATGCTCGTTCACACGGAGCTCCGGGCAGCGCCTAAGGGCATCTCCGTGTCGGCCCGATCCTCAACACCGTTCACCGCCTCCGCTCGCCGGGCAATACTGGGTCAGATCCGTACCTGTCTACGTCTGGATGAAAACCTCGAAGGGTTTTACGGTGAGGCAGACCGTCATCCCCGGTACCGCTGGATCCGGAAGGCTGGGGCAGGCAGGATGCTCCGCGCTCCTACGGCATTTGAAGACGCCGTCAAGATCATTTGTACGACCAACTGCACATGGGCTCTTACCACGATCATGGTGACTAACCTCGTCCGTGCCGCAGGGAGGACGACGGACGGCGTGCGGTATGCTTTTCCTGCGCCTGAAGCACTGGCCTCGCTCTCCGAGCGAGACCTCCGGCTGCGCTGCACCACCGGCTACAGGGCACCGTACATCCGAGAGCTCGCCCGCCGGGTCGCATCCGGCGAGTTGACCATAGAAGGATGGCGCAGTTCGCCTCTGACCACAGAGGAGCTTGACAGGGAGATGCGGAACGTCAAGGGGATGGGACCGTACGCCGTGGGGAATATGCTGCGGCTCGTGGGCCGATGCGATTCGCTGGCCCTGGATACGTGGGTGAGGGGACAGTTCTTCCGGATTCACAAGAAAGGGCGAAGGGTCTCGGATGCGGTCATCCAGAGACACTACGCCCCGTATGGGTCCTGGCGCGGACTGTTTTTCTGGCTGGAGATGACGCGCGCCTGGCACGACGGTAAGTTCAAGCTGTGATCACGGCAACCAACCGGCTACCCGGGATTACCGGGTCAGACCTTTAAGTCAGACCATCGGGTCAGACCTCGAAGGACCGTTTAGTCTGACCGTTCTGACCCGTCTGAGGGGTTAGTCGCCGATGCAGGTGCCGACTGCGCGCGCTGCGAAAAGAAGCTGCGAATCCGGGGGCACAACCCTCTGCTTGCCGATTGCGTCTTTCAGAAGGACCGTGCACACCTCATCGTGCTGCAGACTGGTCATCACGCCGAATTCCCCCCGGGAGGCCGCCTGTAAGGCAACGCATCCGAACCTTGTGGCAAGGATCCGGTCGTAGGGAGTCGGACTTCCGCCGCGCTGCACATGGCCCAGCACGGTGACGCGCGTTTCCAGACCGGTCTCGTCCTCGATCCTTTTTGCGACGAGTTCCCCGATGCCCCCAAGGCGGACGGGATCCGTACGCTTGATGTCCATCTCTTTGACAGCAATCTGTCCATCCGCGGGGCGGGCCCCTTCAGCAACGCATACGATGCTGAACTTTGCACCCTTGCTTCTCTTGAGCACCGTTTCGAACACCTTGTCCCAGGAAAAGGGGATTTCCGGCAGGAGGATGATATCTGCTCCGCCGGCCACACCTGCGCCCAGGGCGATCCACCCGGCATAGCGCCCCATGGTTTCCATCACCATGACCCTGTGATGCGCTGAAGCCGTCGTCTGGAGTCGGTCAATGGCCTCGGTTGCTACGGCGCGGGCCGAGTCGTGACCAAATGTAATATCCGTGGCGTCCAGATCGTTGTCGATGGTCTTGGGAACACCGATCACATTCAGCCCCATCTCGGAGAGCTTGTTGGCGATCGTCATGGTGCCATCCCCGCCGATCGCGATCAGCACGTCGAGCTGCCAGTTCCTGTAATGGGCCACGACCTGGTCCGATGCGTCGATGATCCGGATGTTGCCCCGCTCCCCCATCGGGAAATGATACGGATCGCCCTTGTTGGAGGTTCCGAGAATGGTGCCCCCCTGATTGATGATGCCGAGGACGTCGATAGGGGTTAGCTCACGTGCCCGGCCCTCCACAAAGCCTTCGTAGCCGTCCAGAATGCCAATCACCTTGGTTCCAAAGTGAGCCATTGCCGGCTTCGCGACGCTGCGAATGACCGCGTTCAAGCCGGGGCAGTCTCCCCCTCCGGTCAGTATGCCGATTCTGCGCAGTTTGTGCATTGCCATAGTGAACTATTCACATCCTTTTCGTAAGTTAGTGAGAACCACAGGGTGTTGCGGCGTGATCAGCGCCTCGAAAGCGGCCAAGCATGTGCAATATAGCCAAATTCCCCACTGTAGTAAAGTTCACATCTTGCGTCTTTTGAAAAATTCCATAACTTGAACGCTACAGAAGATGAGCTTGCTTGAAGAATACAAGGTTTCTCTGAAAATGCCTGAGGTCGAGGAGATTCTCGACCTGATTTTCTACAGGCCGATCGCATTTGTTTTTGTCAAGCTTATCTATCGCCTCCCGGTCACCCCGAACCAGGTGACGTTCCTGTCTCTCCTGGCGGGTTTGACTTCCGCTTGGTATATGCTTCCAGGCACCCGCGCGGGTTTCCTCTTCGCCGGCATATGGTACGGGGTGGCCAACATCCTGGACTGTGGGGACGGGATGCTTGCCAGATTGCAGAAGAGCGGAACCCCGTTCGGCCGGCTGGTGGACGGGGTGGTAGACTGGGCGATCAGCGTGGCGATTTTCGTCGGATTGGGCGTCGGGCTGAGTTCTGCCTCCGGCAACCCGTCCATCTGGTGGCTGGTAGCCGCAGGAGGATTCACCTCGGCCCTTCATGCAGTCATCTTCGATTACTATCAACAGGAATACATTTCAAACGTCCGTGGGACGAGGAATTTTCTCTCCCAGGAAGTCGTGAAGGCGCGCACGGAGCTGGACCGCCTGGCCGCCGCGGAAGCTGGATGGTGGTCACGGATCTGGCTTAAGGTCTATCTTGGATACCTCGGTTTGCAGGAAAGCTCCCAATTCAAGGCCGAGGGCGAACGACAGGCACCACCAGAGCTCTTCCGTCAGCACAACTACCGTGTCATGCAGTGGTGGACCCTTCTCGGAGCAACGACAAACCGAAGCGGATTGATCATCGCCTCGATCCTGGGAAGGCCGGATATCTTCTGCTGGATTGTCGCCATCCCCGGAAACCTTTTTCTCGTCTTCATGCTCTTCTGGCAGAGACGCGTCCAGCAGCGTCTTGAGCTGGACCTGCGTCTGCAGACCGTTGACGGGGGTTCCTCCAAGGGGTAACGCCCCATACTCTATTGTTGCATTCAGACTGAGAGGCAGTTATGGGTCTGATTTATCTCGACCGCAATGAAAACCAGTACGGCCCTGCTCCTGCCTGCTACCAGGTCCTTCGCGAGGCCAATCTTGAACAGCTCAGCCTCTATTCCCGGGCCTATGCAACCGGCAAGAAGAGCGATCTCTCGGACCGCCTCAGCGCGGACCTCGGCATTCCGGAGTCCCGGGTCCTGCTAAGCTACGGGAGCGAGGACATGCTCAAGCAGGCGGTCCACTGTTACCTTCAGAAGGGGGAAACCATCCTCCTCCCCCACCAGTCGTGGTGGTACTACAAATCCGTGGCAAAGGAGGTCTTCGGCACCGAGATCCACTACTCGATGAAGGAGCGCGGCGGCCTCTTCGTGTACGACCTGCAGGAGATCATCGACCAGTATGACCGGCATCATCCGCAGGTGATCCTGATCGCCTCTCCGAACAACCCCACGGGCAACAGCATCGGGATGGACACACTCCACCGGCTGGTTGAGCATTGCGCTTTGTCGGTGATTGTGCTGGATGAAGCATATTTCGGCTTCGGCGGGGACGGGAACGGCCACATCAAGACCCTTCTTGACGCACACCCGCGGATGGTCATCCTCCGGACATTTTCGAAGTATTTCGCGCTGGCGGGGCTGCGCATCGGGTACTCCATTGTCGGCAGGGAGCTCGAGCAGCTCGTTGCGTTCAGCGCACGCTACCTCGGCTACAACCAGTTGTCAGAGAAGATCGCCCTTGCTGCCCTGGACGACCCGGCCTACTATGCCCGTATCGCACAGGCGATGCGCGAGGACACGGAGATGTATTTCCAGGAGTTTTCGCTGATCGAAGGATTCACACCGTTCCCATCTGAGGCCAACTTCATGCTGGTGCGTTACCCCCGGCTCCGGAAGAAGGAACTCAAGGCGGGACTCGAAGGGTACGGCGTGGTAGTAAAGTTTCTCGATGATCCAGGACTCGAGGATTGCATCCGTATCACGATCGGGACGAAGGAGCAGAATGTCCGCGTGATGGAAGCCTTCAGGGAGGTGGCAACCGGTGTGCCGCACCTGTCGACTGTCACACCGGAGATCTCCCAGGCGCGATGACCGGCATCCTTCTCGCGGCAGGTATCGGCTCGCGTCTCCGGCCGCTGACGGAGAGCAGGCCCAAGTGCCTGCTTGAGGTGGGCGGAGTGTCACTGCTCGAACGCACTCTCCGCGCGTTTGTGGAGGCGGGAGTGGGCGAGTGTCTCCTGGTCACCGGCTACCTGCAGGGCATGGTGGAAGGAGCGGTACGCGGTTTCGGGCTACCTCTCCAGGTACGTTTCGTCCATAACGAGCGGTTTGGAGCCACCAACAACAATTACTCGCTCTGGCTGGCCGGCCTGCAGGCGGAGGGTGAGGACATCATTCTGCTGGATGGGGACATTCTCTTCGAGACGGGCATCCTCCGTTCTCTTATTGGCGCGGCCGAGCCCGACGCTCTCGTTGTCCGGGCAGGCGGCCCCCTGGGGGCAGAGGAGATCAAGGTGGAACTGGACGGGGCGGGCGCCGTCAGGCGCATCGGCAAGGAGGTGGATCCAGGCTGCGCGGACGGCGAATCGATAGGCATCGAAAAATTCTCAGCTCCCGCAGCGAGGGAGCTGTTCAGGATCCTCGGCCGGAGGAGGGAGCGCTACGAGTTCTACGAGGCTTCGTTCCAGGAGCTGATTGACGGCGGCGTCCGCCTGGCCGCGGTCTTCGCGGGGGGCATGGCGTGCATGGAGATCGACACACCGCAGGACCTTGAGGCGGCCGGCATTCTGGCAAGCACGCGCGGATTATGAGCGGCACACCGGGGTATCGCTACTCCGTCTCCACCAAGTCCGGTCTCTCGGACGAGCTCATCAACACGTACCTTCTCCGGCCGATCGCAGGCCTCCTGGTGCGCGTGTTGTATTCCTCGCCGGTCACTCCCAACCAAGTCACCGTCTCGGCGATAGCGGCGGGCCTCGTCAGCGCTTTCTGCTATCTTCCGGGAACTCCGGGGCTCACCGCCGCGGCCGGTCTCTTCCTGACGCTCAAAGACCTCCTCGACTCGGCGGACGGCCAGCTCGCGAGAGCCAAGAACCTGTTCAGCCGCCGAGGACGTTTTCTGGACTCGATAGGCGACGTTGTGGTAAACTTCTGCGTGTTCCTGGCCATCGCCGCCGCGCTGAGCCGGGCGGGTGCACCGTGGCCGGTCTTTGCCGCCTCGATGGCCGCGTTCTTGTCGCTCACACTTCGTGTCTCCTACCACGTCTTCTACCAGACATCATACCTGCACCGCCGCAACGCCTACTTGCTGAACCGGACATCGGAGGAAATCAGCGGCGAAGACCTCAGCGCCGACAGGGTGACGATCGCACTGCAGCGGACATTCCTTGTGCTGTACGGATGGCAAGACGCGCTGATGGCGGGGATCGATGCGTGGTCGAGAAACGGGAAGACCGTTGGAGATGAGGCCTGGTACGCCGACCCCGCGGGGCTGCGGTGGTCGGGGTTTCTGGGGCTGGGAACCGAGTTGTTCCTCCTGATGCTCTTCTCGCTTTGCAACGAGCTGGAAGACTACCTGGCGGTCAACCTCCTCGGCATGAATGCCGTGTGGGCGGGGTGCATCCTCTACCGCAAGAGGCTCGGCCGGAGGAACAGGCGGGACGCCTGAGCCTCAATCTCTGGAAAAGCTCTTCTCAATCTCGCGCGCCTCGGCGGCGGCGATATCGAAACGGCTGCGCAGGTTCTCGAGGGCCTGTTTGTCGGACCAGCCCACTCCCCCGTTCCGCAGCGCGGCGCGAAGGCCCTCACAATAGGCCTCCTTTCTCACAGCCTGTTCCACGGCAGTGCAGTCCGTTTCGCTGATGCCGAGCGAGAGCTTGACGACGTCGATCATGGCCTTCTCGTCGCCCTGCGGCGGACCGTTGATCCAGGAGTGCTTCAACATGGCGCGATACGTTCCCAGGGCGTCCTGTTTCAGCTTTTCGCGGTCTGCCTGACGCTCGAGTACGCGTCCTTCTTCCCTCTCACGCCACGACTCCCCTTCCATGGCACGCTTCTTTGCCACAACCTCGGCATGGGACTTGGAATCACGGACAGCCACGATCTTCGCCTCGATCTCCCGGCCGGCGATGTTCCCCGGGTCGATGGCAAACAGGTTTTCAAGCTCTGACAGCGCCATCTCCAGCTCCCCGGCGCGCGACAGTTCCCGTATGCGATGAAGGAGCGTGCTGGTTTTCGCTTCCATCAGGGCGCGTTGTTTCTGCTCGTCCGCATCCCGGCGGGCCTGCTCCTCGATGCGGCGCTGCAATTCCTCCATGCGGCGCCGCTGATCCGCCCTGCGGGCCGCAAGCTCGCGCTCACGCACCGCCTCGTCGCGGGCGGCAGAGATGCGCTGTTCGAGTTCGACCGCGGCAGCGTTTCCGGCATCGAGCCGGAGCGCATGGGAGACCTCCCGGAGGGCGTCGTCGAACTGCTCTTCGCCGAGAGAACGGTTCGCCCGGTCAAGGTACTCGCGCAGCTTTTTCTCCTGAGCGACGCGTCTTCCCTCTTCGATCGCTCTGCGAACTGCTTCCTCATACCTCCGCGTCTCCTCCGACTCCTGGCGCCGGCGTTCCTCCTGCTCGGCTTCCTGCCGGCGAAGCTCTTCCTCTGCCTTCAGGCGAAGGTCGGCGGCCACGCGCTCCTCTTCTTCCCGGTGGATGAGGGCGGCTTCCTGCGCGCGGCGATAGGCTTCCTCCTCGATGCGCACCCGCTCGATATCCAGCTGGCGGCGTTGCTCGGCGGAGAGATGTTCGCGTTCGAGTGACAGGCGCCGCGCGAATTCTTCTTCCATGTGCCGGCGCAGTTCCTCCTCGAACTGGACCTGGCTGTCACGGGCCTCCGCCAGCTCGCGCGCCCGATCCTCTTCGAGGCGTATGCGCTCCTTCGCAACGCGTACACGGAATTCCTCCTCGAGCGCCATGCGCTGTGCCGCCAGGGTTTCCTCGGCGTTCCTGCGGATCTCCTCCTGCAGGCTCCGGAGCTGCTGCTCGGATGTCCGGCGCCGCTCCACTGCAGCAGTCTCCTCCTGTCCGCGCAGGTCGTCCAACCGCTTCTGTTCATCGGCAAGGCGCAGGTCCGCGTCTTCCTGAAGCCGCCGCCGTTCCACCTCCAGCGCCGTTCTGGTCTCATCCAGCTCCCGGGAATGCGCCTCCACCTCGTTCAGTCGTGATGCCAGCGCCTCTTCATCGCGCCTGCGAAGCTCTTCTGCGGCGGACCGTTCAAGCTGCAGATGATCCGCAAGCTCTGCATCCAACCGAGTCTTCTCCTCCGCCACACGGCCCGCGAGCGCTCTCTCCATGCGGGCCCCCTCCTCCTGGACCCGCTCGGCAAGCTCGCCTTCCAAGCGGGCTTTCTCCTCCTGGAGACGATCGGCAAGCTCGCCTTCCAGCCGGGCGCGCTCCTGCCGCAGCCATTCCACAAACTCACCCTCCAGATCCTTCCTGCCCTGCTGGAGACGCCCGGCAAGTTCCTCATCGAAGCGCCTGCGCTCCTGGAGGACCCGCTCGCCGTATTCAGCCTCCAGGCGCCTCCGTTCCTGCGCCATCCGCTCGTGGAGCTCGACGGTCAGGCGCTCCCGCTCCGTGGCAATCCGGACTTCCGCTTCCTCCCGCGAACGAGCCTGTTCAGCCTGGATGGAGAGGTGGCTCTCTTCCACGATCCTGAGGCGTTCCCGTTCGGACTCCTGCAGCCGTGCGGCAGATTCCTCATTGCGGCGCCGGAGTTCACCTGCAAGCAGCTGTTCCTTTTCCAGTCCTGCGGCATGCACTGTATCCCGGCGGTGCAGCTCCTCTTCCATCCGTTTCTGGAATTCGGCCTCCAGGCCGCGCCGCTCCTCCGCATTGCGGGTTTCCGCGTCCGCCAGGGCCCGCTTCCTTTCCGCCTCAAGGGACTGCTGCATCTCCTCCAGGCTGCGAATCTGCTCCCGGGTCGATGCCTGATGTCCGGACAGCGCTTCCTCGCTGCTGCGGCGGATCTCTTCGGCGGCGTTCTTCTCCTGCTGAAGGCGGAGGATGAAATCCGCCTCGAGCCGCTTCCGGTCCTCCTCGGCTTTCTTCTGGAACTCCGCCTCGAGCCGGTCCCACTCGACGGCGACCCTCGTTTCGATTTCTTCCTTCACGCGGCGGCGCTCAGCCTCGAGCGACAGGCGCGTTTCCTCCAGGATCCGAAGCCGCTCCTGCTCCGACTTCTGACGCGCAACGACAGCTTCCTCGTAACGCCGGCGAAGCTCATCGCCCACGAGCCGTTCTTTCTGGAGGCGGACCGTGTTTTCGGCCTCCAGCCTCTTCCGCTCCTGGTCGATCCGTTCGTGGTATTCCGAAGCCAGGCGGTCGCGCTCATCCTCGAGCCGCCGAGTCATCTCTTCGTTCAGCTCCTCCTCGCGCGCCGAGGAGAGGGATTTCAGGCGCTCCTCCTCCTCCTGATGGCGCTTCTGTTCCTCCTGCTGGTGCCGGTGTGTCTCTTCAATCAGGCGGGCAGCTTCGTCAAGTTTCTTCCGTTGATCTTCCTCCGCTGCCTTGCGTGCCTGCTCTTCCTTCGCCTTTTTCCGTGCTTCCACCTCTGCGTTCCGGCGCATCTCCTCTTCGAGCGCGCGGGACTGTGTGTCAACCGGCGAGTTGCGCATCGCCTGAGGAGCGGCGGGATGCGCGGCGGCGCGGGGAGAGGGAACCGCAGGCGCTGGCGTGGCAGGGGCGGCCGCGGGGCGCGAGGGGGAAAGAGCTGCCTGCTGATCCTTTGCAAGACGAAGACGCTCCGCGTATGCGATCGCATACGGATTGCGCGGATCGACTTCCGTTGCCTTCTGCACAAGCCTCGCGGCGCCTTCGATGTCGCCGGACTTGAACAGTCTGTCGGCCATTTTCAGGAAATCGCCGGCTTTCTTCCTCAGCTCATGTTTTTTGGCGTCGTCGAGTTCAGCCACAGCCTGGATTCCGGGTATTCAGAGGAATCTGCAAGGTCATTGCGCGACGGCGCACTCCCTGGCAGTTTGAAGAATATATTTATTCGTTGTGCGAGAGTCAACGGACTGCACAGAAGGGGTGACGGCCGGCACATCCACAGATGTCACAGAGTGACCGATGTCTGGAAATCGGGATTTCCGTGCAGATTGAAGAGATCCATATCCAGAACAGCCGCGAGGTCGTATTTCTGGAGCACGGCCATTCGCAGATTGTCGAGGGATTGCCTGGCGTCCCGCTGGAGGGCGTACACCCGTGCCGCGTTGTAGAGAACGGAGGGGATCTTTGCCCCCTGGCGGAGGGCCTGCGTGACAGCGGTCTGGGCTTCCCTGAATGCTCCCAGCCTTGTCTGCACGAGCGCCAGCCAGCTGAGAAGCACAGGGTCACCGGGGTTCAGCGTCAGACGCTCGTTGATCACAGACCGGGCCCTGGCCAGCACTTCCTGCCATTCCGGGATCGGCCGGCCGGCAGCCTGTTGCATCCGCCCCAGCCTGTAGAGGCTTTCATAGTTCTGGCGGTTCTGGGCGGTCTCATCGGTGAGGATGGCCAGAGCTTCCTCGGGCTGCTGCGCATACAACTGGACGTTCGGCAGATAGCGGCTGACGTAGGCGCCGCGGTCCGGAGCCAGGCGCTCGCCCGCATGAAAAGTCAAAAGAGCGGCAGCATAGTCGTCCTTGCGGTCCCCCGCGGCAACTGCCATGTACTGTTGGATGAGGCCGAGGGCGGTATACGAAGCCGGATTGGCCGGATCGTCGCGGACAGAGCGTTGCGCCGCGGCAAGCGCTCTGTCGGTCTGGGCCCGCATGACCAGCAGAAGAGCGAGCCTGCGGGTCGCTTCCGCATCGGTCGGCGCGACGACAGCCGCCTGCTCGAACCGCTCGACGGCTTTGTCGTATTGCCGCTGCTCCTGGTTCACGGCCCCGCACAGCCGCAGGGCTTCCGAGTTCTTCAGTCCCAGTCCCAGTGCACGTTTGCTGGAGACAGACGCGGCGAAGGCGTGATCCATCGAGATGTCGCCAGCCTCACCTGCGAGGATGTGCGCCCAACCGAGAGCCGCGTACGCCTCGGCAAAAAGTGAATCGTCCCTGACCGCATGTTCGAACAGCCCGACTGCAAGCAAAGGAGCTCCGGGGTCCGGCCGCAACAGAAGTGCGCGCCCGCGGAGGTAGGCTTCGTAGGCGTCTCCGCTTGCCGTCGGAATGCTGTGGAGCATCACCTGTTCTTCCTCACTCGCCCTCACCCCCGTTGCCTCAACCAGTTCCGCAAGGAGTTCCGAACGCTGGACAGGAAAGCCCTGCAGGCTCACGATGAATTTCCGGGTCCACTGCGCCGAGGCCGCCACCGTGTCATATGCCGCCATCTCAATCGTCAGTGATGAACCGCTCGCGGCCATCGTCCATCGGAGATACATGCCGGCTCTGGAGTTCCGCGCAGCCTGGAGCGGGGAGAAGGTGCTCGCTGCCTTGAACGCAGTGTATGAGGGGAGAACGCGAAGGTTTGCAATTGCGGAAAGCTTGTGGATCACGTCATCGGTCAGGCCTTCGGCCAGCTGAGCGGTCGCCGGATCGCCGTCCCTCGGAATCGCCGGAAGGACGAGGAGGGAGGGATGAGAGGGTGCGACCGTGGCTTTCAGCTTTCGTATGAGGGCGTAGCCTCCCCCGAGCACTGCGCACGCCAGAAGCAGAGAGACAACGGGAGTGACGAGGTTTCTCGAGCGGGCTGCGATGCCCGGCTTTGGAGGAGCCATCGGGCCCTGCTGTTCGGTCGTTCCAACCAGTGTCAGGGGATCGGCGGGTTTCTCACCCAGCCCCGCATCGCGCAGCTCGTCCGCCTCATCCCGGAAAGGCGCCCCCCCCGGAGTATCCGCAAGCATATCCGTCCGTGTGTCTTCTTCCGCGATTTTCGCGGAGAGGTCCCTCGAGCGCTCCACCAGGCGGCGCAGCCGCCGGGCCTCATCGTTCTCCGGATCAAGGGAGGAGACGGTATCCAGCATCTCGAGAGCAGAGGTATAGTGCTCGCGCTGGTAATGATTATCCGCCCTCTCCAGCAGCTCCTTGATCTGCTCCCTGTCGACGGCTCCCGGAGGAACCGGGGGAGGCCCGGGCATCTCATCAGGCTCGACCGGCAGGGAACGGTTCCGCCCTTCCATCACCTCGAGGCGGTGACGCATCGTGTCCAGCCCTGCATCGTCGGGTGTGAGGGCAGTCAGGCCATCCAGACATTTCCTCGCCACTCTCAGCTCTCCCTGCTCCATCGCGTTGTAGTATTCGTCGCGGAGCGTGGAGATCCTCTCCAGGAACTGGTCCATGGACTCGGGCAGCACGAGATTGGCCGCGTCACCATCCGGCGTCGTACCGGTGAAGACCGGCCGCACTTCCTGAGCGGGTGACACATCCATTACAGGGACGCTCACCGGAACATCGTCGTGGGGGGGAACGAACCCGGGCGCAGGGGGGGGAACCATAGGGGGCGGAACAGCGGCGGGAGGACTCTCGGCGTTTTTTGCGGCCGCAGGAAACTCTCCACCTGCGGAACTTCCGGCGACTTCCTCCGCAGAGGGCGGCTGTCCAGCCGGGG
>Ga0182021_10000122_pt1 | contig 70163 bp, 71 predicted proteins | sample 612E3MmetaG_FD_120493 | JGI IMG/M metagenome (GOLD analysis project Ga0182021, IMG submission 120493) | Permafrost microbial communities from Stordalen Mire, Sweden - 612E3M metaG (Illumina Assembly) | ecosystem: Environmental > Terrestrial > Soil > Wetlands > Permafrost | place: Sweden...
AGAATGGTAATATGATAACCGAGGAAGTATTAAAGGGTATATTCCAACCCAAAAATCCCAAATGGAAAACATCCATAACTAAAGTAGAGCCCAATAGACTCATCACCAGGGGTTATCCACAAGAAGACTTAATGGGTACAATATCCTTTCATGAAATGATATATCTACTCATAAAAGGTGAGTTACCTCACAAGAACCAAGCAAAAATGCTACAAGCAGTACTAATATCCTTCTGCGATCATGGAATAACACCACCTAGCACTCAGGCTGCACGGCTCATGGCTTCAGCAGGATCTCCTGTGAACGCATGTTTAGCCGGTGGAATCCTCGCTTTCGGCGAAAACCATGCAGGAGCCATAGAAATTGCAATGAAAATGTTACAAGAAGGCATGAAATTAAAAGAGAATTCAAAAATCTCTATAGATGATTTAGCAAATAAATTAATTAACTCCTTCTTAGATGACAGTAAAAAAGTACCAGGATTTGGTCATAGATATCATAAAGAGGATCCCCGAGCACCGAGACTAATGGAACTTTCTAAAGAATATGAGTGCTTAGGAAAACATAGTGAACTAGTTTTGACTATGCAGAATCTTATGTTCGAGAGGAAAGGAATCAAAATGAATGTAGATGGTGCAAATGCTGCAATATTATCAGATATAGGATTCAGTTGGAGGGTTGGATGTGGATTATTTATAATAGGAAGGATGCCCGGTATTCTGGCTCATGTTGATGAAGAAAAAACTAATGAAACCCCATTCAGGAAAATTTTTGAATTAGATGATATAGCTGAAGATTTAACTTCACCTTGCCTCAACTCCACTCCTATTAATGAATAACTACTTATATTACTTTATTAGTAATAATATCTTTATTTAAATGCAACTAATCTTATTTTAATATAATTAACGGTCTAGTAATTATAAACCTATTCATAAATCAAATGATCAGGAAACTTGGATAGATAATAAAATTTGTTAACTCTTTTTTTGGAGATTCCTCAAATAATTACCTTCTTAATTCAGGTTTTTTATAGATTCCTTATTATCATTCTTTATAAATTGATAAGCAATTGCTACCATGAATGGCATAACTATTAGGAATAAAGTGGATGCCAAGGTTGAAAAATAAGAAAAATAAGTTATCGACACACTTAATGGTATAATTCCATCCCTCATACTACTAATGTATAAAAAAGCTGCTCTATCAATTTTCTGAACTTTAAAAAGCCTGCTTAAAAGATAACCATAAGCAAATCCAGCTATTAACACTATCAATGCCAATGCAGCAAGTAGGTTTACTATGTTCAATTCATTAGAAAGTATCTTACTAGATAATTTTGCGATTGCTATAACAATAATAAATAAAGCTATCAAAGCAGATAAAAACTTTGAATTTTCTCTTTAATGGTATATAATTATTTTCTTTATCTCTGAGAAACAGTGCAATTATTGCAGGGGCGAATATACTCAATGCAAGGAGTATAAAAATTTCTACCGAAAGATTAAGAGAATCCAAACCCAAGAAATAAAGTACAATTGGATAAATTCCTATACTAATTAGCATAGAAAATAAAGCCGTAGTAAGAGATATCGTAACATCTCCCCCGGACATTTCTGTCCATAATGCAGCTATAACAGGAGACGGAGTCAAACATAGAAGTATAATGCCCGTGTAAATGTCAGGGGATGTTGAAATGAAATATGCAAATAAAAATCCAATAATTGGATATAATATAAAATTCGAGTAACTAGAGAAAATACGCTCTTAGGATGTTTAATTATCATTTTAAAATCATTTATTTCATGTTCAATCACCATTGAAAACACTAATACAGCTAATAGAAATGGCACATAGGGCGATAGAACTGAAATTTGGGGAATATAAAACCGAAAAATACACTTAATAAAGTTAAAGCTCCATAATACTTTCTTAAGTTAGCCTCCACTTTAATAATCGACGTAAATTGCATTTTAAAATTCACCTAGTAATTTTAAAAATTACGAATGAAATTTTGATGTCATTATTATTATAAATACAAACTTTCCTAATTTAGTAAATTCTAATTTAGATCATTCATTCCCTTATTTAATACTTGCTATTATGTAGATTCTATCACAATTTATGAAATAGAAAATAAAATTTTTTTTTATACTACACTTAGGTTAGTTCTAAACTCAAAAAAACTCAAAAGATAAATATACAATTTTTTAAGGAATGTGAAAATAATATTTTCGGATGTTTAGTTTCCCTAATTCAAATTTCAAATAGAAAAATTTGATTTTTAATAAGTAAAAAAATTCTAAAACCAAAAAAGAGTAGAAGAAAATTTTTTTAGTGATTAGAAGAATTAAATTGAACTGGGTCATTAATCGATTTATTTAAAGGATAAAAAAAATGGGATATATTAGAACGAATAAAAAAAGTTTATTTCTTTATCGGTTTTTAATATATTCTATATAATATTTTTAAAAATGATGTAATACAGCCACTTAAGCTTTAGATATTTCTTCTGAAACGCTCCGGAGTGGTGGTTCTGGGAATATTTCGATAAAATTCTCCCGATGTATCAACAATTTCCACTGATATGTCCCCAATTCTTTCGAAAGCTTTAACCACTCTTGATAATGAAAGGTAATACGTTGAACGGTCTTTATCCATGATATCGTCCTCAGCCATTTGAGTTGCGATATTATTGAGAGCTTTTTTCTGTAATTCATGAATTTTTTCTTCATAATCCATTATTTTATCCTTTAAATCTAATTCTTCGTTTAAAAACGCTTTCATGGAATATTTTACCATTTTACGGGATGTTTTGAACATGGATTCAAGTACTCCCTGCATTTCCTGATCGACTTCATAACATCCGCTTAAAACAAAGTTAGCAATTTGAGATGTGTGATCCGCTATGCGCTCTAGATCATAGGCTATTTCGCCGAAAACCATGGTTTTACTAAATTCTGAATAAGGATTTATAGAGATGACAGTATCTACCGATGAACGGACTTTTTCATGCATATTATTTGTTATATAGTCTAATTTAAGGGCTTCATTAGCTAGATCCTCATCATATTTAACAAACGCCTCAAATGACAGGTCAAATTGTTGGCACACTTGTATAGCCATGCTTTTTAGCATATCCTTTATAAGAAAGCTCCCGGCATGCTCTCTGGAAGTTGGCTCCTCCTGGAACATTTCAGAAAATTCATCAAATTTTTTTAAATCTAGGATGTAAGCTCTTTTCACCACTCCTCGTTTAACAAGGGGCTGAAGAAGTTTAGTAACATACCTTCGGGTTAATCCTAATTTATCAGCTATTTCATCCTGAGTGGAAGGATTTTCATAGAGTATGACATCCAATACTGCCTTAAGCGTACTATTTTTAGCCTTTTTGGACATGTTTATCAACTATATTATTCTTATTTTCATTATTAATCATTATGGTCTTTATCTTTGTTCTTATTAAGTATTATAGTCACTGATTCTCGAGTTATAGCAATTATGACATAGGTGATAGCTGCAATAATTATTACTGAGATTACTTCTTTTAACTGGTAGAATAATGGAGCATATAATTGTACAACAGATGAGTTGACATCCACAAAACCAACTAGAAGATTTATAACTCCTACCACTAGTAATATATAACCGTATAATTTCTTAATACTTTCCGGCTGTATAATAGGATATAATCCCATTATTATTAAACCTATTCCTATGGCCTTAAAAAGGTTATCACCAGTAGCACTTTCTAGGGCAAAAAATATTTGCTCTGGACTCTTATAAAGAGCAGATAATAGATATATCACTTCAATAATTAGAATTATCACAAGAGGAAAAACATAAAATATTTCTCTTTCAATTTTCTGGGTTTTTATGTTTCCTACAGGTTCGCTGACAAAGTGAGAGATCAATTGATATAGCATAGAACCTAAAACTGCACCTATAACTGTTCCCCCTATACCTAGTTTAGTAGTGGTGTACGCCGCTATACCGGCAATTAATCCTGCCATTACTACATCTAATGTTTTTGACATCTTTAATCACTTAAAAACCTAAAAAAATCATTTAATTGAATTTACATTACCTAATGATTTCAGGATATTTATTTTTCAAATTCATAAATTCTATAAAAAAAAACTTAGTTTATTAATAAGATTCATTCGGATGATAAGTCCGCAAAAAAAATTATTTATGGAACTAATAACAATTTATAAAAAATCTACATAAATGATTTCTGATTTTATTATATAAAAAACTTACTTATTTTTTCATTATAATGAATTATGCATATATGAGCAAAAGTTAAACTCATTACCATCTACTTTAACAGAATAACGTACAAACTCCATTTATATTAAGTTCAGTTTTATAAAGTTTAGATATATATTATACATCTCAATAATTAGATGATTATAGAAGCCAGGTCTCTCTCCTCATTTTTGAGGGGTCTTCCCAGAATTTATTATGGATGATTTGAAATTCAACGAAATGCCTCAAAAAAAATATATAAGCATCAAATAATGGTTTAGTTAAAAAAAGCCTCAGGGGGGATTCGAACCCCCGACCTATGCCTTACCAAGGCATCGCTCTACCGGCTGAGCCACTGAGGCATTAAAGAATTACTTCATTTTTTTTGTTTAAATAAATATTTTTAAGAGCGTTTGGATTTAAAACAGCTATATGGTGATATTAGTGCAGGGGATGGGATTCGAACCCACGTAGGCCTACGCCAGAGGATCTTAAGTCCACCCCCTTTGGCCAGCTCGGGCACCCCTGCATTACATCGAACTTAGGTTAACGTCCTATATTAACTTAACGGTTCAACCCATTTATCCTTTATAACTCTCCTAAGCATAATAGAACCAATTAAACTATAAAGAAAAAAATAAATCTATCTTGATTTATTTTAAACTAAATATTAACAATATATAAAAGATTATTTAAGAATTCATAGGATTATATAGAATTAAAAGTATATTAATTACTTTATTATCGACTTTATAGCCTTTAAAGAGATTATCATAATTTATATAGTTATCTTTAACCAATATTAATATAACGATTTTTGAAATTAAAATTAATATTAATCTCTAAAATAATTCTATTAAAAATAAAGGATGTAATCAAATGAAATATTTGGTTGAGAGTTGTGGATACTGCGGTGCCTGCGTTGCTGTATGTTCAAATAAACTGTTGGAACTCACTGAAATCGAAATAATTATTAAGGAGGGGTGTAATGATTGTGGAAGATGTGAGATGGTGTGCCCACTTGGAGCCCTGATCTTGGAGGAGGATCAATGAAGTATGACGTGATTGTTGTAGGGGGACGGATTGGAGGATCAATTTCGTCCCTATTTGCATCACGAAATGATTTGGATGTTTTGATGATTGAAAAACGGCAGGAAATTGGAAGTCCTGTACAGTGTGCAGAAGGAACAACTTTCTCGACTTTTGAAACCTTAGAGATGAAACCTTCTAAAAAATATATCTGCACCGAGATAAGAGGTGCTAACGTTCATGCACCAGACGGAAGAACTTTCCAAGTAGAAGAAGGAATGGCGGACGGTGATATTTTAAATAATAAAACTATTTCAGAAGGTTATGTTTTAGATAGGAAGGTTTTTGATAAATATCTGGCCATTGAATCAGCCAAGGTGGGAACGGATGTAATGGTTAAAACCACTGTAAAGGACTTGATAAGAAAAGAAGGTAAAGTCTGTGGGGTTGTGGCTAAACATTTAGGTGAAACCATGGAGATAAAGTCTGATGTGGTTATAGCTGCAGATGGTGTGGAATCGAATGTAGCTCAGATGGCTGGTTTAAACAGAATTATAAATCCAGATGATATCTGTTCCTGTGCTCAATATGAATTAGTGGGTTTAGATATTGATCCTCACTTGTTAGAATTTTATTTTGGTAGAACAATAGCTCCTGGAGGATATTCGTGGATATTCCCCAAAGGTGAAGGCATCGCTAATGTGGGTGTAGGAGTGAGGAACTCAACTGAAACCGCTTACTATTATCTTAATAAATTCGCTTCAAAATATGATTCTACACCTGTAGAACTGAATATAGGTGCAGTTCCTCTTTCAGGCCCTATGGATAAAACTTATTCTGACGGTTTTTTAGTAGTAGGGGATGCCGCGGGACAAGTTGATCCTTTAACTGGAGGGGGGATTCATATAACAGCTTTGTGTGCAAGGATAGCTGGTGAGGTTGCAGCGGAAGCTATAAAAGAGGAAGATGTTTCTTCAACGTTTCTGAGGAAGTATGATGAACTTTGGAGATATGAATTTGAGGATAACTTAAAAATATCTTTTAAATATAGATTAATTTTTGATAAACTCAGTGATAGTGATATGAATGCCCTAGCAGAATTCTTTGAAAATAATGATTTGAAAAAATTATCCAAATTAAATACTCTCAAATTATTCGGTAAACATCCTAACCTTTTAAAACTTTTAAAAGACATTCTATAAAAATTGTTTTTTTTAATTATTAATCCACTCCTTATAATTAAAATTACAAACTATATGTATTCGCTCATATTGGATGTGGGAAAGCATGAATTTGTCTGATAAGACGTTTAAACAGAGATTATTATATTCGTTTTTGATTAAACCTGAAGTATTTAGAGAAGTCGAGATGATATAAATTTGATAATTAATAGCTTCAATAATGAATTATTAAATTACAAAAAAGAATTTAAAATAAAAATAAAAATTTTCTTTGTATTATCAAATTAGTTTTAGAGGAAGAATGAAATGAAATCTACAAGCATCCATGATAAAATTATAATATCCACTTACAAAACTGATGGATTATATTTCTCAGTTGGAATTTCTAGTTTAACTCATAGAATAGTTGGAATTGCTCTTCCACATGATGGAGTGAGTGATTCTGTGGCTGAAATTTCACGCCTACACCAAGAATGCGAAGTATCCGACGAGTATATTGGGATAGCCAAAACTATTTCAAGGATTTATAAAGGAGAAAAAATTAATTTCGAATTGGAATCTCTCGATCTAAAGGTTACAGGATCAAAAAATATAAAATCAGTCGTTAAAACTCCATTCGAGAGGGAAGTGCTCATTCAAACAGCAAAAATTCCCTCTGGTGATGTTAGAACATATAAATATATTGCAGAGAAACTTGGAACTCGGGCTTACAGAGCTGTTGGAACCGCACTTGGAAAAAACCCGTTTCCAATAGTTATTCCATGTCACAGGGTTGTTAAATCCAATATGAAAATTGGTGAATATCGTGGTGGTAGTGAAATGAAAAAAGAAATATTAGAGAATGAAGGGGTAAGAATAATTAGAGATAGGATAATTAAATAAAAAAAAATATTCTTTTTTTCTTGAATCAAATTTTTACGAAAATTATTTTTAAATCCTATCCTGATATAGTTTCATAGCCTCTTCAAGTACATCTGCAAATGTAACATCCTTTTTAAGGTCTTCAAGATCTTCAATTGAAAATACTTTAAGCACGTTATCCTTACAAGCCTCTACACAAGCAGGTATTATGCGATCAGAATCCAAGCATAAAGTACACTTCTGCATGGATTTTTTATCATCATCCATCACTAACATTCCCACCGGACATGCTATCATACATAATCTGCATAGTATACATGCATCTTCATCTACAATTAACGTACCATCATCTTCCCTTATAGCGCCAGTAGGACATATACGGGCGCATGGAGCTTTATCAGGATGGCATTGAAGACAAAAAATAGGGAGTGTGCTGGTTTTTTTAGCCCTAGAAATTCCATGCTCTTTTTTACAGGCATTAATACATTCCCGACACTCAGTGCACATTCTAGGATCTATTACCATCAAAGTTTTCATGTATATCACGTCTTATTTTTCAATTTAATTAAAAAATCAGCGACTGCCGATGAATCCCTTGGACCTACCATAACTTCCCATCCACTTTCATCCTCGATTTCACCACTCACTGGTGCTCCAAGTCCAGGTACTATGAGGGTCCTAGTTTTAACCTTTTCCTCTATTCCTGATTCTTTTATAAGGTCAGTTACAGATTTACCGTTAAATTGGTTACCAGCTACGGAAACATCCACAGCTCTCCCTTCAGTATCCAACACTAAAAGGTAACAGTTAGCTTTGTCTGATTTAAGATCGCCCTCCACCGTATAATAAGTTAATGCGAAGTTTGTGGTGAGTATAACGGGTGAGTTCTCATCAAGCTCTCCAAATTCATAGAGTCCCGGATCAACAGCTTGTGGTTTACGTGGATCAGTGTAAAGACTTTGTCTTAAAGTTAACATGGGTATTAATTCCCAGATGTTAGTTCCATGCACAATTAATATGTCAGCGTATTTATTCATAAGGGTAGCTGCTATTGTGGCTTCTTTTATTCCTCCCTGAACTTCATCATTCTCGTAAAGCCAGGTGACTGCAGGTACACCTAAGATTGGGAATCTGAAGTCTTCATCATTCTCCTCCACCGCTAATCTTCTGATCATCACGAAGTTATCAATAGTATCTCCAATTCCGTCACCTACGAAGGTGCTGGGATCCAATACTATATCCTTGATACCTTTGGCACGTAGGATTCTGGAGAGTTCTTTCATCTTTTCTAGATCATTGTTCACAAATATGGTGATGGGACATTCATATTGAAGAGCTAGATTTGACATATCTTCTAAGTTATTTTCCGTGGCAGCGTAGATAAGAGGTCTTTCATCACCCACCACTTCCAAGGCAGCTTTCATTGCTTCAGGATCCATTGAACAAAGCACTAAGGGTAATTTTGATTTCTTAAGTTTTTCAGCGGTTTCTGCAAATTTTTCATTACTTCCAGATACGTTTCTGAGTGCTATGGCATCTAATTTTAATTTTTCACCTGTTCGCTCAAATTCTGCTTCTTCGATCAATTTCACTCTAGCCTGGAAAGCTGCATCATCCATGTTATCGCTTACATCAATGACTAAGGGTGTTTGATTATAGTAAGTTAACTCATATCTATAAAGTACTTCGTCTCCCCCTAGAGTTGCAGTTTTATCACCGGTACCAAAAGTTATCTCCCTAACGGCAGGTGCGAGCAAGCTTTCAAGTTTTTCTAATTGCTCTGATTCTAATTCTGTGCATAATTCTAGTTGTGTCTCCTTTTCTGAGAGTTTTGTGGCGAATGCCATACATGATGCTTCATTACATATCTCACAATTGGTTTGTGGAAGTAGTCTGTAAATATCCATTGCCGTGACTTGCAATTTTTTAACCTCCTTTTATACCCCAAGTTCTGTTATCCAGTTTGAAATGTCAGGTACATCAGTTTCAAGGTATTCTTTGGTAAATGTGGATCCAATCTCACTTAAAAGCTGTACAGATGATGGGTGAAGCATCATAAATATGTCCACACCACAGAGCATCATGGTTAATCCAGTTACAATCTCCCAAATAGGTCCCCTATAATCTGTGGCTCCCCATTCATCTTTTTTCATCCAGGCTTCACGTGAGCCCCATGCATTAGTTGTACCAGAGGACATTGGCATCTGTAAATCTTTATCACCCTTTAATGCAGCCAATCTAGTCCGGGTTATAACATCAATGGAAAATTCTATTCCATAACCCAATGCACAGGTAGTGGGATCCATAACAATATCTTCTCGTGTTAATCCTTCTTTCATAAGGTACTTGTTAAGAGTTTTTTGCATGTTAATATCTGTAATGGCCCAGGATAGTACAGCATGATTGTAATCAATAGCCGCTTTAGCCACCCTTCTGTAGTCAAGATCCAGGTTAGCTGAGGCTAGAAGGCATCTTTCACCCTCTGCTGCTGTTGCTGCTGCTTCAAGAACTATAGGATCTTTTTTAGGGTCGCCTGATCCTCCTATAACTAGGGGTACATCTACTGCTTGGAGTACTTCTTCTATATCAGCTGCTGCCTGTCGAGGTGTTTTATCCATGACTTTGGGGCCAGTTCCAATAAGATGTATGGTTACCATATTGGCTCCAAAATCTTTAACAGCCTTTTTAGCCCAGTCACCAGGGTGATCCATCACATCAGAAAAATGTTCCCGGATAGGTCGTGGTAATCCTGGCATGGGTATATCAAAAACATCAAATGTCACTACGGGAGGGTTTGGCTGCGGTTCTTCAAACCGGTAGAGTGCTTTTTGACCTCCTAATAATACTGGTTTTCTAGTGCCGGCACCCAACTGCACTTCTGCCACTTCCCCCGGATAATCATGAACTGGAGGTGCAAATGGTTCTGGAATTATTTTCTTAGGTATTACCGCTGCTGCCTGTTTTTGAACTACCTGCTGCACCGCCCTTTGTACTGCGGGCATCAGCTGAATTTCTAATTCTTCAAAATCCATTCTAAATTCATTTATTTCTATGGTGTCCGTTTTTTCAAGTAGTTTAAGAAGCTGTGTCATTTTATCCATAAAGCCACATCCTTAATATTTTCAAATCTTTTTTTAATCTAATATTTGAGATACTATCTTTGATACAGTTTTTGCAGGATTAGAGTCAACTGGAAGCTCAATTAGTGGTTTCCCCTCTATATCATACTCAGTCACTTCAGAATCATCGTAGATGACTCCAATTACATCGAGCCCTGTTTCAACTGCTTTCTTTCTAATTAAATCTTCATTTTCTTGTTTAACTCGGTTCAATATCAAGAACATTTTCTGAAAAGTTATATCTAATTCAGTAGAAAGATTTCCAATTCTTTGAGCTGTTAACATTCCTCTTTTTGATATGTCAGTGACTATTAGCATAACATTCACGTTTTGAGTGGTTCTTCTGCTCAAGTGTTCTAATCCTGCTTCGGTATCTATTATTATAAAATCATAATTGGAAGATAATGTTTCTATTATCTTTCGAAGCATATTATTAACGGCACAGTAACATCCGCTTCCTTCTGGTCTTCCCATAACTACTAAATCGAATTCAGGTGATTCGACCACCGATTCCATGATTTTATAATCTAAGATATCCCACTTATTCATCCCTGCAGGTATTTTTCCTTCTGCAGTCTCTTGTTTAAGCTCTTCTCTGATATCTCCCACAGTTTTCACTACTTCTACTCCTAGAGCTTCTGGAAGATTAGAGTCAGGGTCGGCGTCTATGGCCAGTACATCTTTACCTGTCTCAGATAAGATTTTTATCAGAAGAGATGAAACGAGAGTTTTACCTGTTCCTCCCTTGCCACTTACTGCTATTATCACTGAAAATACTCCTTCAAATGGATTATATATAAAATTTTAATGTTAACTTATATCGTATCAGGAATTTCTTTCCTTAATCTTTTTTCAATAAAATTTAATCCCTTACTTCCTTTTTATTATCACCTTCTCGGCGTATATTTTAGCATTTTTTAGTATAATTTTCATCCCCGATGACGTTGGAAGGGTCATTTCAGGTGCATAAGCTACAGGAGACGTTGTCGTCTCTCTTGTTTCAACTTCTCCCATTTCTTCTATTTCTTCAAATTCAGAAGTTTCAATAGGGTTTTCATCAGTTTCGATTTCTTCTGTAGAAACTTTTAGTCTTTCTAATATAGGATGTTCTTTTTCTTCAAGGAATGTTCGTATTTCCTTGATATTGTTTACATCTTCCTCGGTAGGAATCTTATCAATAAGATCTGCTGGAATATAATTTACCAATGCGTCTTTTACCTCTTTAGGCAACCATACTACTCTTTCATAACCACCGTCTGCCTGCAAGAATTTGGGGGATCTCATATATTCCAAACTCAAGCCAGTGAATCCTTCCACTTGTTTTCCACCAGAGCATTGCCCAGCCATAGCTGAAAAAGGTATTCCTAAAGGTGTTTCTCCTTTGAAATCCCGATTAACAATGCCTATTCCATCTAATTCTGGAACAAAAAATGCCACTGCCTCAAAACATCCACATGAAGTGTGAGGATATTCAAATACACTGTGCAAATAAACCCTGTCAAAAGTACCTTGTGAACGATCAGATACCATTAAGTTAACATTTTCATATTCACCTTTAAGCTCGTCAAGTACTTTTCCTTTCTCTACTTCAAATATAGGCCCTTCAGGATCCATTTTTGCAGCAGCTCGGCAGTCAAACCAATTTATTGCTCCACAAAGAGCTGTTCTATCAGGACTTACCACACAAACATGGGTGGGTGCAAAGGATTGGCACATCACACAACCATAGAATACATCTACATCTTCATCTGATAACTCTCGAGCTCTGGCATCCCTCTCTTCGTATAGTATTTTTGCTTTTTCCAAGAATACTTCAACTTCAGCTTTATCCGTAAGGATCATGATGGATATAGCTTCTATTATGGGGAATTCTTCACGGAATAATATAGATAATGCTTTAGCCAGATGTTCTAAATTGAATCCTGCTTCTTTTGCTTCTTTACTGACTCTACACCAGATCTGATCTCTCTGGTTTAGATGCATGAATCCTTTAATATAGTTACAGAGTTCATGGGTTCTGCGTTCTATTACTCCTTCCAATTCCCTCTCTAATTTTTCACCCTGGATTTCTATTAAGATACCCAGAGGATAGATTTCTCCCTCTTTCATATCGGCCAATTCTGGACCCTTTACTATAATTTTGCCGTCTTCAACATTGTCTTCTACTTGAACTAGTTCTGCCCCAATAGATTTTGGGCCAGCGAGTTCAACGAACATGTTAGCTGATCTTATGCGCTCTCCTTCATACATAGGGCTGACGTCGACAGGTATATCCTCGAACATTGAATTCCTCCAAATCTCTCTTTTAATCCCATTTCTTTAAGCATTTTTTCATTATTCATGAAAATATTATTAATCCATCTTCATTTTTTCAAGATAGTTAAACCATTCCGCATCTTTCATATTAGGGAATGATGCATCCGCATTGGAATGGAAATATTTGCAAAGTGTAAGTGTCTTAAGGTTAGGTGCAAAGTGCTTTAGGGTGGAAAGACCCTGTGAAGCTATGTAATAAATACAACCAATAAATATAACCAAATCATGCTGTCCTTCACTTTTTACACCAGCCCAATCCGGGTCTTTGAGGAGGTTTACAATTTCAACTATTCCATATGATTTGGTTTCAATTCGCCTTTCATTAAATGCTTTGAAAGCATCACCCGTTGTTACTATGGGCAGGTTCCATTTTTCTGCTATCTCTACAACATAATCTATTATGGGTTCTTCAATTGCAACGGGCCCCACAACCATTAATGGTCTCTTAGCTTTCTTAATCATCATTTTCGCGGTTTCAGGGGTTACCAATAACGCTTGTTTCGGTCCTGCTATAACGGTGGGCTGCCAGGGAATGATTCTCTCACTCATTTTTAATCACCATCTATTTCCATTAAGGATGGTTCCTGTGGTATTGTTCTTGGTTTCCATCCTTTTCCTTTCAGAATTTCCATAATATCTCTTTTGTAGATTATAGGAATATCTTTCTCCACTCTAACGAATTTATGAATATCATCAGGAAGGACACCGAAATATTTCCTGTGTAAGTCGATGTAATGATTTAATTTTAGCTGCCGTCCCTTCGAGGTATCATTAGGCCTTATACAAAGTTTAGCAATCATCACTGTTGCTTCTTCCCTGTTTTCGGCTGCATAAAGAAGATGTTCTGGTGCTGGTTCACCTCCAACCACTTCACCGGATCTTAGATCATTGATTTCCCATTTTTCTTCTTTATCTGTTCTGCCCAAGAATAATCGTCGGTATTTTGAACCATGCGGCCCTACTATCACCGGAATTCCCCAACGATTTACACCCGTAGCAATTGCAACTGCTTTTTGAGAATAAGCACCCCAAGCTACTCCACAGGCACCAACTCTGTTTAAGATATAATCTGCTATTTCTTCAAAGTTACCTTCTAACGGTTTTTTGGCAAATATATTAGCTATCTTTATGCATGCTCCAGGTATATGGGCGTTTGAAACACAAGAGCCGACGTTAACTAATCCTTTAGCGTCAAAGTCCCCGCTGTATCTTTCATAAAGAGTTTTACCCTCTTCATCCCTATATTCACCTATAGTCATAGCTCCACATCCACTGGTCACTACTATATAGTTCCTCTCTAGGAATTCCTCAGCCATCTTGGCCACGTCTTCCCCACCTTCTGGATAGTTAGTGCATCCAACAAATGCTATAACACCTGGTATATCTCCTAAAACGATAGGTGCACCCACACGCCTTATTTCAATATCTTGAATTGGACCTCTACCCGCTCTTACATTATATTTTTCATCTTTAACGTAGTGCTCACCGATTTTGGTAAGCATAGACATTAAGGGAAGGTCTCTTTCACATTCCTGTTCACATCTTCCGCAGGAATAACAAACATCATACTCATAGAGGTTAATGAATTTAGAATAGTCACCTTTGCCGGCTGCTACAACAGCATCCATCATTTGTTGGCTGTTGGGACATGCTCTATCACACCAACCGCATTCAGTGCATTCTTTAGCCATTTCTGTGATTTCATCCAGATCAGGTAGTATTTTTAAGTTTCCACGGTCTTCAGCTATATTCATAGCCACCCTAGTGGCTACTTCACCCACTTTATCAGGGTCAAGTATTAAAGCACCTTCAATATCGCCTTTTACAAGCTGTGAAACTATTTTATCCGCGTCTTCTTTGGTCAAGTCTGGAAGTCCCAGGCATATCTTATCTGTAGTAGCAAGCACTACTGCATTATTCTTTTTAGCTTCCTCGAGAATATCAGTTCTAACGCATTGCTCATCTACTACTATAACGTCTGCAACACCACTTCTGACAAATTTTAACTGTTTTGAAATAGGGCCTACTATCTTTGCACTTTTATTATATCGGGTAATATCTAATGCAGCACAGCAAATACCACAGACTTCCACTTCATCTTCAAGCTTTTCATCTTCTACATAATCAATAATACCTGCTCCAGGAGCGACATTATGGCCTATACATAATATTACTGGTTTATCTCTGTCGATTGTTCCCATTCCCAGTTCCACTAAAGGTGCTTCTTCATCACCCTTAGGCATATTAAGGGCTACAATCTGTGCAATGTCCCCGATTTCCTTTCCAACATTATCCATTAAACCAGCATGTAAAGCCTTTGATTCAAAATCAATGCTATTACCTTCCTGTCCTGTGTGACAAGCTGATAATAAATGTACCATTTGTTCTTCCAGGTAATCTAAGGCTTCTTTTAAGTCTCCTAAAGTTTCTGGTTTTTTACCAATTACTACCCTCATTATAGGTGCTTCGATATCGATATTCATCCCCAGATCTATTGGTAAATCTTCCCCATATTTTTTGGTTAAGTATTCTAAAAGATGTCTGGCATGCCCTGAATGGGCTGCTGAACCTATGCAACAAGCTAAAAGTACAGTCCTAGCCTGTTGAGCTTGTATATTAATACCACAAGCTCCTTTTTTCCCTGCTGTTAAATCACATTTTCCGTATGTGCATAAACAGCACATATCACAGAATGGAGCGTAGAATGGTTCATATCTCTCCATTAATTTCATATCCCATGATCTTAAATCTGTTATGTTAGGCTTAGGAGTGGGCCCTAATAATATTGACTCTTCAGTTTTAGCTTGCCCTTTTTTTTCTTTTATGTCACCTATTGAAACTTTAAAATCTTTTGTCTTCCAAAAATCGTCTTTGAATATTTTTTGTTTCGGTGCTTTTGATTTCGGTGCCATGTATTATCACCAAATTATTAATGATTTATAATGATTAATGATGTTTTTCTTATTCTAATCAATATATATAAAGTTTTGTACAAGTTGTGGAAATTGTTTTAAAAAGTCCTTTGCCGTTAATAAAACAATGTTAATACCTTTCTTGAATCAAAACACATTTAGTAATACTATTTGTATTAAAAATCACTGGGTAATAGTAATACTGATAGTAAGGTTTATATGATAAAAATTTAGATGTTAATAAGAGTTAAAGGGGCTAAAAAGATGTTTCCCTTAGTATTACGCCATTATAAAAAAATTAAATTTTAGTAATACCAATATAATATTACCATATGCCTTAAAAATTATTAGTAGAGGAGGATTTACTAAAATGCACATACCAGATGGTTTCATACCCCTATGGCAAACACCAATATACTTTGCTATTGCCCTAGTGGCCCTGTTTTTTGCTTTTAGATGGGCGAAAAATAATCTTGATGAAAGAAATATACCGTTATTAGCTGTTCTAGCAGCGTTTATATTTGTAATGATGTCCATTAATATTCCAATCCCTTGGGGTACTAGTGGGCATATGGTTGGAGCAGCAATGGTAGCTATTATATTTATGAGTCCTTGGGCAGGAGTGATAGTTATTGCTTTGGTGTTACTTATCCAAGGTTTATTTTTCGGAGATGGTGGAATAACAGTTTTAGGTGTGAATATACTTAACATGGGTATAGTAGGTAGCTTTGTAGGATATTACGGATTTAAAGGTCTTAGAAAACCCTTAGGTAAAGTGCCAGCCATAGCTATTGCTTCATGGGCAGCTATATTCTTGGGAGCTTGTCTCGCTGCAGTAGAATTATGGCTAGCAGGAATTTTCCCACTTGGATTAGGCCTTACTTTCATGGGATTATACCATGCAGTTATAGGTGTATTGGAAGCCATTATAACCGTGGTAGTAATCTTGGGTATTGAAAAAGTTAGACCGGATTTACTGGCTTGGAACAAAAAAACAGACCAAAGAAATCTACAATCTGAGCCATCAATGGATGTGAAAGCAAAATGACTCCACAAAATAAAAACTTACTCATTGCAGGAGTAGTTATTGCACTAATAATTGGGATCATGTCACCTTACATTGCATCAACCAACCCTGATGGACTGGAAAAATCACAGCAACAAATAAATCCTAACTTCAAAGAACCTGGATACTACAAAGCACCCTTTTCAGACTATACTGTATCCGAACTAGGTAATAATCCTTTTGCAGGAATAGTAGCCCTAATTATAGGTATTTTAGTAGTGCTTATACTAGTTTACTTAGTTGCTTGGATTATCAAAAGAAGAAATTTAAGAGAAACATCAAAATAACTTCATTACTTTAATTTTAGGATCATAAAAAAAAAGATTGGGATAAATTATGGACTTAAATATAATATTAAGCTCCTTACACGTTGGAGGCTCAGTAAGTGAAATTGAAAAAGAAGCTCAAAAGAAAAGTTTCCTTCATTTACTGGATGGAAGAGTTAAATTAATAATTTTAGTGTTCATCATAGTATACGCCGTATACACTACTCAACCAATAATACTAGCTGTAATGGAAGTTTACCTTTTATTCTTGATATACTTATCTCATATCTCATTTAAAACCTCTTTAAAAAGAATTTTACTTCTATTACCTTTTGGTGGATTCATAATTGTTTTCCAACCACTCATACATCCCGGTAGTGTGATGTACACCTTACCTTTTGGATTACACATTACTTATCAAGGACTTATGTTCGGGATACTATTATTCTCCAGGTTGATAGTTGCTTTAACTTCAATTGTACTTTTATCATCCATTAGCCCTATGCAAGAGGTGGTACACTCCTTCCGAAAGATGGGAATGCCTAAAGAATTTGCTATGATACTCAGCTTGATGATCAGGTATCTTTTCATGTTTTATGATGAGTTACATAGGATAAGACATGCTCAAGCAGCTAGAAATTTTGATATATTCAATAAAAAGACAACTTACATATGGAGAATGAGACAGGTTGGTTATACTATAATGATGATGTTTTTGCGAGCATATGAGCATGGGGAGAGTGTTTATTTAAGTATGGTGAGTAGAGGATTTTCAGATAAATCCCGACTTTATCATGAACAAAATAGAAAAATAGGCTCAAAAGAATATATTTTCATAACAGTCACCATATCATTAATTGTAACTCTACAATCCCTATTAATTCTCTTGTATTATTATAAGGTCTTTTAATCTAATTTTTTATATTTGTGGTTCTAGTCTTTTGATCATGTAGGCCATGAATATTACTATGGCGGGAAAGAAGAATAGGTAGAGTATTAGTAGTAGGATTGGGGGTAGTATAGCACCCATGACTGTTGATGCAGCTATCAGCATGATCATGAGGATGACTGGACCTAATATTGCTACGAACATGTAGATCATGGTGAATGAATTCAATTTTTGGGCGTAGTCTTTAAGCTTCATTCGCATTTCATAAGCTGTGTCATCTGCAATAACACTAAGAGTCTTAGCTAGATCTCCTCCACTATTTAAAGTTCTGATTATCTGGTAAATAGCTCTTTGTAATCCTTCTGAATTTATTCTATCACTCATATCTACCAAGGCTTTCTCTGTAGTCTCTCCATATCTTATTTCTTCGAGTGCTCTGGAGAATTCCTCGGAAAGAGGACCGTATCCCGAAAGAGATATGGAACGCATGCTATCATGTAATCCTGTGCCTGCGCGTAATTCTGTTGCCATCTGTCTAAGGGCAAATGGTAATTCTTTAGCAGCATCAGAAGATTTTCTTCCCGCCCGCATCTTAGGCAAGAAGACTATAAACATGGCCATCATTAATATAATAATTCCAAAGACTAAGCCAATTTCAATTCCAAAACCTAGTACTACTAACGCTAAAACAACAACTGCAAAGGCTATTACGCCCATAATAATGATCAATCTAGGATCTAGTTCTTCTTTTTGCTCTTCTTTAAGAATCTCTTCTAAAGAAGCTTTGCGAAATGCTTCTTTTTTATCCTTGTCCAATTCTATTTTCTCAGATGTTGCCGAATTCTTATCAACTAACTCTTTAAATAAAGCAATTTCCTCTTTATCCATTCTCATTCTTTTTATGGTTCGTTGAGATGGACTAGTTGGTCTAAATAAGGGTTTTGAATCAGATTCCTTCTCAATTTCTACTTTTTGATCCAAATCTGATTTTCTTCCTAATCTTACATTCTCCTGCCTTAATCCTCCTATTCTATCCACTGGGCTTTGAACACCTTCACTAACTCTTCTGCTGGAATTAACCGTTAAATTACCGATTTTATTGAAAAACTTTTTAAGATCATCAGCAATCATTTATACCATTTTCCCTTTCACCAGTATTTTGATTATTAATTCCTTGTTTGAACCTTAAATCCATTTATTGATTTCTTTACTTGACATGTTATTTAAAGTGCTTCCTCCAACATGCCCTCAGGATCTCTGTAATAATTGTTTATACTCTGCCCCACCTCTTCAATGGAACGTATATTGTTATCTGCCATGTACTCTAATATTACTCTTCTCTTCTCTATTTCCTCTTCTATTTCTGTAATTCCAATACCACGTAGTTCTGATATCTCCCTTAAAGTTTGACTGGCAATTCCCACATACTCCACTTTATCGCTAATGTTATTCCACTCAAAAACCCTGTTGAGTTGCACATTACCTTCTTCCATACCCACCACTTCAGCCACTTCAGTGACTCTTCTAATGGATCCACCTTCAGGCCGATACATCCTCTGTTCCATTATTATGAAATCAAGGGCAGGTATCATGATATTAGGGACATTCATGGGAGGATTTACAAGGCGAGTTATAGTTTCCCGCGCAGTGTTAGAGTGAAGAGTTCCCATACCGGAGTGTCCTGTATTTAATGCTGTAAAAAGGGTGATAGCCTCTTTACCTCTTACTTCACCTACAATCACCCGATCAGGTCTTTGACGGAGGGAATTCTTAACCAGAGTATCCATAGTTAATTCACCTTTATCCTCAATGTTAGGGGGGCGGGTTTCCATACGCAATACATGAGAGTGGGGAAGTTGCAATTCCAGAGTATCTTCAATTGTGATTATCCTCTCCCTTGGCGGTACAAATGCAGCTATCGTGTTTAAAGTAGTTGTTTTACCAGAACTAGTTCCTCCAGCTATTATAGCATTACATGGCTTCACACCCAATCCATCAGTGCAAACCCATAAAAAACCAGCTAAATGAGATGATAAAGTCTTAAAGTTTATAAGATCAATAATAGTCAATGGATCCTTCTTAAATTTACGTATAGTTAAGGTAGGGCCATCTGCAGAAACCGGGGGAAGTGTAGCATTTACCCTAGAACCATCTTTCAATCTAGCATCTAAGATGGGAGTTTGCTGATCTATCCTACGATTCACCTGTCTAGCTATAACATCTATTATGGCTTTAATATCTGATTCATCTTCAAACTCGATATTAGTGACCATCATTCCTATTTTACGATGATAGACGTACACTTTTTTATATGATCCAATTACCATAATCTCTTCCAGGTCATCATCTTTGATCATAGTATCTAGTTTACCGTATCCTAACATTTCCTGTGAAATTTGGGCGGCCAGACGATCCACATCCCTTACGCCCTTGGTGCGGAGGAATTGTTTAACTTCCGTTATAAAAGAATCCTCATCTACATTGAAATCTTCCTGGGAAACTGCAACTTCCACTAGTTTTTCCCTGATTTCATGGAAAAGCGCTTTTTCCTTATCTGAAAAACTGGGTATACTTACATTATAATTAGGTACTAATCCTTCTTCTATTATCTCCGGCTTCATTACATCGGAAACTTTTTTAACTTTTTTGGATCGTTTAGATGGCTTTTTCATGATTTTATCTAATTTAAAAGCTTCATCATCATCCGAACCAAAATTATTACTTTTTTTAGGATTTTCTTCTTTATTTATTTCAGTACTCTCTTCCGCGTTCCCATCCTCTTCTGCAAAGTCTCCTAGTAGATCCCTAATTATCTCTTTTCTTTTGTCCTTCATAATTCTCAACTATTTATATTAAAGTATTTTATATATTTAAGCATATGGACGTAAGATGCAAATGCGGAAGTGACTGCTTAAGGCCAGCTTCATATATTCTGAAGTATTCCAAAGATTTATATTCACCATGTAGTATGTGCAATGAATTCAAATTGAAAAAATTCACACCCTTAGTTTCTCAAATGAATCTGAGTAGTTTAGACGGAAGTTTTGGAAAATGCAGTAATTGTGGTAAACGTCATTTAGACATAGTAATGGCTCAGATTCTGAAAATAATGATAGAACATGGATTGAAAGATAAAGATTCTAACCTTAGAAATGTCTGTGTACCTCTTATAACGCCTGCTTATCCTACCAAATCTACTCCTTATCTTCCAGAAGATTCCCTAGTTATACTATCTGGAGAAATGGATGAGAAATGTGCTGATGAAATATTAAAAAAATTACCCGAAGTTAAGGGAGTTTTAAAAGGATATATCAAGGATACTGTGGGCATTAAAAATTCTACATCTACTCCAAACACTTATGAAGTGTTGTCGGGTTGTGATGTTAGATGTGATATTGTATATACACCATGGGATGTTATATGCATTTACAAATATCAGAGCCAAATACATATTGAATTTCCAAAACCATTGTCCCCAAAAATAAAGAATCTAAAAAAAGTTTTAGACAAATATGATAAACCAACAGTTCTTGACAGTACCTGCGGGCCAGGAACTCTTGGAATAGCTGCTCTAAAGGCTGGTGCTGGGAAGGTTATATTCAATGATCTCTGGTATCCTGCTGCGGAAAATACTATTATAAATTTAGAGTTAAACGGATTTCCTGTCGAAATGTTCAAGAATAAGAAAGGTTTAATTGCGTCTGGTTATAATTTTGAAGTTTATTGTTTAGATGTTAAAGAATTAGGAAAAGTTTTGAATAATCGATTTAATATTTGTCTGGTGGATACCTTTCCTAGAATTGATCCTGGAAATTTTGTAACCGCAGTAAAGGACATCTGTGAAGAAATATTGATACTTTAATTCAATTATTCGTTTATTAAAAAATTTATTCAAAAAAAATATTCGGTAAAAATTAATAAAAAGAATGTTTAATCTGAAGATTGATATTCGAAAGATGATGTATTTTTACATTAGTCTTCTTACATCCACTACTTCAACACTGCCTACATTTACAATTTTAGATAGTGCTTCTTCTACTTTCTCAGTTCCTCCTTCAACATCACCTACAACTACCATCACATTAAGTGCTATTAAACCAAAAGCAATTGGTTCTTCCTCAATTTTATGAAGTTCAGCCTCTTTAGGAATTGATTTTTCTATATTAACTTTAATTTTCGCAATATCAACATCAGGATTATCCGGCATTAACTTTATAGTTGCAACTACTTCACCCATTTTTTTTGAACCTCCCCAAAAAAAAATTCTTTTCTAAAAAACTATCATAATAATTATTAGTATAATTTATTTTTAATTTCAAAAACAAGTATAATTAATAAATAATGATTTTTTTTATGGTCCTTTAAATCCGCATTTACAAGTGTAGAGATGGCCGAAAGTTCTGCATTTCTGACATCTGTAGAGTATGGTTTCACATTCAGGACATTCAAATTTAACACAGGTTTCTACGGGAGATATCTCTTGTTTACATGATGTACATTCCATTTTAGTCATTTACGTTCCTCCAATAAGTGTATATTTTGTTAGTTTGACATTATTAGCGTCAATTACAGAAATAACCCTTTCAGGGTGTTTTCCATTAATAACATAGCAATTTAATTTGTATCGGATTAAAAGCTCTGCTAAAACTTCATCAACCGATGTTTCACCAAAATTTAGTAGTTTTTTTGCATCAATATGTTTGATGAATTCCGCCCCATCCTGAGATGGCTGCTGAGTATATATTCCATCTACATCTGTTGCTATTAATAGTTTAGCCTTTAATTGATGTGCTATATAAAGGGATATGGAATCAGAAGTAACCCTCCAGGAATGCTCTAATGAATTTTGATGCTCCAGAAATTTTGAAGGCATAAATATTGGAAGTTTCCCTTCATCTAAAGCTTTTTGAGCAAGATTCAATGAATAAACCGCTTCTGCATCAGCTACTTTATCTGCCAGAAGCATTCCAAGAATATCCATGCAGAGTATAGCGCTTCTATGAGTAACCGTGCTTGAAAAACCTATTCCTGCATCATAATCCCTTAAAAGATTTGCGAAAGCCCCTCCTCCGCAGATAACGATAATATTTTTACCCACCAAATTTTCGCAGAGTTTAACTGCATATTCCGGGAAAAGACTTCCCCCTATCTTAATGACCCATTTAATCATAAATTCATCCATTATTTAAATTTATTTAAGTAGCTTAAACTCCCCGGTTATCTTATCAATCTTTTCATCTTCATCCGGACCTATTCCCAGACAAGTGATAGTTGACTCAGGTAATTCAGTATGACCAGCATCTTGAACTAAAAAGTAAGGGATATCAGTTGCTTTAATCACTTCATAAACTTCAAAAAGTTTTCTTAAATCATTCACCTTAACCACAACTTTTTTCCCACCTTCTCGTTCCCATTTATTTATTATTTTATCATCCGCACGTTTATAAGAACCCAGACTTGCATGACAAGCCTGTGCAGCTATTTTACCTCGACTCATGGAGAGATCACCTCTCATAATAATGACTTGTTTCATTTTCCAAACCTAATAGATCTTACCTTAAAATATTAATTACTCAAAATTGGTTAACTCATGTTAAAAAAAAAATTATTTAAATCACGCTTTAATTAAAATTTAAAATAACTCTATTCCCCATTCGCTCCGGATCCACAGAGTAAACTTCCATCCCAGGTATAATAACCCGCACTACGGGTATCTGTATTTCACCACGAGTTAAATCCACGTATAAAATCTTTTTAAAACCTTTTTTTGCAATTAAATTAATTGAAGTATCTATATTGTCTCTAAAAGATTTTCTTGATTTATCTTTAATTTCTGAAAGATTTATAATCTTTCTTGACTCACCAAACCAGTGTTTATTTATCTTTTTCATACGATTATAACCTGCTTTCCTCATGAAAACAGCTCGACTGGTATCTTCCCTGGTTCCATGAATTTGAGTAGCTCTACTCTGCGCAACCTCAGTAAGCGCTCTAATAACTGCTATGTCAGGATCAAGATGAGTACCTACCCCTAAAGTTAATAAAGCAGGATCTTTAAGTATAGTGTCATCTGAAACTGCAGCTATAGTGGTAATATTAATATCAGCAGTTAAATCTATCAATTTAACTTCAATCCCCACCTTAGAGAATTTTTCCAATATATCCCTGATCAGAGGATTATCCACTTCTTCACAGTTCAATTCACTTTTAGGTTTCTTTTTTGCCTCGAAAATACTCCAAGCATCCCTTTCCACAACTTCCATTATTCCATGAAATATAGCTTCTTCGAGATTATTTCCCGATGCTAAGCCATTAGTATTAGATTTAAATAATGAAGCACCATTTAAAGGGATGAAAGGATGGTAAACAGCATTTGCTGGAACTAAACATTCCTGATCATCAATTAATTCCACTGCTTTAACCCAATCTATCTGAGTTTTTCCGACTTCAAAAGGTAATTGAGAAGGTAAAACCAATTCTTTTGGATTTATAGCATCCTTTATTTCTTGGAATATTCCCGATTCAAATCTTGTTTTATGGTCCGATTCATTTATTTCAGCAGAATATCTTTCAAATGCTTCCATCATGGCAGAAGCTTTGGCTTGATTTTTTGTAGCTCCTTTACCAGCATATATGCTAACGGCACCTTCCGCTGCTCCCGGTCTTATTGCAGAATAAATGGGTATTCCCAAACGGTCCAGATGGGTAATTTCTGCTGTTCTGGTAACTCCTATCCTTTTGAGTTTCCCCTCTACATTTTCAATTGTTTTTTTAGGAGGAATTGCCCTATGAGTGCATCCAAAATACTTAATAGGGACTTCTTTGAACATTTAATATATCCTCATTTTTACGACTTTAAATCTATGTATTAATTAATACTATTTTGAATCAATCAGATTATAAATATGTTATATTTTTTGAATAAATTTATCTCCAAAAAAAATTTTTAATTTAAGAAATTAAATTGAAACTAACCCTGAAAAGGAATACAATACCATTATAAAAGCTACAGCCGCCATTACGACCCATATTAATGGATTCCACCTGAATACTTTAGCACCATCCAGTACGCTGAAGGGTATGAGATTAAAAAGTGCTAAGAAACTATTTACTGTGAATCCTAATAAACCTAGTAACATTATTATTTGTGAAGATGCTGAATATTGCATAAGTAAAAAGAAAAACCCTGCCAGGATAATATTGGTTGCTGGACCTGCTAAAGAGATTTTACCATTTTGTTCCCGGGATATATAGTTTCCATGGATGTAAACTGCACCAGGTGCTGCGAAAACAAATCCAATCGCTACTGCAACAATCACTGCTAGTATCAGGCCTTCAGCCCATAGTTTATACTCGGCCCAGAATCCATATCTGATAGCTACAAATTTATGGGCCATTTCGTGCAGAACGAACCCTAATCCAACTGCTATAAATGTAATAGGAATTAATAAGATGAAATTAGGGTTTGAAAGATTCCTTCCACTGAATATGTAAGCAAATATCAAAGCAATAACGGACATTGATATTATTATATCCCTGACTTCTCTGACTGTGAATTTTACCATAACATTAAAACCAGTATTTTTTACATATAATAGTTTTCGTATATTATATAAGTACTATTATTATTTTCTTTACATTAACATTTTTTTTACTTCTGAATTCCATAAATAATATTAAATTCATTGGGGCAATACAACCATGAATAGAAGTTAATTTAGTTGAAAGGAGAATCTAAAAAAATGACCATGAAATGCGAATATTGTCAGACTGGAGGATATGGTGATCTACTTGAGGAAACGCCTTACTGGATGATCTACTTAGCACCCAGTCAGAGATATCTGGGAACCTGTGTAGTGGCGCTTAAAAGACAATGCCAAAGTTTATCTGAACTTAAAGACTCCGAATGGGATGATTTCAAATCTTTAGTGCGTAAACTGGAGCATAGTGTAAATGAAACCTTCCAACCTGCCCTTTATAATTGGAGCTGCTTTAAAAATGTCGCATTTAGGAATCAGGACCCTAATCCCGAGATTCACTGGCATTTTTTACCTCGTTACCAAAATGATGTTGAATTTGAGGGTTTAATATTCGATGATCCTGATTTCGGGTATATTCCCCAGCCAATACCACGTATAATTCCCGGAGAAGTTATGGAGAAAATTAAATTAAAAATAAAAAGGAATTATTAAGGGATTAATTTAAGGTTTTTTTATGGATATTAAAGAAATAATAGCTGAAATGCATAATCAAGAGATTGATTCTCTAATTATTTTAAAACCTGAAAATATAACTTATTTAAGTGGTTTTAAACCTTCAAATTCATCAATCCTGGTATTAAAAGATGATCCCGTACTATTTACGTCTAAAATGGAAATGGATGATGCATTGAATCAATCCAAAATTCAAGTTGAGGAACTAAAATCTTTAAAAGAAGTAAAGAAAATGTTACGGGGTACTGTAGGAATTGAAAATTCTTTGCCTGTATCCACTTATAAAAAAATTTGTAATGATTTTGAAACTAAATTAACCGATGTTGTAGAGTTTTCTCGCATTATTAAGTCGAATTACGAGGTTAATTGTATTAAAAAAGCCATTAAAATTGCTGAAACTTCATTAATGAATATTGAGATTTCTGGAACTGAAAATAATGTTGCAGCGGAATTAGAATTTAACATGAAATTAGAGGGATCTATTAAACCTGCTTTTGACACTATTATTGCATCAGGAATAAGATCAAGTCTTCCACATGCTACTGTTTCACCTAATAATGTGGAATATCCAGTGGTTATTGATTGGGGAGCTGTCTATAATAACTATTGTTCTGATACAACTCGTACCATGGTGGAAAGTGAAAAGCAAGCTGAAATATTTGAAATTGTTTTGGAAGCTCAAAAAGAAGCAATTAAAGTGATAAAACCCGGTATAAAAGCTTCCTATGTGGATAAGGTTGCCAGGAAAGTTATAGAAGATTATGGTTATGGAAAATATTTTATACATTCAACAGGCCATGGTTTAGGTCTTGAAGTACATGAAAAACCATTATTATCTCAAAATGATGAAAGTAAACTTCATGAAGGAATGGTTATTACTGTTGAACCGGGAATATATATTAAAGATGAATTTGGCGTGAGAATCGAGGACGTTGTACATATAAAGAAAAAAGCAGTGCTTTTAAATAAAATAAAAAAGAAAATTACCGTATAAAAAAAAATATTATTAGAGCACTCTTAATTGTTCAAAGGCATTATTATTTCAAATTTTTATGAAGAACAGTATATATTTAATAGCCTTAATGAATTATATATTGATCTATATAAACTTAAAAAATAGAATTTAATTTATATATCCACTCAAATTTTTTGGTGGTTAAAAAAAATGGCAATTATTCCTCCCGCATTATCACCTATAAATCAAGTCATGGAAAATTTAATACCTGACAGATATGTGGTTACTTTACAGGAGAACTTAGTGAGGTCTGGTTTATATGTCAAGGCTTCAGAGCTTATAACATTAGTTCTTTTAGCCGGCGTAGTAATGGGTGTAGTAATTTTTATTTTATTTTCAGTGTTGGCTATTAATCCTTTTATTGGAGGATTGTTAGGATTTTTACTGCCAGGAATAGCTATTTTTGTCTGGATATTTTTTATGATGGAGCGTCGTGTGGATAGTATAGAACAAGGCACCCCCGATTTTTTAAGACAGATAGCATCTCTTTTAAGATCAGGAGTTGGTATTGAAACTGCTTTGGAGGATATTTCTAAACATGGTAAAGGACCTTTAATTGATGAGCTTAAAAGAGCTGTAATTGAAATAAAATTAGGGAGTACCTTCGAATCTGCATTACTATCTATGGGAGAGCGTTTAAAGTCTAAAAATTTAGATAGAACTTTCAGGATGATATTAGAGGGTAGAAGGGTTGGTGGAAGCTTATCAGATGTTATAGAAACTGTTGCTGAAGATTTAAGAGCTATATTGGCTTTAAAACGTGAAAGAAAAGCTAATGTAATGATGTCAGTCATGTTTCTAATTGTCGCTGCTTTAATTGCTGCTCCATTCGCTCTTGGTATGATTATGACTTATTCAGCATTCATCGGATCTTTGGGTAAGGCAAATCCTCTTTTGGATGCTGCAGGAACTGCAGCCACCGGTTATATAATAATACACTCCATAATAGCCGGGCTGTTAATTGGCATTGTAATGTATGGTAGTGCTCGTAAAGGAGTGAAATATGCTCTTCTTTTAGCTCCGGCTGCTTTTGCAATATTTTATGTTATAAGATTATTAGGACCTAAGTTATTAGGATTTTAGGGAGGGATTTAAAATTAAAATATTAATTGATGAATCTGCACAAACCTCAGCAGAACTTATTTTAATTTTTGGAGGCATAATAGTCATTGCAATCATTGCGTTAGTTACTTATAATAATTATCTTAAAGGGTTAGGAAGCACCATAAATAGTAGCGATCCCAATAGCAGCCTAAGCAATGCTACTAACCAAATTCAAGGTCTTAAAAGCCTATTCACTCAGTCATAAAAAATTATCATATATTTCTCAAATTAATAAAAATATTAAAATATCGAATATTATACTATGATTTTTTTTTAATACATTACCTTTATAACAAATTGCAAAATTATGTTTCTCAGACATTTATTACCTAATTAATGGAAAGAATGAATTTAGATAAATGGGCGGTTCTAATAGAATGAAAATGATTATAAATGGAAATTTAGTTAACAAAGATAAAAAAATCAAAGTTAAAAATCCTGTAAACAAATCAATCATCGACACCGTACCACATGCAGAACGAGAGGATGCTAAAAAAGCCATTCATGCCGCTAATGATGCTAAAAAAGCCATGAAAGATATGTCCTCACGAAAAATCTCCGGTATACTTTATGACATCCATCATGATTTATCCAAAATCCAAGATGAATTTGCAGTAATTATAACGAAGGAAACTGGAAAACCTATCCGGGACTCCAAATTTGAAATGAAACGCTCATTAGATACATTACTATTTGCAGCAGAAGAATCTAAAAGGATATATGGTGAAACTATCCCATTAGATGCTGGTATTGGGGGTAGTAAAATCCTAGGATTCACAATAAAAATCCCGATGGGAGTTTTAAGCGCTATAACTCCATTTAATTACCCTGTGAACTTAGCTATGCATAAAATAGCCCCGGCTATCGCTGCTAAAAATACTGTGGTTATAAAACCGTCTCATAAATCTCCTCTAGCTGCTTTGAAGTTAGTAGAATTAATGACTCCTTATCTGCCTGATGGTGTTTTAAATTCTTTAACTGGTGATGGTAAGGTCATCGGTGATGAGATGGTTACCAATAATCTTGTTAATAAAATTTCATTTACAGGAAGCGTTGCCACGGGAATGTCCATTGCCCGGAAGGCAGGATTTAAAAAGCTGACACTTGAATTAGGTGGAAATGATCCTCTTGTAGTTTTAGATGATGCAAATATTGATAATGCAGTTAGTGCTGCAGTTAGAGGCTCTTATGTGTACGCTGGCCAGGTTTGCATAGCTGTAAAAAGAATTATCACCCAAATAGGTGTAGTTGATGAATTTACGGATAAATTATTGTCCGAAACCAAAAAATTAAAGCTGGGAGATCCCTTAAATCCAAAAACAGATGTTGGACCGTTGATAGATGAAGAAGCTGCTTTAAAAGTTGAAAATAGAGTAAAAGATGCATTAAATGAAGGTGCAGAACTTTTATGTGGGGGAAAACGTAACGGAGCATTCTATGAGCCTACAGTATTAGATAAAGTATCTCCTAATATGGAATTAGTACTTAAAGAAACTTTCGGGCCAATAGCGCCCATAATAAGAGTTGATAGTGTTGACGAAGCTTTCGAAATAGCTAATAATACACCATATGGTCTACAGGCTTCTGTATTCACTGAGAGTATAGAGAAGGCTAAGAAAGCTGTGAAATCTATAGATGCAGGTACTGTACTTATAAATAAACAATCAACTTTCCGCACGGATAATATGCCTTTTGGAGGTTTTAAGATGAGCGGCATGGGAAAAGAAGGTGTGAAGTATACGGTTGAGGATATGACCTGTTCTAAACTGGTTATTATCGGATAATTTTTTCTAAAAAAATTTTAACTTAAATTTAAATAATCCTATTTTTTATTTAAAAATGATTCTACAAAGTTTCGAGTTTCATTTAAAGCCTTTAGAGGAATACCGTGTGGAATATCACCAATTTATCCTTCCACATCCTTCAAAACTCCTCTACCTGCACTTAGAAACATGCCTTCACTAATTATTCCGCAAAATTCTACCGGAGGAAGTATTGCTAAAGCAACATGATCGCCTTATCTGAGAGTTAAATCATTAGTTACTACTGTTATGGCTCTTTCACCCACGTTAACGTTGCATATAAGCAGTTTATTCATATTAGGATGTTTACTTATACTTAAAACTATTCCTGTAATAATATCAATACCTATTATGGGATCGTTTACCTCTCCTAAAGATAATCTTCTTTTAATACCATATATTGTATTTATGAAGAATTTGATTTTAGCGATGGATTCTTCTAATTTGTTTTTCTCGTCTCGTTTTACTAATTCTAAAATTGACGATTCCAGGCTTCGCCTCCTAAAGCATTAATTATTTCTTGTACTTATCTTCCAATGATTTAATTTGGAGTGTATTTACGATTTCTACTGGAGTCAGATAACTGTAATATAGTGATCTATTCCACCTAAAAAAAATTCATTTAAATTCTTTTTTTAACTAAATTTAGAATAAATGTTTAGTCTTCTTAATTAGATTATAAAAAAAATTATTTTTATTTAAATTTGTTCATTAAATAAGGTTTTTTTAAATTGATATTATAAATATGGTCTTATTTTATAATTTAATTTAGATAGTAAAAAATAGAATAAAGAAAATTGGAAATTAATTTACCAAATTTAATGATTTTATAAAATAATAAAGATTCATATCACGATGAAAGTTTATATTTTATCTAATAAAATTATTATTAAGCTTTTTTTAGGGTATCTACTAATTTTAGATTAAATACTCTTCAAAATACTCTTTAAATTCTAATCTTAAAGAATTAAAATAATTTTAAATGTAAATCACGTCATATTATAATTGTCACTAAATTTAGACAATAGAATCAAGTGACAAAGAGTATTGAATCACCAATCTATTGGTAAAAGAATCTTAATAACGGTTTAATTAGTTAAAAAAAGAATCAATAGGATATATTGATTATAAGTTATTTCAATCTCTTTTAAAAAGGTCTTAATTCTTAAAAAGAGCTCTGAAACGTCCTTTTTTCGAGTTTTAAACCGCAACCTTTATAAGTGATTATTTAGTGATAGTTGCGTAAGTCCTGAAGATTCTGAAAAGTGATCCTTTTTGAATCTCTCGGACATGGAGGCGGTATAATTAAGAGAGAATCAATTATTGCAGTGCTATTAATATTAAGTATAGCACTACCTTTAAGTGCAGACACTGCGTTTGCAACGAATACTACAAGTACTAATTCTAGTTTAGTAAAAACGAACACTACACATGCGGTAACTGCAACAACTACCAGCACTAATCTAACAACGGCTGCTAAAACAACCACACAAGCAGCTGGATCACCAACTACAACTACTCAGCCAAGTTTCACGAGAAGTCAGATTAATACTGCAGCAGCCAGTGTAACTAATTTTGTGGGAATTAACCATCGACTACCTAGTTATGTTACAATTTCTAGTTATCAGGTTACTATGCCACAATTCCTGAAATTAATCACTGCTAACTTGTTGAACATTAACAAAGGATTAAACACACCAGTAACCCTTAAAACAGTGACCAGCCCATCTAACACCACAGAGACAGTTAAAAACGGTAACATCTTAGAATCAGAGTATCTCACTCTGGCACAAACCATTCAAACAACCATAAGTTCCACTGGTAAAGCACCAAGTTACGTTAACAGTTCACTCGGGAAAATCAAATTCGACAACTTAGTGTACACGTACAGTAAAATACTCAATTTCCAAAACACCAACCAAAGACTACCCACATATGTATCAGTGAAACCATGGACCATCATTACAGCTTCAAACGTAACAGAAGGTAACATTAATTTAAGACCAGTCTACATCGTATCTGACAATATAAACAATCTTCAAACGGATACTGCTCGGGTTAACGCTTTAATCAGTGCTTTAACAAAGTTAGGAATTAAAGCTTATAGTGAAGGGATTGGACCACAGACTCATCTCAACGTGCTGAGTAATTCTAATGTCCCAAAAAATGCGTTGATTGTTGAAATCGCCGGTGGAGCTGACGCTGGATGCTTACTTGAAAAAGGAAGCACCTGGTATAAAAATCTCTTAGGAACACGGAAAGACTTCATAGCTTTAACTGCAGGAGCAACTAAAATAACTGGATTAGCATGGTTACCACGATCACACGATGACAACTATGACCCAGCATCCTTCACAGGAATAGCACACCCTGACCAATACTTATTAAAAAACGGATATCACTACTTCGAAGGCTTAACCAACACCAACATGGCCCAACTAGCACAATCAATCTACAGCGTAGCAGCCAGCTAAAAATATGAAACACTTTAGGGGAAAACCCCCTAATATTTCATCCCTTTTTTTATATTAAATAAAATTTTCATCTTATTTTTTTTATCCAAATCATATTCATAAAAAAACAGAATTTTTAATCATAAATAATTTTTATTTAATCTAAAGTGATAGTAGTACCAGCATCACCCTTCAAAGCATCAACGGCATGCTCTAAAGAAGTTATGATTACTTTTTTACCACCTTTCTCAAGGAAATTTATGGCAGATTCTACTTTAGGTCCCATACTCCCTTCAGGGAAATGACCTTCACTAAGATATTCTTTAGCTTGGGCAGTTGTCATTTGATCAATAAATTTTTCAAATGGGGTGTTATAGAATAGAGATATTTTTTCCACATCAGTAAGAATAAGTAATATTTCAGCTTCAATTAATGAGGCAAGATGAGAAGCTGCATGATCTTTATCCACCACCCCTTCAACACCTTTAAGCATTCCATCCTCTTTTATAATCACTGGTATACCCCCTCCTCCGGAGGCTATAACCATTGTTCCTTCCATAAATAAAGTTTTAATACATCCTTCTTCAACAAATCCAATTGGAAGAGGTGAAGGAACTACTCTACGATAACCTCTCCCACTGTCATTGACAATAACCCATTTCCGCTCTTTTCGTAATTCTGTTGCCTCCAAAGCCGTGTAAAACGGGCCAATAGGTTTAGTGGGATTTTTAAACTGAGGATCTTCTTGATGCACTAGAGTTTGGGTAAGCAAAGTTACCACTGATTTATCCATTTGAAATTCCTTCAGCATGTTTTTTAAAGATAATTGAAGCATATAACCAATCATGCCTTGGGATTGTGCTACACAAACATCTAAAGGCATAGGGGGTAGGGTGTTTTTAGCCAGATCATAGGCTAGAAGAATATCACCAACCTGTGGCCCATTACCGTGAGTAATAGCAATGTGATAACCTTCCTTCATCAATTCTATAATATAACGACTGGTTTCATTAACATTTTCAAATTGTTCTTGGGCGGTACCTTTCTCCGTATGCTTGAGAATAGCATTTCCACCTAAAGACACTAACATGTTTCTGGTCATCTTTATCTCCTATTATTCTCTCTCCATTTTATAGTAACCGGAATTCAGGTTAAAATGAATAACTTAACAAATTTTTTAGCCACGTTTTAATGCACAGGACATACAATGGGCTCCACCATATCCTCCAGTAAGGTTAACCAGATTCAGTGGATAAGCATCAACATCGTGCTGATAAATCTCCTTTTTGTGAGGGAAAAATTGTCCTTGCAAACGTAGTTCCCTGTAATCTTTCTTTGCCTGGGAAAGTAGTTTTTTATATCGTTCAGGTTCTGCTATGGCTTTTAATCTAAGCTTATCTAATACATTTTTTACAACACGGTCTACTTCTACTGCAAGTATAGTTCCATTTCTTATGCAAAGAAAGTTTGAAGCATAGGCCATCTGTTCCAAAGTAGTAATGTTGATGATATCAAAATCCTTTGATAAAATGTAGTCATGCAGATTCATCTCTTCTGTAGTTTTTATGTAGCCATCATCACTGCGATGATAAATTTCTACCATCGCATTTTTAAGTAAAAGTTCACAACCAACTGCAACTTCCTTAGAAACTATGTTAAAATAAGTGTCGAGATGCATATTCACCATAGGATCTATATTATCACCGGGTATAAGCGGATGATTGGGCTGATGAACGACACATATCTCATCATATCCTACCCCATATTTCAACATTTGTTCTACACCTTTTCGATTGGTACGATCTCCCATACCGATCAATGCAAATTCCCCCAGCGGCATAAAATCACCACCTTCAAAGGTGCCTGGAGCTTGTATTTCATGAACTATTGGTTTGTTCAGCGTTTTCCACAAAAATTTAGTAAGGATAGATTCCCTTTGCCTTTGCGGTTTGGACATTCTTGAAACAATTATTCCTTTGTCAGTTACTGCTTGTTGATCTCTCATAAAATAAAGATTAGAAAGAGGTTCTCTCTCGGTAACCTTAAGCTGAATCATCCTGATTCCCTCACTTGATTCTAATCCAATGCATGGATTGAGAAGCACTGTATTGAAGTAATAATCTGAGTCCAGCTTATTCTTATTTTTATTAATTTCTTCCCGGGCTTGCTTTACATCCTGACTATTCCCAGTAAAGGAGATAGTATCCTGGGCTAATTTCACTAAATTCTCTCGAGTCGCTTTATTTTTTTCGGAAGTAGATATAATAGTATCCTTGAGGGGAAGCACATCCACTTTAAATTCATGTTTTAATGTGTATAATAACAGTTCATGTTCCCTTAATGCATCCGATTGGCTGAATGCTCTTTCATAGAGTGATGAATATGGGTCAAGAAGCCCAAAATACATTTCCATCCCCGGTGTGTGGACGGCTACTTTTTTTAGGTGATCCCATTCTGCATTTATTTTTGCAACCATTTTTATTTTTACCTTGTTGAAATATTATTCTCATTACAAAAGAATTCTAATAGTCCAGCTGCACTGTAAAGTTTATTTTCTGCTTGAGACCAAACCATGGACCGACCACCCTCCAGTACCTCTTCGGTTATCTCCAATCCACAATGTGCAGGTAAACAATGCATCACCACTGCACCAGTAGCTGCTGTTTCTAATAGTGCCGAATTAATCTGATAACCCTGGAAATCCTTGATGCGTTTCTCTTTTTCTATATCTTCACCCATACTCACCCATACATCAGTATAAAGAATATCTGCATCTCCAACCGCTTTCTGCGGGTTCTCCATAATTGAAATCTGGCTTCCAGTTGATTTGGCTAGTTCAAGAGCTTTTTTAACGATTTGGTTAGGGGGTTGGTATCCTGGAGGACATGCAGCCTTCATATTCATACCAGTCAGTGCAGCACCTAAAAGCAATGAATTACAAACATTATTACCATCACCTACATAAGTTAGGTTCAAACCCTGAAGTGATCCTTGACGTTCATAGATAGTGTAAAGATCACATACTGCTTGCGTGGGATGTTCAAGATCGCTCAAACCGTTTATTACTGGAATATTAGCATATTGCGATAATTGCAGGACAGTGTTGTGATCGTAAACTCGAGCAATGAGAAGGTCTAAATAATCGCCTAAAATACGAGCAGTATCCTTTATAGTTTCGTTCCTGCTTGTTTGCAAGTTTTCCGATGCTAAATAAATTGCCTTCCCATCTAAACGAAGCACAGCTACCTCAAATGCTGTCCTTGTACGGGTAGAGGGTTTTTCAAAAAGTAGCCCCGCTACCATTTGTTCCAAATTTTTAAGAGTTTTACGTGCTTTTATGGATTTTTTCAGGGTATTAGTCTCCTTGAAAATGCGGTAAAGCTCTTTTTGTGTAATATGTGTTACAGAAAGAAAAGACCGTGGTATGTGATTACCTCCATTATTATTTTTTTCATTTTATAATGAATGTGCAGTGTTCATATAACAAAAATTAGATAAAAGTTTTATAATAAAAAAATGATTCTTCTATAAAAAATAACTTCCGATTATAATATTAATATAATATACACAATCGATTTTAGTACTAATTTAAATGTAGGATTGCTTCTCCGTCCGTAAAGTTTAAGTATAATGGAGATTTTTAATTTTATTAGATATTATTTGTTTATATTATTAGATTTTACATTAGTTGGATAAATGAGTGGTCTAAAGGGCAATCTTCTTTAAGTAGAAGATAGAAAAGATACAAACAACAAAGAAATAGGTGGTAAAATGGTAGAATTATCAGCCCTGTACAATTTAGATGTATATACAACTAGGGGAAAATATATTGGAAGAATCCAAGACGTGGTTTTAAATATCAAAAAGGGCAGAGTTTCAATTTTAAAAACTATAGCAACGAACCCTGAAAAGAAGAGTGTTGGATTTAGAGAAGTTTTTAAAACAACTATAAATATAGTTCCAGAAAGAGATGAAATAAGACCTTTACAGGAAGAAGGAACTATAGATGTAGCTTACGACAGAGTTCAGGCTGTAGGGGATATTTTATTAGTAAGCCCTGAAATAACTTCTGAAACATCTACATCAACGCTCCCTAAGTAGGAAGAAATCCAAGATGAATGTGGGGATACTAGGATGCGGCGCCATAGCTAATATAATCACTAATTTTGCCGTGGAAGGAAAGCTGGGCGTTGATCTAAAATTTTTTTATGATCGAGACATGGAAAGAGCGGAAAACCTAGCCTCTCAAGTTGATGGCAGGGTGGTACTTGATGTAAAGGATATGTTGGACCATGTTGATCTTGTGATTGAAGCAGCTTCACCCCAGGCCGTGGTTGAAATCATTCCAGAAATCCTTAAAAAAGGAAAAGATGTCATTGTCATGAGTATAGGGGCATTAATGGATTCTGAACTTAGGAATCAGTTGGAAGATATAGCTAAGCAAAATAATTCCAGGATATACGCGCCCTCAGGAGCTATTGTAGGTTTAGATGGTATTAAAGCCGCTTCTATAGGTAAAATAAGGGAAGTGAGTTTGGTTACACGAAAACCTCCTAAATCACTTGGAATCTCAGCGGATAATGAAACAATATTATATGAAGGTAAAGCTAGAGATGCAGTGCGTAAATTTCCCATGAACATTAATGTAGCCGCTGCCTTAAGTATTGCTTGTAATAAAGAAGTAAATGTGAAGATTATAGCCGACCCGAATGTGGATCGGAACAGTCATTATGTCCATGTTGTGGGAGACTTTGGAGAATTTAAAACCATCACTCAAAATATGAGATGCAGTATAAATCCGAAGACAAGTGTTTTAGCAGCTTATTCTGCTATTAAACTTCTTAAAAGTTTGAATGAAAATCTAAGAATTGGCACCTGAAATTATTAAATAATTTTCTACTTTTTTTTAATTAAAACTTTATAAAAGAAATTTAGACTTCAAAAAAATTATTAAGTCTAATTAAAAAAAATATTTTAAAAAATGATGATAATGAAGGAATGTGAGATATATTCAAATTTAAAAGTTCCATGCGGCTCAAAAATAGTTGTGAGAATTGATGGACGAAATTTCTCCCATCTTTCCCGTGATCTTGAACTTGAAAAACCGTACGATTTAAATTTTGTAAAGATTATGATAGATACCTGCCATGAATTTTTTCAGGAATTTTCTCCACGCTTTATGTACACATTCTCCGATGAAATAAACATCCTCCTAAACGAAATACCCTTCAAAGGACGTTTAGAAAAAATGGATTCAGTATTTGCCAGTTTTATATCGGGAATTTTTTCCAATAATCTTATCCACGATGAAGAGTTTTCTAAAATTCTTGAAAATCCTGAAATTAAAATAAAGCCTATATCCTTTGATTCACGTGTAATTCCCTTAAATCCTCAAGAAATAGTAACCTATTTCAAATACAGGCAGCATGAAGCTTGGATAAACTGTTTAAACGGATATGCTTACTGGACACTACGCCGAGAGTATGGAAAAGAAGAAGCCATACAAATTTTAGATAAAAAGAAAAGCAGCCAGATTCACGAGATACTATTTGAACAGGACATTAATGTTACAGAAGCTCCTCTCTGGCAGCGGAGAGGATTAGGTATCTACAGAAAAAAGATGATAATACAAGGATATAACCCCATATCCAAGGAGAATGTTCTATCTAAAAGATGTAAACCCATCACTGACTGGGAACTGCCAGTTTTTAATGAAGAATTCTTTTATTATCATCAAATATTATAAAAAATTTTGATGTTATAATTTTAGAAATTATAATATAATTTTTATAAGATTGAATCATTATGACCAAACAAAGTATGTTTCAAAGGATAATGAGTTATCTCCTTGGGACTAATAAAAAAATCTTTCAGGAGGTGCATATTGATCAAGAAGTAGTAGATGAAATGCTGCAGATTGCTCAAGAAGCTTATCCTAATGAATTCGTAGCCTTGCTTCAAGGAAAAACTAGAGAAGGAGTTTTACACATTGAAGGACTCATATTTCTTCCGGGAGAAACATCTAATCAAGGGGCTGTAATGAAGATTTTTATGATGCCTCTTGTTGACGATGTTGCGGGTTCTGTTCACAGCCATCCCGGATATAGTGCTAGCCCTTCCAATGCTGACTTATTCTTTTTCTCTAAAAATGGTTTATTTCACTTAATAATCTCACAACCCTATGATGAGAATAGTATCATTGCTTATAACAGTTTTGGTGAACAAATAGATTTTAAAATAGTCTAAAATCCATAAAGGATAAATTAAATATTTAAAAAAAATAAATTTGTTAAATTATTTGGGTTCTCTAAGGGTTTTTTTTATAAATTCACGGCAACTCCATCATAAACATATTCCAGTTTTTTTAATTCCCTTAACACATTTTCCGGAATATGCTGATCTACTTTGACGACCATCACCGCTTCTCCGCCAGGTGCTTTTCTACCAACCTGCATTTTAGCAATATTTATACCATACTCCCCCAATTTAACACCTATAGCTCCTATTACACCAGGTATATCCTCATAAGAGGCTATAAGCATGGTTCCCTCGGTTTCCACATCCACCTTATAATCATTGATCATAACTATTAAAGGTTCCTTCGTGAAAACACCCTCTACAGTTAAACTATTACCCTCTGATTTCATTCCAATCCTTATCAGACTATCATACCCTTTTGAATCGCATCTTTTACCTTCAACCACTATAATGCCCCTAGTTTCTGCAATACTTTGGGCATTCACCAGATTAACTTGTCCAAGGATAGGATTTAATACCTCTTTAAGTATCGTCCGTGTTAAAATATCCTGCTTAGGGAATTCTGCTAATTCTCCACAGTAAGTCACATCAATTTCTATTATATTACCTTTAGCGGCTTGTATTAGGAATTTACCCAGTTTTTCCATTAATTCAATGTAAGGCTTTATGATTTGAAAAGATTCCGGATCCAACACAGGCATGTTGATAACATTCTTAGGAGATTCCCCTTTGAAAACTTTTTTTATTTCTTTAGCAACTATTATAGCAGCATCACGTTGCGCTTCTCTTGTAGAAGCACCAATATGGGGCGTGGCAACTACATTATCTAAAGTCAAAAGTGGATTGCCCTCTGGAGGCTCTCTTTCAAATACATCCAACCCTGCACCACCTATTCTACCCTCAGATAATGCATCATATAAGTCATCCTCATTTATGATACCTCCTCGAGCACAATTAACTATAAATGCATTTTCCTTCATCATATTAAATTCATTGCGAGATATGAAATGTTTGGTTTCATCAGTAAGAGGCACATGAATCGTGATTACATCCGCATTTCTAAGCAGGGCTTCTAAGCTAACTATTTTTACACCAAGCTTTGAAGCAATGGTTTCTGTTAAATAAGGGTCGCTTACAATTATTTCCATACCAAATGCTTTACATCGGGTGGCTACATGAGTTCCGATACGTCCCATTCCCACTACACCCAAAGTTTTTTCTGCAAGTTCAATTCCCATAAATCTATTTTTCTCCCACTTTCCATCCTTCACTGATTTATCAGCGATGGATATCTTCCGGGCTAGAGATAAAATAATCCCCATTGTATGTTCAGCGACAGTTATGGAAGTAGATTCCGGAGCATTCACCACCATGATTCCTTTCTCGGTAGCTGCCTTGACATCCACGTTGTCAACACCCACGCCGGCTCGGGCGATTATTTTAAGTTTGTCTGCGGCTTCTATAACTTCTCGAGTTACTTTGGTTCTGCTTCTCACCACGATAGCATCAAAATCTTTGATAGAGTTGATAAGCTCTTCATTGGTGATGTCAGTTTGAACAATTACCTCAGCAACCTCTTTAAGCTCGTTAATTCCTTTCTCATTTATTTGATCAGCGATAAGTACCTTCATTTCATTCATTTTTTCACCATCCCACCAGGTTACTTTAAATCTTATCTGTAAATTATATGTATAATTAGTAATTAATTTAAGGAGATAAAACTTTAAGTTTAATTTACTTTATACTAAATTATATATGATAATTTTAAGAGGTGTGATTTATGGTTTCAATAGACGAGTTTATAATTGTTAGTTCAAATTATGTGCCGGGTTATGAAATTGTAAGAACTCATGGATTTGTTTATGGTCTTACCGTGCGAAGCAGGGGTGTTGGCGGTCAGATAGGCGCTGGGATAAGATCCATGTTTGGTGGGGAGATAAAAGAATACGTACAGATGATGGCTCATTCTAGGGATGAAGCTATTGAAAGAGTTATAGAACATGCCAAGGATATGGGTGCAAACGCTATAATAAGTGCACGTTTTGATTCTAATGATATTTCAGATATAATGCAGGAAATATTAGTATATGGAACTGCTGTGACTGCTCAACAAGTAGGATAAAAAAAATTTTTTTTTAAATCTATGATTGAAATGTTTGAAGGGAATATAGAAATTCTTGGAAGATTTATACCCAGAATCCTTCTGGGTACTTCTCCATTTATTGCTGCAACTCATTTCGGGCATCGTGCTCGTTTATATCAGCTTGATCTGTATAATCAGCCGGAAAATATTTTAAAGATAATAAAGAAAGCTTATGATTTAGGGATCCATGGGATTCAGTTGATACCCTATCCCCCCGTGGTTGATGCGGTTAAATGGGCTATAGATGAAGGATGCACACTTAATATTGTAGGTACGGTGCGGCCGGATAAGGAAAAAGAAGATATCAAACTCCTCTCTGAATTGGGTGCAAATGCCATGCTACTTCATGCAGTTATCACCGATGGTTGTAACTGGGATGATATTAGCCATTACTTAAAAATTATAAAAATGGAGAATTCAGTCCCAGGGCTGGTTACTCATACCCCCTTCATAACTACCAGAAAGCTTTTAAACTCACCTATACTTGATTTATTTGATGTTTACATGGTGCCTTTAAATAAAATCGGTTATCTTATGGATAAAGATGTTTTCATGGATAAGGAACGTGCTGAACTTCGTGATTTAATCAAAAGTTTGGATAAAACAGTTATTGCAAATAAAACTCTTGCCGCCGGGGTATTAAACCCTAAAGATGCATTTGATTACTTAAAAACAGTGGATTTTGTGGATTTAATGACAGTAGGGATTGCATCAGAAACTGAAGCGGTAGAAACCTTTAGTTTACTGACTAAGTAACAGGAAAATTGTGAAAACAAAAAATTTTTTTAATTACATTCTTTCTTTTCTTTTAGAATTCGTAAAAATTCTCTGCAATTTTCTATTTCATCCATTTCCCCAGTGTGTATAACTGGTATCCCCTCAATACACTCCATATTACGTTTATTTTCCAAAATAAAAACTGCTTCACTATGAGTTACATCGGAAAGATCTTTAACATTTACGGCCATCTTCTTTAGAACCTGATTATTTCTCTTTTTATCCAAGTTGGTTAATAATGTGTTTTCATTCTCGGAAGGATTAAAATTTGCACGGGCAATAACATCAAAGGGTGTTCGTTGAGTATTTATAACTCCAAAGCCTAATTTAACTAATTCTTTAGGCTCTTGAGCTGAAATGTTATTTCGTTCAGAAGTTAATTCAGGAGTTTTGAATATATTAATTGATAATGTAATTTTTATATTCAAGATATCCTCAAGAATCATCGCCGTCTCAGGGCATGCTCGAACTATTCCATGCTCATATTTATAGATGGTTTCCCGGGAGACGTGGGCTATATCTGCTAGATCTTTAAGTGAGAGATTTTCTTTCTCTCTAATTTCTTTAATAATGTTACCATCTATCGGTACGTAATATCCTCCTCGATCAGCTAAAATATCCGGATATATCTCGTCAACTACCATGTTGCGTAATGTTTCTGGAGCTATTACAGGTATGCCATATCTTTCATAAACCACGTCTTCCTCTAAAGGTTCAGTTTTTGATTTCAACCCTACAATTAGAGGAGAGCCTAGAAAGGTTTGGGCTACTTTTTTAATTTCCTGAGCATGAATATTGGTTAAACCATCAACGTTAATTAAAAACTTAAGTAGAAGAAGTAGTAATTCACGGCGTGCAACCATATCAAAACAACTTCTATCATATATATTAGAAGTTTCAAAACCATGATTAGATAAAAGTTTACTTATCTGTAACAATACTTGATCCCTGTGCATGGGAACGGAGACACCGTCTTTCAAATGGGAACACCTTCTATAACTGTACTTTTAATGAATGCATAATAAAAAATTTTTATGAAATGAGAACTATGGATAATATATTACATGTGGGCATCGATGACACTGATTCTAGTGAAGGAATGTGCACTACTTATATAAGTGCTGTGGTAATGGATGAACTTAAACATTGCGGTTTCCAACTATTAGGTAATCCACGTCTGATACGTTTAAATCCATTCGCTCCCTTCAAAACCCGGGGAAACGGGGCTATATCATTTAATTTAATTTTAAAATCAGGAAAAGAAGCTGAAAAGGCGAAGAAGCTTATTTTAAATCATGTCGAAAACCTCTCTCATCTGCAGCATGAAAACACTAATCCGGGAGTGGTATTTCATGATGGCTTAATAACTCCTGAACTAAAAGCCTTCTCCATGAAAACAGTGCAACAGATAGTGACTATAAAGGATGCTCAGAAACTAGCAGTCCAAGTTGGTGCTCAGTTTCATGAATTTAAGAACGGAAGAGGTGTAATCGGAGCTTTAGCAGCCATAGGATATCCATTGAAGGATAAAACCTATGAACTCTTAGCTTACAGAATTCCCGAAAATTATGGTAAAAAGAGGAGAATAGACTATAAATCTGTACTCGAAATGAATCAGAAAACCTATCCACAGACTTTTGACAATCTAGATGAAGATGAAAATTATATCGCTATAGAACCCCACACTCCCTGCCCTATATTATACGGTATAAGGGGAGAAACACCAGAAATTGTTATGGAGGCTCATGCAATTATTAAAACATGCGAAACTATTGAAAGAATAGTTGTTTACGTGACTAACCAGCACACTGACCATCATCTTATAAAAATAGATAATATCTCCCAAATGGATAAATGTAAGTCTTACATTGCTCAAGGGATAGTGAAAGACTCACCAAACACTATTGAAGGTGGTCATGTTATTTTCACTCTGAAGGATGATTCCGGAAGTATTGATTGCGCAGCTTATGAACCCACCAAGGGATTTCGGGATCTAGTGAAGGAGTTAAAAGAAGGTGACTTTTTAAAAGTCTACGGTGGAATTGGTGATAAAGGGTCTTTGAACCTGGAAAAAATCCATGTTTTAGAACTAGCAAAAGTTTACGAAACTCAAAATCCTATTTGCAAATGCGGAAAACGTATGAAATCCGCAGGAAAAAATAAAGGTTATAAATGTATAAATTGTGGTTTTAAGCTCAGATATGGCATTAAAGATCTCATAGAAGTTAAAAGAAATATAAAAAAAGGTTTTTATGAAGTTCCACCCTCGGCTAGGAGACATCTAAGTAAACCCCTAATTAGAGGATAATTTTTGAACAAATAATAATCAATCCCACTTTAATTATAAATTTACATTAAAATTTTATTCTATTCTAATTTTTTTTTATTCACTTGAATACCTATCATTAAAATTATTATTAGTGATCAAAAAGTTTATCCCATGACCATAGTAGTTAGAGTTAATGATCACCTCAACATTAACAGAATTCATCTTATCCACAGACTATAATAAAATACCTGAAAATGCTATAAGAATGGCTAAGCTCTGCTTTACAGATTTCCTGGGAGTTGCTTTAAGAGGATCCGGAACTAAAAGCGGTGCTGCTATAAAAAACATTACAAGTGAAGGCAGCCAATCAACAGTTATTAGTCAAGGAAAAGCCAGTGCACTGGAAGCAAGTATGGCCAACGGAATATTCGCTCACGCCCTTGATCTTGATGACGGTCACCGACATGCACAAGTACATCCCGGAGCCTGTGTTATACCCGCTGCCCTTTCTCTATGCGAATTCCAAAAAAAGAGTGGAAAAGAATTTATAACTTCCTTAGTGGTGGGATACCAGGTTGCTATTACACTAGGTATGATGGTTAATCCAGAACACCGGGAAAGAGGTTTTCACAGTACAGGGACTTGTGGAACATTAGGTGCTGCTGCTGCTGCTAGTAAAGCATTGAATCTTAATATGGATCAGACTATTAATGCTTTGGGACTTGCCGGGACACAGGCAGCAGGTCTTCTAGAAACTAATCACTCCGGATCTATGGGTAAACATTTACATGCAGGAAAAGCGGCCCAATCTGGCGTATTATCAGCTTTACTTGCTCAAAGAGGTTTCACAGGTGCTGAAACTATATTAGAAGGCAATGAAGGATTTTTCAATGCTATGGCCGGTATTAACACCCAAGAAATAGACGTGAAATTTGATCTAGATAAATTTAGGATTTTAGAGATTTACTTTAAGATTTATCCTGTTTGCAGACATTTACATTCCAGCATAGATGCTTTACTTCAAATAATCAATGAAGATAAAGATTTGGAGATAGAAGAAATTCAGGATATAACTGTGAAAACCTATAAAATCGCTTCAAAACATGATAATTATAATCCCCACACAATTGAGGCTGTAAAACAAAGTTTACCCGTTTCATTGGCAATTGCATTTTTAAATAATAATTTAAAATTAGATAACCTCAACTTAAATCAAGATAGGGAAGAAATTGAAAAAATATCCAAAAAGATCTTTATAAAGTATTCTGAAGACTTTGATACTCTTTACCCAGATAAAAGACCAGCCATTGTTACGTTAAACAGTAATAATAGATCATATGAGAAAAGAATTGATTTAGCATATGGTGAACCAGAAAATCCCCTTAATAAGTCTGATATACTCAAAAAATTCCATGATTTGAATCCTAATATGGAAATGAATGTTTTGAAAGAGATTGATAACTTAGAACCATATACTATGCATGATTTTATGATGAAATTCAATAATTCAATATTATAAAAATAACAACCTCATATTGAATAAAGACTTATAAAAAGGTGATGTATGATGCAAAATTCAGATTTTCTCCAATCTTTAGGAATTAAAAGAATTAATTATCAATTAGAAGATTCTATTAAGAGATTTCCGGATGGTGCGCAGTACAGATTTGAAGTGCCTGGAATTCAAAAACCCAGAGCAATGACAGCTCTGTTGGATGCTGCTGACGAATATGATGTCACAATACATCGAGTAACACAAACCAAGGGTATAATGCTTTTAACTGACTCTGAAATAGAAGAAATGGTAGAAATGGCTGCGGATAACAAAATAGAGCTTTTTTTAAGTGTTGGTCCTCGGGCCACTTATGATACTAGTGCCTCTGCCCATACTCCGGAGGGAGTTAGAATAGGTTATCGTCTAAGGGGCTATGAAAATCTTTTATACGCTTTAGAGGATGTGAAAAGAGCAGCAGAATTAAATGTTCGAGGTATAGTTGTCTATGACGAGGGTTTACTCTGGGTTCTTGGTAAAATGAGGCTTGCTGGAGAAATTTCAGATAATCTACATTTTAAGGTTTCCGCGCATACGGGTCATGGTAATCCGGCATCTGCAAAATTGTTAGAGGATATCGGTGCTGATTCATTCAATCCTGTGAGAGATTTGCAGTTAAATATGATGGCTTCATTAAGAAATGCTATAGATATATCCCTAGATATTCATACAGAAAATCCTAAATCTTCCGGAGGTTTTATAAGGCATTATGAAGTTCCGGAGATTATAAGAGTTGCAGCACCGGTTTATCTTAAAACTGGAGGCGCCATCGCCAAAAGCCATGGTTATGAAACCACTACAAAAGAGGCATCAGAACGTATCAGACAAGTTTATTTAGTGAAAAGTATGATAGAACGTTACTATCCAGAGGCAGTGCCTTCTGAAAAAGGTGCAACAGATCTAGCAATTCCAGGAAAATTTGATTAAATTCCAGAAATTACTCCATATTATAAATTTAAAATTACATCGAAAAAGTATTCTTAATAATTATTATAAAGGGATGTGCAATAAAAAAAAATGAATTTAGTTGATAAAGTTAAAGAAGCTGTTATTGAAGCCAGCACCACATTCCGTGAGGATCAAATATATGCCTATCAAAAGGCATTGGAAAATGAAACTAACCACCACGCATACTGGATTCTGGAACTCTTAATAAAAAATGCACAGATAGCCCATAAAAAAAGAGTCCCCCTCTGTGACGACACTGGTATCCCCCACATTCTAATAGAAGTGGGAAAAGAAGCTTCATTACCCGTAAACTTTTTGGGACTCATAAAAAAAGGTGTAGAGAAGGGTTTAAAAGATCTTCCCGGAAGACCTATGGCTGTGAAAGGAGATGAAATTGAAAGAATTGAACAAAAAACTGGTCTCGATAATGATCCGGGGAAGGTTGTTCCCCCCTCATTCATAATCGATGAAATAGCTCCAGAAGTAAACCCAGAAGAAGTTAAAATCCATATTATCATGCTAGGTGGAGGTCCAGAAATTAGAGCTAAAACCTATCGAGTCTTTCATAAACGGAATCATGAGAAAGTATTCGCAGAAGTAGTGAATTATATGACCCTAAAACTTCCAAAATTGGGTTGTACTCCATGCATACCGGCTGTAGGTATTGGTAGAACCCATTTTGAAGCCACGACCCTGATGCTTAAATCTATGATATATGGAAACCTCAAAGAACAATCCGAAATCGAGGATAAAATTACTCAATCAATAAACAATTCTAATATCGGAGCACTGGGTATAGGTGGTTCGGTAACTGCTCTAGGGTCTCTAGTAAAAATAGGACCTCAAAGATCCAGTGGAGTTCGTATATTATGCATGAGACCATGCTGCTGTGTTGAACCACGGTTATCATCTTTCAATCTTTAATCAGAAAATATTTTTTGGAGATGTAAAAGAAATGGCGATTAGAAGAGAAAGCGTAGAAAAATTACTCAAATCCCAGATTACCAAATGGAAAACTTCCATAACCAGAATAGAACCCAACAAGATCTCTACTAGAGGTTACCCCATAGAGGATCTAATTGGAACTTTATCATTTCCAGAAATGATATATTTACTACTAACTGGCAGTTTACCATCACCAAAAGAATCTAAGATGCTTGAAGCAATTTTAATATCCTTAAGTGATCATGGAGTAACCCCGCCCAGCACTCAAGTAACCCGACTCATGGCCTCTACCGGATCTACCATAAATAACTGTGTATCCGGAGGTATCCTATCCTTTGGAAAACATCATGCAGGTGCATTAGAAAATTGTATGAAACTTTTGCAAAGGGAAGTAAAAGAATATAAAGGAACTGTAGATTCTCATAAAGACATTAAGAAAATTGCAGACGTCCTTATGGAAAAATTTGTTAATAATAATCATAAAATACCTGGTTTCGGCCATCGATATCATGATGAGGATCCCCGAGCCCCTAGACTCATTGAAATTGCCAGTGAATATGGTTTTTGTGGTATTCACACTCAACTTGCTCTTGCTATTCAAGATATTATTTGTGAGGTTAAAGGTATCAGGATGAATGTGGATGGTGCTAACGCTGGAATTCTATCTGATATGGGTTTTGATTGGCGGATCGGGACTGGAATATTTATGATAGGAAGGCTTCCCGGGTTAATTTCCCATGCTTATGAGGAGAAAACTAGAGAATCTCCATTTAGGAAGCTTATTGAAATAGATGAGATTTACTATGATGGAGTTGAGAAATAAACTTTTAACTAAGCTATTAGGACACTTGAAAACGGATAATAAATATAATGATTAATCATTATTGAAAATTAAATAGTAAAAGATATATATAACAGACAAGAAACTCCCGAATGTTCAATGGTGATTTAAATGACAATGATATCGGAAGCTATTATAACCATAAAAAATGCTGAAAATGACGCTGATAAATTAATCGATGATACAGAGAAGCGATCCTCTGAAATGATAAGTGACGCTGAATCTAAATCAAAGATGATAATAGAAGAAGCAAAAAAAGAAGCAGAGAGTGAGGCTGAAAAAATATTGTTCGAAGCTGATACTAAAGCCCAAAAAGAAGCGTATCAAATTTCTAACAAAACTGCTGAAAAAGTGGATTTAACCAAGAGAGAAGCTACTAGTAAGGTTGATGATGCTGCTAAAGTTATAGTGAAAAACATTTTATAAGTGAGCAATCATGTTTAAACCAGCTAGGATGAAAAAACTCAGCATAATAACCTTGGATAAATATGCTGAATCTACAGTTAATTCACTCCACGAAGCGTCCTTGGTGCAAATCGAGGATATTTCAGAGCGTGTGCAAGAAGATGCCGAGTGGAAGCAAATATTCAAACCCGGGCGTGCCACACCTTATCTCAGTAAAGTTTCTTCTCTTATAATGAAAACATCGAATACCATTGATTTTCTGAAATCCGTGAGTAAAAAAGATAAAGGCATTATGCCTCTTATAAAGGGTTTCGTGAACCCTCCAGCCATTGAAAAAAAAGAAATAGAAGAATTGAATGTTGAGGAAACCATAAAAAATGTAGAAAACCTCGTTGAGGAAGTTGAATCAAAAACAAATCCACTAAATGAAAAGTTAAATAATCTCGATTCTGAAAAATCTAAACTAGAAAATGCTAAAAAAGTAGCTGAAAATCTAGTAAATATAGATATCAATCTATCCCATTTACAAGGATTAAAACAAGTATCAGTTACCCTAGGGAAAATAAGTGATGAAAATTTAATAAACTTAAAAGAAAATTTAGAAAGTTTAAGCAGTGATGACTTTATTGTTTTTGATTATGATGCTGTTGAAGATGGTTTCAAAATTTTTATTTTAATTAACCTGAATAAACTCGAAGATGAAGTTTCCAATATATTAAGGAAAGTTGAATTTGAAAAATTTGAATTTTCAGGATTATCCGGAAACCCTAATGATATTATAAAAGATTCAGAATCACGTATCGAATCTATAGAGCAAGAGAGAAAATTAATTCTAGATGACTTAGCAGTGATATCTGCAGAGTGGTTATCTGAATTTAGGGCATTTAAAGAGCAGTTGGAGATTGAGAAACAAAGGAGTGAAATATTCACTTCTTTTGGTGAAACTAATAAAACGGTTATGTTGGAAGGTTGGGTAATAGAGAAAAAGTTGGAAAATTCTCTTAAAATTATTGAAGAAGCGAGTGAAGGACATTCAGTGGTTGAAGTTTCTGATCCTGATATTGAAAATGATTCTATACCTGTTCATCTGGATAACCCCCGTTTTGCCAAACCCTATGAGTTATTTGTGCATATGTATAATACTCCAGATTACAGAGAATTTGATCCAACTATTCTAATGGCACTGGTTTTTCCCTTTTTCTTTGGATTTTGTCTTACCGATGCTGGTTACGGTTTGGTAGATGCAATTATAGGTTTCATCATATTCCGGGGATTGGGGCGGAATAATAAGTTGATGTCTAGTTTTGGTTTAATTTTGATAGCATGTGGTGCATGGGCATTTATTCTGGGAATTATGACTAATGGTTTTATAGGAGACCTCTTCGGTAGATTCATACCGTTACATCTACCCTTTGTACCTTCAATAAGCGCCTTTGTGCATCCTGAAAATATTTTAATTATCGCGTTAGCCGTGGGTGTGCTCCACATAACCATTGGTTTATGTGTGGGTACCTATAATAATATAACTAGAGGAGCTACTCGAGACGCAATGGGGGCACAAATACCATGGTTAGTCCTCATTACTGGTATAGCAGCATATTTATTAACCGGATCATTTTATGGATTAGTGCCCTTCCTGGTGGTAACTGTAGCTATGCTAATCTATTTCAATGGACTTTTCGGTTTCATGGATATCACTGGATTCTTAGGAACAATTTTATCATATGCTAGGCTCCTAGCGTTATGTCTTTCCACCGGTGGAATAGCTATGACTGTTAACATCCTAGCCGGATTGAGTGCTAGTTTAATCCCTTTCATAGGAATTATACTAGCCCCAATAATATTCATCTTTGGACATATAGCCAATGGTGCATTCATGAGTCTAGGAGGCTTTATAAACGCTTTACGTTTACATTATGTTGAATACTTCGCTCAATTTTTCATTGGTGGAGGTCGAAAATTTAGAGCATTCAGAGTAAAAAGAAAATATACTGATATTAGGAGGTAAAAAAAATGGTTGAAGTCGCTTTAGGAACAGCTTTAGCAGCAATCGGCGCTGGTATAGGGGTCGGTATGGCTGCATTAGGATCAGGTATAGGACAAGGAATAGCAGCATCAGGAAGTGTGGGTGCTGTGGCAGAAGACCCGGATATGTTCGCCAGGGCTCTCGTATTTACCGCTCTTCCAGAAACTCAAGCTATTTATGGTTTTCTGATTGCTATACTGCTTCTGGTATTCTCAGGATTACTAGGTGGAGGTAAATCATTATCTATAACTGCGGGATTAGTGGCAATTGGAGCAGGTGCTTCTGTTGGATTTGCTGGTTTAGGATCCGGTATGGGTCAGGGTATTACAGCATCAACTGCTGCAGGTGCAGTGGTGGAAGATCCTGATATGTTCGCTAGGGGTGTCATATTCACCGCAATTTCCGAGACACAGGCTATATACGGTTTCCTGATTGCCATACTGTTAATGGTCTTCGGTGGAATTCTTGGAGGATAAGAGATGAGCACCGGGACGGATAAAATAGTCTCAAGTATAGTGTCTGATGCTCAGATTAAAGCTAAATCATTAACGGATGAAGCTGAAAAGAAAAGTAGCTCAATTTTGTTACAAGGTGAAGAAAAAGCTTTAATGGAGAAAAATAAAATCTTAGCAGAGGCTGAAAAACAGGCTAATATGAAGTATCAGCAGTTAATCTCTGAAGCTAAGATGAACTCCAGACGCATGGAGCTTGAGGCTAGAGAAGAAGTAATAGAGGAAACATTTAAAAACGCTGAAGCAAAACTTAAAGAAATAGCATCCTCTACATCATCTGAATATATTGAATCTCTTAAAGAAATTATAGCTGAAGCTGCATTGGAAATAGGAGGAGGAGAATTAGTCGTTCTCCTCAAAAAAGATGATGTAACTAAAATAAAAGATTCTCTTGCATCTATTGCAAGTGACGTCACTGAGAAAATCGGTGCTAAGACAGTCTTAGAGATTGGAGATAATATTAACACCATTGGCGGAGCTATTGTTAAAACTAAAAATGGTGAGATAGAAGTTAACAATACCATAGAAGCAAGAATGTTACGTTTTAAGAAAGTTCTGAGATCAGAAGTGGCTAAGATATTGTTTAAATAAAGAGGAGATTTTACAATGGCGGTAGACATCGGTACATTAACTTCAATTATTTCTACGCTGGGATTTTCCTCTACGGAAGCTTTTTTAGCACTCTTATTTATAGTACTGGCAGTTGTATCAGTTATAGTGGTTGTATCAACCATTAAACCTGTGCTAGATATATATCCTTACACTTATCCTAATGCCAGGGTAAGAGGGCGTATGGGAAGGTTGTTCACTGAAAAACAGTTCTCAGAGATTGTTGAATCAAATAACATTGAAGAGGTAAAAAATTTTCTCAGAGGAGTTCCTGAATATGCTAAGTACATTGATAAATATCCTTTAGAGAAGGCCCTAGACACTCAACTTGCAGAAACCTATGATTTGATAGCTAGAATATCACCGGATAACATTAAAGAAGCATTCTCTTTTTTGTTAAAGAAATGGGATATAAAAAATATTAAAAGTATAATAATAGCTAAAAAAGCAGGTTTAAGTCGAGATGAAACCTTGGAATTGATTGTACCATTCGGGGCATTACGTGATAAACTTGATGCACTGATTGAAAGTAAAGATATTAATGATGTTTTAAATGGGCTTGAAGGAACCGAATATCCTCAAATATTAGAAGATGTAATTCCAGTATATGAAGAAACCGGAATTTTATTACCTTTAGAGGCTTCTCTTGAGAAATATTTGCTTGAAAATCTTTTAAGAACAACAGCAACCCCTGAAGAGGATAATACCTCTTTTCTACATAAATATATTGGAAACATAGTGGATACGAATAATATTAAAACTATCCTAAGGGCTAAATCTGATGGTTTAAGATTTGATGATATAGAACCGTATATGATTTCAGATGGTTATCAAATCAGAGAATGGAAATTAAAAGATCTGATGGAAGCAGAAGATGTTGCCGGAGTTGTTAATGGTTTAGAAGGTACTGATTATGCACCTCTGCTTTCTGAAGCATTAGCAGAGTATTCAGAAACAGGCTCTATAGCAACTTTTGAAACTGCTTTAGATAATCATGTGAATGAAGCAGCAAAAAGTATAGCATTGAAAAATCAATTTGGGATAGGACCTATGATTGGTTTTTTAAATAGGAAGGAAGTAGAAATAAGGAATTTGAAAATCATAGCTCGAGGTAAAAGAGAAGAAGGTTTTTCTCCTTCAATGATTAAAGAGATGTTAATATGAAATCAAAAAACATTGCCGTTATGGCTGATCCGGATACAGTCACCGGTTTCATGCTAGGAGGCATTAAAGAGGGTTATCCTGTTAAAAACATGGAAGAAGCAGAAGAAACCCTTGATAAGCTCATGAATAGTGATTTTTCCATTATTATAATCACTGAACAAATAGGTGAAGAACTTAGAACTACTATTGACAAGTTGACTAAGGAAAAAATATTACCTATGATAATTGAGATTCCAGATAAATCAGGTTCTATTGAAAGGGAATCTGAACCATTAAGGGAGCTTATAAAACGAGTAATTGGGGTTGAGATGGTAAAATGATTACAGAAGGAAAAATAATAAAGATAGCAGGTCCTGTTATTACCGCTGACGGTATGAGAGGGACTCAAATGTACGAAATGGTTAAAGTGGGTGTAGACAAGCTTATCGGTGAAATAATCGAACTTGAAGGCGACACTGCTACCGTCCAGGTTTATGAGGAAACTGCAGGTATGAAGCCTGGAGAAATTGTGGAAAGTACAGGAGGACCACTATCTGTGGAATTAGGGCCTGGAATCATTGGTTCCATATTTGATGGGATTCAAAGACCATTAGAAACTATCAAACAACTAACTGGAGATTATATTGGAAGAGGAGTGGATGTTCCAGCATTGCCTAAAGATAAAAAATGGACTTTCATGCCTACCGTTAAGGTTAATGATGAATTAAAAGGTGGAGATGTAATAGGAGAAGTACAGGAAACTTCATCTGTGAAACAGAAAATAATGATACCTCCTAATTTATCCGGTACCTTAAAAAGCATCGTAGCTGAAGGAGAATATACTGTAGAAGAGGATATTGCAGAATTAGAAACCCCCAGTGGTATAGTAAAAATACAGATGATGCAAAAATGGCCTGTGCGAACGGGAAGACCATATAAAAATAAATTAGACCCGGATATACCATTAGTGACTGGTCAAAGGGCTCAAGATACCTTTTTCCCTGTAGCTAAAGGTGGAACTGCAGCTATACCCGGTCCATTCGGATCCGGGAAAACAGTAACTCAGCAACAGTTAGCTAAATGGGCGGATGCAGATATTGTTGTATATGTGGGTTGCGGAGAACGTGGAAATGAAATGACTGAGGTTTTAAAGGAATTTCCAAAGTTAGAAGACCCTAAAACAGGTAAACCACTTATGCACCGTACCATACTTATTGCGAACACATCTAACATGCCAGTGGCAGCTAGGGAAGCCTGCGTGTATACTGGAATTACAATAGCCGAATATTTCAGGGATATGGGATATGATGTGGCTCTTATGGCAGACTCCACCTCTCGTTGGGCTGAAGCTATGAGAGAGATTTCAGGACGGCTTGAGGAAATGCCTGGTGAAGAAGGATACCCTGCTTATCTAGCATCAAGATTAGCACAGTTCTACGAACGTGCGGGTCGAGTAACCGCCGTGGGTACTGAGGATAAAATAGCGTCCGTAAGTGTTGTTGGAGCAGTATCACCACCTGGCGGAGACCTCTCTGAACCAGTAACTCAAAATACACTACGTATTTGTAAAGTTTTCTGGGCTTTAGATGCTTCACTTGCAGATAAAAGGCACTTTCCAGCCATTGACTGGTTGCAGAGCTACTCTCTTTACGTTGATAGTGTAGGGGGTTGGTGGGATGAATCTGTTGGTGAAAACTGGAGAAATGTCAGGGATGAAGCTATGATTTTACTTCAGAAAGAATCAGAACTACAGGAGATTGTGCAACTGGTAGGACCTGACGCTTTACCAGATAAGGAAAGAATAACTCTGGAAAGTACCCGTATGATCCGGGAAGATTTCCTGCAGCAGAATGCTTATCATGAGATAGATACTTACTGTTCACCATCCAAACAATTTAAGATGCTTAAAACCATTATAATGTTCCAAGACCAGGCTACGGTAGCTCTAGAACGGGGAGCAGCTCCAGAGAGTCTTACTACTTTAACGGTTAAAGAGGATATTGGTAGAATGAAGTATATACCTGAAGCTGAATTTGATGAAAAGATCAAGGAGATCCAGGATTTAATAGTTAAACAAACTAGTGAGGTATAATAATGAAGGCTAATATTAAAACAAGGGAATATACAACAGTCTCCGAAGTTGCTGGTCCCCTTATGATCGTTGAAGGTGTAGAAGGTGTTGCTTACAGTGAAATAGTGGACATTGAAACACCCTCCGGTCAGATGAGAAGAGGGCAAGTCCTAGAGGTTAAAGGAGATGTTGCTGTAATACAGGTCTTCGAGGGAACGAGAGATCTGAACACTTCCACAACTAAAGTTAGATTTACAGGTGAAACTGCTCGAATTGGAGTTTCACTGGATATGTTAGGACGAGTATTTGGTGGTACTGGTAATCCTATAGATGGAGGACCTGAAATCATACCAGATATGGAATTAGATATTAATGGAAGCCCCATGAATCCATCAGCACGAGATTTCCCAGCTGAATTTATACAGACGGGTATATCCACCATTGATGGTATGAACACGTTAGTTAGAGGGCAAAAGTTACCAATCTTTTCTGGATCAGGATTGCCTCACAATGAACTGGCTGCTCAGATTGCTCGGCAGGCTAAAGTTCTAGCTGAAGAAACTGAATTTTCAGTTGTATTCGCAGCTATGGGTATTACTCATGAAGAAGCTAATTACTTCATGAGAGATTTTGAAAGAACCGGAGCATTAGAGAGAGTTACCGTTTTCTTGAACCTGGCTGATGATCCAGCTATCGAAAGAATCATCACTCCCCGAATGGCCCTAACTACAGCAGAGTACTTCGCCTTTGAACATGATATGCACGTTCTGGTTATTCTGACTGATATGACTAATTATGCTGAAGCACTGCGAGAGATTTCCGCTGCACGTGATGAGGTCCCTGGAAGAAGAGGATACCCTGGTTACATGTATACTGATTTAGCCAGTCTGTATGAACGAGCCGGTCGTATAGGTGGTAAAAAAGGTTCCATAACTCAGATGCCTATCTTAGTAATGCCCCAGGATGATATAACTCACCCCATACCAGACTTAACGGGTTATATTACCGAAGGACAAATCGTTCTCTCCAGAGAATTACATCGTAAAGGTATATATCCACCGGTAGATGTGCTTCCATCACTTTCAAGATTGATGAGTGGTGGAATAGGTGATGAAAGAACCAGGGAAGATCACAGCGGTGTATCAGATCAATTATATTCAGCTTACGCTGAAGGGCGTGATTTAAGAGATTTGATGGCTGTTGTAGGTGAAGAAGCATTAACTGAGCGTGACCGTAACTTCCTGAGCTTTGCAGAAGGTTTTGAAAATAAATTCATCACCCAGACTAAGGATGAAGACCGGTCTATAACGGAAACTTTGGATCTAGGTTGGGAGTTAATGAGTGTTTTACCTGAAACAGAACTTAAAAGAGTCCGTGCAGAGCATATTCCTAAATATCACCCTGCTCATAAGTAAATCCATTCCTATACTAAATTTTTTTTATAAGGAGTGATAAAAATGGCACAAGAAATGATAGAAGGTATAAATCCAACACGGATGGAACTTCTAAAATTGAAACAGAGGGAAAAACTGGCAGTTAAAGGTCATAGTCTTCTGAAAGAAAAGAGGAATGCCCTGATAATGGAGTTCTTTAATATATTGGAACGAGTCAAGGGATCCCGTGAAAATGTAACTGAGAAGCTTAAAGAAGCTTACGATGATTTAACTGCAGCACAGATTATAATGGGTGATCTAGCTGTTCGAAAAGCTGCCTTGTCTGTTAAAGAATCAGTTCAATTGGATATTGACTCTAGGAGTGTTATGGGTGTAGTGGTACCGGTAATGGATTATGAGGTACAGAAAAGGACTATTGTGCAGAGAGGATATGGATTTATGGATACATCCGTTAAACTGGATGATGCTGCGAAAAATTTCGAAGAATCCATCGCCCTAATAATAGAATTAGGGGAGATTGAAAAGACTATAATACTCTTGGCGGGTGAAATAGAATCAACCAAAAGAAGAGTTAACGCATTAGAACACATAATAATCCCTCGACTCAAAAACACTGTGAAGTATATCGAGATGAGGTTAGAGGAAATGGACAGAGAGAATTTCGTAAGGCTTAAGATGATAAAGAAAACCATGGAAATGGAGGCTACCCATGGTTAGAATAATAACAAGGTTAGATAAAGTTAAAAGAGAAATGGCTAAACATGCCAAGGCAAGTCTAGATTTCAGTATAGGAACCATTTCAGGAAATTTAAGGGCTATAATAGCTGATGAGGACATGGAATTAAAATCTGGAGAGATTAAATCCATTAAAATCAAAAAGATTAACATGCACGCTAATAACATCTGTTTCTTAAGCGGTTATGGTTCAAATAAGTGCGGTCACACTATAGCGGTTGGTGAACCAACCTCACTCCCCATAAGCATGGAAAGGAGTGCAGATCATGCAATGTTTGCAGCTGCTTTCAATTGTAAAATCGAAGCAGATGATTTACTGGGTGTTTTAATTCTTCTACCAGTTGATCTAACTCATAAAATGTGAAACCCTTTAGATTTCAAATCAAAAAATTTTTTTAATCGAAATCTAATCACTTATTTTTTTTTATAACACCTTATTCAAAACTGATCAGAAAGACCAGTTTATTTTAAGGTAACTTTTATTCACTCGAATTAATTAAATGTGTATTCAGATTTATGACTAATCATTCCAACCAATCAGATCGCCTTTTAAAGAAACAGATTTTAAGCCTAAACAGGCATCTTCCCCGTCAAAGGAAAACCCTTAAAGAACTTTTAGAGGAAGATAGACCCCATGTAGTAGGGGTAGACGGCACCAGACATCGTTTCAAAACCTCTGAAATTAAAAAAATCGCCGCCATAATTCCCCCCGAAGAACAAACCCTTCTAAAGCTTCCAATCTATTTAGAAATCGGATCACAAACATCAGGAACCCTAATATCTGGAAAATTAGAATTAAAGGTAATATGCCATATTCTAAAATTAGAAGACTGCAACAACGAAAAATATATCTATCGCCCCGACTTGAGGATTCTAAGAAAAGAATTACCAACTACTACCCAATATATTTTCATTGTGAGATAAAAAAAAATAGTTTTCAATAAATAAATTATAAAATGTTTTCATACTTTTACCTAAAAAAAAATAAAATCATAGTATAATTAAATTCTTGAGGTTAAATGAATAATAATGTTTGATTTAATTTTATCTAAATTATTGAATGAAAATATCAGTTTATTCTATTTAATAAATGGTATAAATAACTCTTTTTTGAATTGGTTAATGCCAATTATAACGGATTTTGGAAGTTCGGTTGCTTGGATTTTGATATGTATTTTCATATACATTTTTGGTGGTAGTTACGGTCGTAAAGTGGCTGTATTATGTTTAATGTCTTTATTTTTAACTAATATTCTAGTTATTTTATTAAAATACTTGGTGGCTGAACCAAGACCATTTTTCACCCTGCAGAATGTTAATTTATTAATTCATGTTAATGGCAGTTCTTTCCCTTCAGGACATACCGCATCATCATTTGCTGCGGCTACAATGATAGGATTAAAATATCACTTAAAATCTGAAGGAAAAAAATATTATTTAATATATCTTTTACTAGCCTTCGCCGTGTTAATAGGATTCTCAAGAATATATTTAGGCGTTCATTATCCCTATGATGTGATTTTCGGAGCCCTTATAGGAACTGCATGTACTCTAATCATTTTAAAATATGAAAACAGAATATTGAATAACAAAATAGCAGTACGTCTCAAAAAGACAAAATATTTAACACTTTGACCTTATTAAAAACTTATCAACCGAATTATTTGTCCTATACGTATAAATTGTGTGGATATATAAAATCAATAATATTATTAAAAGGAAAATTTTATGATCAAAAAATTTCAATTAACTCCTATTAGAGGTGCGAATCTAAAATGAAACTACCAGACCTTAGCGACTTCGATCTGGATGAAATAATGAATGATCCAGATAAAAGAGCCAAACTTTTCCTTTACCTAGCCGGTGCAATGATCATATTTACTATTCTCTTTGTTATCGGAATTATAGTCATATTTCTAAGAGTATTGCATGTATTCTAAAAAAAAATTAAGGTTGAAATAAATTTTTAGATAAATGTAAAAAAAAATAGATAAAAAAAAATTTGAGAAATTATTAACCATTTTCAAAAAAATTTATAATGATTTAAGTGAACTATAAACTTCACTCACTTGTTTCTCAGCTAAATAAACAGCATCTTCTAAGACCCGTTTAGAATTCATGACTGTAACTATAGGCTCACCTTTCTCTATAATTACATTTTCAAAGGGTATATCATACAATCCTTTAAAACTAAGGTCACCCACTAGGGAACGTTCCCTGGAATGAATTATCATTTTCACTGCGAATTTTTTGGGCCGAGGTACATTCATCATAACTCCATTACAAGCTTCCATATGAGCTTCCATTATATTAATACCTAAAGAAGCCTCTGCACATTCCAAAGTACCCTGAAGACGTGGATTCACTTCAATGAGGAATAAATCATCATTCTTAAGGATGAAGTCAACACCATTAGATCCTACCAGAGATAAATAATTAACAACATCCTCACCTATCCCTGCAGCTTCATTATCATCTAAAAATGGTGCAATATTACCACAATAGCCGTAAGGTTCCTTTTGGCCTAAATTAACTTCTCCAATAATCTGCTGGCTCGTGATAATAGTATGAGACTGTGAATCAGTGGAGAGTACAGATACACTAATATTTAAACCTGTAATCAGCTCCTGAAGTATAAAATCTTTGAGATCAATATTTTCATCCATCTTCTCCCAATTTTTTATTCCATAGCCTCCCGATCCTTGGATAGGCTTTAAAATAAATCTTTTATCAGGATGATTATCAATAACTTCACATGCCTCACTCATATCAGACATATTGTAAGTTTCTGGGAGTTTAAACTTATTCTTAAGTCTTTTATACAATTTATATTTATTTTCAACCATCGCCACATTTTTATTCCCGATAATTTTATTCTTTGGATAGTTCTCAGGGGATGCACCGGCTAGACATATTATACCATCCGCAGTGTCAACAAAATCCTTTGCTAATTCATCTAGAACTCCCGAGTTAAAGTTTTCATTGAAATATCCACAGGATTGATAAGCCTTCTGTTTCAAAATCGATTTATACTCCATTACACATTCCTGAAGATCAAGTGTTCCAAAATAATCTGCAGAAATAATATTATAACCCAGTTTACTTAAAGAATAAGTCACTGCCCGAGTGTTAATCCCAACCACTAATATATTTTCCATAAATATTACCCAAAAAGTTAAAAGTTTAGATAGTCCCGAGCGGAGTCGAACCGCCGTCGCCGGTTCCAAAGACCAGCAGGATTACCACTACCCTACGGGACTAAACATATGATTTAATTCTAAAATTAGAAGCAACATTTATTATGCAAATTTGGCCGTGGTATTCTTGTTTTAGGGTGAAGGTTATATTTAAAGTTATCGAGTAAGCCGGCTTATCTTAAAAATGTGCTTTCCGATCACAAAAGCTGTTAAATCGGCATTTCCTACATTTTTTAGGATTTTTAGTTGGAATATATTCCCTAATGCCATTTAAAAGTTGATGAATACGATTTATATTTTTTATAATATGTTTTTCAGCCCCATCATCGAAGTAAGACGACCAGTAAATATTATCAGTACTTCTCTCCCTTAAAGATGCAATAATTGTCCTTTTATCTTTGATACTATCTTTAAATGCTAAACAGTAACCGTAAATTTGGTTTATACTGGATGGATAAGCGATATTACCGGGTTTATCATCGATTATTATGAATTCATCTGGAGTCATCCACACTTCATCTATAAAACCTCGAATTCCATAATTCACTGACATGACGGGTAGTTCGCGGGATAAAATTTCCGTGGTGCGACTGGTTTCGAGCATCTCATTAAATGTCGCCGGCTCAGCATCTTCACGAAATTTTAATTCTAATATTCCATGTTCACATGTTCCCTCAATCATAGCTCCAGTAGGCTTAGCTTTAACGCCCTTCACGTTTTCAAGGTACATGCCGTATTCACAGAATCCCTGTTTATTAAGCCAGCTTATAGGAAAATTATTCCTGTTTTGGATGATCTTCACCTGAGTAATGTCAGGGTGTGGTTTAGATTTAGGATTCCCCATAAATATTTTTCCTCACAATTTTTTATTCCAAATTCAATATTATAAATTAGGGTTAATTGAATAAAAAATATTATTCCGAGAGTAATTGATAAGTACTAATTTTAAAAAAAATTATTTGATAGATTTAATCATCCAATTTTTCATCTTTAACTTCTTTTTTAGTTAAACGGCTTCTCAAGGCCGTCCATAAATCCTGATCCTTCTTAAGATTTGTTTCATCCTCAATTAAATTATATCTCTTAAGCAAGGCTTCATTTTCGTTCTTTAAATTATCATATTCCTGATTTAACCGTTGCAATCGACTTAGAAGATTCTGATTCTCTCTTTCCAGGGATACGATTTTTTCCTCTCCCACCCGCAGGCGCTTGTTAGTTTTGGCATTCTTAGTGACAATAGCCTTATAGGATCGTGATAGTTCCCCATGTTTCCACTCTAATTCAGCAAGCTCCTTTTCATATTCTGTAACGGCACGTTGTTGTTGATCAAGTTCACCCAGTTGACTCTCCACCTCATCCTCAATTAAACCATCAAATTGACTTTGAGGTATCACCAAAACTTCCTCTTCACATTTTAAATTATCCGATTTTCTAAGAGGAATCTGATACTGATTATATTGATAGGTCTTCTTCTTACCAGCTACCATCTTCTTAGTTTTCTTTTTATAACACTTCACAGTTGATTTTATTAACTCTACCATCAAAATTACTCCAATTTAAAAATATACTATTTTAATCAAAATTTATAATCTAAATCTTATACAGTTATAAAACTTTATTACAAAATAATTTTTTTTGAATTCTAATGTAGAACAAAAATTATATTTAGATGAAAACACTTTTATCCTTTTCGAAAAAAAATTTATAAATTTTACCCAAAAAACCTGGACATTTTATTTCTATCATAAAATATTACGAATTTAAAAGGCACATCTTACCCTAATTATTTATATTTTTAATTGAATAAAAAAAGATAATACTGCACTTAAGGAGGACGATAAAAGTGAAAAAATCTATAGGAGCTAAAACTGTAGTCTATCCAACACCAGTATTTGTGGTGGGAACATATGATTTAGAAGATAAGCCCAATGTTATGGCGGTTGCGTGGGGAGGAATTTGCTGTTCTGTACCTCCTTGTGTATCTATTTCTATTAGAGAGGCAACCTATACCTACCGAAATATTTTTGAAAGGAAAGCCTTTACCATAAGCATTCCCTCAGAAAAACATGTTAAAGAAGCTGATTACTTTGGCATAGCATCAGGAAGAGATGTGAACAAGTTTACCGCCACCGGATTGACTCCCGTTAAGAGCGAACTAGTAGACGCGCCTTACGTGGGTGAATTCCCATTTGTCTTAGAATGTGAATTACTTCAAAGCAACGAAATAGGATTGCATACCCAGTTCATCGGCGAGATAAAGGATATAAAAGTAGATGAAGAATTAATTAAAGAGGATGAATCCATAATAAATTTATTAAAGCCACTTATTTATAGTCCGGATAATATGTCCTATTATGGAGTTGGAGACTTTATATCCAAAGCTTTCTCAAACAGGGACAGCTTCTAAAAAAAAAGTTCATTTACTAAATTATAATTTTTTTGTTTTTTTTAGGGGGATTTAAGGTTTGTGATGTAATTTTTAATCTCAACTAAAATATTTTTAGCGTAAAATGAAGAGAAAATTATACCTAAAGCATTAACTAGCCAAAAGGATACTAAACGGTCCACTAAAGCTATACTTCCCGCTAAAGCACTGGGAACGCCGAATAGTACGAATAATCCGGTTAAAGATATTTCTTCTGCTCCTATTCCTCCAGGGAGTGCGGAAATCATTCCAATCACGCTGGCTAAAAGGAATATTATAATTATAGCTAAGAAGCTTATCTCAACATGGAATGCATAGAATACCGTGTAAAGCCGTAAACATTCCAGTAACCAGGATGCTAAAGTTAAAATAAGTACGAATGCTAGATTTTTGAAGCTAGTGAATGAACGAGTGTACTCAATCATCCCCCGGAGTCCGGTGGTAAATTTTTGATAAAGATTATCCAACACTTTTTCTTTAATTGGTAATTTGCTTATTAGAGGGTGTATCTTAGTGTATATCCACACGCCACTATCTTCAGTCCAGTTTATAATATAAACGAATACCATGGCACTTAATGTGATTAATCCACCGATTATAGCTATATAACTTATTTTAGGGATGTATAAACTTGACACTATTAAAAGAAATCCCACTATCCCCAGATCGAAGAATCTTTCCGTAAGGCCTGCTGACAAACCCTCGGATAGACTAATTTTATTGATGTTTTTACCAGCTACAGCCGTTAAAACTTCTCCCGCAGTTTTCATAGGACTGAGGTTAGCAGCGAAACTGCCAATGGTTTTAACAATGAAGTTTTTTTTGAATTCAGTGGTTTGGTTTATTATAAAACCCCACCGTATAGATCTTATCAGTATTACAATAAGATGTATAATAAGCGCCAGTAGAATAAACCACCAATCAGCAGTTTTAAGAGCATTTAATATGTTTAATGGCCCAATCCAGAGTATTAACGCCACTACTAATAATAAACCGAGTAAAAAAATGTAATAACGTTTAATTGTACAAATCCTCCATTATAATCTCTAGATAAAGCTTAAAAAAAAATGATTATTAATATTTTATTATTCACTATTACTTATAAATTAAAAATTAGTATAACAGTTGGTTTATAAAATTCTCCATAAAAATTTTTGTTTCTCATTTACTATTTCAATAATTTTTCTGAATTCATTAGATTGGGATGAATAATACAATTTCAAAAGATACGCTTACTTTTCTATATTGAGAATATGCAAAAACGATAAACATTTTAATCATGGAATCTAAATATTTAATCTAAAATCGATAATAATATATGGAGAAACTATATGAATAAACTAATTCCCAATTTCAAATATAAAACTTATTCTGAATTAACTATGGTATGGGCAATTACCACTATCTCCTTCTCCATTATCTGCCCATACCAATAGACGCGCCATTATTCATAAATTGAACATATAATTCTTCTAACCATACCATCCACTCCCTATAAATTGAGATCGCCTATTTATATTTAACTATAACGGGAATTATCATTTCTATAATGTAAGCCTAATTTCATAAAGGGATTAATAAATGTAAATCTTTTTTATCAGGAAAATCAATTGTTTTTATGGTAAATCAAAGCCAAAATCGCATATTATTACTACTTTTTGTGGGTGTTTTCATGGGTTCCCTTGATATAGGGATCGTAGGTCCAGCACTACCTGCAATCCAATTATATTTCGGGGTAAATGAAAGGATTTTATCCTGGGTCTTTACCATATACATCCTCTTCTTCATCATCGGAACACCTTTAATGGCTAAACTATCCGATATTTACGGTCGCAAAACCATTTACATATTAGACATTCTATTATTCGGTATCGGCTCACTAATAACCATAACATCCATATCATTTGAAATGCTGCTTTTAGGAAGAGCTATCCAAGGTATAGGTGCTGGAGGAATATTCCCAGTGGCTACCGCATTCATTGGTGATATCTTCTCACCGGAAAACAGGGGCGGAGCAATGGGAATTTTAAGTTCAGTGTGGGGTTTATCCGGTGTCCTAGGACCAATCTTAGGTGGTTTACTCTTAAATTTTGTTTGGCAATGGCTTTTCATAATTAACATTCCGCTATCAATAGCCGTTATACTGGGAAGCTACTATATACTCCCTAAAAGTGTAAAAAAACTAAAATATAGTTTTGATTGGACTGGTATAATCATTTTAGGATTACTAGCTACCTCACTATCCATTGGTATTAACCAAATAAATACCAACAACTTTATGGCTAGTTTATCATCATTATACGTCTGGCCTTTCCTTGCTTCAAGTGTGATATTACTCCCTATTCTATGGAAAGTAGAGACCAAAGCCCAAGATCCCTTGATTCCGATTAAATTATTAAAAAATAAAGAAGTGAAACTTGTCAGCAGTATAATGATTGGTACAGGTATAATCCAAGCCTCCACAGTATTTATCCCCGCGCTGGTAATTGTAGCTTTATCCTTCAGCACAACTAATGCAAGCCTAATGTTACTGCCTATTGTCCTAACGATGGCATTAAGCGCCCCTATTATCGGGAAACTCCTTGATAAATTCGGTTCAAGGAATATAATGTTTATCGGAGCATTTACCATGGTAATAGGACTCTTTATGCTAGGTATGTTCTCCACATCATTTTATGTATTCATATTCGCCGGAATTCTTATAGGTGTGGGTTTAAGCACGTCTATAGGATCTCCTCCACGCTACATCATGCTGTTGGAAAGTCCTCCTAAGGAAAGAGCATCAGGCCAGGCTATCATAAACATCATAACCAGCGTAGGCCAGCTTATTGGAGGAGCACTTCTGGGAGCATTCATAGGATCCTTTACAGGTAAACTGATCGGTTACCAATATGCCTACATATTCATCGCATTTATAGCAATAGCCATGACCATTCTAACCATCAACCTAAAAAATAAACAAGAACAGCTTAAAACAATGAAAAATGAACTTTAAGTAACCTTAATATTTAATTTTTTTATTCAGCGATTTTTTAAAGAATTCATCTATTTATCTAAATTTCAAGTTAGGATTGGAAATATGAAAAAAATATTTTATATTAAAATAAAACTAAATGAGGCACCGAATTTATGCTCACGGATCTAAACTTTTCAATAAAATTGCCGCTTAAAATCATCTTAAGGGAAAATAAAAACACTACAAAAATTGTCTACCAAAAAACGGAGGAATTATCGACTCGATACCAAGTAGCTGAGCTTCAAAACTCAATTAGAAAGATGGATGAAGGTATTGAAGCAATAATAAAACAGGTAATTGCAAAGTAGACTATTTAAATATCTTAAATTTCAAAAAACATTTTGCTAAATTATATAAATATATTGATAATATTGCATGTTTCTATTAGGTTGTTTAATTATGAAACTGAGGTGCTGGAATCTTTGATAAGACTAACAAAAAATAAATTAGTGAAAGCTAAAAAAAGAGGAATTAACTATGTCTGTGATTCACGTAACATATCTAGGAAAGAATTAGGTAAAAATGGGGAGGTTAGAGATACTTTTATAGGTACTTTTGAGAGGTTAGGGAGTAAAAATAGATGGTATGGACAAAGAACTGTTTTATTAAAAGACATTAAAAATAAAGAAGGTAAAGTAATAACCGATCACCTTTGGTTTAATTTAACTAAAGGTTTCCATAAGTTACATCTAAGAAAAGGAGATATAATCCAGTTTGATGCCCGAGTGAAAGCCTATGTAAAAGGATATGATAAAATTGACAGAAAAATTGATTATAAACTATCCTATCCTACAAAACTATTAAAATTAAAATAAGAAATCAATTACCAAAATTAAAGCTTTAAATATACACTATCCTTAGCCCTGTAGTCGGAAATACAACTAAATTTTTAAAATGAACCGAAAAATTGCAATGCAATATTTTATTCAAAACTATCTTTTTTCTTAAGTATTTCTCTGATAAATAGAGACGGTTCTATAATTGTAAACTATATGATAATGAGGAATAATAGGATTTGATGAATACGAGTCGATATAATAATCCGCATTTCCACATGTTAAATAAGTGGAGAATGCCCTAGAGCTGGTGTAGAGAGCAGGCACTCCGAACTTAACATCCTTTTTTAGATACCATGTAGCAGCAGGATCATAATTAGAGTATATCATCTGACTCTGATACTGCGGATCATTTTGAATCAACCAATTACAAGCGGGTTGCATATCATATCCTTGAAAATCTGGTGATGGATGGCCCACATATAAGATCATGGTAGATGATAGAAAAAGCAAACCTATTATTGAATATAAACCCCATGAAACTGATTTAGGATTATTTTTAATTTTAAATTTAAATTCCTTAATAAACATGCCCACGCCGAGTACGATGAAATATGCTAAAGCAGGTAACATGGTTATAAAGTAACGATCTTCTTTAAGAGGAATAATACTATGGAATATGAAGAAAGACGCAAACCAGGAGATAAATAATAAATCAATCTTCAAGTTACTATTACTATCATTTAAGATTTTATATATCACATAAAGAATGCTTATAGAATATATTTCAGTTATCATATAAGATGAGGTGAAGAAACTTAAAATCGCTAAAATTACTAGAATAATTAATATTACCGGTAAGATAATGGATTTAAATGAAAAATTATAACTTGCAAGCTTTTCTCGACAGTAATGGTAGATGAATACTCCTAAACCCATTAAGGTTATTGGGATTATAATGAACGCTAAAATCGAGGGATCACTCATATGAGGATTCAACATATGGTTAAAATAGCCTTGTAATGGATTTATAGAGACATAATTAAGGATATTGTTAAAGTAATAAAATTTATCGGGATTATACCCTAAATCATTTACAGCACCACTAGCGCCCAGTAAAGTTGAAGTGAAAATATTTATAATAGGATTCAAATTACCGAGTTTAATATAAATAAACATTAAAAAAGGAATCAAAACAGCGAGTCCAGCTAGAAAACCTACCCCTATTTTTTTAAGTTTTATAACAATATCATCACTCATTAATATGTAAAGAAATATGGGGAAGAATAGGATGATTGAAGTGTATCTGGCAAGCAAAGCCAGTGCAAATAATGGGAATACCAGATATAAATATTTAGAATCCTTCTCTACACCCTTAATCAAAAAGTAAATAGTCCATATGCAAAACATAATCCCCGGAACATCTAACCCGCCTGATACTGCCCACGCGAACATTAAAGGAAAAGATAAAAAAACTAGACTACCGGCGAAACTCTGGATTTGATTAAAACGCATCCTAAGAAGCAGGTAAAACCCGATGACACCGAAAATGAATACTATCCCATCTAATATGAAAATCACATTTTCTGAAACATATCCTAACCTAAAAATAAGGGACGTTAAAAAAGGCATTAAAGGGGATAAATAAATTACACTCAGGTTTCCAGCTGGTCCGCCAGCAAATATAATCGCATTATTTAGGTAAACATAAACATCATAATAAGAAACCCCTACATATGCCTGTCTATTCACTAGATACACGGTTACAATTATGGTGATTACAGTTAAAATGAATAATGGATTCTTATATAACCTATGTAAGTATGAATTATCTTTTATTTGAACCATTTAAACAACCAATCAAAAAAAATTATTATTTAATTCCCACCCCTTATGCAATAAAAAAAATGCCCAATATTTTTACTTAAAAAAAAAATTTTTTTTTAGAGAACAAAATTTAATATATATAATCATTATCTTTTATATCTTATATTCTTTAAGGTTTAAATTGAACAGATAATTACCCACTAACAATTTATACCTAATTCATAAAACCTTAGTCCCTTATATTATACTCAAAAGATATATTTGATAAAATTTTTAATTTCTTAGCTATTCCAATACATTCCATTAGGATTTGAAGTTTTTATTCGCACCAATTGAATGATGGATGAAGACAAGTTTAACCGGTAGAAGATGGGTAATTAGCATTTAAACCAGTAGTAATGGTGAAGTTACTGCCCCAAAGTGGGAGTGAATTACCCGCTAAGTCCTTTACACTGCCTGTGTGCAGTATAATACTGTATTTACTATTATTCAAGGTACTGGTAGGTATAAGTGTTAACCGATTACCAACGATACTTGTATTGAAGGATACAGAAGTCCCTAAGTTAGTCTTAAATTCTATCTTACCAGAACCCATTTTTATGGGTTCGCTGAACATTATCATAACCACCTTACTAACATTATTAATCACCGCTCCATTAACCGGATAAATACTAGTGACATTAGGTCGTGTAATATCCAAGGTGAAGCTGCTGCTCCAGATTGCCAATGAGTTATTAGCTAAGTCCTTCACTCCCGTGTGCAGTGTAATACCATATTTATTATTAGCAGCATAATTTATCGTCTTCCATGGATGACTATATGAAACATTATTAGAATCACTTCCATTTGTCGCTACATACAAAGTTTTATTACCACCTGCAGCATGAGAAAAACCAGCTGTAGCAAAAACCATGCTAAAAATAATTAAAATAAATAATAAACCTTTTAAATAGTTAAAATTATAATTATCCATTTATCTAATGTCCCCCATCAAAATTCAAGAATTCACGGTTCCGATAATTTAGATTCATAATTTCACACACTTAAATAATTTTTCAAAGAAATACTCACAACACTGATTATACCAAATAATCATTTTTTTAATTTAAATTTTAACTCAGTTGAAATAAACAAAGAGCTTAAAAAAAAATTAAAAAATGTTAGATACGAAAAAACTTGTTTAAGCTTCTCTTTTTAAATCACGGCGCTGTAAAAATATTAATGGAATATCAATAATTGCTATAATGATAATTATAATTACAAATTCCCGAATGGCGGTGAAAATATTAAGATATTGAAGAGCCAACCCCAGACCTATGATGGGGACTCCTAAAGCTGCATATGATATTGCGTAAAAAAAAGATGTAACATTCCCTCTTTTATCTGATGGTGCAATACTATTTATAACGTTTATAGCCCCCATAAAAGTAGCACCAAATCCTATTCCACTAAAGAGTGCTGCTGTTATAAGTAAAACTATTGAAGAGTAAACCGTAGTTATACTAATCAATGATAATCCAATAATAAGAGATATTAAACCTCCAATCTCTAAATGCACTGGAAATCGATTCCACAAAAATTTTTGAACCACCACAGCAGTGAAAACCATTATTGAAGATATAATTCCCCCTAATGCGATATTATTAACATGCAGAATATCCTGTGCGAAAGTAGGATTCAAACTAAAATATAATCCTGAGTTAGTTAAAACTAAAGCAGCTGCAATAGAAGCTGAAATAAATGACCATATTGCTGGGGGAAAAGATGGTTTGTTTAGATGAAATTTCTCAGATGCTACTTTAGAACTCGGCCCGCCG